>Ga0208736_1000121_pt1 | contig 24151 bp, 23 predicted proteins | sample AntDryMetagUQ255_FD_188090 | JGI IMG/M metagenome (GOLD analysis project Ga0208736, IMG submission 188090) | Polar desert microbial communities from Antarctic Dry Valleys - UQ255 (SPAdes) | ecosystem: Environmental > Terrestrial > Soil > Desert | place: Antarctic Dry Valleys | collected 2008-12-31 | reverse complement strand
GCCCTGATCATCGTGCGGATCGTGCTCTCGTGGATCCCGCGCATGCCCTACAACCCGGCGCTGCGGACGGTCATCGGCTTCGTGGAGGACGTGACGAGTCCCTACCTCAACCTGTTCCGCCGCTTCATCCCGCCGATACGGATCGGGCCCGCGGCGCTCGACCTCAGCCCGGTGATCGGGATCTTCCTGCTGATCATCCTGCAGGGCGTCATCGTCGGGCTGATCGGGGGCTGAGGACGCCGGTGGGCGGCTCACCCGAGGCAGGGAGCGCCTCGAGGCTCAGGGCGTTTGCGCTCGCGGCGCTCGTGCTCGCCGTCGTCGCGGCGCTCGACCAGGCGACCAAGGCGCTGGCCCTCGCCTCGCTCGCTCCGGGGCAGCCCGAGAGCGTGTTCTTCGGGCTCGACCTGAGCGTCTCGCGTAACACGGGGATCGCCTTTGGCGCCCTCGCCGGCGCGGGGGACGCCGTGATCGTCGCGCTCGTGGCGATCGCGGTCGGCGTCCTGCTCGTCTTCTTCGCGGCGCGCGCTGACCGGCCGCTGCTGTGGCTACCGATCGGGATGGTGCTCGGCGGCGCCGCCGGCAACCTGATCGACCGGGGTCGGATCGGCGCCGTGGTCGACTTCATCGACCCGTCGTTCTGGCCGGCGTTCAACCTCGCCGACATGTCGATCGTCCTTGGGGTGCTCGGGGTCCTCTACGTCGCGGAGGGTCGCAAGGAGGAGCCCGAAGCCACGCGGGGCACTGGCGAGGAGGGCGCGAGCGCTGCCCCGTCGAGCCCGCGGCCGGGCGCAGGTCGCCCGCGCGCGGGCGGCGAATCGGCGCATTGCCACGACTCGAGCTGAGCGCCGGCGCCGAAGATGCGGGGGCGCGTCTCGACGTCTACCTCGCGGCCTCGCCTGAGATCGGGACCCGTGCCGCCGCGCAGCGGCTGATCGAGGCCGGCCGCGTGCAGGTCGGCGGCCGCGCTCGGCTCAAGCGCCACCGGCTGACCCCGGGCGAACGCGTGGTCGTCGAGCTCCACGCTCCGGCGGAGGGCGGGACAGGCGAGGCCGCGGGTGCCGCGGGTGCCGCGGGTGCGAGCGTCCTGCACACCGTCGTCTTCGAGGACGACCACCTGATCGTGGTCGACAAGCCGGCCGGGGTGGTCGTCCACCCCGGGCACGGCCAGGCGCACGGCACCCTCGCCCAGGCTCTCGCCGGTCGCGCCGCCGGAGGTCCTCCGGATCGCCCCGGCATCGTCCACCGCCTCGACCGCGACACCTCCGGGCTGCTCGTCGTCGCCCGCTCCGAGGCGGTCCACGCCGCTCTGAGCGAGGCGCTGCGCCGCCGCGAGCTCCGCCGGGAGTACGTTGCGCTCGTCGAGGATATTCCCGACGCGCGCAGCGGGACCATCGACGCCCCGGTCGGCCGCGACCGCGCCGACCGCACGCTGATCTCGACGACCAGCGACCGGCCGCGCTCGGCCCGCACCCACTTCGAGATCCGCGAGGCCCTCGCCCGCACGGCACTGCTCGCGCTGCGCCTCGAGACCGGCCGTACCCACCAGATCCGCGCCCACCTTGCGGCCATCGAGCATCCCGTCTGCGGCGATGCGCGCTACGGAGGCCGGTCGAGCGGCGCCCGCCTCGGCCTCGAGCGCCAGTTCCTGCACAGCTCCCGCCTCGGCTTCGTGCACCCGCTCACCGGCGAGGAGCTCGACTTCGAGTCGGCCCTGCCCGGCGATCTCGAGGCCGCCCTCGAGCGGGCGCGCGCCGAGTCCCCGCCGGGCGCGCGCCGCGAGGACTGAGCCGGGCAAGCCCGCAGGCGTGCCCTATCCTGTGCTGCCCGCAGTCCACCCCAACCCCGCCGGAGACGGCGCGGCCCCTGCCCGAGCGCCGTAGGGCGCCGGGTCCCGCGTAGCGCCCGGCGGAATCTCGACATGCCCCCAAGGGAAGGAACCGAGTGCCCGACGTAGGGATCAAAGAGCTGCTCGAGGCCGGAGTCCACTTCGGCCATCAGACGAGACGCTGGAACCCCCGCATGCGCCGCTTCATCTTCGGCGAGCGCGGGGGCATACACATCATCGACCTCCAGAAGACCGACGTGCTGCTGCACGAGGCGCGCGAGTTCGCGTCCGGGATCGCCGCCCGCGGCGGCAGCGTGCTTTTCGTCGGCACGAAGAAGCAGGCGCGCGATGCGGTGCGCGAGACCGCCCTCGCCGCCGGCATGCCCTACATCGACCAGCGCTGGCTCGGTGGCCTGCTGACTAACTTCGGCACGATCTCGGGGCGGATCGACCGTCTGCACCAGCTCCACAACTGGAAGGAAGACGGCACCCTCGATCTCCTGCCGGTGCGCGAGCGGATCGCCGCCGAGGCCGAGCTCGAGAAGCTGACGACCAACCTGGGTGGCGTGCGCGACATGCAGCGCGTCCCCGACGCCGTCTTCATCGTCGACCTGAAGACCGAGGAGCTCGCGGTGCGGGAGGCCCGGCGCCTCAACCTGCCGATCATCGCGCTCGTCGACTCGAACGTCGATCCGGGCCCTGTCGCGTACCCGATCCCCGGCAACGACGACGGCATGCGCTCCTGCCGGGTCGTGGTCGAGGCCATCGGCGACGTGGTCCGCGACAGCGCCGCCCGCTTCCGCGCCGAGGAGGAGAAGGCTCGTCGCGAGGCCGAGGAGCAGGCGGCCCGCGAGGCGGAGGAGCGTGCCCGGCGCGAGGCTGAGGCGCAAACCCGGCGCGAGGCCGAGGAGCAGGCGGCCCGCGAGGCCGCGGCCGCGGCCCAGGCCGCCCCCGGCCCGGAGGTCGAGGCCGACCCGCAGGTGACCCAGGCGGCGCAGTCGGCGCAGTCCCGCGCGGGCGCCCAGCCTCGGCCCGCCGGAGAGGGACAGGCGGGCGGCCAGTGAGCACTCCCGTCGCCGCCGGCGACGTCAAGGCCCTGCGCGAGCGCACCGGCGCGGGCATGATGGACTGCAAGCGCGCGCTCGAGGAGGCGAGCGGAGACCTCGACCGGGCGGTCGAGCTGCTGCGCGTGCGCAACCAGGCCCAGGCCGCCAAGCGCGGCGCCCGCCAGGCCACCGAGGGCGTCGTGCAGAGCTACATCCACGCCACCGGCAAGATCGGCGTGCTGCTCGAGGTCAACTGCGAGACCGACTTCGTCGCCCGCAACGACGACTTCCAGGGCTTCGCGCGCGACGTCGCCCTGCACATCGCGGCGGCCGCACCGCTGTACGTCTCCGAGGAGGACGTTCCCGAGGACGTGCGCGAAGCCGAGTTGCGGATCTTCGCCGAGCAGGCCCAGGACAAGCCCGAGAACGTGCGCCCGGAGATCGCCGAGGGACGGATGCGCAAGTGGCTCGAGGAGGTCGCGCTCCTCAACCAGGCGCACGTCAACGCCGAGAAGCACGGGGGCAAGACCATCGAGGAGCTGCGGGCCGAGACCTCCGCACGCACCGGCGAGAACGTCGTCATCCGCCGCTTCGAGCGCTTCGGCGTCGGCGAGGAGTAGCCCCGCGGCGTGGCAGGGGCGGGACGAGCCGACGGAGGCGGGCCGAACGGTCAGGCGCCGGCCTTCGCCCGCGTGCTCCTTAAGCTCTCCGGCGAGGCGCTCATGGGCGACCTGCCCTACGGCGCCGATCCCGAGCGCATCGCCGCCATCGCCGCTCAGGTCAAGCACGTCGCCGAGCGCGGCGTGGAGGTGGCGATCGTCGTCGGCGGCGGCAACGTCTACCGCGGCCTGCGCGCCGCCGCCGGGGGCATGGACCGGGCCACCGGCGACTACATGGGCATGCTGGCGACCGTCCTCAACGCCCTCGCCCTCCAGGACGCGCTCGAGAAGGTCGGCGCCCGCACCCGCGTGCAGTCGGCGATCACCATCTCGGAGGTCGCCGAGCCCTACATCCGCCGCCGGGCCATGCGCCACCTCGAGAAGGGCCGGATCGTCATCTTCGCCGCCGGCACGGGCAACCCGTTCTTCACCACCGACACCGCGGCCGCCCTGCGCGCCCTCGAGATCCACGCGGAGGCCATCCTCATGGCCAAGAACGGGGTCGAGGGTGTGTTCGACGCCGACCCCCACGAGAACCCCGAGGCGCAGTTCCTCGAGGCCATCACCCACCGCGAGGCGATCGAGCGCCGGCTCCAGGTCATGGACTCGACGGCCCTGTCGCTGTGCATGGACAACGGGCTGCCGATCCACGTCTTCAACATGGACGACGAGCGCAACATCGACCGGATAGTCTGCGGCGAGCGCGTGGGAACGACGGTGTCGACATGACGAGCGGGCTGCTCTCAGAGCTCCTCGTCGACGCCCGCGAGCGCATGGCCAAGTCGGTCGACTCGACCAGGGGGGAGTTCTCGACGGTCCGCACCGGCCGCGCCTCGCCCGCCCTGCTCGACCGCGTGAGCGTCGACTACTACGGCGCGCAGACTCCCCTCAAGCAGCTCGCGGGGATCTCCGCCTCAGAAGCCCGGCTGCTCACCATCACGCCCTACGACAAGAGCTCGATCAAGTCGATCGAGAAGTCGATCATGGAATCCGGACTCGGACTCACGCCGTCGAACGACGGCAACCTGATCCGTCTCACCCTGCCCGAGCTGACCGAGGAGCGCCGGCGCGAGCTGGTGCGCGTCGTGCGGGGGATCGCCGAGGACGGCCGCGTGGCCATCCGCAACGTCCGCCGCCAGATCATGCACGACCTGCGCGAGCTGAAGGAGGAGGGCGAGGTCGGCTCCGACGACGAGCATCGCGCCGAGACCGAGCTCCAGACGCTCACCGACCGCGGCGTGCAGGACATCGACGAGGCGCTCACCCGCAAGGAACAAGAGATCCTCGAGGTCTGAGGGGCGGTTCTCGGCCCCTCTCGCCCTTCCCGGATCCGCCCCCCTGCCTTGGCCGCCCGCCATGTCGCGATCATCATGGACGGCAACGCGCGCTGGGCCGAGCAGCGCGGGCTGCCCGTCCTCGAGGGCCATCGCCAGGGCGCCCAGGCGCTCAAGCAGATCGTCCGCGACGCCGTCTCGCTCGACCTCCGGGAGCTCACGGTGTACGCCTTCTCGACCGAGAACTGGAGCCGTCCCCGCGCTGAGGTCGAGGGCCTGATGGCGATGTTCGCCGACCTGATCGAGTCCGAGACCCCCGAGCTCGACGCCGAGGGGGTGCACATGCGCTTCGTGGGTCGCCGCGAGGGAGTCTCGCGCGAGCTGACGGAGCGCATGGACTGGGCGCAGGAGCGGACCGCCGGTAACGAGCGGATGACCCTGTTCGTGGCCTTCAACTACGGCGGGCGGGCCGAGATCCTCGACGCCGCGGCGCGCTTCGAGGGCGGCGACGAGGACGCCTTCCGCCGCTGCCTCTATGCCCCGGACATGGCCGATCCGGAGCTGCTCATCCGCACGAGCGGCGAGCGACGGCTGTCCAACTACCTGCTGTGGCAGTGCGCGTACTCGGAGCTCGTGTTCTCCGACGCGCTGTGGCCCGACTTCGACCGCGACGAGCTGGCGGCCGCGCTCGAGGAGTACGCCGCCCGCGAGCGGCGTTTCGGGGCCCGCTGAGAGCCGCGGGATGGCCGTCCGCAAGCCTCGTCGCAGCGCACGCCGTTCTCCGGCCTCGGCCCGTGGCGCCGCCCGTAGCCGCGAGCGCCGGCGGGAGTCCCGCCCGCCGCGCGAGCGGGGCGAGCGCGAGCTGCGCCGGCGCGTGCTGTGGGCGGTGCCGGCGGCGATCTTCGCGATCTTCATCATCGCCCAGGGCGGGCTCGTGTTCGCGCTCGGGATCTCCGCGCTCGGGGTGGTCGCCCTGCACGAGCTCTACTCGCTCACCCGCTCGGTCCGCCCGGTCGACCTCGCGGGGTTCATCGCCCTGGTCGGCCTCGTCCTCGCTGCCCTGTTCGGAGAGCCCTTCCACGTCCTGCTCGTGCTCGTCTGCGCCTTTCCGCTGACCTACGCCATCGCCGTCGCGCGCCCGTGGCGCGAGCGGGTCTCCTGGGCGATCGCCATGACGCTGTTCGGCGTGGCCTGGGTCGGGCTACCGCTCGTGCACGCCGTATTCCTGCGGGAGATCGAGCACGGTGGGGCGCTCGTGCTCGACGCTCTGCTCGCGACCTTCATCGGCGACAGCATCGCCTATTCGGTGGGCAAGGCCTGGGGCCAGCGCAAGCTCGCCCCGCGGATCTCCCCCAACAAGTCGTGGGAGGGACTCGTGGCCGGTCTGCTGGGGGGGACGCTCGTCTTCTGGGGCTTCGAGACCGCCTACCAGGAGTTCCTGACCGCCGGCCAGGCGCTGGCGATCGGGTTCTGCGTAGCCCTCGCCGCGCCGCTGGGCGACCTCTTCGAGTCGCTCATAAAGCGCGACTTCGACGTCAAGGACACAGGCGGGCTGTTCGGGCCGCACGGGGGCGTCCTCGATCGCCTCGACGCCGTCTTCTTCTCCGTGCCCGTTGCCTACTACGTCACGCTGGCGGTGACGTGAGCCCCGCCGGTCTCCTCTGCGAGCCGGAGCTGTACGAGCGGGGTGGCGCGCCTCGCCGCCCTCGACCGGCCCTCGGCCTCGCCCGGAGAGCTCGCCGCGGCCGAGTTGATCGCGGGCGAGCTGCGCGAGCTTGGCGCGCCTTCGTGGATATCGGCCTGCGCGCCACCGTGCCCGGGGCGAACGACAACCTCACCGGCGTGGCCGCCATCCTCTCGCTCGCCCACGCGCTCGCCGGCGCCGGCGGCCCGCCGGAGGGCGTGCGGGTGATCCTGCCCTCGGCCGGAGCCGAGGAGTCCCATCAGGAGGGCATGAGCGCCTTCGCCGAGCGTCACTTCCCCTCGCTGCCCACCGAGAGCACGCACGTGATCTGCCTCGACACGCTCGGCTCGCCGCGGCTCGCCGTGCTCGAGGGGGAGGGGATGTTGAGGATGGAGGACTACCCGGAGGCGGTCCGGGACCGCGTGGAGCGCTGCGCCGAGGAGGCCGGGGTCGACCTCCAGCGCGGGTTGCGCTTTCGCAGCGCCACCGACGGGCTGATCGCCCTGCGCGCCGGCTACCCGTGCGCGACGATCGTGTCCGTCGATGAGTTCAAGCTCCCGACCGACTACCACTGGCCGACCGACACCGCCGAACGCGTCGACTACGCGCGGGTGGCCGACGCGGCGCGGCTGTGCCAGCGCCTCGTCGAGCGCCTTGCCCCCGAGCGGGAGCCCGCCGCTGCGGAGCAATCGTGATCAACCCGCTCCTGATCCCGCCGCGCCTGCTGGTCCGCGCCCTGGACGACCTGCACGAGATCGCCGTGGCCGCGCGGCTCGTCTCCCAGACTGCGAGCGACGCCGGCGGCGCCGAAGCGCTCGCGGGAGCCCTCGACGACCTCGCCGAGCTCGCGCGTTCGGTCCCCGCGACCGAACAGGCCCTGACGAAGCGGATCGACGCGCTCGACCGGCGCGCGGAGGAGATCCTCGCCGCGACCGACGTGCTGAGCCGCCTCGGAGAGCAGCTCGAGGTCGGCGTCGCGCTCGGCGAGCGCCTCGAGACCCACGGAGCGTCGATCGCCGAGGCCGGAGGCCGTCTCGACGCTCGCGCCGAGACCGTGCTCGCTCGGGTTGACAAGCTCGACGAGCGGGCCGACTCGATCCTCGAGCGCCTCGGCGCCATCGACGAGCGCGCCGACAGCATCCTCGCCTTTGCGGAGCGCTTCGAGAGCTCCTCGGCGCGCGTGCTCGAGGTCGGAGAGCGCCTCGAGGCCGGCCTTCCGTCGGTCACCCGGATCGGCGACGCGATCGACGACCTCGGCCGCGCGGCGACCACGCTGGCGGCGGCGGTCGAGCCACTCCAGGGGATCGCCGAGCGCTTCGGCGCGATCGCCGAGCGCGTCCCCGGCCTCGTCCGCCCGCGCCCGCCGCGCGGCGAGCCGCCAGAGCGTCCGGAGTCCTGAGCTCCGAACAGCACGCCGCGACACCTCGAGCACCACGCATCCGGGCGCGAAAGCACCGGCCAGAACACCCCCACCCGTCCCTAGACTGCTCGAGGTGAAGCGCGTCCTCCTCCTCGGCTCGACCGGATCGATCGGCGAGCAGGCCATCGACGTCGTCGGGCGCTCCGACGAGCTCGAGGTCGTCGGCCTGGCCGCTCGCTCGGGCTTCGAGCCGCTGATCGAGCAGGCGCAGAGCCTCGGCGTCGAGCGGATCGCCCTGGCCGACGAGCGCGCGGCCGCGCGCGCCTCCGAGGCGTGGACCGGCGGCAGCGTCCTGTCCGGAGCCGAGGGGCTCGTGCGCCTGATCGTCGAGACCGAGTGCGACCTGGTCCTCAACGCGCTGGTGGGCTCGGCCGGCCTCGGGCCGACCGTCGCCGCCCTCGGGGAGGGGATCGACCTGGCGCTGGCCAATAAGGAGAGCCTGGTCGTCGGAGGGGAGCTCGTGATGACCCTGGCCGAGGCGACCGGCGCGCGCATCGTTCCGGTCGACTCCGAGCACTCGGCTCTGCACCAGCTCCTGCACGGCGAGCGAGCGGGCAATGTCGAGCGCCTCGTGCTCACCGCCTCGGGCGGACCCTTCCGGGGCTGGTCGGCCGACGAGCTGACCGACGTCGGGCCCGAGCAGGCGCTGGCCCACCCGACCTGGGACATGGGAGGCAAGATCTCGATCGACTCGGCGACGCTCATGAACAAGGGGCTCGAGGTCATCGAGGCCATGCACCTGTTCGGGATCGGCCTCGACCGGATCGATGTGGTCGTGCACCCGCAGTCGATCGTCCACGCGCTGGTCACCCTCGCCGACGGCGCGGCGCTCGCCCACCTCGGCCACCCCGACATGCGCGTGCCGATCGCCTACGCCCTGCACGAGCCCGAACGCGTCGACGTCCCGGTCCGTCCGCTCGACCTGGCCGAGCTCGGCTCGCTGACCTTCGAGGCCCCTGACCTCGAGGCCTTTCGCTGCCTCTGCCTCGCTCGCGCAGCCGCCGCGGCCGGGGGCACCGCGCCGTGTGTCCTCAACGCCGCCAACGAGATCGCCGTCGAGGCCTTTCTGGGCGGGCGGCTCTCCTTTCCCGGGATCGCCGAGGTGGTCGAGGGCGCACTCGACGCCCTGCCCGGGGAGCCGGTCGGGCGCTTCGAGGATCTCTACGAGGCCGATGCCGCGGCGCGCGAGCAGGCGGCGGCGCTCGTCGTCGCCCAGGGGGTGCCGGCGTGACGCTCGTCGCGATCGTCGGCGCCGCGCTCGGCTTCATGGTGCTGATCATCCTGCACGAGCTCGGCCATTTCACGGCAGCCAAGGCGGTGGGCATGCGCGTCGAGCGCTTCGCGCTGTTCTTTCCGCCGCTCATGTTGCGCAAGCAGATCGGCGAGACCGAGTACGCGCTCGGCGCCGTCCCCCTGGGCGGCTACGTGAAGATCAGCGGCATGAGCCCGGACGAGGACCTCCCCGACGAGGTCCGCACGCGCGCCTACCACGCCCAGCCGGTGTGGAAGCGGGTGGTGGTCATCGCCGCGGGGCCGCTCGTGAACTTCGTGCTCGCCTTCATCCTGCTGCTGGTGGTCTTCGCGCTGATCGGCACCGAGGGCGTGACCGACCGCGTCGGCATGATCGAGCGCGGATATCCCGCCCAGGGGGTGCTTGCGCCCGGCGACCGGATCGTCTCCGTGGACGGGAAAAGCGGCGAGCCCGAGCAGCTCTCGAAGGCGATCTCCGACAACCGCTGCGCCGAGCAGCCGCCGCGCAAGGGCTGCCGGGCGACCGAGCCCGTGCAACTCGTCGCCGAACGCGCCGGCAGGCGCCGCGAGGTCGAGATCAGCCCGATCTACGACCCGGCGGCCGAGCGCACGCGACTCGGCTTCGCCTACGCGCCGGGGCCGCGCGAGGCCCTGCCCCTCGGTCCGGCCATCGCCCTCACCGCCGATCGCTTCGCGCTCATCACCTGGGAGACGATCAAGGTCCCCGCGCGCCTCTTCGACGCCGAGAAGCGCAAGGAGATCACCGGCATCGTCGGTACCTACGAGATCACCCGGCGGACGATCCTCGACGACGCCGCCGACGTGGTCGGGATCCTCGGCGTGGTCTCACTCGGGCTCGCGGTCATCAACCTGTTCCCGTTCCTGCCGCTCGACGGCGGGCACATCTTCTGGGCGATCGTCGAGAAGGTCCGCCGCCGCCCGGTGCCCTTCAGCGTGATGGAGCGGGCCGGCGTGGTCGGCTTCATGCTCGTGATGGTCCTGTTCGTGATCGGGTTCACCAACGACATCGGCAGGCTCACCGGCGAGGGCTTCGACGTGCGATAGTTCGGCCTCGCGGTGGGGGGTGCGCCGTCGGGCAGGTGCGCGAGTTCGAGGGAGGAGAGCCGATGGAGGGAGCAACCACTGAGCGCGAGGGCGTCCGTTACCGCGCGCTCGAGGAGACCACCATGTGCGGGGCCTTCCAGGTCGTCGCCGCCGACTATCCCGACCGCCCCGCCATCCGCACCAAGGGCGACGAGCTCTCGATCACCTGGGCCCAGTACGCCGAGCGCGTCGAGCGCACGGCGGCCGGCCTGGCCGGGCTCGGCGTCGCGCGCGGCGACACGCTGGCGATCATGCTCTCCAACCGACCCGAGTACCACTGGGTCGACGCGGCCGCCATGCACCTCGGGGCGGCTCCGTTCTCGGTCTACAACACCTACTCGGCCGAGCAGATCGAGTACCTGGCCGGCGACGCGGAGAGCCGCTTTGTCGTCACCGAGCGAGCCTTTCTCGACACGATCCGCAAGGCGACCAAACGATCCGAGCACCTCGAGCACATAGTGGTCGTCGACGGTGACGGCGAGGACGGCACCCTGACCCTCGACGACGTAGAGGCGCGCGCCGAGGAGGGCTTCAACTTCGAGGCCGCCTGGCGGGCCGTCGAGCCCGACGACGTGCTCACGCTCATCTACACCTCGGGCACGACCGGGCCGCCCAAGGGCGTCCAGCTCAGCCACGCCAACGAGCTCGCCGCGGGGCGTTCGTTCGACCAGATCATCCAGTTCCCCGAGGGAGCGCGGGTCGTCTCCTACCTGCCGATGGCCCACATCGCCGAGCGTTCGTGCACCCAGTACCTGCCGATGATGTTCGGCTTCTCGACCACCGACTGCCCCGATCCGCGCCAGATCGCCGCCTACCTGCCGGAGGTCCGCCCGACGTGGTGGTTCTCGGTGCCACGCGTGTGGGAGAAGCTCAAGGCCGGACTCGAGGCGAGCTTCGCCGCCGAGCAGGACGAGACCCGCAGGCAGGGGGTCGCCTGGGCGCTCGACGTCGGCCGCCGCCGGGTGCGCGCCGAGCAGTCGGGCGAGGGCGTCTCCGACGAGCTGCGCGCCGAGCACGACAAGGCCGACGCGATGGTGCTCTCGAAGATCCGCGAACGCATCGGGCTCGACCAGCTCGAGGCCTGCAACGTCGGCGCGGCGCCCACTCCGCCCGAGACGATCGAGTTCTTCCACACGCTCGGCGTCCCCCTGGCGGAGATCTGGGGGATGTCGGAGACCTGCGGCGCCGGGACCTGTAACCGCCCCGAGCAGATCAAGATCGGCACCGTCGGCCAGGCCTCGCCCGGCGTCGAGGTCAGGCTGGCCTCCGACGGCGAGCTGCTCATGCGCTCGGACGTGGTCATGCTCGGCTACCGCAACATGCCCGAGCAGACGGCCGAGGCCATCGACGACGAGGGCTGGCTGCACACCGGCGACGTGGCCGAGATAGACGACGAGGGCTTCGTCAGGATCGTCGACCGCAAGAAGGAGCTGATCATCAGCGCCGCCGGCAAGAACATGTCGCCGGCCAACATCGAGGCGAAGCTCAAGGCCGCCGGGCCGCTCATCGGGCAGGCGGTCTGCATCGGCGACGCTCGCCAGTACAACGTCGCCCTGATCACGCTCGATCCCGACATGGCGCCGGGCTTCGCGCAGCAGCATGGGATCGAGAGCACCTCGGTGGAGCGGCTCGCTGAGGAGCAGGCGGTCCTGGAGCAGATCCAGAAGGAGGTCGACGCCGCCAACGCCGACCTCGCCCGCGTGGAGCAGATCAAGAAGTTCACGATCCTCGGCCAGGATTGGGAGCCGGGCGGGGACGAGCTGACCCCGACCATGAAGCTCAAGCGCAAGCCGATCGGCGAGAAGTACGCGGGGGAGATCGAGGCGCTGTACGCAGGGTGAGCACCGTCGTGCGAGCTCAAGTTCGCCCGCCTGTCGGCCGAGTATCCTGAGGGTCAGAGCACCGACGTCCAGCGAGGAGACGACAAGTGCCCCAGTTCCCCCAGTCCACCAGCGGCCTCGGCTACGCCGGCGCCCGATCCGAGGTCAGCACCGCGACCATCTTCGGCCGCGTCATGTTCCTGGTCGGCGTGGCCATCGGCTTCCTCGCGCTCGGCACGGTCGTCGGCAAGGATCTCGCGCCGGGCACCGCGCTGATCTGCTCCTTCGGCGGCCTCGGGATGCTGCTCGTCGCTTCCTTCGGCGGCGAGCGCTTCCGCGTCGGTACCTTCGCCATCGGGTGGCTCTACGCGCTGGCCTTGCTGATCGGGCTCGGGCTCGGCCCGGCGATCGCCTTCTTCACCGCCAACCAGCCCGCGGTCCTCACCCAGGCCGCGGGCGGCACGGCGCTGACGGTGGTCGGCATGGGCGCGCTCGGCTTCGCGCTCTCCAAGGACCTGGCCCGGTGGATGCGCCCGCTGTCGATCCTCGTGCTGATCGCGGTCGGGGTCTCGATCGTGATGCTCGTTGTCGGAGCCGGCGGCAGCCCGATCCTGTCGCTGATCATCTACGCCGTGTCCGCGCTGCTGATCCTCGTCAACTTCAACTACCTGCGCAAGCGGGCGAGCGAGAACGACGTGGTCTGGCTGGCGACCGGGATCTTCGTCTCGATCGTCAACATCTTCATCTCCCTGCTGAACCTGTTCTCGTCGCGGTAGAGGCGGGAGCGAGGGCGTCCGCGTCCGGTAACCGCGCGGTCACCTGAGGCCCTCCGGCCCACGGCTAGACTCGAACCGTGGCCTCGAAACGCCAGATCAACGTCGGCGGCGTGCTCATCGGCGGCGGCGCACCGGTCGCCGTCCAGTCGATGACCAAGACCGAGACCGCCGACCTTCAGGCGACGATGACCCAGATCCGGCGGATCGCCGAGGCCGGCGCCGACCTCGTCCGCGTGGCCGTCCCGCGCGACCGCGACATCGAGGCGCTCAAGCAGATCGTCGTCGACTCGCCGATCCCAGTGATCGCCGACATCCACTTCAACCACACGCTCGCGCTCAAGGCGATCGACGCTGGCGCGCACTGCATCCGCCTCAACCCGGGCAACATCGGCGGGCCGGACAAGGTCAAGCAGGTGGCCGACCGCGCCAGGGCGGCCGGCGTGCCGATGCGGATCGGCGTCAACTCCGGCTCGCTGCCCAAGCACCTGCACGAGCTCGAGCGCGAGGACTCGGTCGAGGCGCTGGTGCGCGCCGCCGTCGAGTTCGTCGAGCTGATGGAGTCGCTCGACTTCGAGGACTTCAAGGTCTCGATCAAGTCGACCTCGGTCCCGAACACCATCGCCTCGAACCGGCTGCTGGCCGAGCGGATCGACTACCCGCTGCACCTCGGGATCACCGAGGCCGGCACGCGCTGGACCGGCTCGCTGAAGTCCGCGGTCGGGCTTGGCACCCTGCTCGCCGACGGCATCGGCGACACCGTGCGCATCTCGCTCTCGACCTTCCACGCCGAGGAGGAGGTCAAGGTCGCCTGGGAGATCCTCAAGGCGCTCAAGCTGCGCCAGAAGGGCCCGGAGCTGATCGCCTGCCCGACCTGCGGGCGCCTCCAGTTCGACATGGACACCGTGGTCGCCGACATCGAGCGCCGCCTCGAGGCTTACGAGAACCCGGTCGAGGTCGCCGTGCTGGGCTGCGCGGTCAACGGGATCGGCGAGGCCTCGCACGCCGACTTCGGGATCACCGGCGCCAAGGACGAGGGATTGATCTTCGCCCACGGCAAGCCGCTGCGCAAGGTCCCGACCGACCGCCTCGTGGACGAGCTGTTCGCCGAGATCGACCGCTCGCTCGCCGCCGGTCAGACCTTCGTCGACGAGCACAAGTCGGCCGAGGGCGCGCAGTGGCTTCAGCGAATCGAGGACGAGAACGCCGGCGAGCTGACCCCCGAGCGGCTGGCGGCGATGGAGAAGGCCCAGGCGGCGGCCGAGGCAGACGGCGCGAGCGCCGGCAACGGCGCGGGCGGGGGACAGGTGCTCGAGCTGCCGGTGGCCACGCCGGAGGCCGAGCGCGTGCGGCTGAACGAAGACGCTTCGCCCACCGCGGGGCGCCGGTTCAAGCGCGACTGAGCGGCCCGCCGCGCGGCCACGACCTACGGCTCGCACTACGCCCTTTGCGGTTCAGCCGCATTGCCATCCTGCTCGTGGCCGCTCTGCTGGCATCGAGCGCCTGCGGCGACTCGGGCAGCGACGCCGAGCCCGCAGAGGCAGACAAGGACTTCGCCCGCTACAGCGCACGGGAGGTGGCGGACCACTTCCAGCGCGCCATCGGCGTCGAGCTCGAGCGCGAAAGCGGACCGACCGACCTGGAGACGCTCAAGATCCCGACCGCGCTCACCAGCGGCCCGGTACTCACGCGCTCAGCCTTCCCAGCTCGAGAACACCGGCGATGAGCCGCTCAACTCGTTCCGCCCGAACCTCGTGGTCGACGGCCAGCGCTACCCCTATATCCAGGACCCCACCAAGGAGGCCTTCCTCCAGCCCGACACCCCTTCCCGATCCAGCCGGGCGAGTGGAGAGGGTCGTCCGGCTGTTCGACATTCCCGCTGCAGCGGCGCGCCGGGCGAAGCGCGACGAAGCTCTCGAGGTCGCCGACGACGGGACGCTTTACGGACTACTCGGCGGGCGTGCAGCGCATCCGCCTGCCGCGATCGGGACGTCCGCCGGCGACGGAAGGCTCGGTCAGGTGAGACCGCGCGGCGGGGAGGGAGGGCCGGCCTTTGGCGCTCCCCCATCAGCTCGACGTGGACGACGCGATCGGCGAGGTCTGCTCGCCGATCGGGCTACACCGCCGCGAGCGCCGCGGCGATCCGGTCCGCCGCCTTGGCCCCGATCCGCTGCTTGATCAGGGCCTCCTTGCCTGTCGCGCGGACGTGGACGCGTGAGCTGCCGGAGCTCGCTGTGTCGATCCCGACCCGGACCATGGCCGGCGCCATGTTGAGCGCGCCCGAGCCGACCAACCCCGACACCGAGCCGTCGCCGGCCGCGTTCGGGTCCTCGACCACGGCTCCGGAGGCGGTGATCGACTCCCTCCCACGCTCGCGGGCGGTCTCGGGGTCGTGCGGCACCTCGACCGAGGTCTCGGCCGTCTGGGCCTTGGTGAAGCGGGCGCCGAAGCGGCCGCCGGCGGCGCCGCCCTTGCCACCTCCTGCCCGACCCGCGCCACCGGCACCGATGGCGCCCCCGATCGAGCCGCCGAGGGCGCCCGCCGCAGCCGCAGCGTCCTGCGTGGCGGCCGTGAGGACGGCCGCTTCGGCCTCCGTGAGCTCGTAGTCCGTCTTCTCCGCCATCGACGAGAAGATAGTGCCGCCCAGGAAATGAGCCGTCCCGCCCGCGACGGAGCTCTCCTCTTGCGGCTTACGGACTCACCGAAGTTCTGGCTCGAGCGCGGTCCGCAGCAGCTTCAGCAGCGCGCGCTTGTGGCGCCCGAGTGCCGAAGCGCTCAGCGGGTCCTCATCGACCAGGTTCGCGCGGAAGCGTGCATCCGAGAAGTACGTGAGGACGGTCCCGTAACAGACCTGCATCAGCTCCACGGGATCGTGGCGGCGCAGGCGCCCGGCGCGCATCTCCTTGCGCAGGAAGCGGACCGCGTCCTCGAGGAAGGGGCGCATGAACTCGGCCATCTGCTCCTCCATGCGCCCGCCGCCCTCGATGGCCTCACGGCGCACGATCCGGACGAAGTCGCCGTGGCGATCGAAGAAGCGAAAGGCGGCGTCGACGAGCGCGGCGACCTGCTCGAAGCCGAGTAGGCCGGTCGAGATCGCCCGCTCGGTCTCGGCCGCCCAATCGCCGACCACCGACTCGATGACCGCGCGGTAGAGCAGCTCCTTCGACTCGAAGTGGTAGAGCAGGGTGGGGTGGCGCACGCCGGCCCTCGCGGCGATGGCCTGGAGGGGCACGCCGTCGAAACCCCGCTCGGCGAACTCGGTCCGGGCGACGAGCAGGATCCGCGCTCGCGAGGAGGCGGGGCGGGGAGTGGCTGCGTCCGGAGTGGTCATCTCGCGTTTGCTTCTTATACTGACCGGTCAGTAGAGGGCCGTGGTCCACCACGCGGAGGAGTGGCGACTAGCAGTGGCGGCGGAACCAGTGACAATCTCCGAGCGGCTCGCGGGACGGGCCGTGCTCGTGACGGGCGCCTCCGGGTTCCTCGGCAAGGCCGTCGTCGCCATTCTCCTGCGCGAGGCGCCCGACCTTCGCGAGGTCCGCCTCGTCCTGCGCGCGGGCGACGACGCGGCGGCGCAGGAGCGCCTGCGTGCAGAGGTGTTGGCGAGCGAGGCCTTCGACCCCGTGCGGGATACCGCCGAGGCCGCGATCAGCGACGAGCGCCTGAGCGCCGTCGCCGGCGACTTGACGGCCGAGCGCCTCGGCCGCGGCGAGGGCGACGACGGCCTTGCGGGGATCGACGTGGCCATCCACTGCGCGGCGTCGGTCTCCTTCGAGGAGCCGCTCGACGACATCCTCGACCTGAACGTGCTCGGCGCGCTGCGGCTCACCCGCGCGCTGCGCGAGGGCGCAGAGGTGCGCGGGGGGCCCGAGCCGGCCTTCGTGCACGTCTCGACCGCTTATGCAGCCGGTAACCGGACGGGCCTGGTGCTCGAGCGCCGCTCTGGCGAGTCGCCGGAGGAAGTGGAGATCGACCTTCACGCCGAGCTCGAGGCGGCCCGCGCGTGGCGAGCAGGCCTCGAAGCGGAGTCGCGCCTGCCCGAGCACCAGGCCCGCTTCGCCCGCGAGGCCGCGCAGGAGCTCGGCCCGGCGGGGTCACTGCCGGCGGGGCGCCGTGCCGAGGAGCTGCGGCGCGACTGGATCGCCGCGGAGCTGGTCGAGCGGGGCCGGCGGCGCTGCCGTACGCTGGGCTGGGCTGACGGCTACTCCCTTTCCAAGGCCCTGGCCGAGCGGGCCCTCGGCGCCGAGCCGCCGCCGTCGCTCACGGTCGTGCGCCCCTCGATCATCGAGTCGGCCCTGCGAGATCCCCATCCCGGTTGGATCGAGGGCATCAAGGTCGTCGATCCGGTCATCCTCGCCTACGCGCGGGGGATGGTCTCGCGCTTTCCCGGCGCGGACTCGGGCGTGTTCGACATCGTGCCGGTCGACCTCGTGGCAAACGCCTGCGTCGCCGCCGCGGCGCATCCGCCGGCGTCGGGATCGCGGGTCGTGGCGGTGGTCAGCGGGCGGCGCAACCCCATCACCCTGCGCGAGCTCGGCGACACGGTGGGCGCCCACTTCGGCGACCGGCCGCTGCCCGACGAGGACGGCACGCCGATCGAGATCTCCCGGCTGCGCTTCGACCCGGCGCCGCGCGTGCTCGGGGCGATCGACCGTGGCACGTGGGCCGCGCGAGCGGGCCGCCGCCTGCTTGATCGGATCCCCTTGCCGCGGGCCGACGACGCCGAACGCCGGCTCCACGTCGAGCGCCGCCGGCTCGAGCGGTTGCGCCGCCTGGCGGAGATCTACGGTCCCTACTCCGAGCTCGACTGCGTGTTCGACGACCGGGCGGCCCGGGAGCTGCTCGCCGAGCTCGCTCCCTCCGACCGCGAGCACCTCGACTTCGACACCGCGGCGATCGACTGGGACGACTACCTCGACCGCGTCCACCTGCCCGCGCTGCGGCGCCTCGTCAGCTCGCCGCGAGCACCGCGGGCTACGGGCGCGGGCGCGCAGCGGCCCGCGGGCGCCGGCCTGCCCGACGGCCCGCCGGCGATCGCCTTTCTCGACGTCGAGGGCGTCGTAGTCGACACCACGATCGCCCACTTCTACGCGTGGCTGCGCTCGCGCGGGATGCCGGGGCTCGACCGTCTCGCCTTCGGGGCGGGGCTCGCCGCGCGCGCCCCCGGCTGGGCCCTGGCCGACCGCCGCTCGCGCGCGGCCTTCAACCGCGACTTCTACAAGACCTACCGCGGCCTGCCCGCCGCCGAGCTGCGGGCCGAGGCGGGAGCCGCGCTCGAGGAGCACATCCTGCCGCGCCTCCAGCAGGCGGCGGTGCGGCGGATTCGGGCCCACCGCCGGCGCGGCGACCGCATCGTCCTGCTCACCGGTGCCCTCGACTTCCTGGTCGAGCCGCTGCGCGCGCTCGGCGACGAGCTGATCTCGGCACGCCTGATCGAGGACGGCGGGGTCTTCACGGGCGAGCTCGCCGAGCCGCCTCTGACCGCTGAGGGCCGGGCCGCCGAGGCCGCGCGGGTGGCCGCCGAGCACGGCATCGAGCTCGGCGACTGCCACGCCTACGCCGACAGCATCTCCGACCTTCCGCTGCTCGAGGCCGTGGGCCACGCCCACCCGGTCAACCCCGACTTCCGCCTCGAGCGCGAAGCGCGGCGGCGCGGCTGGACACCGTTGCGCTGGGACACCGAGCCGGGCGCGCGTTCGCGGCCGCCGGCGCCGGTAGCGGTGGGCGGCTGAGGTGCTCGCGCTCGAGTACACGCCGTCGGTGGCCCGCCATGTCGCGGGGCGCGTCTCACGGCGCGCCGGAGCGGGAGGCCTGCGCCTGCGGAGGATGGCCCCGCCACGTCCTCCGGGGAGAGACTGGGTCTCGGTGCGGCCCCGCCTGAGCGGCATCTGCGGCTCCGACCAGGCGCTCTTCTCGGGGTCGGCCTCGCCCTACCTCGGCACGCTGACCTCCGCTCCGTTCGTCCCGGGGCACGAGATCGTGGGGGAGGTCGCCGGCGGGCCACGACGCGGCGAGCGCGTCGTCGTCGAGCCGGCGCTCTCGTGCGTGGTGCGCGGGGTCGAGCCGGAGTGTCCGGAGTGCGCCGAGGGAATGAGCGCGCTGTGTCGCAACACCGGCGAGGGGGCCGTCTCCGCCGGACTCCAGATCGGCTACTGCCGCGACACTGGCGGCGGCTGGAGCGAGGGGCTGGTGGCGCACGCCTCGCAACTCCACGCCGTTCCGGCCGAGCTCTCCGACGAGGACGCGGTTCTTATCGAGCCGCTGGCCTGCTGCCTGCACGCGACGCGCGCGGCCGAGCCGCGCGCCGGCCAGGCCATCGCCGTGGTCGGGGCGGGGACGATCGGAGCGCTGTGCGTGGCCGCGCTCCGCGAGCTCGCGCCCGAGGCGACCGTGGTCTGCGCGGCCAAGCACCCGGCCCAGGAGCAGCTGGCGCGCCGCCTTGGCGCCGACCACACCTGCTCTCCGCAGCGCCTGCACGTCGAGGCCGCGCGGGTCACCGGCTCGCGGCGGCTCGTCGGCCACCTCGGGCGCGAGCTCCTGCTCGGCGGCTTCGACACCGTCCTGGACTGCGTGGGCAGCGGCGAGTCGGTGGAGACCGCGGTCACGGTGACCCGGCCGCGCGGTCGCGTGATGCTGGTGGGGATGCCCGGCCAGGTCCGAGCCGACCTCTCGCTCGCGTGGCAGCGCGAGCTCGAGCTGCGCGGCGCCTACGGCTATCGCGGCGACTTCCCGGCCGCGATCGAGCTCGCGGGTCGTCTGCGGCTCGGCCGGCTGGTGGCCGAGGGATGGCATCTGCGCGACCACCGCGACGCCCTCGAGCACGCCCCGCGCGCGTCGCGCTCCGGCTCGATCAAGACCGTCTTCGACCTGCGAGGCGAGCGATGACGACCACGCCGCGGCCGCACGCGCGGATGCTCGAGCGCTCGGCGCCGACCGCGGCCGACCGCCCGCGCCGGCGCCCCGCCGCCGACCGTGAGGCCTGCGTGGCCGAGATCACCGAGAAGTCTCCGCCCACGCTCTTCCACGCCGGCGAGTCGTTTCGGCTCGAGCGCCTCCCGGTCGGCTCGCGGGTCGTCCACCCTCCGCCGCCGCTGAAGGGGCTCGCCGACCTCGACGCGGCGATCGACCAGGCCCTCGACGAGCCACTCGGCTCCGACCCGCTCGACGCTCTGCTGCGCACGGGGATGCGGCTGACGATCGCCTTCGACGACCTCTCGGTGCCGCTGCCGCCCATGCGCGAGCCCGACATCCGCGGGCGGATCATCGAGCGCGTGCTCGAGCGCGCCTACCGCGCCGGCGTCGACGACATCCACCTGATCGCCGCGCTCGCGCTGCACCGACGCATGACGCCGGCCGAGCTGCGCCGCGCCGTAGGGCCGGCCGTGTTCGACTCCTTCGGCCCCGACGAGCTCTACAACCACGACGCCGAGGATCCCGACGGCAACGTCAGCCTCGGCGAGACCGAGCACGGCGAGGCCGTGACCCTCAACCGCCGCGCGGCGGAATCGGACCTGCTCGTGTACGTGCACCTCGTCACCGTGCCGCTGCAGGGCGGTCCGAAGTCGGCGGCGATCGGGCTCGGGACCTACCGCTCGATCAGCGCCCACCACACCTCACACACTCTGCGCCACTCACGCTCGTTCATGGACCCCGACCACTCCGAGCTCCACCACTCCTCGGGCCGTCAGGGTCAGGTGATCGAGGACGCGGTCCCGACCTTCCACCTCGAGGCCACGATCAACGACGACATGTACGCCGAGCCGCTGCGCTTCCTGGCCAGGCCGACGCCCCTGTGGACGCCGCGCGACCAGGTGGTCTTCGCGGGCATGAAGCGCGCGCTCGACCGGATGCCGATCAAGGCGCGGCGCACCGCCTTTGCGCGCATGACGGCGCCCTTCGGGGTGACCTCGATCACCGGTGGGGCGGTGCGCGAGGCCCATGCCGTGGCCATGGACCGCCTGGCCGAGCAGCAGGCGGTGCGCGTCGAGGGCCAGTCCGACGTGGTCACCGCCGGGGTGCCCTACATCGGACCGTACAACGTCAACTCGATCCTCAACCCGGTGCTCGTGATGTCGCTCGCGCTCGGGTACTTCTTCAACCTCTACCAGGGCCGCCCGCTCGTGCGCGAGGGCGGCGTGATCATCTTCACCCATCCGGTTGAGCGCGACTTCCATCCGGTGCACCACCCGTCCTACATCGACTTCTACGAGGAGGTGCTGGCCGAGACGACCGATCCGGCCGAGCTCGAGCGACGCTTCGAGCGCGCCTACGCCGAGGACGAGTGGTACCGCCACCTCTACCGCACCTCGTACGCCTACCACGGCGTCCACCCGTTCTACATGTGGTACTGGGGCGCGCACGCGCTCGAGCACGTCGGTCAGGTGATCTTCGTGGGCGGCGACCGCGATGCCTGCCGGCGGCTGGGCTTCCGCCGAGCGGACACAATGCGCGACGCGCTCGACATGGCCGAGGACACCGTGGGGCGCGACCCGTCGATCACGCACTTCGCCTGCCCGCCGATCTTCTACTGCGAGGTCGAGTGAGGAGCGGGCGGACGCTCGAGCGCCTCGCGGGTCCCCCGCGCGGAGCGTCGGGGGCCCGCGCGCAGCGCAGCCCGGCGCGCTGGCGCACCCGCCGCGCCGGGCCGAACCCGTGGGACGACGGCGCCGAGGTGCCCGACCAGGAGTGGCTGCGCGGCCCGCGCGCCTCGCTCGCGCGCGAGGGGCTGCAGCAGTCGTTGCTGTTCCCGGTCATGCGCTTCGTGACGAGCCCGACGGTCTACGGCGCGGACGACCTGCTGCACGCGCCGCAGCCGGCGGTGATCGCGCCGAATCACTCGAGCGACATCGACACCCCTCTCGTGCTGTGGGCGCTGCCGCGCTCGTGGCGGGCGCGGACCGTGGTCGGCGCGGCGAGCGACCGCTTCTACGCGCGGCGGCGCAGCGCGCTCATGGCCGCGCTGTGGATCAACACCTTCCCGTTCGACCGCTCGGGCGAGCTGCACGGGCTGGCCGCGGCCTCGGCGCACCTGCGGGCCGGGCGCAACGTGCTGCTCTACCCGCAGGCGACCCGGACCTCGGGCCTCGAGGGCTGGCGGGGCGGGGTGGGGAGGCTCTGCACGGCCACCGGCGCGCCGGTCGTGCCGGTGCATGTGAGCGGCACCGCGGGGGTCATGCCGAAGGGACGAGGGGTGACCCGCCGCGGGCGGGCCGAGATCCGCTTCGGCCGGGCGGTCGAACCGATCCTCGACGAGGATCCGCGCGAGTTCACCCAGCGGGTGGGCGCGGCGATCACCGCGCTGGCGGACCCGCGCGGACGGCGTCGTGCCTGAGGGGGCCACCGCAACGGCCTCCGCCGCGAGCCTGCTCGCCCTGCTCGAGTCGGTCGAGCGCGGCGAGCTCGCGGCTACTGCCGCGGCCGAGCGCCTCGATCGCGTGTCCTTCCGCGATCTCGGCTTCGCGCGCGTCGACACCGGGCGCGAGCTGCGCCAGGGCGCGCCCGAGGGAGTGCTGGCCGAGGGCAAGGCGCCGGAGGAGATCGAGGCGATCGTGCGGGCCATGCTCGCCGACGGCATCTCGAGCGTGCTGGTGACGCGCGCCGACCGCGCGGCCCGGCGGGCGGTGGAGCGTGCCGCTCCCGGCGAGACGGAGCTCGACGAGGGCGCGCGGCTCGCCTGGGTGGCGCGCGAGCTCCCGGCGAGCGCGGGCCACGTGGCCATCGTCTCGGGCGGGACCGCGGACGGGCCCGTGGTCCGCGAGGTCGAGGTCCGAGCCTCGTTGCTCGGGACGGGGGTTACGGTCCACCGCGACGCCGGCGTGGCCGGCCTCGCCCGGCTCGAGCCGGCTCTCGAGGACCTGCGACGCGCCGACTGCGTGGTCGTGGTCGCGGGGCTCGACGCGGCCCTGGCCTCGGTGGTCGGCGGGCTGGTGGCGGCGCCGGTGATCGGCGTGCCGACCAGCGCGGGCTACGGCACGGCGTTTGGCGGAGTCACCCCGCTGCTGGCCATGCTGAGCTCGTGCGCGGCCGGCCTCGCGGTCGTGGGGATCGACGACGGCTTCGGCGCGGGGACGATCGCCGCTCGCATCGCCCGCGCGAGCGCCGGAGCGGCGTGAGCCGGCTGGCCTACCTCGACTGCGTCGGCGGTGTGGCCGGCGACATGCTGCTCGGCGCGCTCCTCGACGCCGGGGCCGACGCGGAGGTCGTCCGCGCCGGGCTCTCGGCTCTGGGCATCGACGGGCTCGAGCTGAGGGTGCGACGGACGCGGCGGGGTGAGCTCGATGCCACGCGCGTCGAGGTCGCGGCGCCGGCCGACCAGCCGCAGCGTGGGCCGGCCGAGATCCGGGATCTGATCGAGCGGGCCGGACTGCCGCCGCGGGCGCGCGAGCGGTCGCTCGCGACCTTCGCTCGGCTCGCGAGCGCCGAGGGCCGCGTCCACGGCATCCCGCCCGAGGAGGTCCACTTCCACGAGGTCGGCGCCGCCGATGCGATCGCCGACGTGTGCGGCGTCGCCCTCGCGCTCGAGTCCCTCGGGATCGAGCGGGTGGTCTGCTCGCCGCTGCCCGTGGCCCGCGGCCTTCTCACCAGCGCCCACGGGCCTCTGCCGCTGCCCGCCCCCGCCACGCTGGCGCTGCTCGAGGGCGTGCCCATCTACGGCGTCGAGGGAGACTCAGAGCTCGTGACCCCGACCGGCGCCGCCCTGGTCAGCACCCTGGCCGAGGGCTTCGGGGCGATCCCGCCGATCCGCCTTGAGACGGTGGGCGCGGGAGCGGGGGCGCGTGAGCTCGAGCGTGCCCCCAACCTCGTTCGCGTGCTGGTCGGCGAGGGGGAGGAGGCAGGCCCGGCCGAGCGCACCCGACCGGTGTCGCTGATCGAGACGAACCTCGACGACCTGTCCCCCGAGCTCGTCCCCGACGCCGCCGCGAGCGCCACCGCGGCCGGAGCGCTCGACGTGTGGACGACCTCGGCCGGCATGAAGAAGGGACGACCGGGCGTGATCGTCTCAGCTCTCGCGCGACCCGATCACGAGGGCGAGGTCGCGGAGGCCCTCCTGCGCACGACGACGGCGCTCGGCGTGCGCGTGTCCCGCCTCGAGCGCTACGAGCTCGAGCGCGAGTGGCGCTCGGTCGAGGTCGCGGGCCGGCCGGTCTCGGTCAAGCTCGGCCGCCTCGACGGAGAGGTCGTGAACGTCGCCCCGGAGCACGACGACTGCGTGCGCGCGGCGGCGGGCTCGGGACGGCCGGTGTCGGCGGTCTGGGCCTCGGCGCTGGCCCAGGGTCAGCGCTGGGTCGGCGAGCGCGA
>Ga0208736_1000120_pt1 | contig 24189 bp, 25 predicted proteins | sample AntDryMetagUQ255_FD_188090 | JGI IMG/M metagenome (GOLD analysis project Ga0208736, IMG submission 188090) | Polar desert microbial communities from Antarctic Dry Valleys - UQ255 (SPAdes) | ecosystem: Environmental > Terrestrial > Soil > Desert | place: Antarctic Dry Valleys | collected 2008-12-31 | reverse complement strand
TGCGCAGCGGGCTGCCGGCCTTCACGATCGTCGGGCTCGGCGACGCGGCCGTGCGCGAGTCGCGCGAGCGCGTCCATGCCGCGCTGCTGAACTCGGGCTTTGCGTTCCCGCAACGCCGCATCACCGTCAACCTCGCGCCCGCGCACCTGCGCAAGGTCGGCCCCGGATTCGATCTCGCCACCGCGTGCGGGCTGCTGGCCGCCTCCCAGCAGATTCCGCCCGCCGAGCTCGAACGTTGGGCGGTCTGCGGCGAGCTCTCGCTCGGCGGCGACGTTCGCCGCTGCCGTGGGGTGCTGGCGGTGGCTGAGGGCACTCGTCGCGCGAGGATCGCCGGCCTGATCGTGCCGCGCGGATGCGCGCGCGAGGCGGCGCTCGTCGACGGCCTCGTCGTCGCTGGCGTCTCGAGCCTGCGAGAGGTCGCAGCGATCCTGCGCGGCGAGGCGCCGCCCGATCTGCCCCCGGCCGCCCAGGTCGCGCCTCATGCCTGCTCGCCGGCCGAGCAGCCCGACCTGGCCGACGTGCGCGGTCATGCGCACGCGATCCGCGCGCTGACGATCGCGGCCGCGGGCGCGCACAACATCCTGCTCTCCGGTCCACCCGGCACAGGCAAGACGATGCTCGCGCGGCGCCTGCCGTCGATCCTGCCGCCGCTCAGTCGCGCGGAGGCGATCGCGGTCACGCGGATTCACAGCATCGCCGGCAGGCTGACGGGTGCGGCGCTCGTCGAGCAGCGCCCGTTGCGCGCGCCGCACCACACGATCTCGCCGTCCGGCCTGGTCGGCGGCGGAACGCTGCCGGCGCCAGGCGAGGCGAGCCTCGCCCACCATGGGGTCCTGTTTCTCGACGAGCTGTCGGAGTTCAGCCGCTCGGCGCTCGAAGCGCTGCGCCAGCCGCTCGAGGACGGAACGGTCGCGATCGTCCGCGGCCAGCGCACCGTCACCTTTCCCACCCGCTTTCAGCTCGTCGCGTCGACGAATCCCTGCCCCTGCGGTCATGCCGGAAGCACGCGTTGCCGTTGCTCGGAGGGGGACGTCGCCAGGCACCGCCGCAAGCTCAGTGGGCCGCTGCTGGACCGGATGGACCTGCTCGTGAACCTGCAGCGGCCGACCGCGGAGCAGATGGACGCGCCTGCGGTGACGACGTCCGCCGAGGTGCGCGATGCCGTTCGCGCAGCGCGCGAGCGCCAGGCGGTGAGGCTCGCCGGAACCGGCCAGACGACGAACGCCGCGATGACCCCGCGCCTGCTGCGTGACGTCGTGCGAGCCGAGGCGGGGGCTCACGCCGCGCTGCACGACGCCTACCGCATGGGCACGCTCAGCGCCCGCGGCCACCAGCGCATCCTGCGCGTGGCGCGGACGATCGCCGATCTCGGCGCGCGCGAGTGCGTGTGCGCGAAGGACGTGGCGGAGGCGATCGCGCTGCGTCAGGACGACGTCCTCGACGGCGCGGGGGCGGCATGACCGCCTGCGATCGCTGCCTGCGGCGAACCGCTCTGGTCGCGTCGCTGGCGCCCCACATCGAGCGCGCACGGCGCGACCACCGCCACATCGCCGAGCTACTTGCGCTCTGCGACGACGACCTGCTCGCCGGCCTCGCCGGAGCACGCCGGAGCGAGCTTGCACGCCGTCACGACGCGTTCGATCCCGCCGCGGCGCGCGAGCGCATGGCCGGTGCCGGGCTGCACGGCGTGTGCCGTCACGACAGCGCTTATCCACAGCGCCTCGCCCGGACCGCCGATGCCCCGGCGATCCTGCACGTGGCAGGCGATCAGGGACAGCTCGCCGCACTCGGCGGAGACGATGCCCCCGCGGTCGCGGTCGTCGGCGCGCGCCGCGCAGGCCAGGACGGGATCGAGGTCGCCCGCGGGCTCGGCCGCGGGCTTGCCGCCGCCGGCGTGACGGTCGTCAGCGGAATGGCGCTCGGGATCGACTCGGCGGCGCACGCCGGAGCGCTGGAGGTCGGCGGGCCGACGCTGACCGTCCTCGCGGGCGGGGCCGACGTCCCGTATCCGCCCAGCAAGCGCGGTCTGTACCGGGCGATCGTGCAGGCGGGGGCCGCCGTGTCGGAGATGCCGCCCGGTTTTCGGCCGTTTCGATGGTGCTTTCCGGCGCGCAACCGCACGATCGCCGGGCTCGCGTCGCTGACGATCGTCGTCGAGGCGACCGAGCGCTCGGGATCGCTGATCACCGCCGAGCTCGCGCAGGACCTCGGCCGCGCGGTCGGAGCCGTGCCCGGTCCCGTGACCGCGCCCCGAGCCGCCGGATCCAACGCGCTGCTGCGTGACGGGGCCCTCGTCGTGCGCCATGCGCAGGACGCGCTCGACGAGGTGCTCGGCATCGGCGTCGCGACGGCCCTCAGCGGTCGCCGTGCGAACGAGCTGCAGGAGCCGCTGCGCGTGCTGCTGCGCCGCGTCGAGGACGGCTGCGACACGGTCAGCGAGCTTGCCGCCACGCCCGCTCAGGCCCAGTCCGCGCTTGCCGGACTCGCCGAGCTCGAGCTGCTCGGCTATCTGCGGCGCGGACCGGGAGGACGCTATGTGCGACGCCTGTAGGGGCACCGCTCCAACCGCCTGCACGGCCCGCGGCGAGCCCGCCGGCGCGTATCCTCGCGACGGTGTCCAGAAGCCGCGTGCCCGTCGCGCTCTCGATCGCCGGATCGGACTCCGGCGGCGGCGCGGGAATCCAGGCCGATCTGAAGGCCTTCGCGCGTGCCGGGGTGCACGGAACGACGGCGATCACGGCGATCACGGTGCAGAACACGGTCGGCGTGACCGCGGTGGCGCCGGTCGCGACGCAGATCATCGCCGGCCAGGTGCGAGCGGTCGCGGAGGATCTCGGCGTCGACGTCGTGAAGATCGGGATGCTCGCCGACATCGCGACGATCGAGACCGTCGCGGCGGTGCTCGACGAGCTGGCGGCCGGGACGCCGGTCGTGCACGACCCCGTGATGGTCGCGGAGTCCGGCGCGCGACTGCTCGTCCCGGATGCCATCGATGCGTTGCGCATGCTGATCCTGCCGCGCGCGACCGTGATCACCCCCAACCTCGCGGAGGCGCGGACGCTCGCCGGCGACGACGCGCTCGACGGCATCGAGCTGCTTCGGGCGCTGCACGCGCTGGGGCCGGCGTACGTCGTCGTCACGGGGGGCCACCGGGACACCGCGACGGACCTGTTCTTCGACGGGACCACCCTTACCGAGCTGCCCGGCGAGCGCCATCCGGACGGCGCCGCCCATGGATCGGGTTGCACCCATGCCTCGACGCTCGCCGCCCACCTCGCGCTGGGCGACGAACCGCTCGTGGCCGCGCAGCGTGCGAGGGCGGTCGCCGCCGACGCGGTCGCGAACGGCTTGCGATATCTCGGAGCCGGTGCCGGACCCGTCGACGTCTTCGGACTCGGCCGGGCAGGCTGACCTGGCCGCGGAGCGCGGCGGTTCTTCGCCGCGCAGGCATGGGTGCCAGGAGGTCCCGAGCCATCGGCTCAGGCGGTCTTCGCGCCGGGCCGGGGGTTGCGGCTTGTCCGCTTTGTCATAATCGCTCGCGCGATGAGGTTCTTACGCATGAAGCCGGGTCACGGGGAGATCCTCATCGCCGAGGGCGACGTCGAGGTGCCCGAAGAGCACGAGGCGCTCGTCGATGCCTTTCGCGCGCAACTCGACGCGGGCATGTGGGCCGCCGTGCCGCGAGCCGCGGCCGGGGGACGCCGCGAGGCGCAGATGGTCTCGAGCTTCGACGACGTGCCGCCGGACGCCGATCGCGTGATCTTCTTCCCGCGCGCCGCGGGCGGGCGCTAGGACCCGATCGTGCTGCTCGCGCTCAGTGCCAGCGTCATCGTCATGCTCGTGCTGCTGTGGGAGGTCGCCTGGCCGGTGGCCGCGGACCGCATCGAGCGCTGGCGCGCGAGCCGCAGGCTGATCGAGGCCGACGGCTACGACCCCGGCCGCGAGCGTCGCGCGGAGCAGCGCGCGCGCACGCTGCTGCGCTCGTGCGTCAACGAGGAGGAATGGGCGATGTACCGCGACCTCGGCTTCATCCGCGTCTGGGGCGGACTTGCCGAGGGCCCGCTGGCGGACCGCGACGGTCGCGGGGCGCCGTACGCCTACCTCATCTACCCGCACAAGCCGCTCGTGGCGTACCTGCCGCAGACCCGCCGCCTGCTGAGCGAGTACTGCGTCACCTTCTTCGACGAGACGAAGCCCTACGGCTCGGCTCGGCTGCCGGACTCCGACGACGTGCTGGCGAAGTGGATGGCGCTGACCGGCGATGAGCGGCGCATCATCAACAGCGCGAACATGCACCTGCCCGGCCGCCAGGTCGATCCCAAGCAGGTGCGCCGAGACCTCTGGCGCCTGGGCCAGTGGGAGCAGGGCCGGCTCCGCGAGCAGCGGCGCGGCGCGGGTAGTGTTCCCGCTCCGTGACGTCTCCGGCGCCCGCTACCAAGCTCGATCCCAAGCACCGCAGCCGCGCCCTCACCGAGGGGCCCGGGCGCGCGGCCGCGCGGGCCTACCTCTACGGCATCGGCTTCGACGAGGACGCGCTGAGCAAGCCGATCATCGGCGTCGCCTCGACGTGGATCGAGACGATGCCGTGCAACTTCCACCTGCGCGCGCTCGCCGCGAACGTCAAAGAGGGCGTCCGTGCGGCGGGCGGCACCCCGATGGAGCTCAACACGATCGCGATCTCCGACGGCATCACGATGGGCACGAGCGGCATGAAGACGAGCCTCGTCAGCCGCGAGGTCATCGCCGACTCGATCGAGCTCGTCGCCCTCGGCCACCTCTTCGACGGCGTCGTCGCGATCAGCGGCTGCGACAAGACGATTCCCGGCACGGTCATGGCGCTCGCCCGCCTCAACGTGCCCGGCGTCATGCTCTACGGCGGCTCGATCGCCCCCGGGCGTTACAAGGGTGCCGACGTCACGATCCAGGACGTCTTCGAAGCCGTCGGCAAGCACGCCGCCGGCACGATGAGCGACGAGGAGCTCGACGAGCTCGAGCACGTCGCGAGCCCGGGGGCCGGCGCCTGCGGTGGCCAGTTCACCGCCAACACGATGGCGATGGCCTTCGAGGTGCTCGGCATCAGCCCGATGGGCTCGGCGATGGTGCCCGCCGTGCACGCCAGCAAGGCGGACGTCGCGGTCGCGGCCGGCAAGCTCGTCATGGACATCCTCGAGCGCGGCCAGCGCCCGCGCGACATCATCACGAAGGACTCGCTGGAGAACGCGATCGCGGCGATCGCGACCAGCGGCGGCTCGACAAACGGCGTCCTGCACCTGCTCGCGATCGCTCGCGAGGCCGGGGTGCAGCTCGACATCGACGACTTCGATCGCATCTCCGAGCGCACGCCGCTGCTGTGCGACCTCAAGCCCGGCGGCCGCTACGTCGCAACCGATCTCTACGCCGCGGGCGGTGTGCCGCTCGTCGCCCAGCGCCTGCTCGAGGCGGGTCTGCTGCACGAGGACGCGATCACCGTCACCGGGCGGACCGTCGGCGACCACGCCCGCGAGGCCGTCGAGACCGAGGGCCAGCAGGTGGTGCGCCCGCTGTCGGACCCGATCAAGGCCACGGGCGGCCTGGCGATCCTGCGCGGCAACCTCGCGCCCGACGGCTGCGTCGTGAAGCTCTCCGGCCACGAGCGCCGCCACCACGAGGGCCCGGCGCGCGTCTTCGAGAGCGAGGAGGACGCGATGGCGGCCGTCGTCGGCGAGACGATCGCCCGCGGCGACGTCATCGTGATCCGCAACGAGGGTCCTGCCGGCGGGCCGGGCATGCGCGAGATGCTGGCCGTCACGGCGGCGCTCAACGGCGTCGGGATGGGCGAGCACGTGGCGCTGCTCACCGACGGGCGCTTCAGCGGCGCGACGCACGGCTTCATGGCCGGCCACGTCGCTCCCGAAGCTGTTCGCGGCGGGCCGATCGCCGCCGTGCACGACGGCGACGTCATCACGATCGACGTCGACGCGCGCCGCCTCGACGTCGACCTCGACGACGACACGATCGCACTGCGCGTGGAGCACTACCGCGGACCGGACCACAGCGCCCTCACGGGAGTCCTGGGCAAGTACGCCAAGCTCGTCTCGAGCGCGTCGGAGGGCGCCGTCACGTAGCCGCGGCGACCATCCGCCGCAGCGCCCGCGCATTGCGCGGCGCGAAGACCTCCCAGTCGTTGTTGAAGTAGGCGTACACGTCGATCGATCGGCTCCAGCCGGCGATCCGCTGCGCCCACTCGCGCAGCTCGCTGTCGGAGTAGTTGCCACGCCGCCCGCGGTGACCGAAGTGAAAGCGCACGTATGCGAAGTCCGCGGTGATCTCCTGTGACTGAAACGACGCGATCTCGGGGCGGTCGGCGATCGCCAGCGCCACGCCGTGCCAGCGCAGCAGCTCATAGACCTCGTCGCAGAACCACGACGGGTGGCGGAACTCGAACGTGTGGCGTCCGGCCGGCAGGCGCTCCAGCGCGAGTGCGAGGCGCTCGTCGTTGCGGTGGAAGTTCGGCGGCAGCTGCCACAGCAGCGGACCGAGCCGCTGCGCGTTGGCGAGTGGCTCGAGCGGCTCGTACAGGCGCTCCACGCCACGGTCGAGGTCGGTGAGGCGCTTGACGTGCGTGAGGTAGCGCGAGGACTTCACGGCGAACGTGAAGCCCTGCGGCGTCTGTCGGACCCAGCGCTCGACGGCCTCGCGGCGGGCGAGGCGGTAGAAGGTCGTGTTGACCTCGACGGTGTCGAAGACGGTCGCGTAGTGCTCCAGCCAGCGCGACGGCGGCCGCCCCTGCGGATAGAAGCTCTCGCGCCAGGATGCGTAGTTCCAGCCGCTGCAGCCGATGCGGACCACGGTCGCGGGATACCCGTTCGCCGAGCGCCCACGTTGGCGCGGCGACACTGGCTACGCTGCAAGCGCCCCCGCCCATGCGCATCGCGATCGACATCGACTCCACCCTGCACCACTACTGGAACCTGCTGTCGGATGCCGCGCTGCGACGCTTCGGCATCGAGCTGCCCTACGAGGAGCAGCTGGACTGGGGCATCACGCGCCTGCGCCCCGACCAGCTGCACCTCTGCATCCAGGAGACGCACTGCGACGCGGTGATCCTCGCCGGCGAGCCGTACCCCGACGCCGTCGACACCGTCCGCCGCTGGCGCGCGGACGGCCACTTCATCCACGTCACCAGCCACCGCGATCCGCATACCTACGATGCCACCGCTCGCTGGCTGTCGCAGATCGGGCTGCCCTACGACGACCTGCACTGCTCGCACGACAAGGTCGGACGCTGCCTGCAGATCGGCATCGAGCTGCTCGTCGACGACAGCCCGGAGAACCTCGTTCGCGCGATCGAACACGGCATCGTCGTCGCGACGATCAGCCATCCGTGGAACCGCGACCTGTGCGAGGAGGAGGACGTCATCTGCGCGAGCGACTGGCGCGAGCTCGCCGCGAAGCTCGATCCGATCCTGCGCGGCAGCGCGAAGGTGTGAGCCGCGCCCCGGCCGGCTGGATAGGTACGCCGCGCAGAGATAGGGTTTGCCCGTCCGCGCAGGCTCTGCGCGCTCGAGTTCAACGAACGAAGGAGACTCGCATGGCTGAAGAGGAAGACGCCCTGAAGGGCGCGGACATCACCAGCGGCACCGGAGCCGAAGGCGGGCTTCCGGACGGCGGCGTAGAGGGTAAGGACGACGGCACCGGCGAGGGCGGCAAGACCGGCGAGGGCGAGGCCAGCCCCGCGTCCGGCACCGACGACGGCGACGCGTCCGTCGGCCCCTGACACAGCCGATCTGCGGACCCTCTCGGCCGGCCCGGCCGGGAGGGTCCAGACGTTCGGCCTAGGGGCCGACCTCGCCGGGGGAGATCTCCTCCCAGCCCTGGCGCAGCAGCAGCTCGTGGTGCGCGGAGTGGCGCATGACGAGCGTCCCGAGGTAGATCCCGCGCTCGCGCCGGCGCATGATCGCGTACCACATCGTGGTGGCGTCGCCGGTGCCCTGGATACGCAGCCACGGCCGCGGGGGAGGGTCGCTGCCCTCAGCGAGCCCCGCGGCGATGAGCTGATGCTGGGTCGCGACGGTGCCGCGATCGGTGTCGATGTAGAAGACGCCCACTGCGGTCCGAGGCTAGTGCGTCGAGCCCCGCGGCAGCCTGCCGCGTGCAGGCAGCGTGCGCCCGGCGTCGAAGACGCATCTCCGATGCCGCAGAGCGCCTTCGATCACGAGACGAGCGCTGCCTGGCGCGCGGCGCTCGTGCGCTTCGACGAGGACCTGCGCCGCCACGGGGCCGCCCAGAAGACGCGCGAGGCGTACGCCGCCGACCTGCGTCAGTTCGCCCGCTGGGCCAGCGCGCAGCACGCATCGCCGACCGGCGTCACCCACCGGCTGCTGCGACGCTATGCCGCCGCGCTGTCCGAACGGCGCTTCGCGCCGGCATCGGTGGCGCGCAAGCTCGCGGCCCTGCGCTCCTTCTTCGGCATGCTGCGCGAGCACGGCGAGATCCCCGCCAACCCCGCCGACCTGCTCGCGGCTCCGAAGCTCGGCTCGGAGCTTCCGAGCGTGCTCGCGCCCGAGCAGATCAGCCGGCTGCTGGATGCCATCCCCACATCGACGCCGCTGGAGCTGCGCGACCGCGCGCTGTTCGAGGTCGCCTACGCGAGCGGGCTGCGGGCCGAGGAGCTCGTGCGCCTGGACGTCGGCTCGGTCGACTTCGATGCCGAGCAGCTGCGCGTCGAGGGCAAGGGATCAAAGACGCGCATGGTGCCCGCCGGCGAGCCGGCCACCGCCGCGCTGGCCCGCTACCTCGAACGCGCTCGCGCCGCGCTCTCGCGCGGCGTCGACGAGCCGGCGCTGTTTCTCAGCAAGTCCGGACGCCGGCTGTCGACGTCGGATGTCCGCCGGCGCCTGGGCGTGTGGTCACGCCACGCGGCGATGCAGGGCGCCGTCCATCCACACGTGTTGCGCCACTCGTTTGCCACGCATCTGCTGGAGGGCGGGGCGGACCTGCGGTCGATCCAGGAGCTGCTCGGCCATGCGTCGGTCAGCACGACGCAGACCTACACTCGGGTAGAGTCGGCGCGCCTGAAGGTCGCCTACGCGCGGGCGCATCCGAGGGCCTAGCGGCGATGGAAACCAACGTCAAATCAATCGAGCTCAAAGACCTGTGGCGCCGCTACAAGCGCGACGGCGACGAGCATGCGCGCGAGCGACTCGTGGTGGCCTATTCGCCGCTCGTGAAGTACGTCTCGGGCCGGATGGCCTCCGGCCTGCCTGCCCATGTCGAGGAGGCCGACCTCATCTCCTACGGGCTCGGCGGGCTGATCTCGGCGATCGAGCGCTTCGAGCTCGAGCGCGAGATCAAGTTCGAGACGTACGCGATCACCCGCATCAAGGGCGCGATCATCGACGAGCTGCGCTCGCTGGACTGGGTGCCGCGCTCGGTCCGAGCGCGCGCTCGCGCGATCGAGCGCGCCAACGCCAAGCTCGAGCACAAGCTGCAGCGCGCGCCGACCGACGACGAGATGGCGCGCGAGCTGGAGATGACCGTCGGCGACTTCCAGGACGCGCTGCTGCAGATCTCCAACTCCACGATTGCCGCCCTCGACGAGCTTTGGACGGTGTCCGACGCCTCCGGCGACCAGGTCTCGCTGCTCGACACGCTGCAGGATCCGGGCGCGCCCGATCCCGCCCAGGTGATGGACGCGACCGACCTCAAGGACCGCATCGCGGATGCGATCGCGCGCCTGCCCGAGCGCGAGAAGCTCGTCGTGGCGCTCTACTACTACGAGAACCTGACGCTGCGCGAGATCGGCGAGGTGCTCGGCGTCACGGAGTCGCGCGTCTCGCAGCTGCACACGAAGGCGGTGCTGCGCCTGCGCGGCCGGATGTCCGATGACAACATCGGCGACGCCGCCTAGCGCCGCCGGCGCCGCATCGCTTCACCGGCTGGAAACACCGGCGGCCCGGTACTAGCATCGCGGCACCCCCGAGGAGAGGAGCCGCGGCATGCACAAGTCTGCCGACAGGATTCGCAACGTAGCCCTGATCGGCCATCGCGGCAGCGGCAAGACCTCGCTGCACGAGGCGCTGCTCTTCGAGGCGCGGGCGACCAATCGCCTCGGCTCCGTGCTCGACGGCACGACGGTGTCGGACTCCGAGCCCGACGAGCAGGCGCGCAAGATGTCGATCTCGGCTGCGCTGAGCTCGTTCGAGTGGGCGGAGCGCAAGATCAACCTGCTCGACACCCCGGGCGAGCCGAGCTTCGTCGCCGACGCGCTCGGCGCGATGCGCGTCTGCGAGTCGGCGATCTTCGTCGTCAACGGCGTGATGGGCGTCGAGGTCAGCACAAGACGGCTGTGGGCACGCGCGGAGGAGCTCGACCTCGCGCGGATGATCTTCGTGAACATGCTCGACCGCGAGCGCGCGGACTTCTTTCGCGCGCTGGAGTCGCTGAAGGAGGCCTTCGGCGCCCATGTCGTGGCGACGGAGATCCCGATCGGCTCCGAGCACGAGATCTCCGGGCTCGTCGACCTGATCGACATGAAGGCCTATCGCTACGACGGCGACGGCCTGGACAACCGCGAAGAGATCGAGATCCCCGACGACCTGCGCGAGCTCGCCGAGGAGTACCGCGAGAAGCTCATGGACGAGATCAGCGAGGTCTCCGACTCGCTCATGGAGCGCTACCTCGAGGGCGAGCCGATCGACCACGACGAGATCGTCGCCGCGCTGAAGGACGGCACGAACCACGGCTCGCTGTTTCCCGTCACGTGCGGCGTGGCGACGAAGAACCTCGGCACCGATCGCCTGCTCGACGCGATCGTCGAGGACCTGCCCTCGCCGGTCAAGCACGGTGGCCTCGAGCTGCCCGAGATCACGCTCGAGCACCGCGACGACGCGCCACTGTACGCCTACGTCTTCAAGACCCGCGCCGACCCGTTCGCCGGCCGCATCAACCTGTTTCGCGTCTACCAGGGCATCGTGCGCCACGACACGCAGGTGATGAACACGACGACCCACCACAAGGAGCGCATCGGCCAGCTGCTGGTCTTCTCCGGCAAGGACTCCGGCCACGCCGACGAGTTCGGCCCCGGCGACATCGGCGCCGTCGCCAAGCTCAAGGAGACGAAGGCCGGCGACTGGCTGGCCGAGCGCGACGAGCCGATCTCGATGCCGCAGATCGAGCTGCCGGCCCCGGTCATGGCCTTCGCGATGGAGGCCAAGGGCGACGAGGACAAGGTCTACACGTCGCTGCGCCGCCTGCAGGAGGAGGATCCGACGATCGACCTGCACCGCGATCCGCAGACCGGCGACCAGATCATCGCCGGGCTCTCGCAGATGCACGTCGAGGTGATCGTCGACCGCCTGAAGCAGCGCTTCGGCGCGGAGGTCGTGCTGAAGCCGCCGCGCGTGCCCTACCAGGAGACGATCCGCAAGCCGGCCAAGGCCCACGGGCGACACAAGAAGCAGTCCGGCGGGCGCGGGCAGTTCGGCGACTGCCACATCTCGATCGAGCCGCTGTCCGATCCCGAGCACCCGACGGGCTTCGAGTTCATCAACCACATCAAGGGCGGCGTGATCCCGACGTCGTTCATCCCCGCCGTCGAGAAGGGCGTGATCGAGGCGATGCGCAGCGGCCCGATCGCCGGCTGTCCGGTCAAGGGCGTCGCGGTGACCGTGTACGACGGCAGCTATCACACGGTCGACTCGTCGGAGATGGCGTTCAAGCTCGCGGGCTCGATCGCGATGCGCGAGGCGATGGGCAACGCGGCGCCGGTGCTGCTCGAGCCGATCATGCTCGTCACGCTGTCGATCCCCGAGGACTCCGTCGGCGACGTGATCGGCGACCTCAACTCGCGTCGCGGGCGCCCCCAGGGCATGGAGGGCGTCGGCGGTGGGCTGACCGAGGTCAAGGCCGAGGTGCCGATGGCCGAGATGCTCACCTACGCTCCCGACCTGCGCTCGCTGACGGGCGGCCAGGGGGACTACACGATGGAGTTCGAGCGCTACGAGGAGGTGCCCGCGCACCTCGCCCAGAAGGTCGTCGCGGCACAGGCCGGCGAGCAGGAGGCGGTCAGCGCGTAGGAGGCCTAGCTCGCCTGACGAGCGCCCAACGCGCCAGCCTGAGGAAGGTCCGGCGTCACCGGTGCCTTGCGGCCCGCTGGCGGCGCTACTTGAGGCGTGGCTCGTCGTTGACGCGGTATGCGCCCGCTCACGACCTTTTCCCGCCTCGCCGCCGCGGTGCTCGTCGCCGCGTTCTCGCTCGTCGCCTGCGGCGAGGACGACGGCCCCTCCACGACCGCGTCCACCGCGACGGCTCCGCCGCCGGCCGAGCAGCCCAACGCGCTGTGGCCGTCGCCTGAGGAGGCGCGCCACACGATGACGCCGGGCGACGTCGCACGCTCGTTCGCCGAGGACTTCATCGGAGTGCGCCGGCCCGCGCTCGGCGAGTTTCAACAGGGCGACTCTCGCTCGGGCGAGATCGCGGTCATGCGCCGGGGGGAGAACGGCCATCCGACGCAGCGCGTGATCGCGACGATCGCCCTGCGCCAGCTCGATGGCAAGCGCTGGTTCGTGATCGCGGCGTTCTCCGACGAGGTCGAGGTCACGGAGCCCAAGTTGCTCGAGCCGGTCTCCTCGCCCGTGCGGATCGCGGGGCAGGGCGTCGGCCACGAGGGCAACGTGGTGCTGCGCCTGCACAACGCCTTCGACCCCGAGCCGCTGATGCAGAAGGCGGTCATCGCCGGCGCGATGAGGCACGAGCCATTCGAGGCCGAGCTGACGTTCGGGACGCCGGTGACCGCAGCCGGCGCGATCGTCGCGCGCGCGGCCCAGCCGCTGGCCGGCTCGGACGCCTTCGCCGCCTTCCCGATCGGCTTCGCCGCCCGCTAGCCTGCGGCCGATGTGGCCGCCGGAGGCCCTTGCGTTCCTGCGCGAGCTCGAGGACAACAACGATCGCGACTGGTTTCGGGCCAACCGGGCGCGCTACGACGCGCACCTCGTCGAGCCCGCGCGGGCGCTCGCGCAGAGCCTCGAGCACCTCGGCGAGCCGCGCCTGTTTCGCCCCTACAACGATGCCCGCTTCGGCCCGCGGCCACCGATCAAGGAGCAGCTCGGCATGGCGATCGGCGACGGCGCGGCGGGCGGCTACTACGTCGAGCTGTCACTCGACGGCCTGCTCGTCGGGGCCGGGCTGCATCATCCGGCGACCGATCAGCTCGAGCGCTTTCGCGCTGCGATCGACGACGAACCGCGAGCAAGGACCTTCGATCGCGCGCTCGACCGCACGCTGGAGGCGGGCATGCAGATCATCGACCCCGAGCTCAAGCGCGCGCCGCGCGGCTACCGCGTCGACCATCCGCGCATCGAGCACCTGCGCCGCAAGCACCTGACGGTCTTCTGTCGCCACGCGCTCGAGCCGTGGCTGCACGAGCCCGCCTGCGCGCAGCGCGTGCGCGAGCAGCTCGACGCGACGCGCCCGCTCGTGCAGTGGCTGGGCGCGAACGTCGGGCCTTCGACGCTGCCGCGGCGAACGCGCTGAGGTCGAGCGTCAGTCTCGGTCGTCCGGGCGCCCGACGGCCTGCCACGTGCCCGTGTCGGTCGGCCCGGGGCCGCCGGTGAGCGCCCGGTTGACGAACCACAGCACGACGCCGAGCGCCAGCAGACCGCCCGCGCGCAGGAAGACGGAGGGGTCCTTCGTCGTCATCAGCGCCAGCGACACGACCACGCCGATGACGGGCAGCGCCGTCGGGGCGCGGAAGTGCGCGTGCTTCACCTCGTCGCGGCGCAGGACGAGCACGGCGACGTTGACGGCGCTGAAGACGAGCAGCAGCAGTAGGACGGTCATGTCCGCCAGCGTCGCCAGGTCGCCGGTTGACACGAGGATCACGGCGATAGCCGACGTGAAGAGGATCGCCACCCACGGCGTGCGCCGCCCGGGGTGCACACGGCCAAGCAGGCGCGGGACGATGCCCTCGCGCGACATGCCGTAGACCAGCCGCGAGGCCATGATCATGTTGATCAGCGCGGTGTTGGCCACGGCGACGAGCGCGATCGCCGCAAAGACCTTCGTGTTGATCGCCAGCGGCCCCTGGTCTGCGACCTCCAGCAGCGGGCCGCTGGAGTCCGCCAGGCGCGCGGTCGGCACGACCATCGAGGCGACCATGCTGACCGCCAGGTAGATCAGGCCGGCCAGCAGCAGGCCGCCGAACAGCGCCCGCGGATAGTTGCGCGACGGCTCCTGCGTCTCCTCGGCGACGTTGACGGAGTCCTCGAAGCCGATCAGCGCGAAGAACGCGAGGCCCGCCCCGCCGAGGATCGCCAGCGGCACCGACTCGCCGTCCGCGAACTCGAACGCCCGCGAGGGGTCGCCGACGGCGTCGGCGAGCGCCGCGATCCCGATCGCGAGGATCGCCACCAATCCCAGGACCTCGACGACGGTGAAGGTGATGTTGATCTTCACGCTCTCGCCGATCCCGCGGAAGTTGACGAGCGCGACGACCGCGAGGAAGACCAGGGCGACGATCACCGTGGGCACCGACACGAACTGCTCGAGGTAGTCGCCCCCGAAGGCGCGCGCCAGCGTACTCGCCGACGTGATGCCCGACAGCATCACGGCGAAGGCGACCATGAAGGTGAAGAACGGCCGTCGGAAGGCCTTGTTGACGTACAGCGCGGCGCCCGCGGCCTGCGGGTACTTCGTCACGAGCTCCGCATAGGCGAACGCGGTGAACAGCGCCAGCGCCATCGCGACCGCGAAGGCCACCTGCATATCGCACCTACGTCGACGAATGATCGGTGGGCGGCGATGGCCCCCCGTCGATACCCTGAGCGGCGAATGACACGCAAGTCGATCACGACGACCCGCGCAGCGGTCGCATGCGACGTCTGCGGCCGCACCCTGCTGCGTGGCGAGCATGCCGATCCGTTCATCGCCGGAGGGGCCCGCCGGATGGTCTGCGAGCTGTGCACGGCCCGCGCCGCCAACGAAGGCTGGATCCGCGAGGGCGCCGACAACGCGCTCGGCGTCAGGCGCAACGGGCCGCGCGGCGGGCGCTCGCTGCTCGGGCGCCTGCGCCCGCGTCAGGGACCGGGCCGGCGCGCCCCGGCGGGCGATCCGCCGCCCGTGGGTCGCCGCGGCTACAGCAACGTCGACCGGATCGAGACCGCCGAGCGCGTCGCGCAGGACGCCGAGGAGCTCCAGGACGTCGCCGAGCGCGAGGAATTGCAGGCCGCCCCGGTGCAGGACGCGCGTGCAAGCGTGACCGCCTCGCGCGAGCCGCGTCACGTGCGCGCCGTGCCGACGAACGCCGACCTCAAGATGGCCCGTGCGCTGGACGTCTTCAACATGACGCCGCACCCCCGGCGGATCGCCGGCGTCGCACGCTCGCTCGGGCAGCCGACCGTGACCGTGCTGCCGTCGCCGACCGAGGGTGCGATCGTCTCGATCGTCGTCGGCTGGGAGCTGTGCTGGTATCGCTACGAGGTCGACCTCGCCGACGAGGCCGCCGGCGTGCGCGTCAGCGGGCAGGGCGCCGAGCTGACGGAGCTCAGCGCCGCCGAGCTCGAGCCCAACGCCACCGCCGACGAGCGCGGCCTGCTCGTCCTTGCCGGATGATCCGCACTAGGGTGCTTCGATGATCTACTGCGTCGTTCCCGAGGCGCTCGAGGACGAGCTCTTCGAGAAGCTGACCGCGTACTACGCCGACGACGAGAACGTCACGGTGATCGTCGACAGGCGCCGGTCCGACCGCCGCAACCGCCGCACCGAGGACGGGGGAGACGCCCCGAGGCCCGATCCCGAGCTCGTCAAGCAGCGTGAGACGCGCGACCGCCGTCGCGCGCGCGTGCCGGGCGACTTCCCGCCGCTGCCGGGCAAGTGACCGCCGCACGGTGAAGGTCGTCGTCCACGTCGACGGCGGCGCGCGGGGCAACCCGGGCCCGGCCGCGGCGGGCGCCGTCGTCTCGACGCCCGGGGGCGAAGTGCTCGACGAGGCGGCGGAGACGATCGGCGTGGCGACGAACAACGTCGCGGAGTACCGCGGCCTGCTGCTCGGGCTCGCGCGCGCCCGCGTGCTCGGCGCCGCCGAGGTCGAGGTCGTCAACGACTCCGAGCTCGTGGCCAAGCAGGTCAACGGGCTCTACAAGGTCAAGCACCGCGACATGAAGCCGCTGCACGCCGCCGCGATCGAGGCGCTGCAGGGCTTCGACCGGTGGTCGATGCGCTCGGTGCCGCGGGCGCAGAACGCGCACGCCGACGCACTCGTCAACCAGGCGCTCGACGCGCCGTCCTGACATTCGCGCGCTGGCGGCACGACCCGCGCTGGCCGCGCTGGCGGGCGCGCTGACGATCGCGTTCTCGGCGATCCTCGTCGACCGCGCGGGCGTCAGCCCGGCGACCGCCGCCGTCTTTCGCTGCGCCTACGCGCTGCCGCTGCTGGGAGCCCTGGCGCTCGTCGAGCGCCGCCGCCTCGGGCCGGCCGCGCCCGGCAGCTGGTGGCGGGCGGCGGCGGCCGGTGCCTTCTTCGCCGCGGACCTGATCCTCTGGCATCAGGCGATCGTCGACGTCGGCGCCGGGCTCGCCACGGTGCTCGCCAACCTGCAGGTGGTGCTCGTCGCGGTCGCCGCCTGGCTGCTGCTCGGCGAGCGGCCGACTGCCCGCGTCGCGCTGGCGGTCCCGCTCGTGTTCGCCGGCGCCGTGCTGATCTCCGGCGCCGTCGGCAGCGGGGCCTACGGCTCGGACCCCGCGCGCGGCGCGGTCTACGGCGTGCTCGCGGCGCTGGCGTACAGCGGCTTCATCCTCGTGCTGCGCGAGATGGGCCGTGACCTGCGCCGCCCGGCGGGTCCGCTGTTCGCCGCCACGCTGATGGCGACGCTCGCCGCGGGCATCGCCGGTGCGCTGCTGGGCGACCTCGATCTCGCCCCGAGCTGGCCTGCGCACGGCTGGCTCGTGACGCTCGCGCTGACCTCGCAGGTGATCGGCTGGCTGCTGATCGCGATCGCCCTGCCGCGCCTGCCCGCCTCGCTGACGTCGATCGTGCTGACCGTCCAGCCGGTCGGGTCGGTGCTGCTCGGCATCCTGCTGCTGGGCGAGGACCCGTCCGCGCTGCAGCTCGCCGGCGTGGCGATCGTCGTCGCCGCGATCATCGTCGCCACGACGCGTGCGGCGCGACGGGCGTTGCCGGCCGCGTGACCCTCGCGGCGGCGCGCCGAGATCCGCGGCGGTGATCACATGTGGTTTGCGCGCGTATGGATAGGACATACTCGGTCAACGAGCTGAGCGCCCCGCTTGGCGGCGCAGCATCAAGCGAAGGAGTCCCGTGGGCACCACCCTCCCTCTTCAGATCACGGTCAACGGCGAGCGCCACGAATCGCAGGTGGCCCCGCGGACGCTGCTCGTGCACCACCTCCGCGACGAGCTCGGGCTGACCGGCACACACGTCGGCTGCGACACCTCCAACTGCGGCGCCTGCACGTGCCTCGTCGACGGCGAGTCCGTCAAGACGTGCACGGTGCTGGCCGTCCAGGCCGACGGAGCCGAGGTCACGACGATCGAGGGCATGGCAGGCCCCGACGGCGAGCTGCACGCGCTGCAGGAGGGCTTCTGGGCCGAGCACGGCCTGCAGTGCGGCTACTGCACCCCGGGCATGATCATGGCGGCCGCCGACCTGCTCGCCCGTCATGGCGACGGACCGATCTCCGAGGAGGACGTGCGCAAGGGCATCGAGGGCAACCTCTGCCGCTGCACGGGCTACCACAACATCGTCAAGGCGGTCCGCGCCGCGGCCGAGGCCGGCCGGGGGGTGGCGGCATGAGCACGATCGAGCAGTCACCCGCCAAGCACGTCGGCCGGTCGCTGAGGCGCAAGGAGGATCCGCGGCTGATCACCGGCCGCGCGACGTTCGTCGACGACATCTCGTTGCACGGCATGCTGCACGCGTCGATCGTGCGCTCGCCCGAGGCGCACGCGCGGATCGTCTCGATCGACGTCTCTGCCGCGCTCGCGCATCCCGGCATCAGCGCCGTCTACACGGGCGAGGACATGGCCGACCTGCTCGCGCCGCTGCCGATGGCGTGGGCCCCGCCGGACGTCGAGATGAAGGCGCCCGAGCGCTGGCCGCTGGCGCGCGGCAAGGTCAGCCACGTCGGCGACGCCGTCGCGATGGTCGTCGGCGCGGACAAGTACGCGGTCGTCGACGCGGCCCAGAAGGTCAACGTCGAGTACGAGCCGCTGCCGGTCGTCGTCGACGTCGAGGAAGCGCTGAAGGACGAGGTCTTGGTCCACGAAGCGCTCGGCACGAACAAGACGCACGAGTGGTCGATGGGCGGCGGCGACGTCGAGCAGGCGATCGCCGAGGCCGACATCGTGATCGAGCGGCGGATCGTCAACCACCGTACCGCCGGAGCGGCGATGGAGCCACGCGGGGTCATCGCCGAGTACCGCGCCGGCCAGCTGACCGTCTGGTCCTCGACGCAGGTGCCGCACCTCGTGCGGCTGTTCTTCGCCGTGCAGATGGGCATCAGCGAGGACAAGGTGCGCGTGATCGCGCCGGAGGTCGGCGGCGGCTTCGGCGGCAAGCTGCAGGTCTGCGCCGAGGAGACGCTGTGCGCCTGGGCCTCCAAGCAGCTCAGCCGCCCGGTCAAGTGGATCGAGACGCGCTCGGAGAACATGGCCGTCAGCCACCACGGCCGCGACCAGGTCGACTACGTGCGGATGGCGGCCAAGGCCGACGGCACGATCACCGCCTTTCACGCGAAGATCATCCAGGACTGCGGCGCGTACTTCGGGCTGCTCACTCCGATGATCCCCGAGCTGGGGGCGTTCGTGATGACCGGCTGCTACCGGATCCCGAACGTCAAGACGGACATCGTCGGGGTGCTGACGAACAAGTTCTTCACCGATGCGATCCGCGGCGCGGGCCGGCCCGAGATGACGCACATGCTCGAGGTCACGATCGACCAGCTCGCCACCGAGCTCGGCATCGACCCGCTGGAGGTGCGGCGAAGGAACTTCATCCCCGCCGACGCGTTTCCCTACGAGACGCCCTACGGCATCACCTACGACTCGGGCAACTACGAGGCCGCGCTCGACCGGGCGCTGGAGATGCTCGACATGGACGCCTTCCGTGCCGAGCAGGCGCAGCTGCGATCGCAGGGCGTTCTGCGCGGCGTCGGCTTCTCGACGTACACCGAGATCTGCGGTCTCGCGCCGTCGCGCGCGGTCGGCCCGAAGGGCTTCGGCCTCGGCATCGGGCTGTACGAGTCCGCGCTCGTGCGCGTGCACCCGACCGGCTCGGTGACGGTCTTCACCGGCGCGTCGCCGCACGGCCAGGGACACGAGACGGGCTTCGCACAGATCGTCGCCGACCGGCTCGGCACCGATCCGTCGGTCGTCGAGGTCATCCACGGCGACACGGCGACCGGGCCGATGGGCCTGGGCACCTACGGCTCGCGCTCGCTGGCGATCGGCGGCGTCGCGGCCGCACACGCCGCCGAGAAGCTCGCACAGAAGTGCAAGGAGATCGTCGCCTTCAACCTCGAGGCGGCGGTCGAGGACATCGAGATCGGCGACGGACGCTTCTCGCTCGCCGGCGATCCCGACCAGGGCATGACGCTCGCGGAGGTCGCCGGCTGCGCCTACATCGACGCGACCGCGATGCCCGAGGGGATGGAGCTCGGGCTCGAGCAGACGCTGATCTACGACCCGTCGAACTTCGTCTTTCCGTTCGGCACGCACATCTGCGTCGTCGACGTGGACGGCGTCACGGGCAAGGTCGACGTCGTGCGCTGGATCGCGGTCGACGACTGCGGCCCGGCGATCAACCCGATGCTGATCGACGGCCAGGTGCACGGCGGCGTCGCCCACGGCATCGGCCAGGCGCTCTACGAGCAGATCGTCTACGACGAGCGCGGCCAGCTGATCACGGGCACGTTCATGGATTACGCGCTGCCGACCGCCGAGGAGATCCCGAGCATCGAGACCGATCGCACGATCACGCCGTCGCCGTCGAACTCGCTCGGTGTGAAGGGCATCGGCGAGGCCGGCACGATCGCCGCGACGCCGGCCGTCGTCAACGCGGTCATCGACGCGCTTCGCCACGAGGGCATCTCATACATCGATATGCCGCTGACCCCGCTGCGCGTCTGGCAGGCGCTCGAGGAGGCGCGCGGCCGCGGCGACGGCCCGCGGGCCAGCGAGCAGGGCGTGTCGCTGCCGCCGCAGGGCGAGGGCTCGGCCGGCTCCGGACCAACGATCCCCGAAGGAGATGCGTCATGATCGCCGCCGAGTTCGACTACGTCGTGGCGGAGTCCGTCGACGATGCGATCATGCTGCTCGGCGAGGGCGGCGCCGATGCCAAGGTCCTCGCCGGGGGGCACTCGCTGCTGCCGCTGATGAAGCTGCGCTTCGCATCGCCCTCGCTGCTCGTCGACCTGCGCACGATCTCCGATCTGCGCGGCGTGCAGACGGGCGACGACTCGTTTCGCATCGGCGCCATGACGCGCCACGCCGACCTGCAGGCGCGCCCCGACATGGGCCTGATCTCGGTGGCGGCAAGGCAGATCGCCGACCAGCAGGTGCGAAACCGCGGCACGATCGGCGGCTCGTTGGCCAACGGCGACGCGGCGGCCGACCTGCCCGCGGTGCTGCTCGCGCTGGGCGGCTCGGTCGTCGTGCGCGGCTCCGGTGGCGAGCGCGAGATCGACGCCGGCGACCTCTTCGTCGGCTACATGACGACGTCGATCGAGCCGGGCGAGATCATCACGGAGGTCCGCATCCCCGCCCTGGCGGGCTATGGCTACGGCTATGAGAAGTTCAACCGCCGCGCCGAGGACTGGGCGATGGTCGGCGTCTGCGCGCTGGTCAAGTCCAGCGGCGGGGTGTGCGAGGACGTTCGCATCGGGCTCACGCACATGGGCTCCACGCCGCTGCGCGCAAGCGCCGCCGAGGACGCGCTGCGCGGCCAGCCGCTGGACGCCGAGCACATCGCGGCCGCCGCCGAGCACGCCGCGGAGGGCACGGAGCCGACCGGCGATCTCAACGCGACACCCGACTACAAGCGCCACCTCGCACGGGTGCTGTGCGGGCGCGCGCTGACGACGGCGGCGACAAGCACGTGATCGCGGCAGTCGTCCTTGCGGCAGGCGGGGCGTCGCGCTTCGGCTCGGCCAAGCAGCTGGCCCAGCTCGACGGCGCCCCGCTGCTCGAGCACGCGATCCGCGCGGTCGAGGCCGTGCCGGCGATCGAGAAGATCGTCGTCGTGCTCGGCGCGCGTTCCGCCGAGATCCGCGCCGGCGTCGACTTCGGCAGCGCCGAGGCCGTCGTCTGCGAGGACTGGGACTCAGGCCAGGCGGCATCGCTGCGCTGCGGCATCGCCGCGGTGCAGGACGCCGAGGCCGTCGTGGTGACGCTCGGCGACATGCCGCGGATCACGCCGCAGGTGATCGCGCGCTTCGCCGACCTCGCCGACGAGTTCGGCGAGCACACCCGCGCACGGGGCGTGTTCGACGGGGCCCCCGGCCACCCGGTCGCGCTCGGCAGCGCGTATTTCGCCGAGATCTCCGAGCTGCGCGGCGACGTCGGCGCGCGCGACGTGCTCAAGCGGATCGGCGCCTTTCCGATCGAGTGCGGCCACCTGTGCTCGGGCATCGACATCGACACGCCGCAGGCGCTCGAGGATCTGCGCGCCTGAGCCCACCGTCGGGCGCACGGCTGTGCAGGCTAATGTATGCACATGTCGCTTGATCACCGGTTGCAGATCCTGCTCGATGCCGACCGGCACGCTCGACTCGTCGCGGTCGCCCAAGAGCGGGGCGTATCCGTCGCGACGGTGGTCCGGGAGGCGATCGACCGGGGGTTGCCGGCCCCCGACACACGTCGCAGGGCGGCTGCCCGACGGCTCCTTGCCGCGGCACCGATGCCGGTTCCCGAACCGGGCGAGCTTTCGGTCGAGCTCGACGACCTACGCACCCGGCGCGCGTGATCGTGCTCGAGACCACCGTGCTGGTCTACGCGGTCGGCTCGCAACACCCCTTGCGCCAGCCCTGTCGTGACCTTGTCGGCGCCGTCGCCGCCGGCAGGCTGCCGGCGAGCACCACGGTCGAGGTGCTGCAGGAGTTCACGCATGTGCGCGCACGGCGCCGTGGCCGCGAGGACGCCGCGCAACTTGCCCGCGACTACCTCGACGTGCTGGCTCCGCTGCTGGTCGTCGGGGAGGGCGATCTGCAGGAAGGCCTGCGGCTCTACGCGCGCAGCGAGCGTCTTGGGGCCTTCGACGCCGTGCTCGCCGCAACCGCCGGCCGGGCGAACGCCGCGGCGATCGTCTCCGCGGATACGGCTTTCGCGGAGGCGGGCATGCGCCATGTCGTTCCCGACGCCACCGGCGTGGCCGGACTGCTCGATGTCTGACGCGGGTCGCGACACGGCAGCGCTCGGCGCCCGGCGAGCAGCGCCGCGCCACCGGGGCGCGCGACGAGCGTGCGCGTGCCCGGCGTAGACTGCGTTCTCGATCTGAAAGCAACGACGATGACAGCGAGGATCCCTGCATGACCCTGGTCGAGGAGCCAGCCGGTGGCGCTGTTCGCACGGTGCCAGAGCTGCCCAAGCGTCTCGAGCCTCTGGCGATCGCCGCCGTTCGCAACGCCGCGATGGCCGCGTTCACATGGGCCGGCCGCGGCGATGGCAAGGCTGCCGACGGCGCCGCCACCGAGGCGATGCGCCTGGCCCTCGATGAGGCACACGTGCTCGGCAAGGTCGTCATCGGCGAGGGCGAGAAGGACAACGCCCCGATGCTCTACAACGGCGAAGAGGTCGGCGAAGGCGACAGCGTGAGCTTCGACATCGCCGTCGATCCCGTCGAGGGCACGGACCTCTGCGCCGCCGGTCAGGCCGGAGCACTGACGACGATCGCGTTCGCCGGGGTCGGCGGGCTGTGGTCGCCCGGCCCCGCCCATTACATGGACAAGCTTGTCGTCGAGGCTGCCGCGCGCGACGCGATCGATCTGCGCGACGAGCCCGAGCGCGTGCTCAAGCGGGTCGCCAGCGCGCTGAACAAGCGCCCGCGCGACATGGTCGTCATCGTGCTCGACAAGCCGCGCCACGTCGAGCTCATCGCTCGTCTGCGTGCGTGCGGCGCCCGCGTGCAGACGCCGACCGCGGGCGACGTCGCCGGCGCGCTGCTCGCCGCGCTGCCCGGAACCGGCGTCGACCTGCTGATGGGCTGTGGCGGCACGCCCGAGGGCGTGATGGCGGCCTGCGCGGTCAAGTGCGTCGGCGGCGGCATGCAGACCCGCCTTGCCCCACAGCGCGAGCCGGAGGCCGCGGCGATCGCCGAAGCCGGCCTCTCGACGACGGACATTTTCGAGGTGGACGACCTCGTCAAAGGTGACGCGATGTTCGCCGCAACGGCCATCACCGGCGGCACGCTGGGCCTCAGCGCCCCGCGACGCTCCGGTGGCTGGAACCTCACGCATTCGTTGATCGTGCGCCCCGGATCGGTGCGCCGGATCGTCGAAAGCAGACCCGCAACAGACCAGGAGTGATCAGATGCCGCTCGTGACCATGCGCCAGCTGCTCGACGAGGCCGCCGCCGGCGGCTACGGCGTCGCAGCATTCAACGTCAACAACCTGGAGCAGATCCAGGGGATCATGGAGGCCGCGCAGGAGACGCAGTCGCCGGTGATCGTCCAGGCCTCCCGCGGCGCGCGCAAGTACGCCGGCGACCACTTCCTCTACCACATGATGCTCGCGGCGGCCGAGACCTACCCCGACATCCCCGTCGCCCTGCACCAGGACCACGGCAACTCGCCGGAGACGTGCAAGAGCGCGATCGAGCTCGGCTTCACGAGCGTCATGATGGACGGCTCGCTGGGCGAGGATGCCAAGACGCCCCTGAGCTTCGAGGACAACGTCGCGGTCACGAAGGAGGTCGTCGACATGGCCCACGCCGTCGGCGTCACCGTCGAGGGCGAGCTGGGCACGCTCGGGGGCATGGAGGACGGCGTCGGCTCGGGCGAGATCTGCCTGACCGACCCGGCCCAGGCCGAGGAGTTCGTCGAGCGCACAGGCGTCGACGCGCTGGCCGTCGCGATCGGCACGAGCCACGGCGCCTACAAGTTCTCGCGCGAGCCCGACGGCGACATCCTCGCGATGGAGATCATCGAGGACATCCACCGCCGCCTGCCCGACACGCACATCGTCATGCACGGCTCCTCGAGCGTT
>Ga0208736_1000119_pt1 | contig 24316 bp, 22 predicted proteins | sample AntDryMetagUQ255_FD_188090 | JGI IMG/M metagenome (GOLD analysis project Ga0208736, IMG submission 188090) | Polar desert microbial communities from Antarctic Dry Valleys - UQ255 (SPAdes) | ecosystem: Environmental > Terrestrial > Soil > Desert | place: Antarctic Dry Valleys | collected 2008-12-31 | reverse complement strand
AACTTGCTGGCGCGGGTCGTGCCCCAGCGCCGCTGGCTGAGCAACAGCTCGACGACCGTCATGCTTGCCGCCTCCCACGGGCAGTCGAGAATGACCTCTCGAACAGAGACCGTTCCCTCGCCGACGTGGCGCTTGAGCTCCGCTCGCGCCAAACGGACCTCGTTGGCGCGTTGCAGCGCCTGCATGTGTTGCGGGGCAGGGGCGATCGTCACTGCTGCGTCTTGCATAGATACTCCTCACCGTCATATCCGAAGGGTGGCGGATTCAGTTTGATTTGCCGCGGAGCGCACGTTCGTCCCGGCCTTCTCCGACGGAGATCCTCCGAAGCTTCCGTGCGCTTCGATGGGATCCGCCGCTGACCGTTCGGCTCGCGCTGAACGCCATCGAACCTACGAGAGCCGCCCCGCGACAGTCAACGAACCAGAGCGAAAGCGCTCGCTCCGAGCGGGGTTTTTATTCCGTCACCCGCTTGTGAAAATTGGACAAGGTTTGCCCCTCGGCTGAAGATCCCGAACGGGCAGAGCGTCAGCTGGGAAGCGGTCCGTGCTCGCTCTCGAAACGCTCCTTGACCGAGCTGAAGGCGTCGAGCGCGCGGTCCAGCGTGGCGCGGTCGTGCGTCGCCATGACGCTTGTCCGCAGTAGCGCGCCCCCGGGCGGCACGGCCGGGTGGATCGCGACGTTGACGAATACGCCGGCGTCGTAGAGCGCGCGCCACAGCAGCACGGCCTTCCAGTCATCGCCGACGGACACCGGCACGATCGGCGTCATCGCGTCGCCCTCGTGCTCGACGACCTTGAAGCCACGTTGGTTGAGGCCGGCGTGCAGGTAGGCGGCGTTTTCGAGCACCTGCGCCAGCAGCGGCGGGCCCTCGGGCGAACGGACGATCCTCAGCGCGGCGAGCGCGGCGCCGACCGCCGCGGGTACGCCGGCGGCGGTGAACAAGAAGGCGCGGCTCTGCACGCGCAGGTAGTCGATCACGTCGTGGTCGCCGGCGAGAAACCCGCCGCAGCTCGCCAGGCTCTTGGAGAACGTGCCCATGCGCAGGTCGACGCGGTCCTCGACGCCGAGCAGCTCCGACGCCCCGGCGCCGCGCGCCCCGAGGACGCCGGCCCCGTGCGCCTCGTCGACCATCAGCCGGGCGCCGAAGCGCCCGCACAGGTCGGCGATCTGCGCCAGCGGGGCGACGTCGCCCTCCATCGAGAAGACGCCGTCGACGACCACGAGGATGCCGCCTTCGTCACGCGCCGCCTTCTCGAGCGTGCGCTCGAGCTTGTCCATGCGGTTGTGGCGATAGGGGCGCAGCTTGGCGCGGCTGAGCAGGCAGCCGTCGAGAATCGAAGCGTGATCACCGGAGTCGGCGACGACGGTGTCGCCCGGCGCCAGCAGCGTGCCGAGCGCGGCGAGGTTGGCCTGGTGACCGGTCGAGAAGACGAGCGCCTCCTCGGTGCCCATCCACTCGGCGATCTCCTGCTCGAGCTCGAGGTGCAGGGCGATCGTGCCGTTGAGCAGGCGCGAGCCGGTCAGGCCGGTGCCGTACGTCATCAGCGCCTGCTGGGCGCCCTGCACGACGCGCTCGTCGCCGGTCAGCCCGAGGTAGTTGTTGGAGCCGAGCATGATCCGCTCGGCGCCCTCCATCTCGACGACGGGGCCTGCTGGCCCTTCGAGCGTGCGGAAGTAGGGCAGCAGGTCTGCCTCGCGCGCGGCACGCAGCTGCTCGGAGCGTTCATGGCCCCGTACCTTCGAAAAAACGTCGTGTTGCGTGGAGGCCATGTACCGTGCGGCGCCGTGGGCGTTGAGGTGCGTGCTGTGTCGTCACGCCGAGATCGGCGGGAGTTCATCGAGCTCCCGTTCCGGCTGCACTCTACCTCGCCGCAATGGGTTCCTCCGCTACGCCTGGAGCGCCAGATGTTCCATAGCCGCCGGATGAACGCCTACTTCAAGCGCGCCGGTGCGCAGGAGTTCCTCGCGCGCCGCGACAGCCGCGTCGTCGGCCGCATCAGCGCCCAGATCGACGGCGCCTACGACGCTGAGCACGGTCCGGGCACGGGGATGTTCGGCTTCTTCGAGCTCGAGGACGACGCGCAGGTCGCCGACGCGCTGCTGGACGCCGCACGAGGCTGGCTGTCAGAGCGCGGCCGCGCGCACATGATCGGCCCGATGGACTACACGATGAACGACGAATGCGGCGTCCTGATCGAGGGCTTCGGGCGCGAGCCGATGATCAAGCAGCCCTGGCATCCGCCGTACTACCAGCAGCGCTGCGAGCAGGCGGGCCTGACCAAGGCGGTCGACCTCTACATGTGGGAGCTCGACATCTCCGACCGCGAGAACATCCTGCCGATCATCTTCGAGCTCGCCGAGGCCTCGGAGCGCAAGCACGGCATCGAACTGCACAAGATGAAGCGACGCCAGCTGCGCAAGGAGATCGAGGTCTTCGGCGAGGTTTACAACGCGGCCTGGAAGCGCAACTGGGGCTTCGTGCCCTACTCCGAGAGCGACCTGCACCACTACGCCGACGAGCTACAGCTCGTCTTCGATCGCAACTGGTTCATGAGCGCGCGCAAGGACGGCGAGACGGTCGGCGTCGCGATCACCGTTCCCGACGTCAACCAGGTGCTCAAGCTCATGAACGGGCGGCTGCTGCCGCTGGGCTGGTGGCACTGGCTGCGCAAGGGCAAGACGATCAACCGCGTGCGCGTCGGCTTCTTGGGAGTCAAGCCCGAGTACCAGCACACGGGCACAGCCGCACGCTTCTACGTCGAGCATTTCGACATGGCACAGGCGACGCCGCAGAGCTGGGGCGAGATGGGCTGGATCCTCGAGACCAACCGCGCAATGAACCGCGGAATGGAGGCGATGGGGGGTAGGATCGTCAAGCGCTATCGCGTGTACGAATCGAGGTTCTGATGGAAGCCGCCACGGTTGGCCTCACGAAACCGCGAACGTCCGCCTCGACGTCGGTCCGATGCGTCTGGCTGCACTCGCGCACCTGGGATCTCGCGCTGCTGATTCTCAGTGCAGCGCTCGTTCCGATCCCGCTGCTGATGCATCACGGGCTCGGTCTCTCGCAGCCCGCGGTCAACCTCATCGTGGCGGGGCTGGTCGGCGGCCCGCATCTGTACTCGACGTTCACATACACGTTCATGGAGCCGAACTACCGGCGCCGTCACCGGCGCTTTCTCGCCGCATCGCTGGCGCTGCCGGTGATCGTGACCGTGATGGCGTTCGTGAACATCCAGATCCTGCTGACGGTCTTCTTCTTGTGGGCCTCGATCCACGTCCTGCACCAGATCACGTACATCAACGACTGCTACGTCGCCAAGGGCCGGACCCGGCGTCCGCTGCGCGATCGCGTGATCGACTACGGCGTCGTCTTCTCGTGCCTGTATCCGATGGCGATGCCGCAGATCCTCGACGGCTCGTTTCAGCTCGGTGGCATATCGCTGTACGTGCCCGGCTGGGCGACCGAGGGCTTGATCGCGGACGCCCAGATCCTGCTCGTCAGCGCCGTCTTCGGGACGTTCTTCGTCCTGTGGGTCGGCAAGACTCTGTGCGAATGGCGCAGCGGGATATTGCTCGCTCCGAGCGTGCTGCTGATCGGCCTGACGATCGCGATCGGCTTCACGCTGCCGCTGTTTCCGAATTCCGACGTCGCGTTCCAGGGCTTCAACGTCTGGCACTCCGTTCAGTATCTGGGCCTCGTGTGGTTTCTGATGACGATGCGCAAGGAGCGCGGAGAGATCCACAATCACCTCGTGGCGGAGATGAACGGGCCCGACAGACCGTGGCGATTCTACGGCCTGTGCGTCGCGCTGACCGCATTCGCCGGCGCGCTCGTGCTGCTCATCCACGGCGCGTTTGGAGTCGGGCTGCAAAAGGCGTACTACATCGTCATTCTTTCGACTCTGCTGCAGCACTACTACCTCGATCATCTGCAGTTCACCAAGCTCGGCGACATGCTCGGCAGCGGCGACCGCCTGCTGGCCGGCCGGGTGCCGGGCCCGTGATCGACGAACCCGCCGAGATCGTCGACGGCGAGCTCGTGCTCGGCGACGGCAATGGCGTCGAGGCGCTGCGCAGGCCGGGCTCGATCACGCCCGTGATCGCCAACAAGATCGCCGTCGTGGGAGCCGGGGTCGTGGCCGGCGCCGCCGCGATGGCGCTCGTGCACCGGCGCAGGGCACGCCGGGTGGCGCGCCGCCGGCGCCGCGTCCTCGCGCCCGTCCTGGCCAGCCGCTCATTCCTGGTCGACGTGCACGTGCTCGGCGACCGCAAATAGGTCAGCTGAGCGACCACGGCCCGAGCCTGCTCGGCTGACCTATCTTGCGATGGTGCGGTTGTCCTGCTCGCGGCGTAGGTTGGTCTGATGGTTCAGCTGCGCGTCGAGGTCGTTCCCCCTTGGACCTTTCACCTGCCGCTCCGCAGTGGCCGCGATGGCGTTCTGCGCTGCCGCGACGGGGTACTCGAGCGGCTGCTGCATCTCGACGGGCGGCCTGCGACCGTGCGGGTGGCGCAGACCGGACCGCGGCGCGTGCTGTTCGGCGCGTGGGCGGAGGATCGCGAGCTCGCCGCGGCGGCGATCGAGCGAATGCGCTTCGCGCTGTCAGTCGACGATGACCTGCAGCAGTTCTGGGAGCGCTACCGCGACGACCCGCTGATCGGGGCGTCGCTGCGGCGCGCGCCGTGGCTGCGCATCGCGCGCCGACCGGTCGCCTTCGAGGCACTCGCGTGGGCGATCTGCGAGCAGCTCATCGAAGGGACCCGGGCCACCGCCATCGAGCGGCGGATCGTCTACGCGCTCGGACCGCAGTGCGCCGACAGCGGGCTGCGCGACGTGCCGTCGCCTGCGGCGCTCGCGGGCTGCACGCCGGCGCGGCTTGAGTCCTTTGACCTCGCAGGCCGGCGCGCGATCGCGCTCGTGCGCGCCGCGCGTGATGTGGCGGCCGGGCGGATCGATCTCGAAAGCGACGATCACGAGATCGCCTGGCGGCGGCTGCTGGCGATCCCGACGATCGGGCGCTGGACCGTCGAGATCCTCGCCCAGATGGGCCACGGCCGCTACGACATCGTGCCCGCCGGAGACCTCGGCTACCTCAAGCTGCTCGGCCGCTGGCAGTCAGGCGGTAACCCGGCCGCGCGGGCCGACGAGACCGACGTGCGCGCGCTGTTCGCGCCCTACGGGAAGTGGGCGGGCCTGGCGGCGACGCACGCGCTGCGCTCACCCGCGCCCCCAGGCCGCCTGCTGGCTGCGGCCTGACGGCGCTCCTCCTCAACCAGGCTCAGACCTCGGCGAGGTCCGGCTCGTCGGCGACGGCGACGCGCTCGTTGGGAACGCAATGCGTCATCACGTGTCCCGACACGTCGCGCGGGCCGTTGTTGCCGAGATTCTGGCGGCGCTGCTCCTCTTCCTCGGTGAGCGTCTGCGTCGCCAGCGGCGCCATGTCGGCGACCTCGTCCAGTGCGATGTGAATGCCCTCGCCGACACGGGCGCCGAGCTCGTCCTCGACCATGTAGAGGTGCCACAGCATCCGCTCCTGGATGCGCCGGTCACACTGCGACAGCGCGTCGACGAGGTTCGCGACGAGGTCGTCCTTCTCCCACTGCTCTGAGAGCTGGAAACGATCGCCCGGCTGCGCATAGTCGTTCGTGCGCTCGATCCGAGCGCGCGTCAGCCGACCCTTGATCTCGGGTCCCTGCTCATCGTGCGCGGGCCCGGCCTCGCGTAGGCCGCCGAGAATCGAGGGCTCGTAGTTGACGTGCGGGTTGTCGCCCGCGTTGTCGACGTAGTACGCCATCTGACCGTCGCGCTGGTTCGTGCGCACCTCGGCGTTCTTGGCCTGGTTGACGGGCAGCTGCAGGTAGTTCGGCCCGACGCGGTGGCGCTGGGTGTCGCTGTAGGAGAACGTCCGGCCGACGAGCATCTTGTCGTCGGAGAAGTCCAGTCCGTCGACGAGCACGCCGGTGCCGAACGCGATCTGCTCGCTCTCGGCGAAGAAGTTCTCGGCGTTGCGGTCAAGCACCATGCGCCCGACGCGCCGCAGCGGGAAGAGCTCCTCCGGCCACACCTTCGTGTCATCGAGCGGATCGAACTCAAGCTCGGGGTGCTCGTCATCGCTGATGATCTGGACGTGCAGCTCCCACTCGGGGAAGTCGCCGGCCTCGATCGCGTCGAAGAGGTCCTTCGTGTGCGAGCCGTAAGTCTCGGCCTGGACCTTCGCCGCGTCCGCCGCCGTGTAGGACTTCACGCCCTGCTTGGGTAGCCAGTGGTACTTGACGAGCACGGTGTCGCCCTCGGCGTTGAGCCACTTGTAGGTGTTCACGCCGAAGCCCTGCATCGTGCGGTAGCTGGCCGGAATGCCGCGCGGGCTGAAGACCAGCATCACCATGTGCATCGACTCGGGCGACTGGCTGAAGAAATCGAATCCCCGGTTGGGGACGGCCTGCTCGAACGTGACCGGATCGGGCTTCTGGGAGTGGATGAAGTCCGGGAACTTGATCGCGTCGCGGATGAAGAAGACGCCGAGGTTGTTGCCGACGAGGTCCCAGTTGCCGTCCTCGGTGTAGAACTTCACCGCGAAGCCGCGCGGGTCGCGTATGACCTCTGATGAGTCGCGGCCGCCGGCGACGGTGGAGAAGCGCAGCGCGACGTCCGTGCGCTTGCCCTGCTCTGCAAAGAGCTTGGCGCGCGTGAACTTCGAGATCGGTTCGTCGCCGCAGGTGCCGTCGGCCTCGAAGTAGCCAAAGGCCGTCGTGCCGCGCGCATGAACGACGCGCTCCGGGATCCGCTCACGATCGAAGTGGCTGATCTTCTCGAGAAACTGGTAGTTCTCCAGCGTCGCGGGGCCGCGTGAGCCGACCGTGCGCTGGTTCTGATTGTCGGAGACCGAGTGGCCCTGACGATTGGTCAGGTTGCTGCGATCATCGCCCTCGGCGGGCGGCTGATTTCCAGCGTCGCTCATAAGTGATCCTCTCGTCGTAGGCGAGTCCCAAGCACGATAACAACGCTGGTCGCCAAGCCCCCAAGCGTCACGGAGCTTTCACTCCGCGCCAGGCTGCCAGCCGTTCGAGCGCCACCGTGACCGCGCGATCGAGCGCCGGAGTGCGCTTCACCGCGGGCTCGCGATAGAGGGCGTGCACGCGCAACAGCCCTGCCCTGCGGTCGATCTGAGCGTCGGCGCGGGCGACGATCCGCTCGCGATGCAGGATCGGCAGCACGTAGTAGCCCCAGCGGCGCTTCGCCGCGGGCACGTAGATCTCCAGGCGATGGTCGAAGCCGAACAGCTCCGCCGTGCGTGCGCGGTCGCAGATGAGGTTGTCGAAGGGCGACAGGATCGTCGTGCGCGTACCCGGGGCAAGCTCGCCGAGGCGCTCGAGATCCTCGGTCGCCGCGTACCAGGCGCCGGCGGCGAGCGCGCGCACGGCGACCTGCTCGAGCGCGCCGGCAGCGACCAGCTCCTGGAGCGTCTGGGACAGCCGCGCGTAGCGGCGGCGCAGGAAGTGCGCGCGCACGTGAGCCGGTCGCGCGACCCCGAGCATCCGCACGGCGCGCAGCACGGCCTCGCGCTCGGCGTCGGCGTCGCTGAGCTGCGCGCGCGGCGCATCAGCGGGCAGGCAGCGTTCCATGACGTCCCACATGCGCTCGGTGCCCGCGCGGCGCGCGACTCCCACGCGCCCCGAGATCCACAGCATCTGCAGCAGCCGCGCCATCGTCTGGCGCGGCGAGACCTCGTCGGTCCACCACCCGTGCATCCATGGCTGCGCGGTGCGGTCCTCGAGTTCGCGGGCGCGCAGCGGGCCGCGCTCGCGCAGTTCGGCGACGAGCTCATCGCAGAAGCCCGCGTTGGCCTCAAGGAACGCGCGGGCTCGTACCGCGCGAGCGCCGGGGCCCGTGAGAAACGAGCGCATCGCCCAGCGGTGCAGCGGCAGTTCCGCCGTCGCGACGAGCGACGCCTCGTGCGCCCACGCCTCGAAGAGTCCGCGCAGCTCGTAGGCGGCGCGATCGAGCGCGCTGTCCTCGATCGCGCCCAGCCGCGAGAACAGCACGAGCAACGGGCTGCGTGCGACGGCGCTGACGGGGTCGAGCTGCAGGCAGCCGATCCGCTGCGCGACGGCGATGACGTCGTGCTCGCTCGCTCTGCGGCTACGGCGCGCGGGCGCGGTGGCCAGGCCCTGGGCGTGCAGGGCCAGCCGACGCGCATCGCGCTCAGACAGCGACCGTGCGAGGCTCAGATGCCCTCGCCCGGCAGGAACTCGTTCGTGAACGCGCGCTTGGCGTCGGGCGGGCTCGACAGCAGGTCGTTGTCGAACATCCACTTCGCGTAGGCGCGCCATTGCGCCGGATCCTGAAATCCGAACGGGCGCTTCTTGGAAGCCGGGAAGAAGACGGGCAGGGTCACCCTGATCTGATCGCGCAGCAGGTCGCGCTCCAGATCGGGCTCGGCCTTCACGAGCGCGTCGACGCCGAGACCGGTGTGCTCGCGCAGGCTCGTGTGGCCGCGCCCGAGCGCGCGCATGAACCGCCGCAGCAGCGGGCCGCGCGAGCGCACGTCCTCCTCGCGGGCGACGATGATCAGCTCGTTGTACGTCGGCACGCCGATCTCATCCACGCGCAGGATGTGCGGGTCGCGCTTGCTGCGCTGCAGCTCGACGCCCTCGACGTTCCAGAACATCCCAAGCACCGCGTCGACGCGCTTGGAGACGAGCGCCGGGACGAGGTTGAAGCCGACGTTGATCGACTTCACGCGCGCGGGCGCGACGTTCGCGCGAGCGAGGATCGTCCTCAGGTACGCGTCCTGGTAGGGGATCCCGGCCGTGCCGATCTTGCCGTCCTGCAGGTCGCGCGGATCGCGGACCTTCTTGGATCCCAGCGAGACGATCGACGTCAGCGGCTTCTGCACGAGCGCCCCGATCGAGACGATCTTCGCGCCCTTGGCTCGCGCCAGCAGCAGCTCCGGCTCGTAGGAGATCGCGAGGTCGACGCGGTCGCCCGCCAGCAGCTTCAGCGGGTCGGCGGGATCCGACGGGGTTCGCGGTTTCACGTCGAGATCGGCAGCCTTGAACTCGCCGGTCTCGATCGCCGTGTAGATGCCGGCGTGGTCGGCGTTGGGCAGGTAGTCCAGCACGAGGTCGATGGGCTCGGGGGAGCCGCCGGCGCCGGTCGGCTCCTCGCGCTCGCCGCAGGCGGAGAGGACGAAGACGAGCATGAGCGCTAGCAGCGCAGCGGCTGGGGCGCGGCGAATCACGGTGCGGTTCCTTTCGTTGATGGGTGTGCCCACGGCAGCAGGCGGCGCTCGGCGAGTGCGAGCAGGCTGAAGAGCGCGATCGAGAAGACCGACAGCATCAGGACGGCCGCATAGGCGCGCGCCGTCTCGAACTGCGGCAGCGCCTGGCGCACGAGGTGGCCGATGCCCTCCTCCGAGCCGGCCTGCTCGGCGAGGATCGCCGCGATCGTCCCGACGGCGACGCTGAGCTTCGCGCCGGTGAACAGGCCGGGCAGCGCCGCCGGCGCCTCGACCATCCGGAAGGTCTGCCAGCGCGACGCGCCGAAGGTGCGCATCAGCTTGCGCAGGTCGGGATCGACGCGGCGCAGCGCGTCGGCGGTCGGCACGACGATCGGAAAGAAGCAGACGAGCGCCACGATCAGGATCTTCGGCGTCAGGCCGAAGCCGAACCAGACGACGAGCAGCGGGGCGATCAGCGGGATCGGCACCGTCTGCGAGCCGACGAACAGCGGATACAGCGCGCGCCGCAGCGTGTCGGACAGATGGATCGCGATCGCGCCCGCCAGCCCGAGCGCGAGCGCCGCCCCGATCCCGAGCGCGATCTCGCCGGCGGTGACGGTGAAGTTGCTCCACAGCAGCGCGGCGTCGTCGTCGATCGCCTGGGCGATCGCGCTCGGCGCGGGCAGGATGAAGTTGTCGATGCCGCTGAGGCGCACGTAGGCCTCCCAGCCGGCGACGATCGCCAGCAGCACGAGCACGGCGCTCATGTCCGCAGCTCCTCGAACACGCGCTCGCGCAGCGCGACGAGCTCGGGGTCGGTGCGCCGTCGCGGGCGTGGCGCGTCGACTCCGAGCGTCGCGACGACGCGACCGGGCCGGGGGGAGAGCACGACGACTCGGTCGCCGAGCACGAGCGCCTCCTCGACGTCATGGGTGACGAGCAGCACGCTGCGCGGATCGCGCGCCAGCGCGCCCGCCAGCCACGACTGCATCTCCTGGCGTGTCAGCGCGTCGAGCGAGGCGAACGGCTCGTCGAGGCACAGCAGCGGGCGCCCCGCGAGCAGCGTGCGCGCGAAGGCGACGCGCTGGCGCATGCCGCCCGACAGCTCGCGCGGGCGCGCATGCTCGAAGCCTGCGATGCCGAAGTCCTGCAGCAGCGCTCCGGCGCGCTCGCGTCCCGCTTCGCGCGACTCACCGGCGACGCGCAGCGCGAGCGCCGCATTGTCGAGCGCGCTCGCCCACGGCAGCAGCAGGTCGCTCTGCGCCATCAGCGCGGCGGGCGCGGCCTGCACCGATCCCGCGTCCGCGTCGGTCAGCCCGCAGACGAGCTCCAGCAGCGTCGTCTTGCCACAGCCGCTGGGCCCGACGACGGCCACGATCTCTCCGGGCGCCACCTCGAGGCTCACGCCGTCGAGCGCGACCACGGCGTCGGCGCCGCGGCGCACGGGCGCAAAGCGCTTGACGACATCCTGAAGTGAGACCGCCGGCGTCCGGGGCTCCATCGCTACCGCCTGCCGAGGCGCTGTCACCGGCGTCTGCATCGCTCCCTCCGCGGGCATTACCCCACAGGTTCGAAGGGTCTGCGTCGCACGATGGACGCGATCTCAGCCGGCCTGCCGCCAGCCCCCCTGGTTCACAACTGCAGACAGCCTACTTCGCGCGCACCTTCAGCACCATCTTCTGCGGCTCGTAGTCATGGATCGAGCAGTAGAGCCTGTAGGTGCCGACGACGGTCATCTTGCGCTGAAAGCTGCCCGTGCTCCGCGCACTTGCTCTGAAGCGCGACTTCTTCTCGCCGGAGGGCACGCTGCTGGCCCTGATGTCGTGCTCGCTGTCGCCGACCCACGTCCACTTCACCGTGGAGTTCTTCGTCACGGTGACCGTCGGCGTGCTGCTCGCGTCGCTGCGCACGAACCAGTTGTCGCCGATCTTGACCGTCTTCGTTCCAGCGCTTGCGGCGCCCGCCCCGAGCGCCAGCAGCGCGACGACGGCGGCGAGCAGCAGCGTGGTTGCAGTCCGTGGCATCGGCACGGGACTCTAGGAGATCAAGCGGCGCACCGGCGCCGGTCGACGCGCTCGTTCAGCTCTCGTGCGCGGGCCGTGCCAGCGCCTTGACGAACTCCTCGAGCTGGCGCGTCGTCCAGCACTCGAACGCCTGGCAGTGCTGCGCGTAGGCATCGATCACCGAGTCGCCGTAGTTCCAGTACAGCCGGGGCTCGGGGTTCAGCCAGAACGTGCGGCCGGCGCGCTGCGCGATCTGAGCGAAGATGTCGGCGCGCGGGTCGCGCCCGTTCGTGCGCGCGTCGCCGAGCACGATGACCGTCGCGCGCGGGTGCAGCTCGTCCTCGACGAGCGCGCGGAACTCCGACCACACGCGCCCGTAGTCGGTGTAGCCGCTGATGTCGGCGACGCCGGCGTCGCGGCCGATCGCCTCCGAGACGGCGCGAAAGTCGCGCTCGCGGTCGAACACGTCGGTGACCTCGCTGATGCGCTCGATGAAGACGAACGAGCGCATCTTGCGAAACGAGTCATGCAGCGCGTGCAGCACGGAGAGAAAGAAGACCGACGCGCTCGTCACGCTCGTCGAGACATCGCACAGCACGTAGATCTCCGGGCGCCGCGGGCGCAGCGGCTTGTAGCGCAGCTGCACCGGGACGCCGCCGGTCTGAAGCGACGCGCGCATCGTGCGGCGCACGTCGACCTGGGCGTGGTGGCGGTGTCCGCGGCTTTCGTGGCCCTGGGTCTTCAGCCGCCGCTTGAGCTGCGCGACGATGCGGTGCACGGCCTCGAGATCCTGCAGCGGACCGGACGGCAGCGCGCGATCGATGTCGTTGAGCGGCCGCGACGGAGGTAGCTGCCCCGTGCGCTGGATCTGGCCGTGCTCGAGCTCGCGCCGCAGTAGCGCCTCGAAGCGCCGCAGCGCGTCGCGCGGGACGCCGTCGTGGCGCGGGTCGGCAGCCGGCAGCTCGGGCTGGGGCTCGGCGCGGAGGCCCAGCGCGCGGCGGATGCGCTGCACGTCGACGCCGATCACGCCCGAGCCCTCGCCCTGACGCCCGAAGGCCGCGATCGCCAGCCGCGCGAGGTCGCGCATCGCGCCCTCCGACCCGCCGCGCAGCGCGTCGGCGATCTGCTGGCGCAGCACGTCGAGATCGATCTCGCCGAGCTCGCTGTCGGCGCCCTCGCCGAGGCCGCCCTCGCGCGCGTTCTCGCGGATCGCGGCGGCCTCGGTCGCGCGAAAGAAGAAGCGATCGAACACGAGCTCGAAGATGCGCCGGTCCTCCTGGGACTTGGCGAGCGTCGCGGCGAGCGCGGCGCGGAAGTCCTCGGGCTCGGTCCAGGAGATCTGCTCGAGCACGGCGAACGCGTCGAGCAGCTCCGCCGTGCCGCTCGCGACGCCTTCGCGGCGCAGCTCCGCGCCGAACTCGACGAGCCTAGCGGCGATGCCCGGCGGCGGCGCCTTAGATTCGGGCGCGGGCGACAATGCCGGCGGCCGAATCGAGCTTGACCCCGACGCGCTCGGCCACGACGTCGAGGTCGGTGCGGTGCTTGACGATCACCGACAGCGTCTCGCGGAAGATCTCGCCGTCGATGTCCTGCGCTCCGAGCAGCAGCAGCGCGCGCGCCCAGTCGATCGACTCTGCGATCGACGGCGGCTTCTTGAGGTCCAGCTCGCGCACCATGCCGACGACCTCGACGAGCCGGCGCGCGATCGTCTCCTGCAGTTCGGGCGCGTGCAGGCGCACGATCTGGAGTTCGTGCTCGAGCTCGGGATAGTCGAGCCACAGATAGAGGCAGCGGCGCTTGAGCGCCTCGGTCAGCTCGCGCGAGTTGTTCGACGTCAGCAGCACGACGGGGTGCGTGCGCGCCTCGATGCGGCCGAGCTCCGGGATCGAGATCTGAAAGTCCGACAGCAGCTCGAGCAGCATCGCCTCGAACTCCTGGTCGGTCTTGTCGATCTCGTCGATCAGCAGCACGATCGGCTGCTCGGACGTGATCGCGTCCATCAGCGGGCGCGAGAGCAGGAACTCCTCGCCGAAGATGTCGTCCTGGACCTCGCTCCAGCCACGGCCGCCTTCGCCGCCGGTTCCGGCACCGGCGCCGGTGTCGGCCTGGATGCGCAGCAGCTGCTTGCGGTAGTTCCACTCGTACAGCGCCTTGGCCTCGTCGAGGCCCTCGTAGCACTGCAGCCGCACGAGCCGCCGGTCGAGCACCTTCGCCAGGGCCTTGGCAAGCTCGGTCTTGCCGACGCCGGCCGGTCCCTCGACGAGGATCGGCTTGCCGAGCTGCGTCGCGAGAAACGACACGAGCGCGGTCGACTTGCCCGGCAGGTAGCCGACCGAGCGCAGCCCGTCGGCGATGGCGGCAACGGAGTCGGGGGCGGCGGCCATGGTCGCTGGATGATAGGAAGTCACCCGTGCGCGTCGCGATCCTTGCCGTGTCGACCGGCCTCCGCGGGCGAGGATGTCGTCTATCGGGCGCTATGTGCGCACTATTCGACATCGGCCTGGACGGTGCCTACCGGCTGCAGTCCGGAGCCGTTGGGGCTCTGACCGTGACCGTTTGACCCCGGGCTCGTGGCGGCAGGCTCGCTCGCCGCGACCTCGGCCATGATCTCGACCGCCTTCATCCCCGCGCGCTCGCCGAGGGCGCGGTAGGCCTCGAACTTCTGGTCGGTGTAGAGCTGGTCCGAGGTCGGGTCGTGCGGGAACTGCGGATCCTTGCGCTGGTGGGCGCGCACGTCCCACGGGGTGCCGGGCGCGACGACGTTGCGCGCGTAGACCAGGCGTCCGGTCTCGCCGCTGGGGTAGGTGATCGTCCCGTGCACCACGGCTGCGCTCGCGGTCGGCGGATCGCCGGTCGGCACCAGCGCCAGCGGGTCGATGTCGACCTCGACGCCGAGCTCGCTGCGAGCCAGGGCGACCGCGTCGCCGAGCTCGGCGAACGTCTGGCCGCCGCTGGCGTCGAAGCAGTAGACATCCGTGCAGCCGCGGCGCAGAAGCTCGACGAGCCCGAGGTTCTCGTAGTGGCCTCCGTCGGTGACGTAGAGGTACTTGGCGTCGACGCGGTTCAGGCCGAGCAGCTCGGCGAGCAGGTACCACGGGCGTGGGCGCTTGTAGCGACGGCGCTGGCGCTGGTGGCGCTGAAGCTCCGTTCCGGCGACCCAGCGCGGGTTGGGCACCCACACGCCGAGGCGGATGTTCGCCAGCGTCATGAGAAATCGCCACGAGCGGTTGCTCGACTTGCCCATCGAGGGTGCGAGCGCCGCGCCGGACATCGCGACGGCGGCCGGCAACGTGAAGTCGCGCTGGCGGCGCGGGCCGAACGCCTCCTCGAACGTGCGCGTCTCGAGGCCTCCGACGAGCGGTCCGCCGATCGACTCGGCGCTGAACGTGAAGCTCGTGACTCGCCGTCCGGCCGGAGTCGCACCCGGGTCGGAGATATTCGCCGCGGCGCAGACGATGAGCGTCGGGCCGCTCGCGCAGGCGGTCTGCGACAGCGGCACATGGCGGTCGAAGTCGCGCTCGACGGCGATGCCCTCGGTGTGCTCCTGATCGATCGCCGAGCGCCGGCGCAGCGTCGGCTCGTTCTGCGGCAGGACGCGCTTCAGCGCGAACACCGTGTTCAGGCGACGCTTGTAGAACGGGTGCAGCGACCAACTCGTCAGGTCCGCCCAGCGGTAGAGGACCACGAACAGCGCGAGCGCCCCGCCGGCCACCAGGCACAGCGACAGCTCATGGCCGGGCATCGACTGGGCCGTGACCGTCAGTGCGCCGACGGCGATCGTCAGAAGCAGCAGTGGTCCGGCGATGAGCGCGGCGGCGTAGACGAGGAGCTTGCGCACACGGGCGTTGAGTTTCGAGGCCCAGCCGCGCGCACCGCGCACGCCGGCGACGAGGTTCTTCGGGCTGGAGAAGGTCTGGCGCAGTGCAGCGAGGAGCCCCGCGATCAGCCCGGCGACGCCCGCGCCACCCGTCGTCTTGGCGACGCTCCCGTCGGCTGTCTCAGGGGCCTTCTCGCCGCCGTCCGTCTGCACCGCATCGACGAGCGCGGGCAGCACAAGAATCGCAATCGCGATCAGCGCAGCGAAGAAGAGGAGCCTGACCGCCCACGTCTCCGAGAAGCGCCGGCACGAGTCCGTCGGGCAGCGTCGCAGGACGCGCAGCCAGCCGATCGCGACGCCGGCAAGCGCAACGGCTGACGGGATCGCGATTGCGAGGTCCGTGGGGTGCAGGCCGTTGCTAAGGCCATCGAAGTACGGCACGTAGACGAAGACGCCCGCAAGGATCGCCAGCGCCACGATCGGCAGCGCGAGAAAGACGAGGTTGAAGGCCATGCCGAGCACAAGGCGCACGCCGAGGTACGCCTTGGCGGCCGCGTCGGGCGCCAAGTACGAGCTGCGATTGCGCAGGTACTGTTCCTCCGGCGATCCGGGCGCGAATGGCGGGCGTTGGTTCAGCAGGTCCGGATCGGAGTCGTCGGCACCACGCTCCTGCGAGGACTTGCCGACCATGCAGAACGCCGCTGCGATGTAGGACCCACCCGAGACGCCGGCGAGGTAATCTGCGGAGCTCAGTCGGCGCTTGCTCTGCAGCGCTTGCAGCGCGCCGAGGTTGAAGGCGGCAGAGCGGATGCCCCCGCCCGAGCAGCAGATGCCGGTCGAGCCCGGCGTCTGGACGGGGCCGCGGTGTGACGGGATCGGCTCGGGGCGCTCACCGAAGAGCAGCCGCCGGCGCCGCGCCTTGCGTCGGGCCAGAGGCGACTGGCCGCAGACTGACGCGAACCAGCGCTCCTTGGCGCTGGCGTGCTCGACGAGCCCTCGGTCATTGATCTCCTCGGGCTGCTCGGTGCGTATCTCGTCTGGCCTGTACATCGCGTCTCCTGCCATGGGAGAGCACGATCGGCCGGCGCAAATACAGCGAGCCGGTCAGATCTTGCGCAACTGCTCGCCGACGTCACCAGTTAGCGGCCCGAAATGACCGGGCCAGCAGGTCAGCGGCTCGAGCGCCGCAAGCTTGGCGATCGACTCCGCGCAACGCTCGGTCGACCAGTTGAACGCCGGGTGCGGCACACGCGGGCGACCGGCGTGCGGCAGCGCGGGATCGAACAGTGCGAAGCAGTCGTTGCTCAGCGCGAGGCGATCGTCGGCGCGCCACAGGCCGATGCAGCCGGGGCCGTGGCCGGGCAGGTGGATGACCTCGAAGTCGCCGACGCGGTCGCCCTCGGCGACCGTCGCCGCCACGTCGAGCGGCCCGTCGTCCCAGGACTCCATCAGTCGCGGCGTCAGCGGGCGGGCGAAGATCGGCAGGCGGTCGTAGTCGAAGTAGTGCAGGCCGCCGTCGCCCTCGACATCGGCGCGCTCGTCGGCGTGGCAGTGCAGCGGCGCGCCGATCGCGCGTGCGCCGCCGCGGTGGTCTGCATGCGCGTTGCCCAGCACGAGGCGCGTGGCGCCGCCGAGCGCGTTGGCCGCCGCCTGGATGATCGGACCCATCGGCTTGTGGCCGGAATCGAAGACCGCCACGCCGTCTTCCTCACGCACCAGGAAGACGTTGATCCTCAGCGGAAAGCCGCGCGTGATGCGCCAGACGCCGTCGGCGACGGGCACCGGTGGGTGGTTGATCAGGGCCATCGAGCTCGAGTTAGCCGCGATCCCGAGCGCGGGGGATCTCGCCCGGCTTCAGGGGCGGCTCGGGTGCCTCGGGCGGCTCGTCGAAGGTGAGCTGCTCGGCGTCCTCGCGCGAGATGGGAGGGCGGCCGGCGGTCCGGCGCCGCGAGCTCGTCGCGACGTCGGTCGCCGCTTCGGATGCCGGCACGACCTGTGTCCGCGCGTCGGTCGATGCCGTGTCGTCGGAGCCTGGCGGTGGCTTCTCCTCGCGCGCGGGGGGCTCAGGGCGCCCCGCCATACGGATGCGCTGCCCCGCATATGCGAGCGCGCCGGCGGCGACGAAGGCTGCGAAGAACCCCCACTGAATGCCGACCGTTCCCGCGGCGCCCTTCACGTCGGGCCGGTCGAAGACGCGGTAGAAGATCAGCAGCGCCGCCCACAGCCCGGCCGCAAAGATCACCGTTCCGTCGCCGCCCGGGAGATGAAACGTTCGGCGCTCTCCACGCGCGAAGACGAGCACGAGCACGCCTGCCGCGACGAGGAATATCGCTGCCTCGACGAACGAGATCACCCCAAAGGCGCTGACGGTGTCGGTCGCGAACTTCCCCGAGTCCTTGTCGAACGCGTTCTTCTCATACCAGGGCAGGAACATCGTGAACAGCAGTGCTCCCGCTGCCAGACCCGCCAGACGCTGGTCGCGGTCGACGCTTTTCCATGCCCCGCGCACGCGCTGCGGCGCTGCGCTCACGCCGTCGGCGGCCATCGATCGATTGTACGCGCCGGGTTCGACGCGACGTGACGCGTCCGTCAGCGCCGCTTGAGGACGCGCAGCTCGCCCTTCGACGAGCCGACGTTGCCGGCCAGGTCGGTGGCGCGCAGCTGGACCTCGTAGCTGCCGGTCTTGCTCGGCGAGGCCCACAGCAGCGAGCGCTGACCGCCGGATACGCGCGCGCTGAGCACGCGCACGGTCCGCCCGCCGCGCAGCAACGCGATCTTGACGAACGACGGCTTGTCGAGCGTGAACTTCACGGATGCGGCGCGGCCGGCGCGCACGCTGCGCGAGACGAGCGTGATCTTCGGATCGCGCGTCAGGTAGGACGTGAAGCGCTTGCCGGCCGAGCAGTACGGCGCGGGATCGACGCCGGGCAGCACCGGGGCCAGCGGCGCGGACGGCGTGGCTCCGCCGGTGGGCGTCGGGCCTGCCTGCGGCACGGCGGCGGCCGCGTTCTGCGCGGTCAGCCGGGAGCACAGCCCGCGCAGGAAGTCGCGCGCGAGCGTGTGGTAGCTGAGGTCCGCATCGTTGCCCAGCGAGTAGCGCGACCAGGCGCCGGTGTCATAGCGGCCCAGCTCGTTGCGAAGTTGCGCGTCGCCGCGCGCGAACAGCACGCGCCCCTCGGCGTCGTTGGCGAGCGCGGCGAAGTCATAGAGGCCGTTGAGCGCCTGCGTGAAGCCGTTGAGCACGCGCAGGCCAGGCGCATAGGAGTAGATGAGGTAGTGCGATCCGTTGCCGTTCTTCGCGGCGACGCCGCTCGGCGGCGACTCGCGGAAGATGCCCAGACCGCGCCGCGCGAACTGGATGTAGCGCGGCTCGTTGAGCTTGACTCCAGCGCGCGCCAGGGCCTGGAGGGCCGTTCCCTGCGCAAGCCCGCTGGCCCACGGCGGCCGGCCGCCACCGAAGTGAAAGAGATATTCCCAGGCGATGCCGCCGGCCCGGTCGGAGGCGAGCCGCAGCGCCTCGTCGAGCAGCTTGCGCAGCGTAGCGTCCTGCGTTGTCACGCTCCACAGCGCGTTTGCCTTGCCGAACGTGCCCAGCCACTGGATCTGCAGGCCCTGGCCCGCGTAGTGCTGCCAGACCAGCGGGCTGCCCTGGATCGCGACGCGCGCGCCGTTTGAGAGCAGTGGCCCGTTCGACCACCAGGCGCGATTTCGCTTGACCGTCTCAAACAACGCGGGCAGTCGTGAGGCCGTCAGCTGGCCGGAGGCTGCGATCTGCTCGAGGTTGCGGATCGTCGCGGCGAGCGCGACGCGGCGTGCGCCGCCGAGCTTGCCGCGAGTCGTCTGGGCTGCGAAGAGGATGCTGCGGTAGTCGTCGTGCGCGGTCTTGCTGATCGCGCCGGCGCCGAGGATGCGCTTGAGCTCGCCTTTGACGGTCTTTCGCTTCTTGCCGGCGCGTGTGGTGTGCGAGTGAACCGGTGACGCGGCGCGGGTCCGCGCTGCCGGCGCCTGCTTCTCGATCTGCGGCGCGGGCAGGTAGGGGTCATCGCGCATGACGGCGCTGCCGTCGGGGCGGAGCGTCAACACGGGCGAAGCCGAGGCGGTCGAGGCCGGCATCAGCGCGATCAGGAGCGCTGACGCGAGCCCCGCAACTGGGGTCCAGCGCACAGGGGTGATGCTAGGTTCAACACGCCCGATCCGCTGCAGTTGCCGTTGCACGAAAGTCTTCTCGGTCCCGTGATCAGCACTCTCAGTCGCGTCCTGCTCGTGCTTGCCGCCGCCGTACTGTGCGCGCTCGCGATCGGCGCCTGCGGCGATGACTCCGAGAAGCAGGCCTCGAGCGCCAAGCAGGTGCTCGAGGAGACCTTCAAGGCCACATCGACGTCGCTGCGCAGCGGCCGCCTCGATGCCCGCCTGCAGCTCGAGCCGGAGGGGCTGCTCGCGCTCGGCGGTCCCATCTCGCTGGATGTGAAGGGCCCGTTCGTGGTGCCGGACAACGAGGGCCAGCCGCTCGCGGACCTTTCCGCGGTCGTCACACTGGCGGGCCAGCGTTACGACGGCGGCCTCATCTCCGACGGCAGACGCGCCTTTTTGAAGCTCGACGGCAAGGCCTACCGCCTCGACGCACAGCAGCGCTCGGGCTCGGGCACACAACTGAAGTCGTTCGCATTCGAGCCGCTGGGAGCGATCGAGGGCGAGCAGACGAAGGGCAACGCGCGGATCGGGGGTCTCGACACGGTCCGCGTGACCGGCAAGGTCGATCCGCAACGGCTGCTGGCCGGTCTCGACGGGCTTGTTGACGCGAAGGTGGGCAAGCAGATCGCCGACGCGGTCAAATCGGCCGACTTCGAGCTGTGGAGCGGCGCCGAGGACAAGATCGTCCGCAAGTTCGTACTGCGCCTGGGGTTTGAGTTCGCGGCCGGCTCAAAGCCGCCGATCTCCGGCCTGGAGGCCGGCAAGATCGAGCTGCGTGTCCGCCTTGACGACGTCAACGGCAAGCCGGCCGACATCAAGGCGCCCAAAAACGCCCTGCCACTGTCGAAGGTGCCCACCGACCGGGGCCTTGGCGGTCTGGTGGAGTGCGTGAGCAACGCGGGCGGCAGCGGTACAGGCATCGCTCAGTGCGTGTCTGCGCTGAAGCCCTGAGCGGGCCGCGCGCGGGCACAGCCACGTACTCTGTCCGCATGCGCGAGCCGTCCCACACCGCAATCGGCACCTGGAGTGGCGGGCGCTACCTGCACTTCGGTGAGACGATCGAGGCCGAGCGCCTGGAGGCGCTGCTGCGGCCGGGGCCCGGCCTCGACACGCTGCTGACGGCCGACGCCTACGGCGCCGGCGAGGCCGACCGGCTGCTCGGCCGCGCGCTGACCGGCGTCGAGCGCGACGAGTACTGCCTGATCGGCGCGATCGGCCACGACTTCTACGAGGGCGAGCGCGACGGCGCGCGCGGCTTTCCCCGCTTCACCGATCCCGCTCTGCGGGGGGAGGACGAGTACGCCGACTACGTCCGCATGGCGACCGAGCGCAGCCTGCAGCGGCTTGGCGTCGACTCCTTCGACGTCCTGTTGCTGCACAACCCCGATCGCACCGGGTTCACGAGCGATGCGGTCTGGGACGCCATGCGCGCGGTCCGCGACGCCGGCCTGACGCGCCGCCTCGGGGTCGCTCCCGGACCGGCGAACGGCTTCACGCTGGATGTGATCGACTGCTTTGAGCGCTTCGGCGAGCTGATCGACTGGGCGATGGTGATCCTCAACCCGTTCGAGCCCTGGCCCGGCGAGCTGTGCCTGGCCGCTGCCAGCAAGCACGACGTGCAGGTCATCACCCGCGTCGTGGACTACGGCGGCATGTTCTGGGACGACGTCGCGCCCGGTCATGCGTTCGCTCCCCGCGATCACCGCACGTTTCGCCCCGACGGCTGGGTCGAGTCCGGCGCCCAGAAGCTCGAGCAGCTGCGACCGATCGCGCAGCGCCACGGCCTGACCACGCTGCAGCTCGCCGTTGCGTGGTGTCTCGCGCACGACGCCGTTGCCTGCACCGTGCCAACGCTGATCCAGGAGGTCGACGGCCGGCCGATCGAGGACAAGCGCGCCGAGCTGCTCGCGACGCCGCACGAGCTGCTGCTCACGCCCGACGACGTCGCCGAGATCCGCGCGCTCGGCGACAACACCGGCTCGATGATGCTCAAGGGCGCAGGACCCGACCACGTGGGCGAGCCGCGCCCGGACCGCTGGAGCCTGAACCCCGAGCTTGACGCCGTTGCGCGGCGCTGGGGCATCGAGCCCGAACGCGACCTTCGTCAGCTGACGGCCGCCGCCCGTGGGTAAGAGGTCATCCGAAAAGCGGGCTTGGTCTTTTTTCGGATGACCTCTGCTCGCCGCTTCCTCCTGTCTGGCTCGGGCTGGCCCTACCTGCTCGTCCCGTTCATCCCGATCGCGGTCATCCTCGAGTTCGTCGTGCATGCCGAGGCGACGCTGATCTTCGGCGCAGCCGCCGCGGGCGTGATTCCGACCGCCGCGCTGATGGGCCGTGCGACGGAGGAGCTCGCGCACCGCTCGGGCCCCGGCATCGGTGGCCTGCTGAACGTCACGTTCGGCAACGCGCCCGAGCTGATCATCGCGTTCTTCGCCCTCAATGAGGGCCTGCAGGAGGTCGTCAAGGCATCGCTGATCGGCTCGATCCTCGGCAACATCCTGCTCGTCATGGGCGCCGCGATGCTCGTCGGCGGCCTCAAGCGCGATCGCCAGATCTTCAACCCGACCGCCGTCTCGATGCAGTCCTCGATGCTGCTGCTGGCGGCGGTCGCGCTCGTCATGCCGACGATCTTCCAGCTCGTTCACGGCGGCGGGCTGCCGCAGGTGGGAGAGGAGCGCGTCAACTTTGGCTCGGACCTCGAGCAGATGTCGCTGATCGTCTCGTTCGTGCTGCTCGCCTCCTACGTCGCCGGCCTCTTGTTCTCGCTTAAATCGCACCGCTCGCTGTTCAACCCCTCGCACGACTCCGACGAGCACGTCGAGGAGGAGCCCTGGACGGTGAAGAAGGCCGTCATCACGCTGGCCGTCGCCGGCCTCGCGGTCGGCCTGATGTCGGAGATCCTCGTCAGCTCGATCTCGGAGGCCTCCGAGGCGATCGGCCTGAGCCAGTTCTTCGTCGGCTTGATCATCGTCGCGATCGTCGGCAACGCCGCCGAGCACTGGGTGGCGATCTACTTCGCGGCCAAGGACAAGATGGATCTGGCCGTGAACATCTCGGTCGGCTCGAGCGCGCAGATCGCGCTGTTCGTGGCGCCTGTGCTCGTGCTGCTGTCGTTTTTCGTCGGGCCCAACCCGATGGCGCTCGTCTTCAACGGCTACGAGCTGGGGGCGGTGTTCCTCGCGATCCTGATCGCCAACCACGTCACCCACGACGGCGAGTCGAACTGGTACGAGGGTGTCCAGCTGCTCGCGGTCTACGCCGTGCTCGGCGTTGTCTTCTTCTACGCGTAGTGCGGAGCTAGGTCATGCAGATCGTCGAATTCGGCGGCCTGGTCGGCGTCCTCATCGTCCTGCTGATCGTCGACCTGAAGTTCTTCGCGCCGCGTCGCGAGGCGACGTTCCGCGAGAGCGCGATCTGGTCGATCGGCTGGCTCGCGCTCGGGCTCGCGGTCACGGTCGTGGTGCTCGTGCTCAACGGGTCCGAAGACGGCATCAACTACATGACCGTCTATCTGATCGAGCGCTCGCTGTCGCTCGACAACCTGTTCGTCTTCATCCTGCTGTTCACGTACTTCGGCGTTCCCCACGAGCGCCGCGCGCGGCTGCTGTTCTGGGGGATCATCGCCGCGCTCGTGCTGCGCGGCGGGGCGATCCTCGGCGGCACGGCCCTGATCGAGCAGTTTCACTTCGTCCTGTACGTGCTCGGCGTCCTGCTGCTCGTGCTCGCCTACCGGATCTTCAAGGGCGTCAGCGAGAACGTCGATCCGAGCAAGAACCTCGTCGTGCGCGGGGTGCGCAAGGTCTTCCCCGTCACCGACGACTTTCGCGAAGGACACTGGTTCGTCCACCAGGACGGCCAGCGCTTCGTGACACCGCTGTTTCTCTGCTTGGCGGCGATCGTCGCCGCCGACATCGCCTTCGCGGTGGACTCGATCCCGGCGGCCTTCGCGATCACCCGCGATCCGCTGATCATCTGGGCCGGCAACGTCTTCGCGCTCGTCGGGCTGCGTGCCCTGTTCGTCCTCGTCGAGGGCCTGATCAAGCGCTTTCGCTACCTCGACGAGACGATCGCGATCGTGCTTGCTCTGATCGCCGTCAAGCTGCTGATCGAGGAGTGGGTGAAGATCGGCCCGGTCCTCAACCTCGCGATCGTCGCCGCCGCGTTCGCCGCAGGCATCGCCGCCTCGCTGATCGGCGACCGCCGCGATCCCGAGGGGGCGCAGCGGCGGCGCGATGAGGCTGACGGGGAGTCGGAGGCGGCGAAGCCCGACGCGGAGTCGGAGGCGGCGAAGCCCTGAGGGTCAGGCGCGGTCCGCTCAGCTCCAGCGAAACTTACCCGCGAGCCGCCCTACTCGTCCTCGCGTTCGTCCGCCTCGGGCGGCGCGTTCTCATCGTCGTCGACGATGTCGTCGCCGGCGTCCATGCCGCCGCCCAGGACCGATCCGTGACGGACCTGGAAGGCCTGCATCAACTCATCGCGGCTGTCGGCGTCGATCGGGACCTCGTCGGAGATCAGCACCCAGTCGGCGCCCTCGAACTCTTCGAGGTTGAAGATCTCCGTATCGACGTCGTGTGATTCGTCGACGACGACGACCACCTCGGTCTGCGGGTTGAAGTACGTCCCGGGGCGATTGACGATGTCATCGAGATCGAACTGTCGAAGGTTGGCCATTGCGCATCTCTATCAAAGTTCGCGCAGTCGCCGCTTGATCTCCAGGTCGACGTCGTGACCACCGCGATCACGGCGCAGACGACGGTCACCACCACCACGACGAGCACGAGCGCTTGCTCCATCGCCCGGATGATCGCACGGGCGCGGACCCAATTGCCGGCCGAGGCGCCCGACCCTTGCGTGACGTTCTGTACTCTCTGGGGTAGCCGTTGACTGACCAGTCAATCTAACGACTTCAGCATTCTTCTTCCCAGGAGCCACAAATGGTCGACTTCACGCTCACCGACGAACAGAAGAGCCTTCGCGAGCTCGCCCACGACTTCGCCGAGAAGGAGATCCGTCCGGTCGCGTGGGAGCTCGACCGCGACGGCGATTGGCCACAGGCGATCATCGACAAGGCCCACGAGGTCGGT
>Ga0208736_1000117_pt1 | contig 24477 bp, 20 predicted proteins | sample AntDryMetagUQ255_FD_188090 | JGI IMG/M metagenome (GOLD analysis project Ga0208736, IMG submission 188090) | Polar desert microbial communities from Antarctic Dry Valleys - UQ255 (SPAdes) | ecosystem: Environmental > Terrestrial > Soil > Desert | place: Antarctic Dry Valleys | collected 2008-12-31 | reverse complement strand
GCCGCTATTTTCGCATTTTTCCAAATTTGGATCGGTGTCGCCGTCTTCGTCGGACTGGCGTTATTTATGACGTATTTTTTCCGCGATCCGAAACGCGTGATTCCGACCGACGCGGATATTATCGTTTCCGCCGCCGACGGCAAAGTGACGCGCATCGAAGATAGAGAAAACGGCAAATTTGTCAGCGTCTTTTTATCGCCTGTTGACGTGCATATTAATCGCGCGCCGATTGCCGGACGAGTCGTGAAAGTAGAACTGTTTCAAGGGAAAAAAGCCCCCGCAACCAGCAACGAAGCCAGCGAGACAAACGAGCGTAACGCGATGACAATTGAAGGCGAAAAAATGACGGTCGTCTGTACGCAGATCGTCGGCATTCTGGCGCGGCGGATTGTTTGTTGGAGCAAAGCGGGTGACAATCTCGTTATCGGTGAAAAATACGGGTTGATAAAGTTCGGCTCGCGCACCGATTTGCTGATGCCGAAGAACGTCGAGATTTTCGTCAAAGTCGGTGACCGTGTGGTCGGCGGCGAAACGATAATAGGAAAACTCGTTGAAGGCGACGTTACTCAAAACGCTCCGGTTAATCATTCAGCGGCTGAAGTTTTTGCTTCCGCATAACCCAAGGTCTAAAACCGATAAATATGGAAACCGAAGAAATCAAACCACCGCATCGCGGATTAAAAAAAGGTTTATATTTGATTCCGACAGCGTTTACGGCGGCAAATATCGCTATGGGATTTCTGACGGTTTTGTCTTCCGTGCGAGCTTTTCAATTAGTGGCAGTCAGCCCGGAACAAGCCGCCGTTTATTTTAAATACGCCGCTATCGGTATTGTTTTCGCAATTATTTTCGACACTTTAGACGGACGCGTCGCCAGGATGACGCGCACTTCAACGGAAATCGGCGTGCAGCTTGATTCACTGGCGGATGTTTTGACGTTCGGCATTGCGCCGACGGTTTTAATGTATAGCTGGGCAATCGGCGCAACTTTTGATGAATCCACATCTTTGCACAATTTCGGCGTGTTCGTGCTGTTTATGTATTTGATGTGCGGAACTTTTCGCCTTGCCAGATTTAATCTGCAAGGAACGCGCCCGCGCGTTTTGAGCGAAGGCACGCCGAAAGTTGATAAAAAGAATTTCGTCGGGCTGCCGATTCCGCCCGCCGCCGGACTTCTCGCTTCAATCGTTTATCTGCATCCGCTTCCGCTCAGTGTTTTCGACGATAATCTTTCGCATATCTACACGATTTTGATGATAACTTTGATGGCTGTTTTGGGCTTGCTAATGGTCAGCACGATTCGCTACACGAGTTTCAAAACCGTCGGGAAAGGCAAGCAAAGCGTTTATCTACTTTTGCTCGTAGCGGCTTTGGGAATGCTCACTTGGCTGTTTCCCCAATATATGCTTTTCGGTATCGCATCAACTTACGTCGCGCACGGCATCGTTTGGTATCTAGTCAGTTTTTTGCGTCCGCGGAAACGACGCATCGAGGCTAACGAAACAAATTTATAACTCATAGACTCCGCTTCGTGTAACAAGAAAAAATCGAAAATTAATCCGTTACAGTTTTACTCTTTCTAAGCCTTCTTCCATTATCAATCGGCGTCACGCTCGCCGAACGGCTTTTCTTGGCGCGGCGCGGTTCGACTTCCCGGCTGTCGTCGGGAAATTTATTTCCGCTGGCGACAACTAGTGACACGAGCATCAAAAATAAAATTGAAATTGCCGTTGTGTGCAATACGAAATCGAAAAGGCTGTGGACTAAAATAGCAAAGCAGCCCGCCAGCGCGCCGACGCATACGCCGCGCCGAAACGTATTGGAGGTCTTCGCGTTTTCCAATCCGGTGCGGAAAAGCCGAAAAATAAAAAACGCGCCGATGATTAAACCGACAATTCCGGCGTTGGCTAAAACTTCCAGGTAGTCGTTGTGCGCCTGTTCGACGCGTTCCAATCCGTTCAATGAATCGAATGGCGTATAAGCCACGCCGAAAGCGCCAAGTCCCGCGCCGAACGGCAAATTATTCGTGATTGTTTTGAGCGTCACGCTCCAGATATGCGTTCGGCTGGTTGAAAAATCCTGCGAGGTCGCCGTCTCTGCTAACCTGGTCAAAGAAGATTCGCCGCCGATTAAAATCGAGCCGGCAACGATTGTCGCCAGTAGCAAAACCGCCAAGCCGATTTTCAGCGCGAATTGATTATAATTTTTCGTCTTGGTCGTCAAAATCACGAGAAAGACGACCGCCGCCACTAAGGATACGAGTCCGCCGCGCGAACCGCTCAATAAAAGCGCGACGCCCATCAAAGCGATTGCCGTAATATATAGAAGCCGACGATCTTTGCCGACCGCGCCGACAAACATCAAGCCGAGCGGCAAACACAAAGTCATTTCCATATACGCGGCGAAATTATGCCGGTTGACGAACGAGCCGAACGGAGTAGCGTAAGGGACTTCGTAAATGCCGTAAATTTTGTTCGGGCTGAGAACCGTTTGCAGAATAGCGAAAAACGCGAAGACGAATCCGAAGACGATAATGACGGTCACGATTTTTCTGAGCCGTTTCGCGCTGTCAATAAAAGTCAGAAACGCGGCGAAAAATATCAGCAAGGCGAAAAAATGAATTGTAGCGATTTTCGTCCAATACGGGTCGAGCGAAACTGTGCGCGAAATGCCCATCACGCCAGCCGTTTCCGCGAGACTGCCAAACGGTATGACTTGAAAAATTCCATAAAGGACGGTGGCGATAATCGGAATTTGTAGAAGGCTTCTATTAAACCGAACCGCGCCGCTGAAAAAAGCGTCCGCCGCCCACAGAAGAACGACGATGACGGCGACGATATAGAAAATGGCAATCGTCGGTTGATGTACCGTGCCGTAAGCGAGAGCCGTAAGAACAACGGTCGCGCACAGAAGAAAGAACAAAATTTTACTCGCCCAGGTTGTTTCGATTTCCTTAATCATCAGAGAACATTCGTGAATAGCGAGTAATAATCGGCGGGTTGAAATTCAATTTATGATTTCGTTACTTATCGCTCACTACTCATTTCTATTTAATCTTTTCTAATTTAAAGTCGTCATACCAAAACGTGCCGAAAATCGGACAAATGACTCCGCAGAAAGCGCGAACCGTGCGAAGCCCGATGGCTTCGGCGTTGACAGGCGCGGCAAATTCCATTTTGACCTGCTGCCAATCGCTGCTTCCATTCGGAAAAGGTTCGCTGGTAATAATAGTTTTATCGTCGCTCGCATTGAAGATTTCGAGCGCGGGCGTTCCGCCGCTTTTCATATTTTCCGTGCGAAGCCAAAACGTCAAACGGTATTTAGCTGTCGGTTGAACCGTCACATATTGATAAAGATTATATAAAGTCGGCTCGCTGTAACCGTTGAATGAAACGCGCAGACTGCGACTTCCCTCGCGCTTTTGCGTCGGGTCGAGTTTGAATTCAATTTTTTCTATCGGCTCACGCTTCCAGCCGAAATATGTTTCTTTGATGTCGCCAATCGGACTTTCAAAACCGCCGTTCTGTACCGTCTCGCTGCGGGCTTCGGGTTCGATGCCGAGTCCGCGAACGAATTCCTGCGCCGGTCGAAAAATTCGTTTCTCGTAAAAAGCCTGCGCGATAACCCGCGCGATCACATTATTCGCCGCCCTTTCTTCTTCCGAAAGCGAATTCCAAAGCCGCAAGCTGTCTTCGGCGCGTTCTTTTGAAGCGTAAAATTTTGCCAATCCCGCTTTGACGGACGGCGAATCTCCGGCGATTTCTTCGAGCCGCGCCGTATCTTTTTCATAGAAATCCCACGCGATGGAAAAAACCTGATCGCGGTAAACCGAGTTGATCGAAGCGGTTTTTTTCAATTCCGCAAAGGCTTCTTCGCTCCGGTTTTGGCGCAGGTAAAAATTACCGAGCTGCCAGTGCGGATAAGTATAATTCGGCGCGATTTCGACGGCGCGAAGATAGGCTTTTTCCGCCGCGTCGCTTTCTTCCGCCTGCTCGCGGGCGCGTCCGAGTTCGACCCACCAGCGGTAATCGTTCGGCGAGAGTTTGGCGACCTTCTCATAACTTTTCGCCGTTGCGGAGATGGCTTCGGAGGTAAAAATATTTCTCCTCGTTCCGGCAAGCAGCCAATTTGCCATCGGGTCGTTCGGCGAAAGACTCACGGCGAGCGCGGCGATTTCTTTCGCGTTCGGTTCATTTGGCTCGGTTAACTCCGCCAGCATATTTCCGAGTTGCCAGCGCACCGCAAACCAGCCGAAAATTAATGTGACCAAAATCAGCGCGATTAAACCGATGCGAACCGGCAAGCGGCGAGAATCTAAAACTACTATTTGTTGGAGATTTTTTTCGGACACAATTAAATATAGTTATTTGATGAAACTGTATTTTAACGAAAGAATTCGGCAGTTTTTTCGACGACAAACGCTTGTTGTGCGCCGGTCAACTCCGGGTAAATCGGCAGCGCGAGCGTTTCGCGCGACGCTTTTTCGCTTTCGGGGAAATCGTTCTCCCGGTAACCAAGATACGCGAAACATTCCTGCAAATGAAGTGATACGGGATAATAGATGTCCGTACCGATCTCATTTTCGGTTAAAAAGCTGCGAAGTTCGTCGCGTCTCTGCGGAACGCGAATGATAAATTGGTTATAAATGTGTCTGACATTTTCGCGCTCGAACGGCAAAATTATTTCTTCGGTCAAACCGGCATCGGTGAAAAGTCGTCGGTAGTTTTCTGCGTTTCGGCGTCTGGCTTCCGTCCAAGAATCTAGATGCGGCAGTTTGACTCGCAAGATCGCCGCCTGCATCGCGTCGAGCCGCGAATTCAGCCCGACCCATTTGTGGTAATAACGCTCAAATGATCCGTGAACGCGCAGGGCGAACAATTTCCGCGCCAAGGTTTCGTCGTTCGTCGTCATAAACCCAGCGTCGCCCATCGCGCCGAGATTTTTCGACGGATAAAAGCTGAAACAGCCGATGGCGCTCATTGCTCCGGCGCGTGTTCCGCCATCTTCTGAGCCGATTGCCTGCGCCGCGTCTTCGACCAGCGGCACATTATGTTTCTCGCTGATTTTTTGCAGTTCGTCCATCGCCGCGCATTGTCCGTAAAGATGAACCGGTTGAATCGCTTTGGTTTTTTCAGTAATCTTCGTCTCGATCTGCGAAACGTCCAGGTTGTAAGTTTGCGGGTCAATGTCAACGAAAACGGGTTTTGCGCCCAATCTCGTAACGGAACTCGCGGTCGCAAAAAAACTATACGGTGTCGTGATAACTTCATCGCCGTGTGAAACGTCCAAAGCCATCAAAGCGAGCAGTAAAGCATCTGTTCCAGACGCGCAGCCAATCGCATAAGTCGTTTCGCAGTAGGCGGCGAGTTCGTTTTCCAGTTCTTTAACTTCCGAACCGAGAATGAATCCGTTGGAATCAAGAACTTTTTTGACCGCCGCATCAATTTCCGGGCGCAGAGCATCGTTTTGGATTTTTAAGTCGAGTAAAGGTACTTTCATTTGTTAGAAAGATTTTACCGAAAGAACGGGGAATTTGCATTTTTACAGATTCTTTTTTAGTTTAGTTTCAATGAATTCCGACAAACAAAAACGCGCCGATGAAATTGTCAGACGACTCAAACGAGAATACGCGAACGCGCATTGCGCTCTGGTTCACGCGAATGCTTTTGAACTGCTCGTCGCCACGATTCTTTCCGCGCAATGCACCGACGAGCGCGTTAATCTAGTAACGGCGAATCTTTTTCGCAAATACCGAACGCCCGCCGATTACGCGAACGCCGAGCCGCAAGAACTCGAACAAGATATTCGTCCGACAGGTTTCTATCGAAACAAAGCAAAGAATATCCAAGGCGCGTCGCAAAAAATAATTGAAAATTTTGGCGGCGAAATACCGAAGACTATGGACGAACTTTTGACCTTAAACGGCGTGGCGCGTAAAACCGCCAACGTCGTTCTGGGAAACGCTTTCGGCATTGCGTCCGGCGTAGTTGTTGACACACACGTTTCGCGCCTGTCGCAGAGATTGGGTTTGACGGAAAATGTCGTCGCGGAAAAAATTGAAAAGGATTTAGCAGAACTCGTGCCGGAAAAAGATTGGATAATATTTCCACACTGGCTGATCGCGCACGGTCGAAAAATCTGTCAAGCCCGGAAACCGAAATGTGAAATTTGCATTTTAGAAAATATCTGTCCGAAAATTGGCGTTATTCATAAAACCTGATCTTTTTAATCTGCCCGTTCAAGCGGACAATTTGACTCGTTTGCCCTAAAACTCAATTCCCTGCTGGGCGTATATTCCCGCATTGAACGGATGTTTGGTTTCTTTCATCTCCGTTACTAAATCCGCCGCCTCAATTAATTCCGGCGGAGCGTTTCGCCCGGTTAAAACGATGTGCAGATGCGGCTGCTTTTCCCGCACGGATTTTATTTCGCCGATGACTTCTTCGAGCGGCAGAAATTTATAGTCAAGCACGTAAACGAGTTCATCAAACACGAGTAAATCGTATTCTTCCGAGCGCATTTTTTCGACGCACAACGCCCACGTTTCCCGAGAAGTTTTTATATCCTGTTCGGGATTGTTCGTGTCCCAGGTAAAGCCGTCGCCCATCGTGTGAACTTCGATGTCCAGCAGTTCAGCCGATTCGTGTTCGCCGTAGCGGTCAGTTTTGGCTTTCATAAACTGAATCATACAGCAGTTCATTCCGCGTCCCGCCGCCCGCATCATCAAACCGAGCGCACAAGTCGTCTTTCCCTTACCGTCGCCGGTGTTGACCATCAGCAAACCTTTCGTGTTTTCCTGATAGCCTTCGCGCCGCCATTTGTAGCGTTTCTCTTTGGTCATAATTTTGAAAAATACTTAAGCCACGAATAAACACGAAATGGAACGAAACAAATACCAATAAATATTGACTTTTTTCGTGTTCTTTTCGTGTTTGTTCGTGGCTAAATTTCTTTGCCGTCGTGCGTTTTTTCGACTGCTTTGGTTAACGCCGAAACGATTTCTTTTTCACGCGCGTCCCAATCGCCTTCGACGCGACAGCCTGCCGCGTTTTTATGTCCGCCGCCGCCAAATTTCTCCGCTACGCGCGCGACATTGATGTTATCTTTTGACCGCAAGCTGACGCGATACGCCTGCGGTTTTACTTCGCGCATATAGATGACGGCTTCGACTTCTTTGGCGGCAAGCGGAATGTTGACGAAACCGTTGTTGTCGCCGTCAACCGATTCGGCGTGTTCAGCCATTTCGAGAGTCTGCCGCATCCAGGCGATATTTCCCGTTTCATTTCGCTTGACGGTTGCCAGAACCTGCCGCATCAGCTCGATGCGCGACCAAGGGTAAGAATTGTAAACGGCTTCGGAAATCTGCGCGGGCTTGACACCGACTTTGATAAGTTCGGAAGCGACTTTTAACGTGCGCTCGGTTGTATTCGGGAAATGGAACGAGCCGGTGTCGGTGACAAGCGCGAGATAAACGCATTCGGCAATTTCTTTAGTGATGCGTCCGCCAATCGCTTTGCAAAGATTGTAGATCATCTCGCCGACTGCTGAAGCCGTCTGATCAATCCAATTGATAGTGCCGAAATGCTCGCTCGAAGAATGATGATCAATGTTGACGGTGACTTGATTTTCCAAGCCTTTGATGCCCGGACGAGTGATGTCTGAGCATTCAATTACGAAAATCGCGTCGTATTTGCCGTTGACTTCGGCGATTTTTTTAATCTCGTCCGCGCCGGGAAGCAGCGCGTAGGAAATCGGAATTTCGTCGCGCAAAACGACTTCCGCCGATTTACCAAGCGAACGGAGCAGCCAACACAATCCCAAAGACGACCCGATACCGTCGCCGTCCGGTCGAACGTGCGTCGTTATCGCAAAATTATTCTTATTTTCAATTAACTCAACTACTTGACTTAACACGGTTGTAAGGGAAAAGGGATACGGGATGAGGTGCGAATAAAGCAAAAAGATTTTTCTTATTCACATCTCATCCCGTATCTCTCATCCCTCATTCTCCTTAATTTCTTGTAATTCACCCTTTTGTGTTAACCCTTGAATAACCTCTTCGACACGGGAGGCGTTTTCTTCCACCGTATCGCGCACAAAATTGAGGTGCGGGGCGTGACGTAAATCCAAACTGAGCGCGACTTGTTGTCTGACGAAAGTCGCGGCGTGCTGCAGGGCTTTGAGCGCCTCTTTTATTTCGTTTTCGTCGCCCTGAACCGTGACATAAACTTTCGCGTCGCGCAAATTATCCGAGACGCGAACTTCGGTGACGGTAACGGTTAAAAGGCGCGGGTCATCGAGTTCATAGCCGACTATTTCGGTGATTGTTTCGCGCAGAACTTCTGCTAATCTTTCGGGTCTTCTCACTTAACTTCCAGATTCAAAATTCCAGCATTTCAAACTCCAAAACTTTTGGAATTTGAAATCTAGCATCTAAAATTATAACTCTGTCGCGGCGATTCGCTCGATCACAAACGCTTCGATTTCGTCGTCAACTTTGATGTCGTTGAAATTGACCAGGCTGATACCGCATTCAAAACCTTGACGGACTTCATTGGTGTCTTCTTTAAAGCGTTTGAGCGACAAAATATCGCCCGTCCAGGCGACCACGCCGTCGCGGATAATGCGAGCTTTCGCCTGCCGGCGAATCAAGCCTTCGGTCACGCGGCAACCCGCAATCGTGCCGACTTTGGAAACTTTGAATGTTTCCTGAACGACGGCTTTGCCCAATATGTTTTCCCGCTCAATCGCGTCGAGCATTCCGATCATCGCCGCCGTAATTTCCTCTTCGACTTTGTAAATAATCGAGTGCAGACGAATGTCAACCTCTTCGGCTTTGGCAACTTCCGCCGCGCGATGTTCGGGGCGCACGTTGAAACCGATAATGACGACCGCCATCGAAGTGTCGTCGGCTTGCGTCGCCGAAGCGAGCAGCACGTCGGATTCCGTAATCGCGCCGACACCCGAACGAATAACGCGCACTTTAACTTTTTCCGTCGAGAGTTTTTCAAGCGTCGAGCGAAGAACTTCGACCGAACCTTGCACGTCGGCTTTTAAGATAACGAGCAGCTCTTTGATTTCAGCGAGTCCGAGCGATTCGATACCGCGCTTCGTCGTCTTGAGCATCGCCATTTGGCGGGCTTGCATCTGCCGCTGACCGGCAATTGAGACGGCTTTATCAATATCGGAAACGGCTTGGAACGTATCGCCGGCTTGCGGAACGCCTTGCAAACCGAGAACTTCAACCGGTGTAGCGGGCGGCGCCTCCGTGATAATATCGCCTCTGTCGCCAAACATCGCGCGAACTTTTCCGTAAAAATTCCCGACAATAAACGGGTCGCCAACGCGCAGAGTTCCCTGCTGCACCAAAACCGTGGCGACCGCGCCGCGTCCTTTATCGAGTTTCGCTTCGAGAACCACGCCCGAAGCGCGTCTGGTCGGACTCGCTTTCAAATCCAAAATATCGGCGGACAGCAAAACCGTTTCGAGCAACGTGTCGAGATTCTCGCGCTTTTTAGCCGAAACCGGGACCATTTCCGTTTCGCCTCCCCACTCAATCGGCTGCAAACCGAGACCCGCGAGACCTTGCCTTACTCGGTCAGGATTCGCGTCGGGTTTATCAATTTTGTTGATGGCGACGATGATTGGAACGCCAGCCGCTTTTGAATGTTCTACTGCTTCGATAGTTTGCGGCATCACGCCGTCATCAGCCGCGACGACTAAAATAACAACGTCGGTCGCCTTTGCGCCGCGCGCGCGCATCATCGTAAAGGCTTCGTGTCCCGGCGTGTCAAGGAAAACGACGCGCCGCTGCTCGTCTTTATTGTCGGGATTCGGAACGAAAACCGAATACGCGCCGATGTGCTGCGTAATTCCTCCGGCTTCGCCCTCCGCTACATTGTCCGAGCGAATCGCGTCAAGCAAGGAAGTTTTTCCGTGATCAACGTGTCCCATCACGGTCACGACCGGCGGGCGCGAAACTTCCACGTCGTCGGCATCAGCCGCGATGAGTTCCTCGAATTCCTGCTCGATGACCATTTCTTCATACGGCACGAAACTAACGTGATAACCGTAAGATTTACCGAGTTCCGTCGCCATATTTTCGCCGATGGGCTGGTTGAGCGTGGCGAAAATTCCGCGCTTGACGAGCAGTTGCACGATGTCGCGCGGCGTAACGCCGAGTGCTTCGGAAAATTCGCGGATGGTCGCGCCTTCGATCAAGCGAACTGATTTCAGATTGCTGCTGTCAACTTTGCCGACTTGCGCGAGCAGCCGTTCTTCGATGGAAAGCGGGCGCGGCGCGGTGAGTTCCTGCTCGGCGAATCTACCGCCTTTGTCACCAAACGACTTGCCGCCTTTTTTGGGAGCCGAACGCCCGAACTTTTTACGATGGTCGGCGGGCGGCGTATAGACGGTTTTCGGAGTGGAAGTTTCGCCTTCCGTTCTGCGGAGTTCGGGAGCGCGTCCGCCGCGTCCGGCATCGCGGCGCGAATCTCTTTTTGGCTTTTCCTTCTTCTCGTCTTTGTCCGTTTTTAGCTTGCCGCTTTTCGTTTCCGTCTCGCTTACCACGCGCTCGCCGGGTTTGAATCCCGCTTTGAGCGCGTCTTTCGTGAGAGTCAATTGCTTAAATTGAGTTCCAGTCGGACGCAAAACGCGCGTCGTCGTTTTCGGGGCTTCCGCCTGTTCGGTTTTTTCTAACGTTTCGGGCGTTCCGGTTTGTTGCGCCGCTTCGACTTCCTGTGAAGTTCCAGTCGGTGTGGCTTCGGCGGTTTCTTCGACGACAGGCGCGGTAATCTCTTCCTCGACCGCCGCTTCTTTCTGCGGTTCCGCTACAATTCGTTTTTTTAATTCTTTAACCTGGCGGGCAAGTTTCGGCATTTCGTCCGTGACGAGCGGCGGCTGAACTATCTTTTCGGTTTTTTCCGCCGGTGTCTCCGCCGGAATCTCTAGCGGGGCGGTTGCGGATTCTTCTGGTTCTTCCGCGACGGATGGTTCCGCCTTTGCCGCGAATTCTTTTTTGATGACTTTAATCGCCCGTCTCGGAGCGACTTCGGTTTTCGGAAAATACTTGTTGCGTATTTTTTCCGCCAGTTCTTTGCTGACAGAATTGGAAGGTACGGACACGTCTGCGCCCTCGCGCCGCAATTCTTCAATCACGCGCTTGGTGTCCTGTTTGAGGTCTCTGGCTAAATCGTATATTCGAACTGATGTTCCCACTGCCATATTTTATTTTTTGATTTTCCATGCTAATTTCGCGTTGTAATCTCACACAAAATTAGTCTTTACACAATCGAGCAAGCGTTTCATTTTCATAACAAATTAATCCGCTTGTTCTTTTACTATTAAATTTTTCGGGTCTTCTTCAGCCGCCGTTTCTATTTCGGATTTTTCCGACTCAGTTTGATTCGTCAGCTCCCGGTCGGCGACTTCCAAAACGTCTTCTGGCTCTTCTGAACCGATTTCAGCATTTTCAACACTTAAATCTTTTGCTTGCGAATCGGCGATTTCTTTATTTTCAAGAATTGTTTCCGGTTCTGGCATTTCTGTTGTTTCTTCCGCCGCTGGCGTATTCGTTCCATTCGCTTGACTCGAATTTTCGGCTGCCTCTGTTGCTGTTGTTGAAGATTCGCTTGCTTCCGACGCAACTTCGGAAATTTCAGCCGCTTCAGTCGTTTCGCTTTCCAAACCGTTCGCCCCGGCTTGTGCATTGCGCGCTTCAACAATCGCTTTCGCCGAACCGATGATTTTTTCCGCTTCGTCCAGACTTAAATCGAGAGTATCAACCAAATCATCAACCGATATAGCCGCTAAAGCCTCAACATCGGCGATGCCTTTTTCCTTCAAACTTTCAGCTTGAGCGGATGTCACGCCCTGCAGAGCGGTAATCGGAACGGCTTCGCCCGACGCCATAATTTTGCCCATCTGTTGAGCGATTTCCTTCTTCAAAACTTCTTCGCTAACTATGTCAATATCCCAGCCGACGAGTCTCGTTGCCAGCCGCACGTTTTGACCGCGCTTGCCGATTGCTAATGAAAGTTGGTCTTCGTTAACGATAACTTCCATTTTCCGGTTATTGATGTCGGTGATTCTGACCTGCGAAACTTTCGCCGGACTCAAAGCATTCGCCGCGAATACCGAAGGTTCGTCCGACCATTCGATAATGTCAATTTTCTCGCCGCGTAATTCTTTAATAATTGACTGTACGCGTGAGCCTTTCATTCCGACGCACGCGCCGACCGGATCAACGTCTTTTTCATTGGAAGCGACGGCGATTTTCGCTCGGTCGCCCGGCTCGCGCACGGCGGACTTGATAACCACCGTGTCATCGTAAATTTCGGGAACTTCCATTTCAAATAGCCGTTTGAGTAGCGCGGCGGAAGAGCGTGAAACTTTTATTTGCTGACCTTTCAGATCTTTTGAGACATCTTCGATAACGACTCGAATGCGCTCGCCCTGATTCCATGTTTCGTTTCGCGCTTGTTCGGGTTTTGGCAGAATCGCTTCCAAATTATTACCCAAATCAATAATCATATCGCCGCGCTCAAAGCGTTTGACCGTTCCGTTGACCAGTGATCCGATTTTGTCCACGTATTCTTCATAGACTTTTTCACGAATCGCTTCACGCACTTTCTGCACGAGAATCTGTTTGGCGGTTTGCGCAGCGATGCGTCCGAGTTCTTCGGTCGGCAACGGAATCAAGAGCATATCGCCGAGTTCGATTTCATCGCCCGCCAGTTCCTGAGCTTCAGCCAGTGACAGTTCGGTTGACGGATTTTCCACTTCGGCGACCACTTCTTTTTGCGCGGAAATTTCAATCGTGCCGTCTTCCATATTCCAGTCAACCTGGATGCTGTCGCCCGATTTATCCTGCGTTTTAAATTGTTTTCGCGCCGCTGCCTTGACAGCTTCTTTCATCGCTTCAATAACCAAATCGCGGTCAATTCCCTGTTCGCTGACTAATGCTTCGATACTTTGTCCGATAGATGTCATAATTTTGTTAACGATTACTGTTAATGACGGCTTCTTCGATTAACAGTTAACTTTTCGCTCTTTTTAATTCTTCTTCCAAATCAATTTCTAAATTTGCTTTGACCACCACAGCGTATAGAAGCCGCACCGTTCCTTTAGATTTATCTTCAAAGATAATTACGTCGTCTTGAATACCGACGATGCGCCCGCGAAAATTTTTTTGCCCCTCAACTGCTTCGCTCGTTTTAATTTTCGCTAAATTTCCAACAAATTTCTCAAAATCTTTTAAGCTGTAAAGCTCGCGTTCCAAGCCGGGCGATGAGACTTCCAGCGTATAATTTCCCGGAATAAAATCTTCCGCGTCCAAAACCGCATCCATCTGCCGACTGACAGAAGAGCAATCTTCGTGCGTGACGCCGCCTTGCTTATCAATAAAGACTCGAACCGTTAAACTTTTACTCGCGCCGACAATTTGGGTGTGAACAAGTTCTAAATTGTTTTCGCCCACCGCGCGAGCAGCAATTCCCCGAATTCTTTCATCAATTAACTGATTCATTTATTTCGTCTCTCGCCCAAAATAAAAAGTGGGCGCGAAACCCACCGAGAACGTCTCCACGCTTCGCGGAAACGAATATCATACACGATTAGAAAAGCCGTTGGCAAGCAGGCTATTCGGTGTTTGTCTTGAGTTGTTTGATTGCTGAATTTATATCGTTATTTTTTTTGAACTTTTTTTTGAACTTAATGGAAATTCGCCTCCGACGCGTCAGAGGCGAATTCTTCGAGCAGTATCAAAAATTGTTTCGTTTCGCCAACCTGACGCGCCGCCTCTTTTTTAACAACCAATGCTGTGTCCGGCTTTTCTGAATTGCTTGATTTACTCGCTTCTTTTACGCCCCAGTGCGTAATTTTCACATAATTTAATTTAGGTGTTTTCGCAATTAAGCCCTGTTCATTCAACTTCTGAAAAATAACATTTCAGTTTCCAAAAACTCTAAACTTTTTACCAAATATGTTAAGTCCACTAGTTGCGAATCTTTTCCACCGTTGACTTGATAAATTTTCAACAAAATTTTTTGGTATAACGTTCATAGATTTCCGGTTACGGTTTTTATGTTATAAATGCTTTATTCGAGTCAAAAATCAAACGTTTTCAATTATGAAACGTCGAAACTCAAAATTTCAAAACGGAAACTCGATGAAATTTTAATTTCATTATACCCATAGACATTACATATTCACGCTTGAATGGATGAGGTAATTACAGCAGGCATATTTGGTTCGCGGTTGGGGACTATAATTTTCTCAGCAGTATTTTCTCAACCTGCTTATATTGTTGACAAAATATTTTGCATAAGAATACAGTCTATTCCAAGTAACAAACAACTGATTGCGAAGAAAAAACAAGTTTTTGCAAATAACCATCTTAAATCAGGATTTTTTCGCTTGCGGAACTTTCAAAATCTACTGGAATTATGTTATAAAGATAATCAATCTCTGGGTTTAATGGTAATCTTAAACCCGCGGAACTTCTATCTTTAACTTTTTATAATGCAGTTGCCGAAATTTATTGACATCAATAGGCAATTCGTGTAAAAGTTTCAAAGGTTTGATTTTTTGAAATTATTGATTCAATGCGTTACAAGAGGAGAAATATGAATAGCAAATTGTGGATAAAAAAGGCACTTTCATTGTGCTTAGTCGTTGCGACAATAGCAACATGCTCGACGGTTAATTTGGCAACCACCGAGAAAGTAGCCGGGGAACTTTTAATTTCCGGTAAAAATTTAAACGATAATTCTTCGTTCGTAAAAGTTAATGGTGAATCGGCTCAGAACGGTCGTTCGATATTTTCGTCCAGTACCGTCGTGACTTCCGAGAATGCCGGCGCGGTTATCAATTTAGGCAAGTTGGGTAAAGTTGAACTTTCCCCTGCTACCACTTTGAATATATCTTTTAATGAAAACGGTATCAGCGGCGATTTGCTTGCCGGTCGCGTAACAGTGTTAAAGGCTTTGGATGCGGTTAACATCAAAACGCTTAATGGAACAGTTAATCTTAAGGCAGGTGAATTCGCAGTTGCGACAAGTGGAAACGCACAGGACGATGACGCTGTAAGTGATGGCGGCAGTGGTTGGATAGTTTGGGCATTAGTTCTCGGCGGCGCGGCAGCGGGTATTATTATAGCCGCGACCAGCGACAATAACCGAATTTCTCTTGGCGGCACATCCACGGTTATTAGCCCGACTCGTTAAAAATTTTGAAACCTTATCTTCAATCAGTATTTCATATTGTATAAACAAGAAAAGGTTTTATTTCGTATAATTCAGGTTTGATATTAAAGGAGATTAAATATAATGCTCGGCATAAATATAATTCGTAAATCAATAACACTACTTACTGCCATTGCCGTTTGGAGTGCTTTTTCAATGGCTGTTATTGCCGCGCCCAGTGATGTAATGGGTGAGATTACCGTGACTGGTCAAGTCACTGTTAATGGACAGTCCGTCGTTTCTAACGCGACTTTGACTTCCGGCAGTGTAGTTACAACCGGCACAGCTGCTTCTGCCGTAATCAATTTAGGTAAAAACGGAAGGGTTGAAGTTCTTTCTGATTCCTCTCTGACATTAAACTTCGCCAGTAATAGTATTGTCGGAATGTTGGCATCCGGTAAAATTCGTGTTTCCAACGCAGCGGGAATCGCAACGACCATAACTACTAAAAATTCAACTATCATTGCCGATTCCGGTCAAGCAAATACGTTTGGCATTGATGTCGGATGTGGTGACGAAGAACGGTGTACGCAAACCTATGTCGAAACGACAACTGGTTTGGTAACTTTAAGAAACGGCTCAAACGATAAACAAGTTGCTGCCGGAACCGATGCGACTTACGGCAATCCGTCACAAACGGGTTGTAAACCTTGTCTGCGTCCTGGTACAGCTGCTCCGGTTGTTACCGCTGGATTTGGCGCGGGTGCTATTGCAGCGATTTTGCTTGCTGCCGCCGGCGCGGTTGGAGCGGCGGTTTTGTTAGGCTCTGATAATGAAACGGAAGTAGGCGGCGGCGCGATTGTTATCAGCCCAAGTCGCTAAAAATAATCCAAGGTTCTTTTATATTTATAAGGACAATTTACTTGGTGGTAAAATATTACGGGTCATATTTTGTAAAATGTGACCCGTAAAAATTTGTTTTTATTTGTGAATTATTTAACATAATATAATTCTAAACTAACTTATTTATGCACATTGCAGTTATTGGAACAGGTTACGTAGGATTAGTGACAGGTTCCTGCTTCGCAGAATTCGGCGTTGAAGTTACTTGCGTTGATGTTGATGAAAATAAAATTAATCGTTTGAATGAGGGCATCATTCCGATTTATGAACCTGGGCTAGACCAGATTGTCGAAAAAAACTCAAAAGCTGGCAGACTTCACTTCACGACTAATATAAAATCTGCCGTTGAACAGGCTTTGATTATTTTTTTAGCCGTCGGCACGCCTCCTAAAGAAGACGGCTCGCCGGATATGAGCTTTTATCAATCGGCAGCGAAAAGCATCGCCGAATCTATGAATGGTTACAAAGTTCTGGTGACGAAATCAACGGTTCCTGTCGGCACGGGGAAATGGCTTCGTGAATTTGTTCAGGAAAATCAAATAACCAAAACAAACTTTGGTGTCGCTTCCAATCCCGAATTTCTGCGTGAAGGGGCGGCAATCGAAGATTTTATGCGCCCCGACAGAGTCGTCATAGGCAGTAACGAAGCGGATGCGATAGCGATTATGAAAGACCTTTACCGCCCGCTTTATTTGATTGAAACACCGATCGTTATAACTTCGCTGGAAGCCGCAGAACTTATCAAATATGCCGCTAACGCCTTTCTCGCCACCAAAATTTCCTTTATCAACGAGATTGCCAACTTATGCGACAAAATCGGCTGCGACGTTCACGAAGTCGCGCGCGGAATGGGAATGGATAAACGCATCGGCAATAAATTTCTCCACCCCGGACCTGGATTTGGCGGTTCGTGTTTTCCAAAGGACACCCGCGCTTTATCAACGGTCGCCAAACAATTCGGTACTGAATCAAGGATTGTTGATACGGTTATTGAAGTCAACGAACTTCAACGACAGGCGATGATTCCAAAAATCGAACGTCTTATCGGCGATTTCAGCGGCAAACAAATCTGCGTTCTCGGACTGTCGTTCAAACCGGAAACCGACGATATGCGCGAGTCGCCTGCCATCGAGATTATCCAAGAAATGCAAAGGCGCGGTGCCAAAATCAAAGCATTCGACCCGGTTGCAATGGAAGAAGCCAAACATTCTTTGCCCGACATCGAATATGCCAAAGACGAATACGACGCGATAGAAAATGCCGATGTGTTGGTTTTTTTAACCGAATGGAATCAGTTTCGCGCACTCGATATGAAAAAGGTAAAAAAACTTTTAAAGTCACCGAATATTGCCGATCTTCGTAATATTTACGAACCAGCCGATATGCGGGAGATGGGATTTGAGTATGTTGGCGTTGGAAGATAAATAAATGATGTAGAAGAAGTGGCAGTCGGCAGTAGAAAAGTTCTGCCGACTGCCACTGGCGATTGTTATATTCATCATTCATCCTTTCCCTAAAAATATGTCCTTAACATCAAAATTTTTAATAACCGGCGGGGCTGGTTTTATCGGGTCAAATATCGCCGACGAAGTTCTGCGTCAGGGCGGAAAAGTCGTTATTCTCGATAATCTCGTGACGGGATTTCGGGAAAATTTGGAAGAAATCAAAGGTGATTTTGAATTTATTGAAGGCGATTTAAACGACGAAATAAAACTCAAAAAGGCGGTGGAAGGTGTCGAAACTATTTTCCACCAAGCCGCTTTGCCGTCAGTTCCCCGATCGGTTGATAATCCGAAAGAAACGCATCAAGCATGCGTCAACGGAACTTTTAACCTTCTTTTAAAAGCTAAGGAAGAAAATGTTCGTCGGGTTATTTACGCCGCTTCCAGTTCGGCTTACGGAGACCAGCAAACTTTGCCGAAAATTGAAACTATGTTTCCCGAACCGCTTTCGCCGTATGCCGCGGCGAAACTAATGGGCGAGTATTATTGCCAGGTTTTCTCCAGAGTTTACAATTTAGAAACGATTTGCCTCAGATATTTTAATGTTTTCGGTCCGCGTCAAAATCCCGGTTCGCAGTATTCCGGTGTTATCTCGCGTTTTATTGACGCGTTGATGAGCGAAACGACTCCGGTCATTTACGGCGACGGCGAGCAATCGAGAGATTTTACCTTTATCGCCAACGTCGTTGATGCGAACATTAAAGCCGCTCAAACTACGCAAGGCATAGGCGAAGTAATGAACGCGGCGAACGGTGAGAGAATTTCTCTCAACCAACTGCTTGAAGTATTAAAGAAAATCACCGACAAAGAAAATGTTTCCGCCGAATATCAGCCTGAAAGAAAAGGCGATGTCAAACACTCGCAAGCCGACAATAGCCGTGCCATCAAACTGCTCGGCTATGAAAAGCTCGTTGGTCTGGAAGAAGGCTTGCAGAAAACAATTGATTGGTGGAAGACGAGCCGATTCGCTAACAATTTAAGGTAACCGCGAAAAGCCACAAAAAACTCAAAAAATTTTATTGTTAACTTTTCAAAATTTTGGATTTTTTTGTGGCTTTTTGCGGTTATGAAAATCCTACAAATCTATTTTCTCTTAACAATTACTAAAGTAATATCATCGTTCGCTGGCGCGGTTTGCGTAAACGCCGACAGCGCGGCTTCGACTTTATCACGCATACCGGAAGCCGAAGACTGTAAATTTTTACTGACGACTTGAGTTAGTCTTTCCATTCCGAATTCATCGCCCTTTAAATTGTTCGCCTCTGAAACGCCATCCGAATAAATTACCAACGCTTCGCCTGGTTCAAGTCTCGTCTGCCCGACTTCAAATTCCGCCATCGGCAAAATTCCCAGAGGGAAACCGCCCGCATCGAGATGCTGAACTTTGCCGTCGGCGCGTCCGATGAGCGGCGGGTTGTGTCCCGCGTTTATATAATTGATAACGCCGGTCTGCGAATCGAGTTCGGCGGCGAAAAGTGTGACGAAACGATTTGTCGGCGTGTTTTCGGCGAGATATTCGTTGACGGATTTAATCATCTGGTGCAGAGACGTTTTCGCGGCGACCTGCGCGTGAATGGCGGCGTGCAAACTCGACATTAAAAGCGCGGCGGCAGTGCCTTTGCCCGAAACGTCCCCAAGCGCGATGAGCATTTTGCCGTCGTGCTGCGGAATAAAATCGTAATAATCGCCGCCGATTTCGTAACACGAAAAAGAAATTCCCTGAAACTCGTAACCGTCCATTACGGGCGGCGCGGACGGTTGAAAACTTTGCTGAATTTCCGTAGCGAGTTCGAGTTCGTTTTTAATTCTCTCTCTCTCAAATCTCTCTTCGAGGAGCCGCGCATTCTCGACGCGGATTGATGCCACTGAAGCCAAAGTTGTGAGAATATCCAAATGTTCTTTGGTGAATGTCGCTTTTTCGGTCGGCGAATCGGCGTAGATAATTCCGAAAACTTCCGTCTCGCTCACGCTCAAAGGCACGGCTAAAACCGAGCGAATGCCAAGCAGCATCATTGTTTGGCTGGCGTATCGCGGGTCGTGCTGCGCGTCGGAAGTCAAAACGGACCTTCCGTTTTTCATCACTTCATCCATCACCGTGCGGCTGATGCGAACTTCTTCAATTCGCTCATCTTTGCCGCGCACTCGCGCGACGGTTATTTTCATTCCATCTTCCGCCGTCGGGTCGCTCAACATTATCACGCATCTCTGGGCTGGCACAGCTTCAAACACGAGCGAGGCGACTTGATTAAGCGTTTCATCCAAACCGCTCGAAGAAAGAAGCGCGACACCGACTTTGCTGATTAAGGCGAGTAATTCGGTGCGCGAGGAAAATTGCGAATCGAGAATTTCCGCTGTCGGCTTCGTTTGCCGCGCGAAAGAAATCGTCATTGAAGGATCGAGAGCCTGCGTGTGATCGGCGATCAAAGTCGCATTTTTAATTTCCTTCAACCTTTCGTCTTCAAAAATAATTACGGTTTCGCCGATTTGAATCTCATCGCCGGAAGTTAACGGAATCATCGTCGAAACGACTGAGCCGTTATAACGCGTTCCATTCGCTGAACCCAAATCCTGAAGCCAGAAAGAGTCGCCTTCTTTCAGCACTTCGGCGTGCAGACGCGACGCGAAAGCGTCGGGAATACAAATGTCGCTGCGGGCGGAACGTCCGATGGTCGTCCGCAACCGCGAAAGGAAAACGTTATCCGTCGGTTGGTCGGCGATTTTTACGATAAGTTGCGGCATAATTCAATTTCAAATTTCTTAATTTCCAGACAACCAATATTATTTAAAATCTACGGGTCAGGAAATTTCCTTTTTTTCTTTGCGGCTTCGTCCGTAAACGACCATCGTTCCGGCGAGAAAGTCGTGCAGAGCGCGTCCCTTGTGGTTCAAAACAGAAAATAAAAAGCCGATGCCGAACGTCAAAACCGTCAATGGATAACCGATCAGATGACGCACAAGCAAACGGCTAAACGATGGCGCGTTGCCGTCGGTTTTGATAATTCTCAAACCGGTCAAAATTTTACCCACGGTCTGACCGCTGAACAGCGGAAAGATTACGAAATTTGTTAAAACCAGAAGAATCAAAACGAGCCAACCGGCGTTGCTTAATTCACTGTTTAGCAGTTTGGCGCCGTCGTATTCAAAAAATCTGCCGAGCAGAAGGCTGATAACCGGCACGGAAACAAGCAGAATATAATCAATCAAAACTGCGCCGCATCTCAGTAGAAACGGAGCTTTCAAACGCTCTGCGTCAAAATCTACGACTATTTGTTCGGTTATTTTTGCTTTCGCAGTAACGACTCTTTCTACTCGCGCGCTCATTTTTAATTTCAACTTTTAGATTCAAGTTACAGGTTTCAAGTTTAGCGTTTTTAGACTGAAATTTGAAACTTAAATGTGTTATCCGAGAATGAAATGCAAGGTTGTGTCGCCCAACCTTATTTTATCTCCGTTGGTTAGAAGCTGCGGCTGTCGCGGCTGCAAACGTTTCGCGTCACTGACAACCGGCAAAATATACGTGCCGTTGGACGAGCCTAAATCTTCGACCATAAATTCGCCGCCCTCACGCCAGATGCGGGCGTGTCGGCGCGAGATTTTAGTTTGTGGGTCGAATTTCGACAAATCAACTTCCGGGAAAATGTTCGACATCGGGTCGCGCCTGCCGACGAGATTTTCGTCTTTTTCCAGACGAAACGCGGGCTGTTCGAGTTCGTTCGTTCCGATGATTAAAAGCTGCGCGGTCAGCGGCGCGGCGGAATAACCTTCCGCATGAGAATGAACTCCCTGCTGCGCGAGCGGCTGTTTCGCGCCGCAAAAAGCGCAGAACATATCGGTCGCCACGATTTTTTGTCCGCAGAATCCGCAAAAAACCGGCTGGTCGGATAAAGCCACCGGCGACGGAGCTTCCTTCACGCCGAAAGTTACCCGGTTCGCTTTCAAATTATCATGATGTTCTTCGAGAGTATTCCGAAAATCAGCAGCGGACGCGAAACGTTTGTCAGCGTTGTATTCGACCGCCCGCATCAAAATCCTTTCCATCTGGTCGGAAAGCTGCGGATTTATTTGGCGCGGGCGCGGGTGTTTTTGAAAATCGAAAATCAGGAGCGGATTGCTTTGCGGATCGGCGCCGGTCAAAAGATGAAACATCGTCGAACCGAGACTGTAAATATCCGAACGCGCCTCGACGTTTCCGCTGAAAAGTTCGGGCGGCGCGTAACCCATCGTTCCGACTGCCGTCACGCCTCTTTCTTCTTTGTTGACCCAACGGGCGATGCCGAAATCAATCAGCATCACGCGACCTGAATTGCTGTCAATCATTATATTCGCCGGTTTCAAATCACGGTAAACAATCGGCGGCTGGCGATTGTGCAGGTAATCAAGAACGTCGGCAACCTGAATCGCCCATTGCGTTACGCTCGCTTCTTCAATCCGGCTTTCGGGCGCGGAGCGAAGCCGTCCGGCTAAATCGCCGCCGGAAATATATTTCATTACGAGATAAAATCTGGCTTCTTTTTCATCGAAAAAGTAATCGTAAATCGTCGGGATTGATTGATGATCGAGCGAGGTCAGAAGCAGAGATTCACGCTTAAAGTCGTTGACGGCTTTTTCCTGCTGCGCGTCTTCGATATACGACTGAACCATTTCCTTAACGGCGCGCAAAACTCCGCCTAAATTTTTATCCGAAGCGAGATACACCGCTCCCATTCCGCCGCCGCCGATTTTTCTGATGATTTCATAACGACCGTTCAAAACCGTGCCTTCTTCAAGCGGTTTCAGCTTCGTTTTATTTCTTCCGTCCGTTTCGCCGCCGATATTCGGCGTGGTGTAGGAACGCTCCTCTTTACGTTCTTCCGGTGTTCGGTCGGCAATCGAACTTTCAACTTCCGATTTTGTTCGAGCCGTTGCTTCCGACGCTGTTTTTTCCGGTGTCCGGTCAGAAGTTTCCGGCTTTTTCTCCATTATGTTTACCGAATCGAATCTCGACGGCGGACATATATCATCAACTGGCAGTTCGATTTCGGGCATTGCAATCGGTTGTTCGGCAGTTGTTGCTTCATCCGATGCCGCGTTCTCATTCATATTTGCCGTAAAATCTACCTTCTCCGCAACTACGCTTTTGCCTCCCGCATTAATGTGTTCGGAAGATGTATCCTGTTCTGCATCAAAATTATTTAAGCCTGACCGGACAGGTTGAATGTCTCCAGAAAATTCATTTTCTCCTGACGAACTTTCGACGATTTCGTCAACAGATTTTTCCGGTTCTTCCGCCGATAAAACTTCCTTTACTTCCGATTCCTCGTAAGACATCAACGAAGATTCGGTTTGCAATTCCGCCGGCGAGTCAATTTCACCCGTTTCATTTTCTAACTTTTCGCCTTCGGTTGAAACAAAAACCGGCTCTAGATTCGTTTCATCAGCCGCTTTCATTTCAGCCGAACCAAAGTCAGGCATTTCCGATTCGACGTTTTTTTCTCCCTCGCAAGCGACTATCCTTTCCGGCATTTCAACAACCGGTGTCAATGTTTCAAGTATTTTCGGCTTATGGATGTCCGCGTTGTCTTCGGTATTTTCAAAACTTCGCGGCTGATTCGAGATTGGCGAAATTTCGCCGAGCGACGGTTGATTTTCTTTTTGAAAAACGCTTATTTCCGCTTCAGGATTTTCGTTTCGGACAAAACGGTTTTCAATCGCTTCCGGCGGAATCTCGATTGATTCGGTTTTCCAATCTAAATTTTCTGACGTGACATCGTTTGTAAACTCCTCGGTCTTATTTTTACCACCAGCACTACCGTCTAATCTTTCTTTGATGAGCGGTTTTTCCGGCACTAATGACAACGCAGACTCGCTCGCCGTTTGACTTTCCAACCCGAAAGATTTCGGAGCCGCCGTTGCCGTCTGCGGCATAGGAATAGTTTTGTCCAGCGAATAGTCTTCTTCGCCAACAATCGCCATTGGAGGAAGCGAGATGCCGCAATACGGGCAAAATATAACATTTTCGGCGACTTGCGCGCCGCACTCGTAACAGTAAGCCATTGTTTTATAGTTTGAGATCTACCGGTTAACGTTAAATCGCATAAAAGTTTTCCCGACGATAATCTCGTCGCCGTCTTTAATCGGCTGAGCCGTGCCGGGAATAAGTCGTCTGCCGCGATTAACGAACGTTCCGTTGGTTGAGCCTAAATCCTCAATCGCATATTTTCCGCTCTCGTGCAGAATCCGCGCGTGCCGCCGCGAGACTTTCGCCTCCGGGTCGTGCGCGTCAAGATCAACGTCAGGAAACACACCGTTGTCCGCGTCCCAGCGTCCGATGAAGGATTCCTCAGCCGACAGCGCGAACTCGGTTCCGACCGCGTCGCCGCGCTCAATTTTCAAAGACGAATGAACGCCTCTGCTTTTCAATTGTTTATCCTCGCCCAAGACTTTATCGGCTTCTTTTATTATCTCGACGATTGACGGAATTCCGACCGAGGTCACATTCGCCGATTGAAAAACGGGCGCGTCGGAAACCCCGACTTGAAACTCCGGCTGTAGATCGTTTCTCTGATCGGCTTCGTTTTCCTTTTTTATCAGCAGCGCGCCGCATTCATCACAGAATTGCGAGCCGTCAAGATTTTGCATTCCGCAACTTTGACATTTTATCATTTTCCTTCTACCTGACGGTTTTAATTTATTTGGTTACGGCAATGACAGTTTAACCCTAATTTATCCGTTCGTAAATCGTAAATCGCCCGCACTGTTTCGTCAATAACAATTTATTTGAAAAATCCGCCCGCCGAACTGTCCGCGTCCGGCTTGCGCTCGGCTCAAAATCTATTTTTTTGAAACTCTTTTGTTTTTTCGGTCGTAGAAATTTCACGACGCTTATAAAGCACAACATTTGCGTCTCTTCG
>Ga0208736_1000116_pt1 | contig 24622 bp, 21 predicted proteins | sample AntDryMetagUQ255_FD_188090 | JGI IMG/M metagenome (GOLD analysis project Ga0208736, IMG submission 188090) | Polar desert microbial communities from Antarctic Dry Valleys - UQ255 (SPAdes) | ecosystem: Environmental > Terrestrial > Soil > Desert | place: Antarctic Dry Valleys | collected 2008-12-31 | reverse complement strand
TATCATTGCCTTTACCTTTTGTGCGATCCATTCCTAAGTTTACTAAAACATGGAGATCCGGGAAAAAATGAAGTTTGTAATCAAGCTGGACATTTCCTATTAACCTGTTAACCCTTGATGTATTATCTCTTAGATTTATTAAGGCTAAGGGATTACGTGTTGCCAGGTCAATAGGAGTGCTATTTGCTTGCAGCCATTCGAAATAATTACCATACTTATTTGTAGCAAATACAGGTTGAGTTGGATCAAAATTAACAGCAGCCCCAATTGCCCCCTGGGTGGAAAAATTATTCTTAATGGTGCTGGCTTTTAGGTTGATGTTTAATGCCAAGTGGTCATCAAAAAGCCTGGGAGATAGATTAAGGGCAGAAGACAGGCGATCAAATTTATTTTTCAACAGAATTCCTTCCTGGTTTAAATATCCCGCTGAAATACGAAATGGCAGGGAGCCTAGACTACCGCTGGCACTTAAAGTATTATCGTAGCCAATAGCTGTTTGATAAATTTCATCCTGCCAGTTTGTATTGGCAGTGCCTAATATATTTTTATAAGTATTATTACCAGTAACCGCTGCATCATCTGTAACAATTTTTCTTATTTCCTCAGCACTGAGCACATTTACCTGCTTCGCTACTTCGCTTACAGACAGTTGCGAGTTAAAATTGAATCTTAGTTTTCCTTTCGCACCTTTTTTTGTAGTAACAATCAAAACGCCATTAGAGGCTCTTGAACCATACAGTGCTGTAGCAGATGCATCTTTCAATACGCTTATAGATTCAATATCATTAGGGTTAATTGTACTTAAAAGATTGCCACTACCAGATATGCCATTGCCTTCAACAGGCACTCCATCTATTACAATCAAAGGATCATTGCTGGCGTTTAAAGATGCGCCACCGCGAATACGAATCTTGCTCCCGCCACCTGCTGAACCTCCTCCCGATGTAATTTGCAAACCTGCAACCTTGCCTTGTAGCAATTGTTCAGAAGAAGGAATAAACCCTTTTTGAAAGTCTTTAGCAGAGACAGAAGTAACCGAGCCCGTCAGGTCGCCTCTCCTGCGGGTACCATACGCCACTACTACAACCTCATTTAAATTAGCACTGCCAATTTGGAGTACTACATTCATATTGGTTTGCGTACCAATGTTTACCTCACTCGTCGTAAAACCTACGGAAGAAAATACCAACGTAGTAACTGATTGCGGAATCGTAATACTATACTGTCCCGCTTCATTGGTAGTGGTAGCAATGTTTTGTCCTTTTGCGGAAACAGTAACACTGGCTGCACCTGCACCGGCAGCATCTGTAACACGGCCGGTTACAGTTTTATTTTGAGCAAACGCTGCCGTGGTAAAAAGCAATAAAAGTGCAGGCAAAATAATTGTGCAAAGTAAATTTCTCATGTTCATTAGCAATAATCGTTTAAATGTAAGTGAGGCGGCCTAATGTGTAATAGCCACACAATTCTAACCTTTTTACATGATATAGAGAATTTTTCTTAAAGATTCGCTGCACCTAACTACTAAGGCTGAAAAATATGTGACTGTTGAAGTGAAGCCCGGCTATAGGATTTTCTGTAAACAGCCATTACATCGGTACTGCAATCCTGGTGGATGAGTACATGCGTTTTAGTTGTGTTTTTAGTTTGTAAAGTTTTCCCGGACGGTGGGGTACATCATCTTCCATTTGATTTAAATCCACCAGCCAGTTTTTTAGTGTCATACGTTTCCGGAAATTCCTTCTGTCTAATCCAACACCTAAAATAGCTTCATATAGATCCTGTAATTCTCTAAGAGAAAATTTCTCCTGTAATAAATTAAACACAAGTGGTTGCTCCATGATTTGCTGACGTAAACGATTAAGACAGGTATTCAAAATAATTTTATGATCAAATGCAAGACTTTCAATTTCATCGATGCTATGCCAATGCAATTCATTTTCGGTTAGCTTTAGTTTATGATTTTTACTATCAACTAATGAATAATAAGCAGTAGTGACTACCCTTCCGGAAGGATGCCGGTTAATACTTCCAAATGTATGTACCTGTTCAAGGTAAACATCCTGTAGACCTGTTCTTTCCGCCAACACACGATAAGGCGCTTGTTCCATATCTTCTGTAGGCTTTACCAGGTCGCCCAATAGCGACCACAGACCTTCATATTCTTTTAGATCGGATTTAATCAGCAATACTTTTAATCTTTTGCTTTCGTATCCAAAAATGACGCAGTCAACGGAAACAGCAATATTGAAAAAATCCTGGTGAATATTTTTTTCAGTTTCGGCTGTTTTCAAATGCATTATTTCTTCCATAAAATTTTTAATATAGTGACAGTTGCAAAATTTTATGAGTGGTTTTTGTATTTATTTTGATATAATAATTACCTGGTGCCACCTTCAGCTTTTCTTTGTTAATGGTAAGCTGTTGTTTTCCTTTGGGCATAAATGATTGGTGTAAACCGCTAATGTATTGCCCGATGGAATTTAATAAGTCCACACGAACAGTACCGCTCAGTGGTAAATACATTTCAATTTTAAGTATTGATGAAGCAGGATTGGGAAATAGTTTAGCCTCCAGTGTATTGCCTGCATCGGGTATGTTAGTAACAGGAGTAACAATATTACCATTTACATTCCTGTTTAAATAAACATGATATTCTCCCGGTTGAAGGGTTACTAATTGTGCAGCACCGGTTGCTGTAAAACTGCTTCCATTTAGATAATCAAACCAAATACCTGCTGTTGGGAAAGTTACAGTGCCGCTGTTTGCATTGACATCAAAATTGCCAATCACCACTAATCGTGATGTATCTGCATTTACTTTAATGGTTTTATATGCCCCCGCCAAACTGTGCTCAATACTGCCACTAATGAATGCATCTTTATACCAGGGATGAAAACGCAGGTTAATTAATTTACTGTAAACATCATAAACCTGCTTTCGGCTTGTATTAGTTTTATAATCCCAACGAATGGGTTTATTCGCTAACCGGCAGTTGTTATTAATACTTCCATCCGGGCAATGATTTATAGAATAATCATAACCCAACTCACCAAATTGCCAGATCATTTTTGGGCCGGGAATGGTAAGGAAAAACGCAGCATTTAGGGCTGCCCTGTTTAACGCTATGTCTATGTTTCTGATATTATACGAGGGAGAAGAATTATTTCCAAAATTGAGATTTTTGTACACGATGCGTTCTTCGTCATGGCTTTCCATATAAGTAATTAGGTGTGGTTTTGTCCAGGTCCGTACCGTGTAAATGCCATATTCAAAATTCGAATTATTTACAAAACCCATAGCTGCTTCAGTATAATTGAAATTTGAATTGCCCCAAAACATCATACCATAATCTGCCAGTTCCTTTTCTTCAGTGTTTTCTGCAAAATGCTCCAATATAGCATAAGCATTAGAGGATTTTATTTGTACCGAATCGTAATAGCGTTTCCAAATGGCGACGCGGCTTGCATCATAAGCCCCCCATGCATTTACATTACAATTATTTCCTGCTGCATCGCAGGTAGGTTTTTGTGTAAAACCTTTTGATAGATCAAAACGAAAACCATCAATCTTATATTCCTGTAGCCAATGTTCTACTACGCGGCTGGTAAAATAGCGTGTGTCTAAGCTCTCATGGTTCATATCATAACCAACATTAAATGCATGCTTTGCAGCAGGATTAAACCATGGGCTATTAATTGAAGGACGATTATTTTGTTTATCAAAATATAATTGAACCATTGGAGAAGAACCAAAAGAATGATTAAGAGCAATATCCATAATTACTGCAATGCCATTTTTATGACAGGTATCGATGAAACGTTTTAAATCGTTTTTGGTACCATAATATTTATCCGGGGCAAAATAAAAGTTAGGGTTGTAACCCCAACTTTCATTGCCTTCAAACTCATTAAAAGGCAAAAGTTCAATAGCGTTAATGCCGAGTGTTTTTAAATAACTCAGAGTATCAGTAAGCGTTTTCCAATCATGTGCAGCAACAAAATCCTTTAATAATAATTCATAGACAATCAAGCCCCTTTTATCTGGCCGGTTAAAATTATTAACAGACCAGGTATAATTAGGTGATGCTGTTTGCAAAACACTTACAATACCTGATTGGCCTATGGGGTAAAGTTTTAAGTTTGGGTAAGTGGTTGCATTAATAAATTGATCATTAAATGGGTCTAAAATTTTTTCGCTATAGGGATCTGCTATTTTAATACTGTCGTCCACTTTGTATTGATAGGCATATTCAATACCGGGTACAAGGCCTGTTATGCGAAGCCAGAATTTTTTTCCATCGGGTGTTTGGTTCATAATATAGTTAGTGCCCTCAATCCAGTTATTAAATTCGCCAATAACAGTGGCTATTTTTTTATCCGGCGCATGTAAAACCAATATGGCTGATGTATTTCCGGCTTCGTAATTTATGCCATCACGAACACCTGCAGGCAAAGGAGCAACTGGAGATGTCGGCGGTGAAGCAAAAATATTCAACGTGTCGTATTTGGTTGTAATACCATCATTGGCTTCCGCTACAATTTGCTGATTACCTAAAGCAGTTACAGTAGAACTGCCGGTGATTGTTTGCGTTCCGGCAGCAGTAGCAATTAATACATTATTATGATACAACTTAAGAGTAGAAACTTTGTTGGCGTTTGCTGATATGCTAAAATTTGTTCCTACTATCCAATTTTGTGGCTCTGCCACACGAGTAAAATAGGGTTGGGTAAATGGTTGATCAATACGCACAGAAAGGTTAGAAGTATAAACCGGAATGTACATATCACTGCCGTCTGTGTTTGCCTGTTTTTTTGAGCCATCACCACTGCGAAAAAGGATAGCAATTTTTTGAATAGTCTCGCCTGCAGGTACGCCGTAGTAAGTTTTTAAACTTCCGGCAATAGTAAAACTCCATTTATTATTCCCTAAGGAAGTTGCCTGTAGTTGAGTATTTGGCTGGTTAAAGTTTTGATTGAATTTTACATATTTCCAATCAGTTGCGTTGACACTTAAATTGGTAATGACACCAGTGTGCACATAGACATCACCGGGGGGATGATTTAGCAATCCTCTGTTTCCTTTTGAAGCATCAACACTAATAACAAGTGTTTGGGTAGCATCGTTTTCAGTAGAGAAAGGTGGAGTCCATGATAATAGCTGGGCTTGTGTTACGATACCTATAACGGATGCAAATAGGGCAAGGAGCCATTTTTTCATTAGCAAATTTATAAGACTAAGATACAATGTACGTAAAACACATTTGAAGAACTGCACAATAATTAATGGTGGCGCTAAGAAAGTCTATTACTATATGATGATAAGAATTAGTGCTGTTGAACGGAGCGTCGCCACAAAAGCTTCATAGTAGCAACCCAGCTTAGTTAATAACAAAACAAATCTTGTTATTTTTATACAGTATGGCAAAGGACAAAATAAAAGGACTTCAAAACCTTACAGAAATCTTACTAAAAAAAATAAAGTCGGAAAAGATTTCTGTTGATGATATGGATACTCTTTTAGACATTCTTCGCTTTCACGAATACCGTTATTATATTTTAAATGATCCACTGATCTCTGATTTTGAGTATGACAGCTTATTTAAAACGCTTGAGAATTTAGAAAAAGAAAATCCCGATCTGCTTGATCCTGATTCCCCAACGCAACGTGTAGGTAAAGGCCTGACTAAAGATTTTCCTTCTGTTCAACACCTGGTGCCCATGCTTTCATTGAATAATTCTTATGATAGTGAGGATATGGAAGATTTTGACCGGAAAGCAAGAGCATCGACAGGCATAACAGAAATAGAATATTGTGTAGAACCCAAATTTGACGGAGCCTCCATTTCATTAATATATGAAGATGATAAATTGGTTAGAGGTGCTACCCGTGGTGATGGAGTGTTTGGTGATAATATTACACCCAACATCAGGCAAATCAGAACCATTCCACTAACTGCAAAATTTTCGGAGTACGGCTTGCAAACTGTAGAGATACGTGGCGAAGTGCTGATCAACAAAAACAATTTTGCAAAATACAATGAAGCCTTAATAGAACACGGCAGCCAGCCATTAGCTAATCCACGAAATGCAGCTTCGGGTACATTAAGAATTAAGGATCCATTAGAAGCGGCAAGACGAAAATTAGAAGCCTTTGTTTACAGCCTGGGATATTATAACACTATTGGAAAAAATGATGGGCCTAAAACACATTCTGAAACTCTTGAAATGTTATGGAATTTGGGTTTCAGAAGTCCTGATAAAGAAAAAAAATTGTTTAAGGGTATTGATAAAGTGATTGAGTATTGTCAAAAATTCGAAGAAGGACGGGATAAGCTGTCTTATGAAATTGATGGCATGGTCATTAAAGTAAATAATTTTGAATTTCAGGATAAGATGGGTATGACCACACATCACCCACGTTGGGCCATTGCTTACAAATTCAAAGCAAGGCAAGCCACGAGCAAACTTTTGCGGGTTGAGTTCCAGGTGGGGCGCACAGGAAATATTGGCCCGGTGGCTAAGATTGAACCTGTACCTATTGGTGGCATTACGGTAACCTCTGTTTCACTATTTAATGAAGATGCAATAAAAGAAAAAGATTTGCGGATAGGCGACACCGTATTGGTGGAAAGAGCTGGCGATGTAATACCATACATTGTAAAGTCAATGCACGAGCTGCGAGACGGAACAGAAAAACCAATTAAATTTCCAAAAACCTGTCCTGCATGCAATGATGAATTATATAGAGCCGAAGAAGAAGCGGCCTGGCGTTGCACCAATATCAATTGTCCGGCGCAGGTGTTGGAACGTCTTTATCATTTTGTTTCCAAAGATGCGATGGACATTCGTGGCTTTGGTGATGCGAACATCCGGAAATTTTATAACCTCGGGTTGCTTACCACCATCCCACAAATTTACCAGATAGACTATGAAGCAATTGGGCAGATTGAAGGATTTGGGAAAAAATCAATTGATAATCTTAAAACAGCCATTGAGGCTTCTAAAAAACAGCCAGTTCATCGTTTGATCTATGCATTAGGCATTCGCTTTGTGGGGGAAACAATGGCCAAAACTTTGGCTCACGCCATTGATCATTTGCTCGACCTTAAAAATTTTGATGAAGAAGCATTACAAAATTTAGAGGATGTAGGTCCAAAACTTGCCGGTAGCGTTTACAGTTTTTTTAAAAACGATGATAATATCCAAATGCTGGAAGAACTTGAAAAATTAGGTCTGCCGTTAGCTAACGATAAAAAAACATTTGCAAGCAACGGCAATTTGCAGGATACTACATTTCTGTTCACCGGCACGCTAACAAAATTAAAACGCACTGAAGCCGAGGAGATGGTAGAACAAAATGGCGGGCAAATAGTTTCCGGCGTCAGCAGTAAATTAAATTACCTGGTAGTAGGGGAAGACGCAGGAAGCAAGTTGGAAAAAGCAAAAAAAATTAACTCAATTAAGATAATTACCGAGGATCGATTTTTAAAAATGATTGAAAAAAATTGATGGAGGCATAATAACTTTACATCAGCAAGAACGTGGTATTTTTTAGCCATCGCCACTGGTAAAAATATAGCCGTGATCAAAAAATTACATGGAGAACTTTGGAAGCCTTTACGTTTCAGTGGAAGTAACACTTTACGTAACCAGTATGCACTTTCTTCACATGGGCGCATAGCCAGTTACAAAACAAATGTGTTTGATGGTAAGTTACTCAATGGATCATTAACAACGGGTTATCGTACCCTTAATCTCCATCACCCTGGTAATAACGGGACGCTGTATATTCATAGGGAATTAGCAAAATTATTCCTGAAAAAGCCTTCATCTAAACAGAACTATGTCATTCATAAAAACCATAACAAACTCGATAATAATATTAACAATTTGCAATGGGCTGCGCTTGCTGAAATGATAAATCATCAACAAAAAAGTCCTGCAAAAATTGCCTATAAACAAATACAGGCAACGCGGGAAGTGGGTTTGAAATTAACTATTAGCCAGGTAAGAAAAATTAAAGAACAATTAGGCAATCCAAATCGTCGGCTTACCATCAGGCAATTAGCCGGCAAATACAAAGTAAGTGATATGACGATGTACCGGATAAAAAATGGAGAGAATTGGGCGAGGGTAAAATGATTTGCGATTTCGGATTTCAGATTTTTCAAATCAATCAGCTTTATCAACCATTCAACTAATTCCTAACTCATTTTTTTATTTCGGATTTTCAATTTTTCATTTTTCATTTCTTATGCCCTGTTTGTTGCTAATTTAGCTTATGCTTGAACCCGCTACCATCCGCTTTCTTTCTCAATTAAAAAAAAATAATAACCGTGATTGGTTTGAAAAACACCGGGCCGATTATGAAGCTGCTAAAATAGATTTTCAAAATTTTATCTACCTCGTAATTAAAGACATTGGCAAAACGGATTCAACAGTTGCAGAATTAAATGCAAAAGATTGTCTCTTTCGTATTAATCGTGATGTTCGTTTTTCGAAAAACAAATCGCCTTACAAATCCAACATGGGCGCCAGCATTAAAAGGGGTGGAAAGAAGTCGCCATTTTGCGGTTATTATTTTCATTGCGAGCCCGGTGCCAGTTTTATCGGTGGAGGGCTTTGGATGCCGGAGCCTGCAATTGTAAAAAAAGTGAGACAGGAAATTGATTACAACTTTGATGAGTTTAAAGAAATCATTGCTGATAAAAAATTTAAAACAGTGTATGGCGATGTTTATAAAGGTGCAGATGTAAGCCTGGCCACAGCACCGAAGGGATATGAAAAAGATCATCCTGCCATTTCTTATATAAAATTAAAATGCTTCATCGCTGAAACAAAACTGAGTGATGATGAACTGACGAAATCAACACTTCATAAAAAAACCATTACAGCTTTTCAAACCTTATCTCCGCTTATTTATTTTATTAATCGTGCTATTGAAGGCTAAGAGAAGAAAAAGGAGAAAAGGAGATGAAGAGAATTTAATTTATCATATCTAATCTCTTTTCTCTTTCCTCCTTTTCTCTTTCGGTTCTCTCTTGGCCTTTCATCAAAGCAATTTATGCTCAACCAAATATTCTGCAATCTGCACTGCATTGGTAGCTGCGCCTTTTCTCAGGTTGTCACTAACAATCCACATATTTAATGTATTAGGCTGCGTTTCATCCCGGCGAAGCCTGCCTACAAATACATCATCTTTTTCCTGCGCCCACAAAGGCATGGGATAAATTTGCTGTGCAGGATCATCCTGAACCACTATACCGGGCGAATTGGCTAATAATTTTTTTAGTTCTTCTATTTCAAAATCATTTTCAAATTCTACGTTTACACTTTCACTGTGCCCGCCCATTACCGGTATGCGGACAGTAGTAGCTGTTACTCCTATAGAATCATCCCGCATGATCTTTTTTGTCTCATTCACCATTTTCATTTCTTCTTTTGTATAACCATTCTCCATAAAAATATCAATCTGTGGAATAGCATTTAAATCAATTTGATATTTATAAGCCATAGGATAATCCGCTGTTCCTTTTATCTCTTTTTCTCCTTTTTCCTCTCTTAGCTTCCTTTCTCCATTTAATTGATCAACCGCTTTTTTCCCTGTGCCGGTAACGCTTTGATAGGTGCTGACTACTATTCTTTTTATTTTATATTTTTTGTGTAATGGATTTAAAGCCACCACCATTTGAATAGTGGAGCAATTTGGATTGGCAATAATTTTATAGTCGCGGGTCAACACATCAGCATTAACTTCCGGTACAATCAATGGCTTCTTTTTATCCATACGCCAGGCAGATGAATTATCTATAACCGTTGTTCCAGCCCGGGCAAATGCAGGTGCCCATTCCAATGAAGTAGATCCACCGGCCGAAAATAAAGCAATGACAGGTTTTGCATTGATGGCATCCTGCATACGCAGAACTTTGTAAGAGTGTCCATTAAATTTGATTTCCTTTCCCGTCGATCTTTCTGAAGCTACTACCAATAATTCGCTAACGGGAAAATCCCTCTCAGCTAATATTTCTAACATTTTAGTGCCTACCAGGCCTGTGGCACCAACTACAGCTATTTTCATAAGCCTACGCCCTCCAACGAAGTGTTTAAATGATCATTCCTCCTGCAAAGTACAATTGAAGATTTTATATTCAGACAGTTTAATTAATTTGGTAATAATGAAGCGCCTGGGTATTATTTTACTGACAGTTTTTATTTCCTCTTTTCTGCAAGCGCAGGGCACAAATCGTTATGACGTAATTATTAGTGAGATCATGGCCGACCCCACTCCGCAAGTTGGCTTACCCAATAATGAATGGATAGAATTGAAAAATGTTTCTGGTGTTACCATCAATTTGCAGGACTGGCGAATTCTTGATGCTTCCGGGCAAAGCGGACCAATGCCCGCTTTCAATTTACAACCAGACAGTTTTGTTATTGTTTGTACAGGCAGTGCTGTTACAGCCATGTCTCAATTTGGAAGAACAATCGCTGTCACCAGTTTCCCTTCTCTTGATAATGACGGCGAACTTATTTACTTACGATCAGCACAAGCTGTCACTATTCATGCGGTAAACTACTCTGTTGATTGGTATCAGAATGCCGTAAAAGCAGATGGAGGATGGAGCCTTGAAATGATTGATACAAAAAATCCCTGCGCGGGTATGAGTAACTGGAAAGCAAGCGTTGATACAAAAGGCGGCACTCCGGGGAAGAAAAATAGTATTGACGGCGTTAATACCGATCAAACGCCACCAGCCTTAATAAATTCATATAGCAGAGGGGCTAATATTATTATTTTAAATTTTGACGAACCATTAGATAGCGTTAATGCATCCAATGCTGCTAATTATACTATAAGTAACAGCATTACAATTCTTTCTGCGCAAGCCATTGGGCCGCTTTTCAATTCAGTGCAACTAAACCTCGGCACACCGCTGCAAGCGCAGACAGTTTATACAGTCACAGTAAATGCTGTTACAGATTGTAAAGGCAATATTATTGGAAGCAGAAAACAAGCCCAGGTTGGTTTGCCGCAAGATGCACTTGCCAATGATATTATTATCAATGAAATTTTATTTAATCCACGACCAGGTGGTTTTGATTTCGTAGAATTTTACAATAGAAGCAATAAGATTATTGATGCCGGTAAATTGACTATTGCTAACCGGAACAGCCTTGGTGCCCTTAACTCATTAAAAAAATTATCTGAAGTACCAAGGTTTATTTTACCGGGCGAATATGTTGTGATAACAGAAGTTGTTGCCAGTTTGAACATGCAATATTTTGTGCAAAACCCTAATGCCGTATTGATTGTTTCTACGCTTCCCTCTTTCCCTGATGATGCGGGTACCGTAGTGTTATTAAATGCACAAGGGAATGTTGTAGATGAAGTAAAATACAATGATGACTGGCATTTTGATTTAATAGCAAATGATGAAGGTGTATCATTGGAGCGTATTGACCCGGATGGCTCGTCTACTGACAAAAATAATTTTCATTCTGCCGCTTCCACCGCAGGATATGGCACACCGGGATATAAAAACTCGCAATACAAACAAACGGCTATCACCAATGCCACCATTAGTATAACACCAAAAGTATTTTCTCCTGATAATGATGGTACGGATGATATTGCCACTATTCAATACAGTGTAAGCCAGCCGGGATTTGTAGCCAACATCACCATTTTTGATGCTGCCGGCAGACTGGTTCGCCATTTGGTAAAAAACAATACGCTTGGATTAACAGGAGGCTGGAACTGGGATGGATTGAATGAAAAAGGCGCTAAACTATCCATCGGCACTTATATTATTTTTACAGAATTATTTAACCTTGATGGGAAAAAAGAAAGGTTTAAGAATACGATTGTATTGGCGAGGAGGTTGAATTAGTTGACAGAAGACAGACACTTTGATGTTTTACAAAACATCCCATCCCCGCACTAAAAAATGTTTTTATTGATGCTTTTTCTGCTTTAGTTTAACCCTTTATAATTCATTGAGCATACAATAGCTGACTAAGAATAAGGAATTAAGATGACCAACTTGCGAACTTGTGAACATGTAAGCTGTGATCTCCCTACCCCAACTCAATATCAAAATTCACCAAATCCTGGAACTGTTGCAAGCGAACATCAATTTCTTCTTTTGTAATTTCCCGCAGTCGTTCAGTACCAAATTTTTCGACGCAAAAACTGGCCATGACCGATCCAAAAATGATGGCCGTTTTCATGTTTTCAAATGAAATATCTTTTGTGCGGGAAAGGTGACCAATAAAGCCACCTGCAAAACTATCACCTGCACCGGTGGGGTCAAATACTTCTTCCAATGGTAAGGCAGGAGCAAAAAAAACATTCTCTTCATGAAACAACAAAGCGCCGTGTTCGCCTTTTTTGATGATCAGGTATTGAGGTCCCATAGCCATGATCTTTTTTGCAGCTTTTACCAGAGAAAATTCATGGCTTAATTCTCTTGCTTCAGTATCATTCACCATCAACACATCGACCTTAGTCAACAATTTTTTCAGATCATCCAATGCAATCTCCATCCAAAAATTCATGGTGTCCATTACAATGAGTTTTGGACGATTCTTCAATTGGTCAATCACACTTATTTGGACAGCCGGCGCCAGGTTCCCTAACATTAAAAATTTGCAATCCTGGTAGCTTTCCGGCACTACAGGTTTAAAATCTCCCAGCACGTTTAATTGTGTTTCCAACGTGTCGCGGGTATTCATATCCATATGATATTTACCGCTCCAAAAAAAAGACTTTTCATCTTTTTTGATTTGCACGCCTTCCATTACGACGCCTCTCTTCTCCAGGGCGGTCAATTCTTGTATTGGAAAATCACCACCGACAACTGATATCTGTTTAACAGGTTTTGTAAAATTGGATGCACTCCAGGCAATATAAGTAGCAGCGCCACCAATGATTTTTCCGGTTTTCCCAAAAGGCGTTTCAATAGCATCAAATGCCATAGAGCCAACAACAATTAAAGACATACAATTTTAGATTTTTAAATTTTAGATTGCAGATTGAGAAATCTATAATCGTCAATTTGCAATAGTATGACATAAAAATTTCAGATTGCAGATTCATTGAAATCTGAAATCTGCAATCGCCAATCTGCAATGGAAAGACATAATGATTTTAGATTTTTTTGAGTTAAGATTGCAGACTAAACAAAATCTAAAATCCGCAATCGCCAATCTGCAATAGTATGATTCATTTTCATTCCTTACAAGTTCAAAAAATTCAAAGCGAAACGGACGATTGTGTTTCTATCACCTTCCATGTACCGGATGAACTAAAAGATATTTTTCAGTTTCAGCAAGGGCAAAGCCTAACAATAAGAACAATAATGAATGGTGAAGAATTGCGCCGCAATTATTCTATTTGCAGCAGCCCTTTTGATAATGAGTTGAAAGTAGCCGTAAAAAAAGTTGATGGCGGAGTTTTTTCAACTTATGCAAACGAAGACCTAAAAGCAGGCGATCACATAGATGTGATGCCCCCCGTTGGTAAATTTTATACAGAATTAGATTCAGCTCAAAAAAAGAATTATGTGGCTTTTGCAGCAGGTAGTGGAATTACTCCTATGCTTTCAATTATAAAAACCACTTTACTTACCGAACCGCAAAGCAGTTTTACCCTGGTGTATGGTAATCGCAACAAAGCCTCTATTATTTTTAAAGAAGAATTGGAAGCTTTAAAAGATAAATTCATCACCCGGTTTCGTGTCTATCATATCCTCAGCCGTGAAAAAACGGATGCTGATATTAATTATGGAAGAATCGATCAATCTAAATGTGAGTTCTTATTCAGTAAGCTAATTGACCTTGAGAAAAGTGATGAATTTTTTCTATGTGGCCCGGAAGAAATGATTTTCTCGGTCAGGGATTTTTTGCTGAAAAACGATATATTAAAAAATAAAATTCACTTTGAGTTGTTCACTATTCCCGGGCAAAAAAAATCTGTAAAAATTGAGAAACAAGAAACGAAAGACGAAGGGCCAAAGGCTAGAGTAAGTGTGAAACTGGATGGGATTATGTTTGATTTTGATCTTAGTTACAAAGGCCAAAGCATTTTAGATGCAGCGTTAAATGAAGGTGCTGATCTTCCCTTTGCCTGCAAAGGAGGCGTGTGTTGTACCTGTAAAGCTAAGTTGCTGCAAGGTGTTGTAGAAATGGATGTAAACTGGGGTTTAGAGCAGGACGAAATAGACAAAGGGTTTATTCTTACCTGTCAATCACATCCGACAACGGAAAAAGTTGTAGTAGATTTTGATGTGAAGTAGTAGAACCAGGATTTGGGGGGAGTAAAAACCAGGATTTAGGTAGGTTAAAAGATGAGCAAGAAATAGAAAAGCCTTTACTATTTATCGTACTTACTGATAAAAATATTTTGTTTCCTCAAAATCCTATAAATCATGGTTCAGACAATTTAAAATCTCGCCAAATTATCGTTCTCATCCTCTCAAATGCAAGTTCTGACTAACTTTGCAATATGTCAGTACAGGATTTAGAAAAAATATTTCAAGATAAAATTGAAGGAGAAGTTCGCATTGAACCAAAGGACTGGATGCCTGAAAAATATCGCCAGACTTTGATAAGGCAGATCAGCCAGCATGCACATAGCGAAATTGTGGGTATGCTTCCCGAAGGCAATTGGATCAGCCGTGCCCCTTCACTTAAACGCAAACAAATATTAATTGCCAAAGTGCAGGACGAAGCCGGTCATGGTTTGTATCTCTATTCTGCTGCCGAAACACTTGGCATAAGTCGGGATGAAATGATTGAACAACTGCACAGTGGCAAGGCAAAATATTCATCCATCTTTAATTATCCCACAATAACCTGGGCCGATATGGGTGCCATTGGATGGTTAGTTGATGGTGCGGCCATAATGAACCAGGTACCACTTACCCGTGCCTCTTTTGGACCTTACAGTCGTGCCATGATCCGTGTTTGTAAAGAAGAAAGTTTTCATCAGCGCCAGGGTTTTGAATCCTTATTGGTTCTAAGCAAAGGCACAGAAGAACAAAGAACAATGGTTCAGGACGCCATTGACCGCTGGTGGTGGCCCAGCCTCATGATGTTTGGCCCGCATGATACAGAAAGCACCAACTCGGAAGCCAGCATGAAATGGAAGATCAAACGTTTCAGCAACGATGAACTGCGCCAGCGTTTTGTAGATATGATTGCCGAACAGGTAAAACTATTGGATATGACACTTCCAGATCTGGATTTGAAATGGAATGAAGAACGCAAACATTATGATTTTGGTCCTATTAACTGGGATGAATTTTGGAACGTAGTAAACGGCAACGGCCCTTGTAATAAACAACGTTTAGATGCCCGCAAAAAAGCCTGGGAAGAAGGAGAATGGGTAAGAGAGGCCGCGAGAGTGCATGCAGAAAAAAGAACTGCAAAAAATAAACAACAAGCAGCGGCAGCATAAATAAATTCAAAAAATAAATAATGATATTTTTTAGAAAATATTTGTACGGCGATTATGGTGATAAAGAAGCACCAACCGGCAACGGTACAGGTAAGACTTCCACCAACGAATGGCCGTTATGGGAAATTTTCATCCGCAGCAAACAAGGGTTAGATCATAAACATGTTGGCAGCCTGCATGCTTCTGATGCACAGATGGCTATCGAAAATGCAAGGGATGTTTATACAAGAAGACAGGAAGGCGTAAGCATTTGGGTAGTGGAAAGCAAATACATTCATGCATCAAACCCTGATGAAGCCGAAAGCTTTTATGAACCTGCGAATGATAAGGTTTACCGCCATCCTACATTTTACGATCTGCCGGATGAGCTTACTCATATGTAGCCCCCTGTCCCCCGGTGGGGAACTTAGGTTGTAGCTTTTTTTATAGCAATTTAGCGTTCTTAGCAGAATTTTTTTTGAAAAATATCAAACTCATTAGACGTTTCATGAATGATGAAATAAACAAGGACGGATCAAATCTTAGTTCCCCCACCGGGGGGCAGGGGGCCTTTCGCTACACGCTTCATCTCGCCGATAATGCACTTATTCTCGGGCAGCGAAATGCAGAATGGTGCGGACATGGTCCCGTGTTGGAACAAGACATCGCCATCACTAATATTTCTTTAGACCTTATTGGCCAGGCCAGAAATTTTTATCAATACGCCGTTGAGCTTTATAACAATTTTAATAACGAAGAAAAGAAAGCAGTTGACAAATACATTCCCCGACCTTGGAAAACGTATGACAGGGAACTACAAGAAGATGACTTGGCTTTTTTACGTGACGAGCACCAGTATTTAAATTTATTAATTACGGAATTGCCAAAAGGCGATTGGGCACAAACCATCTTACGTCAGTTTTTTTTCAGTGCTTTTCAATTTTATCAATACACACAATTACAAAACAGCAGCGACGTACAACTGGCTGCCATTGCAGAAAAATCATTAAAAGAAACTACCTATCATCTTCGCTGGAGCAGTGAGTGGGTCATTCGTTTAGGAGATGGAACGGATGAAAGTAATGCACGTATCAATAAAGCATTGGATGAATTGTGGATGTTTACCGGCGAATTATTTAAAACTACAAGCTATGAACTGCAAGCTATGAGTAAGGGTTTTGGTGTGGATGTAACTTCACTAAAAGAAGACTGGAATAAAAAAGTAAAAGATATTTTTTCTGAAGCCTCTCTCCCCTCTCCATCGCAAGATGGAGAGGGGCAGGGGGTGAAGTGGTCTCAGAGCGGTGGTAAAGAAGGCCGCCATACCGAACATCTTGGTTATCTGCTAACAGAAATGCAATATTTGCAGCGTTCCTATCCAAACAGCGTTTGGTAATTAAAAACGTAAATTTAATGATGGAAGATTTTGGTAAGCGAATTGAAATCAATATTTCTGTAATGGCAGGAAAACCGGTCATCAAAGGAACCCGTATTTCAGTAGAAAGCATTGTAGAAGAATTAGGTTCAGGCTATTCATTACAAGATGTATTGCAAGCACATCCTCGTCTTCAAAAAGAAGATGTGCTTGCAGCATTGCAGTATGCTTCAGCGATAATGAAGAATGAAAAAATATACACCATTGCCTCATGACTTTCTTAGCTGATGAAGGGCTTGATTTTCCCGTAGTTGCGTTATTGAGAAAAAATGGTTTCTCCGTAATTTATGCTGCAGAAGAATTTGTAGCAGCTTCGGACGATTTTTTACTGCAAATTGCTGCGAAAGATAACTACATATTAATAACAAAAGATAAAGATTTTGGCGACATGGTAATCCGCCATAAAAAAGCTTCAACCGGAATAATCTTAATAAGAATAGAAAAATTAAATGTTCCTTCTAACTGCCAATTAATTGTTGATGTTATTCGAAAATATTCACATGAATTAGCCAACAGCTTTACCGTGATACAACAAGATAAAATCAGAATACGAACGTATGAAAGCAGTAGAAACAGACATCAATGAATCTACCATAAATGAACAACAGATCTGGCAGATCCTGCAAGAGGTTAAGGACCCTGAAGTTCCTGTCCTTTCTATAATAGATTTAGGCATTGTCAGAGATGTGCAACTTGCTCCCCTCTCCAAGCCTCATCCGGCTTCGCCACCTTCTCCCAGTGATAAGGAAAAAGGAAACGAATCTAATTTAGGAGAAGGGCAGGGGGTGAGGGTCACCATTACGCCAACCTATTCCGGTTGCCCTGCAATGGATATAATCAGTATGGACATCCGCTTAAAATTGATTGAAAAAGGCTATCGCAATGTCTCTATTATACAATCTCTTTCACCTGCGTGGACAACCGATTGGATGAGTGAAGAAGGTAAGCGAAAACTAAAAGAATACGGCATAGCTCCCCCAAATCCTAAACAACAGTTTTGCAAAGAAGAAATGTTTGTAGAAGAAGCGGTTCAATGCTCCCGTTGCAATTCTCATCGCACAAAACTTATCAGCCAGTTTGGCTCTACTGCCTGCAAATCCATGTATCGTTGCCTTGATTGTGAAGAGCCTTTTGACTATTTTAAATGCCACTAAAACAATTGTTGATTTAGGATTTAAGATTTTAGATTTGATGTGAAATCAAACATCATGTCTTCTATACTATTTGAAATAAAAGATTCTATAGGTTTCATTACACTCAACCGTCCCGATAAATACAATGCCTTTAACCGCGAGATGGCCTTGCTCTTTCAAGACAAATTGGATGAGTGTAAAAGCAAAGAAATTCGCTGCGTTTACCTTACAGGGGCAGGTAAGGCCTTTAGCGCCGGGCAGGATTTAGCCGAAGTAGCTGATCCCAATGGACCAAAGATCACGCATATTTTATCGGAACATTACAATCCCATTGTACGCAAAATAAGAAAGTTAAGTAAGCCCGTAGTAGCCGCAGTAAATGGCGTAGCAGCTGGCGCAGGTGCTAATATTGCCATTTGCTGCGATATAGTTGTAGCCACAGAATCGGCAACATTTATACAGGCTTTTTCAAAAATTGGATTGATACCCGATAGCGGCGGTACGTTTTTTTTACCTCGTTTAATTGGCTTACAAAAAGCCCTGGCCTTAACTATGTTAGGTGATAAAGTAACGGCAACCGAAGCCGAACAAATGGGTATGCTCTACAAAGTTTTCGCAGACGATGTTTTTAAAGAACAATCATTTAAGATTGCGGAAACACTTTCTCAAATGCCCACAAAAGCATTGCATTATACCAAACAGGCATTAAACCAGGCTTTCATTTCGGGTTTTGAGGAGCAGTTGCACGATGAAGAATTACTGCAGGAAAGAGCCTCCCGCACGCAAGATTATAAAGAAGGCGTGCTCGCTTTTTTAGAAAAGCGCAAACCAAATTTTAAAGGCGAATAGAATGCACGAAAAAAATACCACCGCAAAGTCAGTAGTAACTAAAATGATGAGGGATGACTTATTCAGTCAATGGCTCGGCATTAAAGTTTTAGATGTAAAAGAAGGCTACAGCAAAATAAAAATGACATTGCGAAATGAAATGATCAATGGTTTTGGCGTGATCCATGGTGGAATAGCATTTTCATTGGCAGACAGTTGTTTTGCATTCGCTTGTAATAACCGGAATAATTTATCTATGGCGCTGGATACTTCTATTACATTTACAAAAGCCACTAAACCTAATGATGTTTTAACTGCAGAAGCAAAAGAAATACATAATGGCAAAAGCACTGGTTTGTACATTATTACTATAACAAATCAAAATGGAGAACAGGTAGCACTCTTTAAAGGCACTTGTTTCAGAACAGGCAAAACACTTATTTAATTAGTACTCAATTGCAAGATCAGATCATTCATTTTTTTCAACAGTGCCCACATATTGCCATTCTTGCCAGTCTTTTAATAAGCATTGTAGTTGCTATTTTGGGAGTTGTTCCCAGCATATTTATAACCGGCGCTAACATTTTGTTTTTTGGATTTTGGAAGGGAACACTCCTTTCTTTTTTAGGCGAAACCATAGGCGCTGCAATTGCTTTCTTTTTGTACCGCAAAGGCTTTAAGAGCAAAACTCAAAAAGGCTTGCAAAAATTTCCTAAGGTTAGCCGATTGATAGAAGTGCAAGGAAAGGAGGCATTTACACTTATACTATCCTTACGTCTTTTGCCCTTTGTTCCTTCAGGCTTAGTAACCTTTGCTGCAGCAATTGGCAAAGTTTCAATCACTACTTTTTTCATTGCAAGTTCTTTAGGCAAAATTCCCTCTTTGCTACTTGAAGCTTATTCTGTTTTCTACCTCAATCAATTTGGTTGGCAGGGAAAGTTAATCTTAGTAATACTATCCTGCTTCCTGATTTATTTTGTCATAAAAAAAATAAACTTGAATGCTAAAAAGAACGACACATTCATTTCGTAACTTTCTAAACTTCTTACCTAATAAAATTTTTTATATGCAACGAAAGCATTTGCTATTACTGGTTTTTATATTCTGTTCTGCCATAGCCATTTCACAAACAGCTCCACAAACTAAAAAAGAAAAAAAAATTTTTAGTGAACATGGTGGAGAAAGAACGGATGAATACCACTGGTTAAGCAATCCAAAAGACAGTAATGTGATCAATCATTTAAAAGCAGAAAATGCTTATGTAAATGATTACCTCAAAAACACGGAGTCACTTCAAAAAAAGATCTATGATGAACTGGTCGGGCGTATTGAACAGAAATATGTATCACTTCCAAATAAACAAAACGGTTATTGGTATTATACCCGTTTTGATGAGGGCAAACAATACCCATATTATGCCCGTAAAAAAGCTACTACCACGGCTGCTGAAGAAATTATGCTTGATGTTCCCAAAATGGCAGAGGCCCACAAGATTTTTTTAGTTAGAGGATGGCGTGTAAACGCTGACAATAATTTATTGGCATATGGCATTGATACCTCTGGCGACAGGCGGAGCACTTTGTATATTAAAGACCTGAACAAAAAAGAATTGTTGCCTGATATCATATCAAATACAAGCGGCAGCTATGCATGGTCAAAAGATAATAAAACGCTCTACTATGTTTTAAATGACCATACCGTTCGTGGGTATAAAGTAATGCAACATAGTGTTGGGACTGATCCATTATTGGACAAAGAATTATACACTGAAAAAGACAGCACATATAGCGTTTTCTTACAGGTTTCTAAAAACCGCGATTATATTTTTATTACATCGGGAAGCACTATGACAACAGAGCAACGTTATATCAATGCAAAAGATCCATCTGCTCCGCCTGTGATCATTCAGCCCCGGCAAGCCAATCTTGAATATTATGCCACATATGTGGAAGGCGACAAATTCCATATTTATACAAACAAGGATGCAAAAAATTATAAGTACGTAACAGCTCCTGTAAGCAATCCATCAATCAATAGCTGGGAAGACATAATACCCCATAATGAAAAAGCATTTCTTGAAAATGCCCAGTTTTTAAAAGACTATTACGTGGTGCAAACAAAAGAAAATGGGTTAACGCAAATTAAAATTTTTGACCGCAATAAGAACAAATGGAACAATGTCAGTTTCGGACAGGATGCCTATGTAGCAAATATGTATATGGCTACTGATGATTATACCACAGATAGCATCCGGTATAGTTTCACATCTCTCATTACTCCTAATACTGATTATTTATACAATCTAAAAACCGGTCAAAAAAAATTATTAAAACAACAGAAAGTGGGTAGCAGTTTTGATGTTGCTAAATATGAAACAAAACGTATCTGGATCAATGCAACGGATGGCACCAAAGTGCCTGTTTCATTAGCGTATAAAAAAGATCAGTTTAAAAAAGATGGCAAGAATCCTTTGTACTTGTATGCTTATGGCTCGTACGGCGCAAACTCTGATCCTTATTTTAATTCCTCTGTAATTAGTTTATTAGATAGAGGCGCAGTGTATGCCATTGCTCACATTCGCGGTGGAACGGAGTTAGGGCGTGCCTGGTATGAAGGTGGTAAGGTATTGACAAAGAAAAATACCTTCACAGATTTTATCGATGCAGCCCAAACCCTCGTTAATGAAAAATACACATCACCCGATCGGTTATTTGCTAATGGTGTTTCTGCAGGAGGTATGTTGATGGGTGCTGTCACAAATATGCGTCCCGACCTTTTTCGCGGTATTATTGCCGAAGTCCCCTGGATGGATGTTATCACTGATATGTATAATACAGACTTGCCTTTAACAACTTTGGAATATGACGAATGGGGAGATCCAAATAAAAAAGAACACTATGATTACATGTTAAGTTGGTCGCCACAGGATAATATTAAGAAAGCCAAATATCCTGCAATTTTTGCCACCGCTGGTTTAAATGATACGCAAGTTCCCTACTTCTCGGCTGCAAAATGGGTGGTAAAGATCCGGGAGAATAATCTTGGCAATAACCCAATTCTTTTAAAAATAAATATGGGAGCTGGCCATGGCGGGGAAAGTGGCCGGTTTGAACGACAAAAACTCACGGCGTTAAAGTACGCTTTCGTATTGGATCAGCTTGGCTGGAACGAAAAGACGAAAACATATCAAGCGGCTAAAAAAGCATTTTAATTCAAGCAGACCCTATAAGGTTTTCAAAACCTTATAGGTCTTATAAAGAAAGACTATGCCGGATTACCATTTGCCGCTACACCTCGATACTTACTATCATATTTTTAGCAGAACAAATGGAAATGAAAAACTTTTCCGGCAGGAAGATAATTATCGATACTTTTTAGAAAAATACAATCAACATATTTCTCCTATTGCAGATACGACAGCATGGGGCCTGCTGCCAAATCATTTTCATTTTTTAATACGTATTAAAAGCCAGGAAGACATAAATGCACATTACGAATTAAAAAAGCGGGGCAAACCATTACAGGCAGAAGTAATTCCGGATTTTCTTATGGAACGGTTTTCCAATTGGCTGAATAGCTATACCAAAGCTTTTAATAAAATGTACCAACGAAAAGGAAGCTTGTTTATGGATTACATGCGTAGGGTTGCTGTTACAAAAGACGATCAATATGGAGCTACAATATTTTATATTCATAAAAATCCGGTGCATCATGGGTTATGTAAAAAAATAGAAGACTGGCAATGGTCAAGCTATCATGGATATCTCCATGAGCAACCGACAACCGATGCATCCAAGGAAGCTTTAACCTGGTTTGGTGGATTAAAAGGTTTTATTCAATATCATCAACAACCAATTGACCTGAAAAATGCAGTTGTCATTGAGTAACGAAGACCTATAAGGTTTTGAAAACCTTATAGGTCTAACTATAGCGTGGTGATCTACGGTTTCGAAAACCTTATAGGTCTATTAACTTTACAGCATGGCGATCTATGAATTCAATGGCATAAAACCGGTAATTCACCAAACAGCATTTATTCATCTGCAAGCTGCAGTAACAGGAAATGTAATTATTGGTAAAAATGTTTATATCGGTCCTGGTGCCGCTATCCGTGGCGACTGGGGAAAGATCATTATTGAAGATGGATGCAACGTGCAGGAAAATTGTACCATACACATGTTTCCTGGGGTAACCGTTTTATTAAAAGAAGCTGCACATATTGGTCACGGAGCTATTATTCATGGGGCTACTATTGGAAGAAATTGTCTAATAGGAATGAATGCGGTTATTATGGACGAAGTGGAACTTGGTGATGAATGTATTGTTGGCGCTCTTTCATTTATGAAACAAGGGGAAAAAATTCCTTCCCGCTCACTGGTAGCTGGTAATCCTGCAAAAATTATTAAAGAAGTAAGCGATGAGATGATTAGCTGGAAAACGCAAGGCACTAAACTTTACCAAAAGCTACCAAAACAATGTATTGAAACCTTAAAAGCCTGTGAACCACTTCGGGAACTCAAAGAACAGCAATCTATTTTTAAAAGCGATTATAAACCTTTTAAAAAATGAAGTAACTTAATGGACTATTTCACTTTTAAAATAAAGATTATGAGAAAAGCGCTACCCTTCGGTTTTTTATCCGCCGTTGCTTTTTCAATCACTATTAATACCAATGCTCAAAACGACCGCTTTGCCTACGCCATTACTGATCTTACTAAAGAAGGATCGGGTTGGAATGCGCTGCGAAAACTTGATCTGAAAACGGGCGAATACAGTTCCATTTTATTAAATGGCTCAGATGCCAAAACTGATGTATACCATGCTGTTTCCAGAAAGAAAATACCACACCTGGCAGATGCCCGCTTTGGCACTTTGCTTCAGGCCCCATTTAGCACGGGGGTCGCAGCCGCTGCTTACGATCGTAAAAACAATCGTTTGTATTTCACACCTATGTTCATCGACCAATTGCGTTATATAGATCTTAAAACAATGAGGGTATATTATGTAGCAGATGAAGCTTTTACCAAACTGGGAGATATGCACAACGACCAGGCAAAATGCATTACGCGTATGGTAATTGCACCGGATGGCAATGGGTACGCTATTTCAAACGATGGCAACACGGTAATACAATTCACTACAGGTAAAAAAATAAAAATTACGCAGTTAGGTTCATTGATTGACGACCCGGCAAATAAAAGCACTTCCATACACAATAGCTGTAGTTCTTATGGTGGCGATATGATAGCCGATGATAAAGGCAATCTATACATTATGTCTGCACGTAACCAGGTATTTAAAGTAAATATAGAAACGAAAATAGCTACGTATTTAGGTGCCATTAAAGGATTGCCTTCCAACTTTACCGTAAACGGTGCAGTGGTTGATGGAGATGGTAATTTGTTAGTGAGCAGCGCAATAGATGGCAAAGCTTATTACGTAGTAAATCCCAAAAGCTGGGAAGCCTCAGTTTATGGAGCAACTGCTGTATTCCGTAGTTCTGATCTTGCAAACAGCAACTACCTGGCTACCGTGTCAAGAAAATATACAACCATTGAAACGATTGCCGCAAAATCCTCTGCTTTATCTAAACTGATCCAGGTCTATCCTAACCCGGTAACTAATAATTATTTCACTTTACAATTCAATAAAATTCCTGTTGGCGATTATATCGTTGAGCTAACAGATGTCATGGGCAGAAGCATTATGCAAAAACGCATTACCGTCAATCACGAATACGGGTCTGAGAATATTTCTTTATCCTCTACAAATGCAAAGGGCGTTT
>Ga0208736_1000114_pt1 | contig 24754 bp, 24 predicted proteins | sample AntDryMetagUQ255_FD_188090 | JGI IMG/M metagenome (GOLD analysis project Ga0208736, IMG submission 188090) | Polar desert microbial communities from Antarctic Dry Valleys - UQ255 (SPAdes) | ecosystem: Environmental > Terrestrial > Soil > Desert | place: Antarctic Dry Valleys | collected 2008-12-31 | reverse complement strand
ATGGCGAGACCCGGACTCGAACCGGGGACACCACGATTTTCAGTCGTGTGCTCTACCAACTGAGCTATCTCGCCGCGGCGCGGAGGATATCGCCGCCCGGACATGCGCTCCGCGGTGCGACGTACCGTGTTCGTGAACGCTCCGTGAAAGGCACCGCCCGACGAGGCGCCGCAGCGTAGCATCGCGATCGCTGATGGCACTCGTGACGACCGCTGTCGTACCCGTCGCCGGCCTCGGCACGCGGCTGCTGCCGGCGACGAAGTCCCAGCCCAAGGAGATGCTGCCCGTCGGCGGCAAGCCGGTCGTCCAGCACGTCGTCGAGGAGCTCGCCGCGGCGGGGATCGAGCGGATCGTCTTCGTCACCGGCCGCGGCAAGGGCGCGATCGAGGACCACTTCGACCGCGACCCGATGCTGACCGCCGAGCTCGAGCGCCGCGGCGACCCCGAGCTGCTCGCGCGGCTCGGCTTCGAGCAGATGGGCGTCTCGTTCTCCTACACGCGCCAGCCCTCGCCGCGCGGGCTCGGCGACGCGCTGCTGTGCGCGGACGGCTTCACCGGCACGGGGCCGTTCGCGGTCGCGCTCGGCGACGCGATCCTCGGCACCCGCGACGGCCCGCCGGTCATCGCGCGGCTTGCGGCGGCGCTCGAGCAGCACGGCGCCGGCTGCGCGATCGCGGTGCGCGACGTGCCGCGGTCGCAGACCGGCCGCTACGGCATCGTCTCGACCGACGACGACGACGACGACGACGACGACGACGGCTGCGGCGACGTCGCGCTGGTCAGCGCGATCGTCGAGAAGCCCGATCCCGCCGCCGCACCGTCGACGCTGGCGGTCGCCGCGCGCTACGTGATGACCCCGGCGATCTTTGCCGCCCTCCGCGAGACCCCGCCCGCCGTCAACGGCGAGGTCGAGCTCACCCACGCGATCGCGCGGCTGATCGCGGACGGCACGCCGGTCGTCGCCGTCCGCCTCGGCGCCGTCGAGCGTCACGACGTCGGAACGCCCGAGAGCTACGCGGCCGCGTTTCTGGCCTTCGCCCTCACCGACCCGGCCCACGGTCAGCGGATGCGGGCGCTCGCCCGGGCGCTGCTCGCAGCGCACGATGACGAGCGCTAGCGCGACGGCGCTCGCGCGCACGGGCCTCGCCGGCCACCCCTCCGACGGCTACGGCGGCGCCACGCTGAGCGTCACGCTGCGCAACTTCGCCGCCGAGGTGCAGGCCGCGCCGGCGCCGTCGCTGGACATCGCGCCGAGCGGCGACGGGCAGTGGCCGGAGGGAGGCCAACCGCTGATCGCGGCGGCCGTCGCGCGCTTCGAGCGCCATTGCGCGCTCGCAAGCGTGCCGTTCGACGGCCGCGTGCGCATCCGCTACCGCTCGACGATCCCGCGCGAGGTCGGCCTCGGTGGATCGAGCGCGATCGTCATCGCGACGCTGCGAGCGCTTGCCGGCGTCGGCGGGATCACGATCGAGCGCGAGCAGCTACCGGCGCTCGCGCTCGCCGTCGAGACCGAGGAGCTCGGCATCGCCGCGGGCCTGCAGGACCGCGTCGCGCAGACCTACGGGGGCCTCACGTTCATGGACTTCGAGCACGGCAGCTACGAGCCGCTGCCCCCGTCGCTGCTGCCACCGTTGTACGTGGCCTGGCTGCCCGCCGCCGGAGCCGCGTCCGGCAGCGCCCATGCGGCGGTGCGCGCTCGCCACGAGCGCGGCGAGCGGGAGGTTATCGGCGCAATGGGCACGCTCGCACGGCTCGCGCACGAAGCTCGAAGCGCCCTGCTGGCCGGCGACCACGACGCGTTCGCGCAGGCGATCGACGCGGGCCACGACGTGCGCGCGAGCATCTTCGAGCTCGATCCGCGCCACACGCGGCTCGTCGAGCGGGCGCGCTCGCTCGGGCTCTGCGCGACCTACACCGGCTCAGGCGGCGCGATCACGGGGATCGTTTCCGACGACGAGGCCCTCATCGCCCTCGCGCGCAGTCTTGCGCCGGACGGCGCGCATGTCGCGGCGGCGCTCGTCGGGGCGCCCTGAGGCCACGCCTGTGCGCTCAGCGCCTGGCCCAGGCGAGCAGCTCGGGCAGCGGGTCGACCGGGAAGCCGCCCGCGACGCGCCAGCCGACCATCCAGATCTCGAAGTGCAGGTGCGCGCCGCCGACCCCGCCGGTGCGCCCGACGCGACACAACGGGGCGCCCGCGGCGACCGCGGCGCCTGCGGCGACGGTCGTCGAGCGGCGAACGCAGTGCGCGAAGAAGTAGTCGCGGCCATCGACGGCGTCGAGCACGACGTACTCGCCGGCGCCGCGGGCCTGGTAGTCGACGCTCGCGATCCTGCCGGCGTACGGCGCGACGACCGGGGTGCCGGCGGCGGCGGAGATGTCGTGGCCCTCGTGGATATGGCCGCGGCGGCCGGCGCCGAAGCGGCTGTCCGAACCGCCGAGGGTATACGCGCCCGCGACCGGAAAGACCCCGGGGCCGGCCGGGGACGGGGTGGAGGCGGGCAGGGCGGTCGCCGGCGCCGGCACGAACGGCGGCGGCGGCGCCTTGCGGCCGCGCACGATGACGCGCGTTCGCCCGGGGCTGCGCGCGGTGCGCCGCAGCGTGCGCCCACGGGAGTCCTTGACGTGCAGCCGCACGACGTAGCGCCCGGCGGGCAGTCTCGTGCCGGCAGGCCACGGCGCCTTGTACGACGTGCCGGTCTTCACCCACCCCAGGGGGATGCGCGCGATGGCTGCGTTGCGCGGCAGGCGCACGACGACGATCCGCGCCTGGACCCGATCCACCCCGCGCTGGCGGATGCGAAAGCGCAGCCCCGGCAGCGCATCGCCGGCAACGGTCTCGCGCGGCGACGCCGAGAGCTGGCTGGCGAGCGGTCGCTTGGCGGGCGCCGGCACGCTCGGATCGAAGCTCGCTCCGCCGCTGGCCCGGGGCTCGATCGAGGCGGCTGGCGAGGGCGCAGGGGAAGCCGCGGCCAGCAGGAACGCGACGACGAGCGCTGCCGGCCCGAGTGAGGCGTTCGGGCGAATGACAGCAGGGTCGCCCACCACCGCCCTGCGGGCAAGCGCTGCAAGATGTCGGTCACGGGCAGGAGCACGCGGCAGCCCGCCGACGCGTTCAGCCCGGGAGCACCCGTACGCGCGTCAGGAGAACCGGCGCCGGATGCTGGCGGCCCGCACGCGGCTGCCCCCGGCGTATGAGGCGGTCACGGTGAGAGGACGCGAGCGCAGGCGCCCGGGCAGGGTCCGGATCAGACGAGCGCGACCCCTCTTGATCCGCACCGCGTAGCTGACGGTGCGACCACGGGCCTCGACGCGAAAGCGCACGCGCCCGCCGTCGGCGCGTGCGGAGATCGTCGCGGTGAGCCGCAGTCGCCAGGCACGGGTGAGCTTGGCGTCACGGATCCTCAGCTCCGCTGGGGCCGGTGCGTCGGGGTTGGCCCTGCCCTGGAATCTGGGCTCGAGTCCCGAGATCGCGCTGAGGGGCGCGCCGATCGGGCCGAACGTCTGCACCCACTGCCGGCGGTACACGCCGCCCAGTGCCGTAGCCGATCCAACCGTCCGGTACTCGGGGTCGAGGATGTTGATCCGGTGTCCCGCGCTGCGCATCCATCCGTCGACGGTCTCGGCGGCGGTCGGGGGTCCGGCGAAGAGGTTCTCGCCCGTACCGACCGGGTAGCCGGCCCGCTTCGCGCGGCACGTCGGGTCGCATCCGTCCGGGTTGGTGTGCGAGAAGTAGTTGCGGGCCGCCTGGTCGCGCGCGTGCCGTCCGGCGGCGGCCTCCAGTCGCTCGTCGACCCACATCGGCTGCAGCCCCTCGCGCACGCGCCGGTGGTTCATCAGGCACACCGAGGCGAGGTTCACCTCGCGCAGCCTGCGAGCTGAGATCGGTGTCGTCCGCCAGGCACACGTCGCCCGCGCGCCGACCGCGGGCAGCGGCTCGCTGACCGTCACCGTCGCCGCCTCGCCGAGCGATCCGGCGCGTCCCACCGGGTGCACCCCGTACGTCGACCGTCCGTGCAGCGGCGCAGCGTCAGCGTGGGCGGTCGCACCGGCCGGCAACTGGGCGATCGCGACGCCGTCGCGGTGGACGACGAACGAGCAGGCGCTGGGGTGCGCGTCCCACCTCAGCGCCACCTGCCGTTGCACCAGGCCGCCCTGCAGGCCGGTCGTCCTGACCGGCGTCGCCGGCGCCGTCGCCACCGCCTGCGGGGCGCTCGGCGTCTGCAGCCCGGCGCTGTCGACCGCGCGGATCCACACCGTGTAGGTCTCGCCGTCGAACAGCTTGAAGGGCCCCGCGCCGTCGAGAAAGTACGTGTACGAAGCGGGCTGCGGCCTGGCGGCGCCGACGGTCGCGGCCAGCTCGGGTAGGCGCCCCGGGCGCGCGACGAGCACGTCGTAGCGCGCCACCGCGACGTCGTCCAAGGACGCCGACCACGTCAGCAGCAGCCCGAACGGGGTGCACGGGGCGACGCGCGGTGTGGCCAGACCAGGCGCGGACGGTGCCGCGTCCTGCGCCGAGGCGGGCCCCGCGCCGGCCAGGGCGACCGCGGCCACGACGATCGCTGCGGCGAGGTGACGAAGGCAGAGCACGGCGTCCGACAGTACTGCCATGGGCCCTCGCCGATGGCCGTTTGGCAACAATCGGACGGGGATGGATCCGCCGCGTCAGCGCTCGAGCATCCGCGCCATGACCTCGAGCGCGCCCGCCTTGTGCAGCGGCTCGTTGAGGTTTCCGCACTTCGGCGACTGCACGCACGAGGGGCAGCCGCGTTCGCACGGGCATTCGGCGATCAGCCTGTGGGCGTCGGCGACGAGCGTCTCGAAGGCCGCAAAGCCCTGGCGCGTGATGCCGACGCCGCCGGGGTGCCCGTCGTAGATGAAGATCGTCGGCCCGCCGGTCTGCGGGTGGGCGTTCGTCGACAGGCCGCCGATGTCCCAGCGGTCGCACATCGCCAGCAGTGGAAGGACCGCGATCTGGGCGTGCTCGGCGGCATGGATCGAGCCGAGCAGCACCTCCAGCGGAAAGTCGTCGGCGAGCAGGTCGGCATCCAGCTCGTACCACAGCGCCTGCGTGCCGAACGTCGTCTCGGGCAGGTCGAGGCCCTGCAGGTCGACGATCTCGTGGCTCGGCAGTCGCTTGCGCTGGTAGGCGAGCACTTGGTCGGTGACGTTCACGCGCCCGAACGAGAGCGTCACGCCGAGCGTCGAGCGCCGGTCCAGCAGCATCTCGATCTCGGTCATCGTCTCCTTCTTGGGCTGCGTGTAGAAGTCGCCCTCGAACGGCTCGACGAGCGCCCGGCGCGTGTCGAGATCGAGGCCGCGCACGATGTAGGGGCGAGCCTGGTGCAGGTAGACGGCGCCGTCGTGGACGGTCATGTGCGAGCGCGCGGACTCGACGGTGCCCAGCAGCTCGCCGCTGCAGACGTCGATGATCGCGACGGAGTCCGGCGAGGCAGAGCGCAACGAAACGCGCGCGGCGGGATAGTCCTCGGGGTGGCGCAGGACGTACTCGCCGCCGCGCTGCACGAGCTCGCCGGCGGTCACGAGGGCCTGCGCGTGCGCCTCCCAGCGCGGGCCGAGCGTGCCGGCGTCGCCGGCGCTCAGCGGCCCCTCGTGGGCGGCGCAGAGCAGGTGCGCGAGATGGATCGGCTCGTTCTCGTACTCGAGGATCGCGGCCTCGACCGCGCGCTCGAGGAACTCGTCGGGGTGACGGCAGAAGAACTGGTCCAGCGCGTCCTCGCCGGCGACGTAGAGCGCCAGGCCGCGCCCGCGGCGCCCCGCGCGCCCCCACATCTGGCGCAGCGAGGCGACCGTTCCGGGAAACGTCACGACGACCGCCGCGTCGAGCGCGCCGATGTCGATGCCGAGCTCGAGCGCGTTCGTCGTGATGACCGCCAGCAGCTCGCCGCGCATGAGCTTGTCCTCGAGCTCACGGCGCTGCTGGGGCGTGTAGCCGGCGCGGTAGGGGACGACGAGGCCGGCCAGGTCGGGGGCGGCGAGCGCGACGAGCCGCGCGACGAGCTCGACCGCCTTACGCGACTTGATGAAGCAGATCGTGCGCGCGCCGCGGTGCGCGAGCTCCGTGACGATCTCGGCGGCCTCGCCCAGCGCCGAGGCGCGCGTGCCGAGCGCCTCGTCGATCAGCGGCGGGTTCCACATCGCGATCTGGCGGCGCGCGCCAGGCGAGCCGTCGCGGTCGACGAGCGCGATGTCCTCGAGGCCGGTCAGGCGCTCGGCGAGCTCGACGGGGTTGGCGATCGTGGCGCTCGCCAGCAGCACGCGTGGCTCGGTGCCGTAGGCGGCGGCGATCCGCCGCAGGCGGCGCAGGACGTTCGCCACGTGCGAGCCGAAGACGCCGCGATAGACGTGCGCCTCGTCGACGACGACGACCGCGAGGTTTGAGAAGAAGTCTCCCCACGCGCGGTGGTTGGGAAGGATCCCCATGTGCAGCATGTCGGGGTTGGTCAGCACGACGTTCGCGCGCCGGCGGATCTGCGTGCGCTGCTCGCGCGCCGTGTCGCCGTCGTAGATCGCGGGGCGCACCTGCTTGGTCAGCCCGAGGGCGTTGATCGCGCGCGCCTGGTCCTGGGCGAGCGCCTTCGTCGGATAGAGGTACAGCGCGCGCGCCTTGGCGTCGCGGCACAGGACGTCGAGCGTCGGCAGGTTGAAGCACAGCGACTTGCCCGAGGCGGTGCCGGTCGTGACGATCGTCGGCCCGGCCCAGGCACGCTCCAGCGCTTCGGCCTGGTGGCTGTAGAGCGAGCCGATCCCGGCAGCGCGCAGCGCCGCGCCCAGCGCGGGGTGCAGCGTCTCGGGCACGGGCACGGCGACCGCCTCGCGGGCGCCCTCGAACGCCTCGCGCACGAGCCGCTCGTCGGCGCGCCCGGCATCGAGCAGGGCGCTCCAGGGCTGGGTGTCGGGGGCGACGGACAAGCTGCCCGGGATGGTACGAGCGCCCCGGGCCCGCCCCGCTCGCGCCGTGCGCAGTTTGCGTCAGATCGTTGGGAGCAGGGCGGCGGAGGCTGCACGGATGCGCTACGGGGTGCACATGGGACAGATGAGCAGGCAGCGCGACCTGCATGGCGAGCAGTCGGACGAGTCGTCCGGCGAGCACGACGCCTGACGCTCACCCCAGCAGCCGCTCCCACATCGCCTCCAGCGCCGCCGTCGCCCTGCGGCGCGCGCCGCGCGCCGGCTTGGCGTCGCCGAACGTGTCGAGCAGGTACGCGCGGTGGGCGGCCATCAGCAGCCGCGCGGACTCCGCGGGATCCGGCGGCGGGCACGGCGCCGCGGCGAGCAGGCGGGCGATCAGCCGGCGCGGGGCGTCCAGGGCGCTGTCGAGCCGGTCAGCGACCGCCGGGTCCTGCGCCGCCGCGGCGTCGATCGCGCGCAGCAGCGGGCCGTGTTCGGCGAACACGGCGACGAGGCCGGCGATCATCTCGCGCACGACATCCTGCGGGCGCTCGCGCTCGATCTGCTCGATGCGGCCGATCAGCGGGTCGCCGGAATCGGGCAGCAGGTCGGGAGCGAGCTGCGGCAGGTCGCGGTAGTGGCGGTAGAAGACCGTTCGCTTGAGGCCCGCCTCGGCCATCAGGGCGTCGACCGTGAGGTCTGCGAACGGGCGTTGCGCGAGCAGCGTGCGGGCCGCGTCGAGGATGCGCTCGCGGGCGTCGGCGGAGGCGGTGCGGGGAGCCCTGGCTGAATTTGACACTGTGTCACAAGTCTGGCACAGTGCGTCTTGCGACACAACGTCACAACCGTCGACCGCCATGCGCGGAGGACCCATGCCAGCGAGCACCCTCATGCCCGAACGCGCCCTCACCGGCGAAACCTCGATCGATCTGGCCGACGGCCGCCGCCTCGGCTACACGACCTATGGCGCGGATTCGGGTCCCCTCGTCGTCGTCCTCGACGGGCCCTGCTCGCGCGGGCTCGCCCGAGCAACCGATGCGATCGCCGCCGCCGAGGGCATTCGCCTCGTGGCGCCCGACCGGCCCGGGTGCGGGCGCAGCACGCCTGCGCCGCAGCGCGGCATCGCCGGCTGGCCCGCCGACCACGCCGCGCTGCTGGACGCGCTCGGGGCGCAGCGCGCCGGGATCCTCTCGCAGTCGGGCGGGACGCCGTATGCGATCGCGGTCGCCGCGGCGCTGGGGGAGCGCACGATCGCGCTCGCGGCGCTCGGGCCCGTGGCGCCGTTCGACGAGCCGGCCAGCGTCCGCGAGCTCGGCGGTGAGCTGCGCACGGCCGTGCGGCTGGCGCGGCATGCGCCGTGGTTGCTGGCGGCGATGCTGCGCGCGTTCTCGCGCTCGGCCGCCAAGGACCCGGGAAAGGCCGCGCGCAGAGCGGCCAAGGACATGCCGCCGGCCGACGCGCGCGTCGTCGCGGATCCGGCGATGTGGTCCGTGCACGAGCGGTCGTTCGCGGAGATCCTCGCCCAGCCGCGCGCGCTCGCGCACGAGATCGGGCTGATGTCGCGTCCGTGGGGCGTCGATCCGGCGGGCGCGCGCGTGCCGGTCGGCTTCTGGAGCGGCTCGCACGACACGCGCCATCCCACCGCCCAGGCGCATCGCCTCGCGGCGCTGATCGGCGGGGGCGCGCCGGTGCACGTCGTTCCCGAGACCGCCGCTTTCGGCCTCGTGCAGATCTGCGCGGAGGCGCTGCGCTTCGCGACGGCGTCGGACTGAAAGCAGCGTCAGCGCCGCTTGCGAGCCTGCTCGAACGCGCTGCCGTAGCGCGCCCCGATCCGGGGGTCGGTCATCATCGCGGCGGTCCAGGCCGCTTCGGCGTCGGACCAGGTGCCCGCGGGCACACCGTGGCCGGCCGCGTAGGCGTCGGCCCCTGCGAGGCGGACGCGGTCGCGCACCAGCCCCGCCGAGACCGCCACCCACTGCTCGAAGCTGATCCCGCCGCGCCGGCCGAGATCGCCGTCGTCGTTCAGGCCGGCCGCCGTCCAGTCCTGCGGCGTCGCGGTCGAGACCGGCGGCCCGGCCGCCTCGACGGGCCGTGGCCGCGCCGGCGCCAGGCCGTTGCCGGGGTGGGCCATCGCGGCGGCCGGCCAGTCCACGCGGACCTTCTCCGGCCTGCCGGGACGCGCCGTGCCTGGCAGGACCGTGCCCTCGGCGACGAGATGCAGCGCGTAGAACGGGACGAGCTCGCGTTTCATCCGCGTCCGGTACGGTGGCCCGCCCTCAGGCGTGACGTCGACGTCCAGGTCGAGGTTCATGGTCGCCATCCCCAGCACGGTCGTCGGCGTGGCTGCGCGGACCACGACCTGCGCGGGCAGCGACTTGCGCCGCTCGTCGGCCAGGTCGACGTTCTCGTCCTCGATCCCGTCGTTTGGCGGGTGCTTGAGCACCTTGTGGCTCAGCTCGGCCGACCCGTCGTCCTCGTCGATCAGCGTGTTGGCGTCCTCGTCGACGCGCACCCGGACCTCGTCGCCGAGCCGGATCCGCTCCAGACGCGCATGGCCGAGTCGCTGGCGGCAACCGACACGCAGCGCGGCGCCGGTCGCCGGGTGGGTGAGCTCGAGCGCCCATTCGAGGTGGTCGGGCGACGCGTCCGTTTGCCGGCGGATGCGGATGCCGACGATCCTCGCGGTGGCGGGCGTGCCGCGGCTTTCGAGCTTCTGCGCTCGCCGCAGGTTCGGACGCAGCGGCCGGGCCACGAAGCCGGGCCCGCTGAACCCGTCGAAGATTCCGTCCAGCAATCCCATACGCCCAAGTCTGCTGATCGGGCGCGGGCTCGTCCAGTCCGGGCGGCCGGCTGCGCGAGTGCGCGAGGATGTCTCGCATGCGCGCGCTCTACGTCGACCTCGACTCGACCCTGCTCGGCCCGGACGGCGCCCTCCTGCGCGCCGGCGACCACACGTTCACGCTCGCCGGCGTGCGCGCGCTGGAGGCCTGCCATCGCGCCGGCGCGGAGGTCGTGCTGATGTCCGGCCGGCGCAAGGCGACGGTCGCCGAGAACGCCCGCCTGTTCGGGCAGCGCTCCTACATCTACGAGGCGGGGTCGTGCCTCGTGCTCGACGGCGAGGAGCTGTGGCTGACCGGCGACCTGATGCCGGGCGACGAGGGCTCGATCCACGACCAGATCGCGGCATCGGGTGCGCCGGCGATGCTGCTCGAGCAGTACGCGGGGCGTCTGGAGTACCACGACCCGTGGCATCACGGGCGCGAGGTGTCGCATCTGTTTCGCGGGCTCGTCGATGCGCGCGAGGTCGATGCGCGCCTCGAGCGCCTGGGCCACGGCGCGCTGCGGCTCGTCGACAACGGCGGCGTGCACCGCCGCTCACCTGCGCTCGTCGAGCTCGACGACGTGCGCGCCTATCACCTCGTCCCGCGCGGGGCATCGAAGGCCAACGCGGTCGCGCGCCACATGCGCGCGCGGCAGATCGCCCCCGAGCAGGCGATCGCGGTCGGCGACTCGCGCGAGGATCTCGAGACCGCCGCCCACGTCGGCGCGTTCTGGTTCGTCGGCAACGCGATCGTGCGCGACCCCTCGCTGCGCGCGGCGATCGCCGGGCGGCCCAACGTGCACGTCGCCGAGGAGACGCACGGCGCGGGCGTCTACGAGGCCGTCGTCACGACGCTCGCGCGGCGGGGCAGCACTTAGGATCCGGGCAGGAAGCGGCCGCGGCTGCGCCCCAGCACGCGCGTCCAGAAGGCCGGCGCGACCGGTCGCCAGCGTGCCGGCGGCGGGACCGTCGTGCGCACCAGCGCGATCCAGTCCTCGAGCGGCATCTCGCCGGAGATGAGCTTCGCCAGCCCGTCGCTGACGGGCGCCTCCAGCCCGGCGTGGTCCAGCGCCCGTGCGAGCAGCGGAACGGACTCCAGCGACTCGACCGCCTGCCCGATGCGGTCGGGGATGTCGGCCGCCGCCACGCCTGCCGCGAGCAGCTCGCCGGCGCGCCGGTTGCGCGACTGCGGCGCGAGCACGGTGGCCACGAGGTCGCCCGTTCCCGCGAGGCCCAGCAGCGACTCGGGGCGCGCACCCTGCGCGTCGGCGTAGCGCCACACCTCGGCGAAGATGTGCCCGGCGGCGGCGCCCGCGGCGTTCAGGCCCTGCGCCTCCGTCGCGCCGGCCGCGAGCGCGGCGGCGTTCTTGGCGGCGCCGGCGAGCTCGACGCCGATCGGATCGTTGGACTGCTCGCAGACGACGCCGGCCCGGATGAAGACGCCGGCGAGCGAGCGGGCGAGGTCCTCGTTGGTCGAGGCGGCGACCAGGCCGGCGCCCTCGCTGACCATCTCGCGCGCGTGCGACGGTCCGCCGACGCACGCCACGCGGCCCTCGCCGAAGCGCTCGCGCAGGAGAATCGTCGGCGCGAGGCCGTGCGGCGGCGTCAGGCCCTTTGCCAGCGAGATCACGGCGCTGCGGCCGGGCAGCCCGGCTTTCGTCAGCCCCTGGATCGTCTTCGCCACGCCCGTCGAGGGGACGCCGAGGAAGACGTAGTCGGCGCGCCCGAGACCGGCCTCGACGGTCTCGATGCGCAGCTCCCTGGGCAGCTCGACGCCCGGCAGGTAATTGCGGTTCTCACGGTCCTCCAGCAGCCGCTTGGCCTGCTCGGCCGTGCGCGTCTGCAGCGTCGTGCGAAAGCCGCCGCGCGCGAGCAGCACCGCCACGGCCGTTCCGAACGAGCCCGCCCCGACGACGATCGCGCGCCTCGCCGGCAGCGACAGGCTCGGGCGAGAGCGGACGTCGGGCACGCGGCGAGGGTACTCAGACGCTGGGCGCGATGAGATCATCGTCCGCGTGTCCCCTCTGAGCCCCGCGATGCTGCGCCACGCCGATCCGCAGCGCGACGGCGCGGCCTGCGCGGCGATCTATGCGCCGCACGTCGAAGCGAGCGCGACCTCCTTCGAGGAGATCGCACCGGACGCGGCGCAGTTCGCCGCGCGCATCGAGGCGACGACCCGCGGCCATCCGTGGCTCGTGCTCGAGGACGCGGGGCTCGTCACCGGCTTCGCCTACGGCTCACCGCACCGGACGCGCGGCGCGTACCGCTGGGCGGTCGAGGTCGGCATCTACGTCGACTCCGCCTACCGCGGCGCAGGCGCAGGGCGCAGGCTCTACGAGGCGCTCTTCGACCTCCTGCGACGCCAGAACCTGCGGATCGCCTGCGCCGGCATCACGCTGCCCAACGAGGCGAGCATCGGCCTGCACCACGCGCTCGGCTTCGAGCCCGTCGGCGTGCAGCGCGCGATCGGGTGGAAGCTCGGCGCGTGGCACGACGTGTCGTGGTGGCATCTGCAGCTCACCCCCGGCGGCGCGCCACCCGCGGAGCCGCTCGGACCGCAGCGCCTGCGCGACTAACTCCGGGACCTACCCTCCCGCCGCCCGCCGGTAGCGCGACACGGCCAGCGGGGCGAAGATCGCGAGGATCACCAGCGACCACACGACCGCGCCCCAGACGCTGTTGTGAGCCGGCGCGCCGACCCACAGCGCGCGCATCGCGTCGACGACGACCGAGAACGGGTTGATCTCGGCGAACCAGCGCAGCGCCGACGGCATCGACTCGACCGGCACGAACGCCGACGAGATGAACGTCAGCGGAAAGACCGCGATGAAGCCGAGCGAGTTCGCCGCCTCGGGCGAGGAGACGAGCAGCCCGAGCAGCGCGAAGACCCACGAGAACGCGTAGCCGAACAGCAGCAGCAGGGCGAAGCCGCCGACGATCTCGACGACGCCGGCATCGAACGAGAAGCCGATCAGCAGGCCCGTCACGAGCAGCACGACGACCGACAGCGTGTTCGTGACGACGTCGGCCAGTGTGCGCCCGGCGAGCACCGACGGACGCGCCATCGGCAGCGAGCGGAAGCGGTCGATCAGGCCCTTCTTGAGGTCCTCGTTGAGCCCGAGGGCGGTGACGAAGCCACCGAAGGCGATGTTCTGGACGATGATCCCCGGCAGGAGGAAGTCCTTGTAGTCATAGCCGGGGGTCTGGATCGCGCCGCCGAAGACGTAGACGAAGAGCAGCAGGAACATCACCGGCTGCACCGTGAAGGCGAGCACGAGATCGGGCGCGCGCGTCAGGCGCACGAGGTTGCGCTCCGTGATGACCATCGTGTCCGACACCAGCTGCCTCATGCCGCCATCCCCTCGTCGTCATCGGCCGATTCGGCCACGTGGCCGGTCAGCGACAGGAACACATCGTCCAGCGTCGGGCGCCGCAGGCCGAGGTCGTCGACGCCCACCCCCGCCTCGCCGAGCAGGCGCACGGCCTCGACGATCGCGCCGCTGCGCCTGCGCACCGTGAGCTTCACGACGTCCCCGTCGGCTGCGGGCGGCTCGTCGGACATCGTCGCCAACGCCCGCGCGGCAGCCGGCGCCTGGGACGCGTCGGTGAGGTGCACCTCCAGGCGCTCGCCTCCGACGCGGTCCTTGAGCTCGTCGGGCGTGCCGTCGGCGATCACGCGACCCTGGTCGATGACGGCGATCCGATCGGCGAGGCGGTCGGCCTCGTCGAGGTACTGCGTCGTCAGCAGCACGGTCGTCCCCTCGTCGACGAGCGCCTCGATCGTCTCCCACAGCGTCAGCCGGCTGCGCGGGTCCAGGCCGGTCGTCGGCTCGTCGAGAAACAGCACTGGCGGCTTGGCGACGAGCGCGTCGGCGAGGTCCAGGCGCCGGCGCATGCCGCCGGAGTAGGTCTTCGCCGGCCGGTCGGCGGCCTCGAGCAGGTCGAAGCTCGTCAGCAGCTCGCGGCCGCGAGTGCGCGCCTGTGCGCGCGGCATGCCGTACAGCCGGCCGACCATGACGAGGTTCTCGAGGCCGGTGAGGTTCTCGTCGATCGCCGCGTACTGACCGGCGAGGCCGATCCTGTGGCGCAGCTTCGTCGCGTCCTTGACGACGTCCAGCCCCGCCACGCGGGCCGTGCCCGCGTCCGGGCGCAGCAGGGTCGCGAGCACCCGCACCGCGGTCGTCTTGCCGGCGCCGTTGGGACCGAGCAGGCCGAGGACCGTGCCCGGCGCCGCCTCGAAGCTGACGTCGTCGAGGGCGCGCACGGCGCCGAAGGACTTCGACAGGCCGTGGACGCTGATCGCGGCCTCGCCGGCCGGCGCAGCGTCGCCGGCACCGGCCCGGCTGCTCGCGGATGAATCGCTGACCTGCGATGTGGGAGGCATGCGGGCCCTTCTCTCGTCGGGGGGTCCGGGGGAGGTCCGTTGCAGCTTCAGACGGCCGTGGGGCACCGAAGTCATCGCTGAAGCTACCTGCAGCACAGTAGGCATTCTTTAGGACAGTTGCTGGCCGCAACCTGTGAAACCCTTTGCGCATCGTGCACGGCACCTCCGGACGGCTGCTGAAGCTCCTCTCGCTGCTGCAGACGCGGCGCGACTGGCCCGGCACGGAGCTCGCCGCTCGCCTGGCGGTCTCGCCGCGAACGATTCGCCGCGACATCGAGCGCCTGCGCGAGCTCGGCTACCCCGTCGACGCGTCGACCGGGCCGGCCGGCGGCTACCGCCTGCACGCCGGCACCGCGATGCCGCCGCTGCTGCTCGACGACGACGAGGCGGTCGCGATCGCCGTCGGCCTGCGCACGGCCGCAGGCGCGTCGGTGACCGGCATCGAGGAGACCGCGATCCGCGCGCTCGTCAAGCTCGAGCAGGTCCTGCCGTCGCATCTGCGCCGCCGCGTCAACGCGCTGCAGGCCGCGACGGCGACGCTGCCGGCCACTGGCCCGACCGTCGACCCGGCGGCGCTGACGGCGATCGCGGGCGCCTGCCGCGACCTCGAGCGCCTGCGCTTCGCCTACCGCGCGCGCGACTGCACGCAGAGCACCCGCCTCGTCGAGCCCCACAGTCTCGTCAACCTCGGTCAGCGCTGGTACCTCGTCGCCTGGGACTGCGACCGCGACGACTGGCGCACGTTTCGCGTCGACCGGCTCGAGCGACCGGCGCCCGCCGGGGCGCGCTTCTCGAAGCGCACGCTGCCGGGCGACGACCCCGCGGCGTACGTCGCGTCGAACCTCTCGCACGCGCCCTACCGCTACCAGGCACGCGTGACCCTGCACGCGGCGGCGGCGCAGATGGCCGAGCGCTGGCCGCGCATGTGGGGCAGCGTGGCGCCGCTGGGCGAGCACACGTGCGAGTACCGTACGAGCGACGACTCGCTGGACTGGCTGGCGATGCGCGTCGGCATGCTCGGCGTCGACTTCGACGTCCACGAGCCGCCCGAGCTCGTCGAGCGCCTGCACGCGCTGGCGCAGCGCTTCGAGCGGGCGGCGGGAGAGCCGTAGGCCGCAGCGCGCTACGTCGAGGAAGTGGCCGCGACCGACATGGCCGCGCAGCGCCCGGATGCTCCACAAAGGTGTCCACGGGCTGGATCTGGCTCGGCGTCGTGATGGCGCTCGGATTGGGCGCCTGGGTCCCGCGCGTCGATGCGATGAGCCCGCGCGGTCGCCCTGCCCGACTGATCTCTCACAGCGCCTGCGCCAGCCGCTCGCCGGCCGACTCGAGCTCGGCGACGGTCGCGGCCTGGACGATCGCCTGCAGGTCGAGGATCCGCACGTCGAAGGGCTCGATCGCGATCGCGCCGGCGATCGCATGGCAGGGGACGCCCGACTGGCGCGCGCGGATCGCGATCTCACCTGCGACGCGGCCGCCGAGCGTCGTCGCATCCAGGCGGGCCTCGCCGACGACGACTGCCCGCGCGGCCCGCATGCGCGCGGCGAAGCCGAGCTCCTCCAGGACGAAGGCTGCACCGGAAACCAACCGGGCGCCGATCTGCGCCCAGAGCCCGCCGGCAAGGCCGCCGCCCGCGCCCGTCATCGGCACCCCGCGCGGATCGCGCGCGAGCAGCGTGGCGCGCTCGCGCAGGCGGCGGGCGAGGCGCCGCACGGTGTCGTCATCGATCCCGGCACAGCGCGCCGCCGCCCCCTCCCACGAGACCCGCTCGTCACACAGCGCCACGAGCGTCGTGCCGCGCAGCCCCCCGCCCGAGGCGATCGCCTCGACGGCGCCGGCGCCCCCGTCGCAGCCGGCGGCGTCGCCGCATGCGAGCACGACGACCTGTGCCCCGGCATCGATCGCCGCGGTGACGAGCTGGCCGGTCCCGTAGGAGGACGCGGCGAGGGGATTGGTCCCGTCTGCACCGATCTGCGCCGCCTCGACGATCGCCGTCGCACCATCCTCCACGAGCCCGAAGCCGACGACGACCTCGCGGCCCAGCGGGTCTGAGACCCGCGCGCTCGCCGTCGCGCCGCCCAGCGCGGGCAGCAGGATCTCGAGCGTCCCGCGCCCGCCGCCGGCGACCGGGCAGAGGTCCGCGACCCCGGCTCCGGCACGCTCGAGGCCACGCCCGATCGCCGCCGCGACGACGGGCGCGCGCAGCGCTGCGCCGAGGGCGGCGGGTGCGACGAGGACCGGCCTGCTGTTCGCCATCTGCGAGAAGCAGTACACGACGCCGACCGCGGCTGGCATCCTGTCCGCGATGGCGCCTCGCGGGTACACGACGGCCTCGGCGACGCCCCCTGGCCGCCGAGCTTCGCCAAGCAGCCCGGCGAGCCCAGAGCGCGTGCAGCCGTCGAAGGCGAAGGAGGAGGACGCGTGAACGCGATCGATGCAGCGCCGGCCTACGTGACGGGCGGCCGCGAGTGAGTGCCGGCGCGCGCCTGAAGGCCCTCCTCGGCTGGCCGCTGCGGCGCGCGCTCGATCCGCGCGTGCGGATGACCGTGCATGAGATCGACGCGCGACTGGGCTCCGAAGATCTCGCCCGCCCGACGATCCACGACCGCCTCGACGATCTCGACAAGATCGGCCGCGACATGCTCGCCGGCCTGGGCTGGCGCGACGTCCCCGAGCCCGGAATCGCGCTCGCGCGGCTCGATGCGCAGCATGCCGCCTACCTCAACTGGGCGACCGGGCCGGAGGGCTACGCGTCGCAGGCGGGCATGTGGTTCAACCCCCCGGTTCCAATCGACCACAAGGCCGGCGCGGTCGGACCACTGCTCGTCAACGAGCGGATCGTCGAGCAGCCGTTCGTGTTCGGCGCGCTTGCCCGCCTGCCGTCGGGAGCCCGCATTCTCGACGTCGGCGGCAGCGAGAGCACCGTCGGCCTGTCGCTGGCGACGCTCGGCCACGACGTGACGATCGTCGATCCCCGAGCCCATCCGCTCGCGCATCCCAACCTCCATCACGCGGCCGGCCGGCTCGACGAGCTGCCCGCCGATACGGCGCCCTTCGACGCCGCGATCGCGCTCTCGGCGGTCGAGCACTTCGGCCTCGAGCACTACGGCCTGGAGGCGTCGCAGCGACGGCTCGACCTCGAGGCGCTCCTGACGCTGCGCGATCGCGTGCGTCCCGGCGGTCTGCTCGTGCTCACCGTCCCGTTCGGGACCGCAGCGGCCGACGCCTTCCAGCGGGTCTACGACGAGCGCGGCCTGGCGGAGCTGCTGGCAGGCTGGCAGGTCGAGACCTCGCTGCGCGTCGGGCGGGTCGATCGCCTCACGTGGCAGATCGGCTCGCCGTCGCTCGAGCGCCACGGCGTCGCGCTCCTGACGGCACGCAGGCCGTAGGAGCACACTTGCGCTGTGGACGACCTGCGCCCCGGTGAGCGTTTCGCGGGCTGCCGCATCGAGGCGGTGGCCGGGCGCGGCGGGATGGGCGTCGTCTACCGCGCGACCGAGCTGGCGCTGCAGCGACGCGTCGCGCTGAAGGTCGTCGCCCCGCAGGACGTCGCCGACGCCGGCTTCGGTGAGCGCTTCGGCCGCGAGGTCCGCCTCGCGGCGTCGATCGACCACCCTAACGTCGTCCCCGTCTACGGGGCGGGGCGGGAGGGCGACCGGCTGTACCTCGTCATGCGCTACGTCGACGGAACCGACCTGCACGCGCTCATCCGCGGCAAGGGGCGTCTCGAGCCGGCGCGCGCGGCGGCGATCGTGGAGCAGCTCGCCGCCGGCCTCGACGCGACCCACGCGGCCGGGCTCGTCCACCGCGACGTCAAGCCGGCCAACGTCCTGCTGACGCGCGCAAGCGCGGCGCCGGTCCACGACCACGTCTATCTCACGGACTTCGGGCTGACGGTCGAGGTCGCCTCCGACGCCCGCATGACCACGACCGGCCAGTGGATCGGCAGCGTCGACTACATGGCGCCCGAGCAGCTGCGCGCCGAGCCCGTCGACGCCCGCACGGACGTCTACGCGCTCGGCGGCGTGCTGCATGCCGCGCTGACCGGCGACGCCCCGTTTCGCCGCACGACCGTCGTGCAGACGATCGCCGCCCACCTCAGCGACCCGCCGCCGCGCCCGAGCGCCGTGGCTGCTGTCGATCCCGCCTTCGACGCGGTCATCGCGCGCGCCCTGGCGAAGGATCCTGCCGACCGCTACGGCTCGGCGGGCGACCTCGGGCGGGCGGCGCAGGCGGCCGTCCGCGGCGAGCGCGTCACGACCGCTGAGCGCGTCGTCGCGCGCGGGTCCGCCGCACCCAGCGAAGAGCGCACCGGCAGGCTCGCGCCGGCTGCCGCGAGACGGATCGAGCCGGCGCCGGCGCCCCGTCGCGACGCGCTTGCAACCGAGCGCGTGGGCGTACGGCGTCATCGGCGCAGCATCGGCCCGCGCGTCCTGCTCACGATCGCCGCGCTCGCCTGCCTCGCAGCGGTCGCCGCCGGGGTCGCGGCCACGGGTGACGACGGCGGACGGCCGCCGTCGGCGTCGCTCAGCGCCGACGAGATCCGCGGCGTCGCCCAGGACTTCGCCGCCGCCTACGGGGACGAGGATGCCGGTGCCCTGCGATCGCTCCTGACGCGCAACGTGCAGCGGGTCGGTCCCGACGGCGGCCAGCGGCGCCGCGAGAACGTGCTCGCCGTCTACCGCCGCCAGTTCGCGGCGGCCGACGTCGAGGCCTACGAGCTCGACGATGTCCAGGTCGTGCCCGGCGCCGCCGGGCGCGCCGCGGGGATCTACACGGTCAGGCGGGCGGGGCGCGACGACATCACCGGCCGCGTCGCCTTTGGGGTCGTGCGCGAAGCGGGGCGGCCGCGCATCGCCCTGATCGCCACGCAGCCCGACTAGCGGTGTACCCGCGGAGCGCACCGTTAGCAGGTCTTCGAGACGACCAGCTCGACCGTGCTGCGGGGCCGAACCAGCGACCTGGCGTTGGGATCGGACCGGCAGACGACGCGCGGCCGGCGGCGAAGCGCGTCCAGCAACCCGTCGTCGATCGACACGCGGACGTCGAAGCCGAGCGCCTCGAGCTTCGCCACGGCCGGTGCGATCTCGAGGCCGAGCACGTCGGGCAGCTCGATCCTCGAGCGCCGGACCACGCGCAGCGCGCGCCAGGTCGCGCGCGCTCCCGGCGCCGAGGCGCCGACGTCGATGACGTTCGCTCCCTCGCGCAGGCTCACCCGCGCGGCGAAGCGCCCGCCGCTGACGCGGACGCGCCTGCCGCCGACCAGGACGCGGGCGCTCGCCGGAGCGACGCTGCCGCTGACCCGCACGCCGGCCTCGCGGGTCGTCACGCCGTCAGGCGGCGCGGCGAGCGTCAGTCCCACGGGCTCGCGGGGCGCCTCCGGCGGCGAGTCGCCGCAGCCCGCGGCGGCCGTCGCCAGCGCGAGCAGCAGCAGCGGGCGCCGGCTTCGCAGCGTCATCCGCCGGAGCCTAGGACTCGAGCTGGTCGAGCAGGCAGTCCGCCGGCGGCTTGTCGTCGCGCCAGCGCTGGACCTTCGTCCCGTGGCGGATGCGCCCGTCGCTGACGTGGTCGTAGGTGATCTCGACGACGAGCTCGGGACGCAGGGCCACCCACTCGAGGTCGCGTCCGGCGCTCCAGCGCGACGGATCGCCGGTCCCGCGCTCACCTGTCTCGTACGGCGCGAGCTCGCCAACGAGCTCGCGCTTGCGCTTGGCCGTGAAGCCGCTCGAATGGCCGACCTCGTGCAGGCGGCCGTCCTCGCCGTAGAGGCCGAGGATGATCGCGCCGACGGTGCCCTCCGCCTTGCCCGGGCGCCAGCCCATGACGACGGCGTCGATCGTCCGCACGCGCTTGACCTTGACCATCGCGCGGCGCTCGCCCGGCGCATAGGGACAGGCGAGCTCCTTGGCGATCACGCCCTCCTCCTCGTGCAGCCAGCGCTCGGCGTCCGCCGCCGTGCGGACGACGGGCGTGAGCTCCAGGCCGGCGATCGTCTCCAGGACCGCGCGGCGCTCGGAGTAGGGCCGCTCGAGCAGCACCTCGTCGTCCAGCGCAAGCACGTCGAAGGCGACGAAGCGCGCGGGGGTCTCCTTCGCGAGGCGCTCGATCCGCGAGGCCGCCGGGTGGATGCGCTGGCCGAGGGTGTCGAACGACGCCGCCACGAGCTCGCCGTCGACGACGTAGCGGCCGGCCGGAAACGTCACCTCGGGGAAGTAGCGTGACAGCGGCTTGCCATTGCGCGACTGCAGGTAGACCTCGTCAACATCGACGAACGCGATCGCGCGAAAGCCGTCCCACTTCGGCTCGTATGCCCAGCCGTCCCCCTCGGGCAGCTTCGCGCGCGGGCGTGCGAGCTGGGGCGCAAGCGGGGGCTTCAGGGGGAGCGCCATCAGCGCCAACGCTAACGCCCCGGCGCTCAGAGGTTGCGACGGTGCCCACGCTCCGGCCGCTCGTCGAAGATCGGGCGCGACTCCGCTCCGTAGCGAAGGGCGAGGACTTCGAAGAGCGCAACGGCGCTGAGGAGTGATGTGAGAAGGACCATGCGTGCATTCTCGAACATTGTGCGCTCCAGCGGTAGCCTTGATCACCTTCATGACCCCAAGGGTCTACCTATGACCTTGCAACAGCTGCAATACGTCCTCGCGGCGATCGAGCACGGCTCGTTCTCGGCCGCGGCGGAGTCGTTGCATCTCGCGCAGCCGTCGCTCTCCGAGCAGGTGCGCCGCCTCGAGGCGGAGCTCGGCGTCGCGCTCTTTCGGCGCGTCGGGCGCGGCATCGTGCTGACCGAGAGCGGACGCGCCCTGCGTCCCCACGCGGAGGCCATGCTCGCCGCCGCCGAGCGGGCGCGCGAGTCGGTCGGCGCGATCCGCGAGCTGCGCGGCGGGCTGGCGGCCTTCGGCACGTTCGGCACGGCCCGCACGTATCTCGGGGCAGATCTCGTCGAGGACTTTCGCCGCAGCCACCCGGACGTCCGCGTGCGGCTCGTCGGACAGAACTCGTCGGAGACCGCGGAGGCGATCCGCTCCGGCGAGCTCGAGGCCGGCCTCGTCGTGCTGCCGATCGACGACCGTGGGCTCGACGTGCGCCCGGCGATGCGCGACGAGGTCCTCTGCGTCTCGGTCGACGCCGCGCGGCTGCGGCGGCCGATGACGATCAAGCGCCTCGCGGCTGGGTCCTCATCGAAGGTGGCGCCGCTGATCCTGCCCGAGGCGAGCTGGGGATCGCAGGATCCCACCCGGCGGCTGCTGGCCGAGCGCGCCCAGCGCGAGGGCGTGGCGCTCGAGCCGCAGATCGAGGTCGAGGACGTCGAGGTGGCGCTCGACCTCGCCGCCCGCGGCCTCGGCGACACGATCGCCGAGCGCGGCATGCTGCGCAGGATCGCCCCGCCCGGGGTCGGATGGGTGCCGTTCGCCGAGCCGATCTACGAGACGTTCGCCTTCACCTGGCGCCGCGGAGCGCAGCTCTCACCGGCCACGCGCGAGTTCATGGCCTTCGCCGAGCGCCGCCTCGACGCGCTCGCCGAGGGTCTGCGCACGCAGCCCCCGCGGCGCCGCGAGCCTCCGGTCAGTCGCGCCGCGGCGCCGCGCTGATGCCGCGCAGCCGTCGCAGCGCCAGGTCCGACAGGCGCGAGGAGATCCCGTGCAGGACGCCCATCCCCTTCACGGGCGCCTTCCAGTAGAGGGTGCGGCTGTCGCGCTCGATCGCGCGGGCGACGCGCACCGCGAGCTCGGACGCCGGCTCGCCCGGGCGATACCAGTCCGGCAGCTCGGAGCGCTGGTGGTCGTGCAGCGCGGTGTCGATCTCGCCGGGATAGACGGTCGTCACCGAGACGCCGCTGCCGTTGAGCTCGTGGCGCAGCGCCTCGGCGAACATCCGCTGCGCCCCCTTCGTCGCGGAGTACGCCGCCGCGCCGGGAAACGACCGCAGTCCGGCGCCCGAGGACATCACGACGATGTGGCCGCTGCCGCCGGCCAGCAGGTACGGGAGGGCGGCCTTGACCGTGTAGACGGTGCCCAGCCAGTTGACCTCCGTCATCTGCTCGATCGTCTCGATGTCCTGCGTGCTGACCGGCTCGTAGAAGGCGATGCCGGCATTGACGACCAGCAGGTCGATCCCGCCGGTGATCGCGACGAAATCCTCGACGGCTGCCTGCACGGACTCGCGCAGGGCGACGTCGCAGACGAGCACGTGGTGTGCGCCGGGAAGCTCCGCCGCCGCCGCTTTGAGGTCGCCCACGGAACGCGCGGCGAGACCGACCGTCGCGCCGCGACCGGCGAGCTCGTGGGCGAGCGCGCGCCCGATTCCCCGGGACGCACCGGTGACGAAAGCTCTCGTGCCGGATCCGATCTGCACGCGGCGATGCTAACCCCGATCTTCCCCCGGGTGCCGCGCGAGGCCGATACCATCGGCGCAGATGACGACCGATCATGCGACCGTCGCCGAGGAGGAGTACCTGCAGACGCTGTTCTGGCTGCAGGAGGCGAAGCTGCCGATGACGGGCGCGAACGTCGCGCGCGCCATGCGCCTGTCGGCCCCGACCGTGCACGAGATGATCGGTCGCCTCGAGCGCGACGGCTACATCACGCGCGCCGATGACAAGGCGATCAGCTTCACCGATTCGGGCCTCGACCACGCTGAGGGCGTCGTCCGGCGCCATCGCCTCATCGAGCGCTTCCTGACCGACGTGCTCGGCATTCCCTGGGACGAGGTCCACGAGGAGGCCGAGCGCCTGGAGCACGCGATGAGCCCCGTGCTCGAGGAGCGCATGCTGGCCGCGATCGGCGACGCGAAGACCTGCCCGCACGGCCATCCGATCGTCGGCGGCGCGCGCCTGGAGGGCGTTCCGCTCGCCGACGTCGCCGAGGGCGCGTCGGTCACGATCCTGCGCCTGGAGAACGAGGCGGAGGACCTGCTGCACTACCTCAAGGCCGCCGGCATCGAGCCCGGCATGAAGGGAACCCTGACGGCCACCTCGCAGGACGAGGTCACCGTCACCTGCGAGGACGGGGTCGAGTGCTCCGTGACGTTCTCCGTCGCCGAGACCGTCTCGGTCGTGGCCGATCCCTCGCCGCCGGCGCGCATCGCGCTTCCCGCGCAGCTCGTGCTGGCGCGCGAGCGTTACGGCCGCTGAGGCACGCATGCGCACCCAGATGGTCTGTCTCGAGGACGGCATCACGTCTTGCGGCTTTCGCAAGATGGCGGCCTACGTCGCGCAGCTGCAGCCGGGCACGGAGTCCTGCTACATCTCGACGGAGCGCTATCGCAGCGTGAAGGCGGCCGTCCGGGGCATGGGCGACAAGGGCGTCATGAGCGACGAGCAGGTCGACGAGATCGCCCAGGGGCTGAAGGACTCCGACCTGATCGGCTTCTCCTCGATGACCGGCTACGCCGACCTCACGCGCCGCGTGATTCGCCGGGTGCGCGAGCTCAGCCCCTCGACGTACATGATCTGGGGCGGCATCCATCCGATCATCCAGCCCGAGGACGCGATCCTCGCCGACGTCGACGCGGTCTGCACCGGCGAGGGCGAGTTCGCCTTCGAGGAGCTCCTGCAGAACCTCAAGGAGGGCCGCGACGTCACGCGGACGAAGAACTTCTGGTTTAAGCCGACCAGCGCCAACGGCGGCCAGGAGATCGTCAAGAACCACTTCCTGCCGCTGATGACGGTCGGCGAGATGGAGTCGCTGCCGTTTCCGCAGTACGGCGAGGAGCACGAGAAGATCTACCTCCCGGGCAAGGGCTTCGTCAAGACGACCGTCGAGGACTACCTGCTCAACGACGGCCTCGGCTACACGACGCTGTGGTCGATCGGCTGCCCGTTTCACTGCGCCTACTGCGGCAACACGAAGTTCATCGCCAACGACGCGAAGTACAAGCGCATCCGCCACCCGAGCGCGCGCTACATGGTCGACCAGGTCAAGGACGCCCGCGCGCGCTTCCCGCACCTCAGCCAGGTCTCCTTTCACGACGACAGCTTCATGGCGATCCCCTACGGCCAGCTCGAGGAGTTCGCCGAGCTGTGGCACGACGAGCTGAAGCTGCCGTTCGCCGTCTACGGCGTGATCCCCAACTACGTGCGCCAGGACAAGTTCGAGCTGCTCTCGTGGGCGGGCATGAACCGCATCCGCATGGGGATCCAGTCGGGCTCCAAGGACATGCTGGACTTCTACAAGCGCCCGACGCCGCCCGAGAAGATCCTCAAGGCCGGCGAGGTGATCGCGTCGTTCGCCCCGAGGTACCACATCCCCGCGGCCTACGACATCATCATGGACAACCCGATCGAGACTCGGGACGACGTCAAGTCCACGCTGCAGCTGCTCTACGAGATGGACCGGCCGTACACGCTGTTCATCTACTCGCTGAAGGTCATCCCGAACACGGGCCTGGCCGCCGCCATGCAGGAGCGCGGCGTCGACCTCGACGAGATCGACGACTCCTATCTCGCGATCCCCCCGCGCTGGGCCAACCTCATGCTCTACGTCATCGCCTTGTGGCGCCCGCCGCCGTGGCTATGGAACCGCCTCATCGGCCACGTGCGCGCAAGCGGCGAGCAGCAGAGCCTGTACCCGCGCCTGGGCGTCGTCCTGCGCACGCTGTATCTGACCAAGCGCGTGCTGTGCCACGTGCGCGTGATGGACTTC
>Ga0208736_1000113_pt1 | contig 24796 bp, 30 predicted proteins | sample AntDryMetagUQ255_FD_188090 | JGI IMG/M metagenome (GOLD analysis project Ga0208736, IMG submission 188090) | Polar desert microbial communities from Antarctic Dry Valleys - UQ255 (SPAdes) | ecosystem: Environmental > Terrestrial > Soil > Desert | place: Antarctic Dry Valleys | collected 2008-12-31 | reverse complement strand
GCGGCCGAGGGCGCGATCGACGCGGCCTCGATCCTCAAGCCGGCGCTCGCCCGCGGCGAGCTGCAGACGATCGGCGCGACGACGCTCGAGGAGTACCGCAAGTACCTCGAGCGCGACAGCGCGCTGGAGCGTCGCTTCCAGCAGATCCGCGTCGAGCAGCCCTCGACGGAGGAGACCGTGCAGATCCTCAAGGGCCTGCGCGACCGCTACGAGCAGCACCACAAGGTGCGCATCACCGACGAGGCCCTCGAGGCCGCGGCGGAGCTCGCCGACCGCTACATCTCAGACCGCTTCCTGCCCGACAAGGCGATCGACCTCATCGACGAGGCCGCCTCGCGGATGCGCATCAAGTCGATGACCTCTCCGCCCGTCTATCGCGAGCTCGAAGAGGAGATCGAGACGACGCGGCGCGAGAAGGAATCGGCGATCGAGGCGCAGGAGTTCGAGAAGGCCGCGAACCTGCGCGACGCCGAGCGCCGCCTGACGCAGAAGAAGCGCGAGCTCGAGGAGCAGTGGGAGGCCGGCGAGGCCGAGACCGAGCGTCCCGCGATCGGCGAGGAGGAGATCGCCGACATCGTCTCGATGTGGACGGGGATCCCCGTCTTCAAGCTGACCGAGGCCGAGACGGCCAAGCTCATGCGGATGGAGGAGGAGCTGCACAAGCGCGTCATCGGGCAGCAGGCCGCCGTGGAGGTCATCTCCAAGGCGATCCGCCGCTCGCGTGCCGGGCTGAAGGACCCGAAGCGGCCGACCGGCTCCTTCGTCTTCCTCGGCCCGTCCGGCGTCGGCAAGACGGAGCTCGCGCGCACGCTGGCCGAGTTCCTCTTCGGCGACGAGGACGCGATGATCCGCGTCGACATGTCGGAGTACATGGAGAAGCACTCCGTGTCGCGGCTCGTGGGCTCGCCCCCGGGCTATATCGGCTTCGACGAGGGCGGCCAGCTCACCGAGGCGGTCCGGCGCAAGCCGTACTGCGTGCTGCTGCTCGACGAGATCGAGAAGGCTCACCCGGACGTCTTCAACATCCTCCTGCAGATCCTGGAGGACGGACGCCTGACGGACTCGCAGGGCCGCACGGTGGACTTCCGCCACGCGATCGTGATCATGACGTCGAATATCGGCGCGTCGGAGATCGCCCGCAACACGCCGCTCGGCTTCGCCGTGTCCGACGACGAGACGGGCATCACGTACGACGACATGAAGAACCGGATCATGGGCGAGCTGAAGAAGGTCTTCCGTCCCGAGTTCCTCAACCGGATCGACGACGTGATCGTCTTCCACAAGCTCCAGAAGGAAGAGATCAGGCAGATCGTCGACCTGCTGCTGCGCCGCATCCGCGAGTCGATGGCCGACCGCGGGCTGCAGCTCGAGCTCACCGACGAGGCCAAGGACCTGCTCGTCGACAAGGGCTGGGACCCCTCGATGGGCGCCCGGCCGCTACGCCGCGCGATCCAGCGCTACATCGAGGACCCGCTGGCCGACTTCGTGCTGCGGGCCGAGCTGACGCCGGGCGCGACGATCATGGTCGAGAAGGCGCCCGACGAGGACGACCGCGAGGTCTCGCTGACGGTCGTCGAGCCGAAGATGGTGCCGGCCTCCGTCGGCGGCGGCAGCGCCGAGGCGTCAGACGAGGGACCGGCCGAGCCGGGCGGCGCGCTCGATCAGCCGACGATCGAGGAGCCCGCCTCCGAGTAACGCCGGACTGCCGACGCATCGTGATCGAGGGCGGCCCGCGGGCCGCCCTCGATCGTTGGGGGGCGAAGCGCAGCGCCGTCCTTCCTATGACCGGTGATGAACGCCATCGGAGCGCGAGGAGCACGAGGGTACGATGAACGCCATGTCCATCGCAGCGCAGATGACCGCCGACGAGTACCTGCTCCTGCCATACGACGGCCGGCGTACGCAGCTGGTTGCGGGTGAGGTCGTCTTGGACGCACCGGCCTGGACGCATCAGTTCGTGTGCACGGATCTCCTGTTCGCTTTGGTGACCTGGACGCGAGCCGAGGCCGGCCGCGGTGTCGCGATCCTGCCGGTCGACGTCCGCCTCGACGACCGCAACGTCTACAACCCCGACATCCTCTGGTACGGCGAGGAACGTGCTCCGCGAAGGGGCGACTCCAGGCCGTACCCGATACCCGACATCGCCGTCGAGGTGCGCTCGCCGTCCACGTGGCGCTACGACGTCGGAGTCAAGAAGTCGGTCTACGAGCAGCGAGCCTTGCCTGAACTGTGGCTCGTCGACCCCCGCGCGCAGACGGTGCTCGTCTTTCGTCGCTCCAGGCCGCGCGCGGCCGGCTTCGATGTGGCGCTGGAGCTCGAGCGCGACGAGCTGCTCACGTCAGCGCAGCTGCCGGGCTTCGCGCTGGCGCTTGGCGAGCTCTTCGCGGACACCGCGTGAGCTGCGCTACGCCTCGAGCGTGCGTCGCGCGAGGGCGAGGTCCAGGTGCGTCTCCCAGCGTGCCATGAGGCCTTCGCGCAGCGTCCAGAGATGGATCGTCGCCCAGTGCTGCGGGCGGTCCTTCGCGCCCGTCGGCTTGGCCGTGATCGAGACGAACGCGAGCACGTGCTCGGGATCCATCGGCACGAGCCCGTCGACGTTGACGTGGACGTCCTCGTAGCGATCCTCCCAGCGCGCGACCCACTGGCGCCAGCCGGTCATCCCGCGCAGCGTCGACTCGGCCGGTCGCAGGGGATCGAAGACGAGCTCGATGGCGGGGTGCACGCTATCTTCGAGCACCGACAGGCCGTCGGCGTTCCAGCGCGCGTAGAAGCGATCGGCAACCTCGACTGGCGTGGACATGCAGGTCAAGATAATGGTGGCCGGCACGCGCCTGGCCGCATGTTCGAGGCCGTCGCGCGACGATCGTGCAGTCGCAGGGAACGATGTTCGATCGCACGTCACGGCGTAGGGGCATGGAGTCCCTTCGCCTTGCTGCCCTGGCCCATCTGCAGTCGCTGAGCTTCGACGAGCTCGAGCTGCTGGCGCCCGAGGCCTCGGAGCTGCGGGTGGCGGCCGGCCGCCGGCTCATGCTCGCGGGCTCGCTGCATCACGAGCTGGCGCTGATCGCAGAGGGCCGCGGCTCCGTGCGCTGCGCCGGCGAGAGGATCGCCGAGCTCGGTCCCGGCGACGCCTTCGGCGAGCTCTCCTCGCGCGGCTCGGCCTACGCGACGGCGACGGTTCACGCGGTGACGCCCCTGCACCTCGTGGTCTTCAGCATTCGCTCCGTGCGGCGCCTGCGCGAGACCGCGCCGGAAGCCGTGCAGGCGCTGCTGACGGCCTGCTCGCTGGACGCGCAGGAGCGCGCGCTCGCGCTCGCGGGGCCCCGCCCCGCCGCCGATCTGAAGCTCCTCGCAGCCGCCGCCGCGTAGCGCTTTCGCACCGGCTGCCGGGGGCGAAGACGTCGGCCCCGCACCCTAGGCTGAGGGCAATGGCTCGCCCCTCCACGATCCACGTCTGCTCGACCTGCGGGCACAGCTGCGCGCGCTGGCACGGGCAGTGCCCGGGCTGCGACGCCTGGAACACGCTCGTCGAGGAGCACGCGCCCGCGCAGCCGGCGTCCGGCTCGCGCCCGCGCGGGGGCGTACGTGCCGGGGTCGCGCCCGGGCGCCCCGTGCGCCTGGCCGACGTCAGCACCGCGCGCGTGCCGCGCCTGCGGACCACGATCGGGGAGCTCGACCGCGTCCTCGGCGGTGGCCTCGTGCCCGGCTCGATGGTGCTGCTCGGCGGCTCGCCCGGGATCGGCAAGTCGACGCTGACGAACATGGCCCTCGGCAACCTCGCGGCCGCCGGACACCGCACGCTGTACGTGTCCGGCGAGGAGTCCGCCGCCCAGATCCGGCTGCGCGCCGAGCGGCTGACGGCCGGGGGCGGCGCGCTCGAGGTGCCGGTGCTCGCCGAGACCGACCTCGACACGATCCTCGCGACGCTGCGCGCCGAGCGCCCCGAGGTCTGCGTGGTCGACTCCGTCCAGACCATGCACGCGGCCGACCTCAGCGGGGCGCCCGGCTCGGTCGGCCAGGTTCGCGAGGTCGCCGGGCGGATCATGCAGGTCGCCAAGGCCGACGACATCGCCGTGCTGCTCGTCGGGCACGTCACGAAGGAGGGCGCGCTCGCCGGCCCGCGCGTGCTCGAGCACCTCGTCGACTGCGTGCTGCAGTTCGAGGGCGAGCGCGAGCGCACCTACCGCACCCTGCGCGCGCTGAAGAACCGCTTCGGCTCCACGAACGAGGCCGGCGTCTTCGAGATGCGCCAGAGCGGCCTCGTCGAGGTGCTGGATGCGAGCGCGCGCTTCGTCGCCGAGGCCACCGGCAAGCCCGGCTCGGTCGTGCTCGCGGCGATGGAGGGCACGCGCCCGCTGCTCGTCGAGGTCCAGGCGCTCGTCTCGCAATCCGAGCTCGTTCCGCCGCGCCGCGTCGTCAACGGCCTGGATCGCAACCGCCTGGCGCTCGTGCTGGCCGTCCTGGGCCGCCATGCGGGCATCGGCGCCGGCAACGCAGACGTGTTCGTCAACGTCGTCGGCGGGGTGCGCGTCGAGGAGCCGGGCGCCGACCTCGCGATCGCACTGGCGGTCGCCAGCGCGACACGCGGCGTGGCGCTCGGAACGGGCTCGGCCGGCGGCCCCGTCGTGTGCTTCGGCGAGCTCGGCCTGACCGGGGAGCTGCGCTCGATCGCGCACCCCGACCGGCGTCTCGGCGAGGCCGCGAAGTTCGGCCTGCACGATGTCGTCTCTCCCGAGAGGGCGCCGACGCTGCGCCACGCGCTGCAGGCCGTGCTGCCCGCTTCGCCGCAAAACCGGGCGGCGGTGAGATCGCAGCCGTCACGGACCCTAAGCACCCGCTAAAATCGCTTGAATGGTGCAACGAGTCGGGGATGAATCACACGAGCTCGAGTCTCGTCAAGAGCCCCGATTGGTCAAGGCGCTGGAGATGGTGGCGCCGGGCACGACGTTGCGCGAGGGCATCGACAACATCGTCCATGCGCGCACCGGTGGCCTGATCATCGTCGGCGAGGTCGACGAGCTGAGCTTCCTCTTCTCGGGCGGCATCAAGCTCGAGATCGACTACACGCCGGCCCTGCTCTACCAGATCGCGAAGATGGACGGTGCGATCGTGCTCAATGCCAACTTCACGCGGATCGCGATGGCGAACGTCCAGCTGATGCCCGACCCGACGATCCTCTCGCTGGAGACCGGCACCCGCCATCGCACGGCGGAGCGCGTGTCCAAGCAGACCGACGCGCTCGTGATCGCGATCTCCCAGCGCCGCGAGGTCGTCTCGCTGTACGTCGACGGCGGCAAGTACATCCTGGAAGAGATCCCGGTCGTGCTGGCGAAGGCCAACCAGGCGCTGGCGACGCTCGACAAGTACCGCACGAGGCTCGACCAGGTCTCGACGCGCCTGACGGCGCTGGAGTTCGAGGGCGGCGCCACGCTGCACGACGTGCTGACCGTCCTGCAGCGCTCCGAGCTCGTCACGCGCATGGCGGTCGAGATCGAGCGCTACATCGTCGAGCTCGGCACCGAGGGCCGGCTGATCGAGATGCAGCTCGAGGAGACGATGGTCGGCACGGCCGCCGACAAGGCCGCGCTCGTGCGCGACTATCTCGCGGAGAACACGGACGAGGCGTTTGCCGCCGGGCTGGATCAGATGGGCCGCTTGGCGCACCACGACCTGCTGGACTTCGGCCGCCTCGCCGAGCTGCTCGGCTACGACCGCAAGCTCAACACCCTTGATTACCCTGTGTCTCCCCGCGGCTTTCGCATCCTCGGGCGGATACCGCGGCTGCCGAAGCTCGTGGTGGCGCAGATCGTCGCCGATTTCGGCGGGCTCGACGAGCTGCTCGCCGCGACCGACGCCGAGCTGGAGACAGTCGACGGGGTGGGAGAGATCCGGGCGAAGGACATTCGCGAGGGCCTTCGCCGGCTGCAGGAGATCAACCTCGTGGACCGCTACCTGCAGACGTGATGGCAGGGCTGTACAGACCGCGTACGTCGTAGCCGGCCGGCGCGGCGCCAACCAAGGAGGGCATCATTTCCGAAGCCATCGAAGAGCAGCTGCTGGAGGACCTGCAGGTCCGCACGATCGAGAACATCGAGTTCGAGCTCGGCGACAACGTCGTCTATCCGCATCACGGGGCAGGCCAGATCCTGAAGAAGGAGCGGCGCAAGATGCTGGGCGGCGAGGAGCGCGAGTACCTCACGATCAAGATCCTGCACAACGACATGACCGTGATGGTCCCGTGCGAGAACGCCGGCATCGCCGGGCTGCGTCGCGTGATCGACGAGGAGACGGTGCAGAAGGTTCTTGCAGTCTTGGCCGACGACGTCTCGGAGATGCCCAAGAACTGGAATCGCCGGTTCAAGCACAACCGCGACAAGATCAAGACGGGCGATATCTACGAGCTCGCCGAGGTCGTGCGCAACCTCGCGATCCGCGAGCACGAGAAGGGCCTGTCGACCGGCGAGAAGCAGATGTTCACGCGGGCGAAGAAGATCCTCGCGTCCGAGCTGATGTACGCGCTCGACAAGGACGAGGACGAGGCCGAGCAGCACCTCGACGACCTGCTCGCCGACAGCGCCGGCGTGGTGGCCAAGTAGCACTCGCGCTCGTCGTAGCCGCGGGAAGAGGCGAACGCCTTGGGTCCGGGGGACCCAAGGCGTTCGTCGTCGTGGCGGGGCGCCCGATGCTCGAGTGGAGCCTCGACGCCCTGCGCGCGGTGCAGGCCGTCGAGCAGATCGTGGTCGCGCTGCCGGCTGGCGCCGGCGCCCCTCCCGGGACGATCGGGGTGCGCGGCGGAGCGCACCGCTCGCAGTCCGTGCTCGCCGCGCTGCGCGCGGGCGAGGGCGATCCGGTGATCGTCCACGACGCGGCGCGCCCGCTCGTGACGGCGCAGATCTTCGAAGCCGCGCTCGCCGCGCTCGCCGAGCACGGCTGCGACGCCGTGATCGCCGCTGCGCCGGTGACCGACACGATCAAGGAGGCGGCCGAGGGGGAGGTCACGCGCACGCTCGACCGCTCGACGCTGTGGGCGGTGCAGACCCCGCAGGTCTTTCGCCGCGCGGCGCTCGAGCATGCGCTCGCGGCGCCGCCGGACGTGTTGACCGTGGCGACCGACGACGCCTGGCTCGTCGAGCGGGCGGGCGGCGTCGTGCGGATCGTCGCCTCGCCGGCCGCGAACATGAAGATCACCACGCCGGGCGACCTGCGCGTCGCCGCGCTCGCGCTGCGCGAGCGCGGCTGACCAGCGATGCTGACCGACTACCACCTGCACCTGCGACCCGACGATCCCGGGACCGCTGCCGCGACGTACTTCACGGGCGCCAACGCCGACCGCTATCGAGCGGTCGCACAGGAGCGCGGGATCGCCGAGCTCGGCTGCTCCGAGCACGTCTATCGCTTCGCGCAGGCGCTCGAGGTCTGGCAGCACCCGCTGTGGCGCGAGAGCGCCGTCGACGACATCGACGCCTACGCCGAGTTCGTGCGTGGGCAGACCGACCTCAGGCTCGGCATCGAGGCGGACTTCGTCGTCGGCCGCGAGGATCAGATGGCGACGTTGCTGCAGGCGCGCGACTGGGACTACGTCGTCGGCTCGGTGCACTTCGTCGGCGAGCATGCGGTCGACCACGACGGCTACGAGGTCTGGGACCATCGCTCGCAGCGTCCCGACGCGCTCTGGCGGCGTTACTTCGAGACGCTCGGCGAGGCGGCGCGATCGGGCCTCTTCGACATCCTGGCGCATCCCGACCTCGTCAAGTACTGGGGGCCCGCGCGGCGCCCCGTGCCCGAGGGCGACCTGCGGCGCTTCTACAGTCTGGCGATGGACGGCATCGCCGAGTCGCAGATCGCCGTGGAGCTGTCGACTGCCGGCCTGCGCAAGCCGGTCGGCGAGCTGTATCCGGCCCCGGCCTTCCTCGAGATGTGCCTCGACGCGGGCTGCCCGGTCGCGCTGTCGAGCGATGCGCACGTGCCCGGCGACGTCGGGCGCGACTACGAGACCGCCCTGGTGCTGCTCGAGCGCCTCGGCGTCGGCGAGCTCGCGGTCTTCGAGCGCCGCGAGCGCAGGCTGGAGGCGATCGGATGAGCGGTACGTCCTCGACGCGGACCGGCATCGGATGGGACTCGCACCGGCTCGTCGCCGGGCGGCCGCTGATCCTCGGCGGCGTGGCGTTCGACGGCGCACCGCTCGGGCTCGACGGCCACTCCGACGCCGACGTGCTGACGCACGCGGTCATGGATGCGCTGCTCGGCGCCGCGGGCCTCGACGACATCGGGGTGCACTTTCCGGACACCGAGGGCGCCTACGAGGGTGCGGATTCGATCGTCCTGCTGCGCGAGGTCGTGGGGCTGCTCGCCGCCGAGAGCCTGCGCATCGTGCACGTCGACGCGACCGTCCTGATGGAGCGCCCGAAGCTCGGGCCGCAGCGTGAGGCGATCCGCGAGAGCCTGGCGCAGGCGCTCGGACTGCCGCGTGCGGCGGTCAACGTCAAGGCGTCGACGGGGGAGGGCATGGGGTTCGTCGGCCGGCAGGAGGGCGTGGCGGCGCTGGCGGTCGCCACGATCGAGGGCAGCTGAGCGCTAGGGCTCGCCTGCGGCCCGGGCGTGACGCTGTGCTGTGGGGCGCCCGTCCGGCGCCCCACAGCGACGAGCCGATTCTCGGAGCTCAGCAGCCGACCCGCTTGCGCGCGGCCGCGCGGTTGGCCCTGTAGTCCTTGCCGCTCTTGCGGATCGTGAAGGTGATCGTGTCGCTGACCCGGTCGCTGCCGGCGCTCGTGGAGACCTTCAGCGTGTGCTTGGAGCCGACCTTGGCGATCCTGCCGCGCGGGCCGAGCTTCTTGCCCTTCGTGCCGGCGATCATCTGAAAGCAGCGCGAGCCCTTTGACGCGACCGACTGCTGACCGCCTCCGTCCACGCTCGTGACGCGGTTGGGCAGCGGGGCGGCCATCCTGAACCACACGACGATGCTCTGCGTGTTGCGCGGGCGCATGGGGCTGTCCACGTAGGCGGTGACGCTCTTGATCTGGATGCTGCCGGCCGGCGACGAGTCCTGCGCCGCGGCGGCGCCCGGGATCAGAGCGGCGCTGGCGACGATCGAGACGATGGTGCTGACGAGCTTGCGCGACATGGTGGGCCTCCTCTGTGGTGATGGCATCTGGCCCGACCACGGATGGACCCCGGCGAGCGGCCGGGCCTTCCCACGAAGCTGGCGCGTTGACACTCCTTCGGGCCCAGTACGAAGCCTGCGCCGCGCGCTTGGACTGACGGGCGACCGCTACGGCCATGCAGCAGCCGTAGGGGTTGCCGACGGGCGCTTCAGCCGTTGAGGCCGTTGCCGTGGTACTCCTTGATGTCGAAGGCCTGCATGCCGCTCTGTTCCTGCCCCGTCGTGGCGAGGCACGTCACGCGCAGCCCGGCATCGAGCGTGCTGAGGCCGCTCTGCTCAAGGCCCTCCTTCGTGACGGGGAGGTTGATGCCGCCCACCTTCTGAAAGTCGTAGTCGGGGTGGATGACGCCACGCCCGTTCGCGTCATCGAAGAATCCGACGGTGCCGATCAGCCTGCCCATTGACTTGCTCCTCGCGGTCGTAAGGTCGCGACTTCCTCCGGTCGCAAACGATGGCGGAGGGTATCCGCGCGGTCGAGCGCCTCTGCGCCGTCCTCGTGGTTGGCACCGGCGACTTCGCCGGCAGCATGGACGGTCCGTACCGCGTGTGGAGCGCTACTCGACCGCGCGCGCCACGGCCCGCACGAACGGTGCTGCCAGCGGCTCGGTGCGACGCACCGTCTCGGCGATGAGCAGGCCGACGACGACATCGGCGACGTAGTGCTCGCCGAGGTAGACGATCGCAAACGACGCGGCCGCGAAGTACGTCCAGCCGATCGCACCGTAGAGCGGGCTGACCTCCATCAGGCCCATCGCGGTGATCGCCGCCGAGGAGATGTGATCGGAGGGCATCGCGCCCCACGGGTTGCCCTGAGGGCTGCCCTCGGGCGGCGGCTTGCGCTTGAGCAGGTCGTAGAAGACGAGCCGCGCGACGCGCTCGATCTCGCCGCCCATGCGGCCCTCGCGCTCCGACGCCCACCATGGCGGGGCCTCCGGGGCGAGGAAGTAGAACGGGCACGTGAGGTGATAGGCGGCCGACAGGCGCGCGCCGGCGCGCGGCATCGCCTCAGGCCGGCGCACGATCAGGTAGCCGAGCAGGATGTGCGGCAGAAACCAGGAGCCGTAGACGACGGTCACCGCACGATCGAACGCGCTGACCTCGCCGGGTGTGCGCAGCGCGCGTTGCAGCCGCAGGCCAGGCGGCACGCCCATGCCGACCACGGTGTCGAAGCGGATCGGCTCGTCGATCCACAAGCGGCGACGCAGCTTCTCCGGGTCGTCGTAGGGCAGCTCCCAGCCGAGCTTGAAGAGATGCATGTAGGCGGCCGAGACCGCAAGCAGCCGCGCCCTTCCCTTCGGCACCGCGATCGCGCATCCGAGCGGCGGCAGGCATCCCAGCGGCAATGTCAGGACGGGGGGCATGCCGATCCGCTTTCGTGCCGCGATCAGCCCGACGGCGACAGGCACCGATGCCGCCGCGGCGACCGTCCACCCGCGATGCGAGCGCAGGCGGCGATTGACGGCCTTCGATGCGTCGTCGAGCACGCGCTGCAGCGCCGAGTCACCGCAGGCGTCCGGGCCGCGCCGGCGAAATTTGTCAGACCGCGTTCGCATCGTCTGAGCCTCGCACAGGATCGAATGCGGCCACTCTCAATTGGCACCGGTTGTGCGAAGAGCTGGCGTCGGCGCTCACGCAGACGCCGCCGGCAGGACCCACCCGACCATCGCCACGTAGTGGGAGGCGACGGCGGCGATCACGAGCGCGTGGAAGACCTCGTGAAAGCCGAACGTGCTCGGCCACGGGTTGGGCCGCCGGGCTGCGTAGACGATCGCGCCGACGGTGTAGAGGATCGCGCCGGTCGCCAGCAGCGCCAGCGCAGCGGGATTGAGGACCTTCAGCAGTTGGGGGAGGGCGAGCAGAGCGAGCCATCCGAGGACGAGGTAGCTGGCGCAGACGGCCGCTCGCGACGCGTCGATGCGTCCTACGGAGAACGCCACCCCGATCGCGGCCCCCACCCAGGCGCCGACCAGCACCAGCCAGCCGACGGTTCCGTGCAGGAGGATCGTCGCGAGTGGGGTGTAGCTGGCGGCGATGAACACGAAGATCATGCTGTGGTCGATCTTGCGCAGCAGCGGCTTGAACCGTGGTTGACCCCACCAGCGGTGATAGAGGGCACTGGCGCCGAACAGCGCGACGAGGCCGGTGGCGTACACCGCGCTCGCGCTGAGGGCCTTGCCGGTCGGAGCGAGCGCGACGATCGCGACCGCCGCGGCCAGCGCGGCGACGAACGCGATCGCATGCGAGACGCCGCGTAGCCGCGGCACGCGCTCCTCAGCGATGGCTGTGTGCATCGACTGGCGAAGCGTTCGGCGGGCGATGACTGCTGGCGGCAGGATCGAGGGAGGCGAAGGCGTTCGGCGAGATGTTCAGGGCCGTCGCGACCCGTGCCGCAGAGAAGCCGAGTTGGCCGGCACGGACCAGGATGCAGGCGAGTTCATCGGTCATGGCGTCCTGCTGCCCGCCGCGGAGCATGCTGTTGCCCGTCATGAGGTCACCGCCGGGGCGGCGGTGGAACGTCGGAAGCTGTCGGTCGCTTGCGCGCCCACGAAGGCTCCTATTCGAGTTGGAAGGGCGGCCTGCAGTCCGCGACGCGTCCCACACGACCCCTGCTATCCGGGCCATACCCGGCTCGGCCTGCCATCAAGCCCCCGGTGCGTGATTGCCGCTGCGCCAGATCGTCATCGCGGGGTTGCGCGTCAGGTGATACAGCGACGGGCGCAGCTCCTCGGGGGGCGTCACCGGCGCGCAGCGCATCGTGCGCGCGGACCAGGACGTCCTGCACGACGTCCTCGGCATCGTGCTGCGAGCGGCGCAGCAGGCTGGCGGCGTAGCGCGTCAGCGCGACGCGATGGCGCGCGTCGAGCGTCGCGAACGCCGTGCCGTCGCCCGCGCCGACGCGGCGGGCCAGCTCGGAGTCATCGGCGCCCAGACGTCGCAGGACGACGGGGGGTGGCGCGTGCGTGTCTCATCTGATGACGATGGCCGTGCCGGGTGCCATCGCGTCGTAGAGCTGCCGGGCGAAGACCGCGGGGACGCGGACGCAGCCGTGGCTCGCCGGGCCGGGCCGGATCTCGCCGGCGTGGATCGCGAGCCCGCGCCTGGTGTCGAAGTAGCTCGCCCACCTCAGCCAGACCTTGTACTCGTGCGACCAGGACTGCCGCTGCTTGTTGGCGATTCGGAAGCTGCCGGCCGGTGTGGTGAAGCCGCGCATGCCGGAGGTGGCGTGGCGACGACCGAGACGACGCTCGGCGATCCTCGTGTCGGAGGCCGCAGCCTGGTGCGAACCGGATTGCCCTCGGGTCCACTCGATGCTGGGCCGCAGGACGCCGTCCTGAGCCGGTCGCTGGCAAGCGTCGTGCAGGCGCTGCGCGCAGCGGGCGACGAGCGCATCGAGTCGACGACGTACGACGGCCGGCCGGCGTGGCGGCTGCGCACCCGAGCGGTCGTTGGCAGAACGCCGGACCCGGCGCAAGCGGCGACCGCCTGGACATCACCGTCGACCAGGCGACAAGCTTCCCGGTGCGCGTACGCGAGACCTTCCGCGGGCGGCTCGTACGCGAGCAGCGCATCGAGCGGCTGCGCGTCGACGAGCCGGCGCCGGCGTCCCGATTCACCGTGAAGGTGCCGCTCAAACCGGCGCCCCAGCGCCTCGACGAAGGCTTCCGCCGCGTCCCCCTGTCGCGCGTTCGCGCGGTGACCCGGCTACCGGCCGCTGGTCCCCGGCGCGCTGCCGGCCGGCTACCGCCGGGCCGAGACGAACGTCGCGCGCAGCTCCTCGTCGACCGGTAACGAGGCCGCCAACCCGCTGTCGCGCGACGTCGTCTCGACCGCGTACCGGCGCGGACTTGATCTCGTGCTCGTTACGACGTGCCGGCGCGGCTCCGGCATCGCACACTGCCGGTGAGACGGGACCGGCAGCGGCCCCTGCTGGTCGGATCCGCTCGGCGCCGGCGAGGGCTTGCCGGTCCCCGAGCGGCTACTGACGATCAAGACCGGTGCGCTCGCGGGCGCCCGCGTGAGACTTACGCTCGACCCGCGCGCGATCTCCCACATCTGGGCGCTCACGCGCAACCTCGTCGTGACCGTGTCGGGCAATCTCGATCAGGAGGAGCTGCGGCGCGTCGCGCAGTCGCTCAGGCCGCAGCGATGAGCACCGTCTGCACGCCGTTCGGGAGAAAGTGGGACCGGGAAATCGGTGAATGGTGACCGCCATCCCCAGAGACCGTAATTGACGCTCCGACCTGACCTGAGATCAGCCATCGGCGAAGGCCCTCGCTAGGGTCAGGGCATGGCCTCGATCCACCTGCACGACACGCGTTCCGCCGCGCTGCGCGAGTTGATTCCCGGACCCGGTGGGCGCGTCGGGATCTATGCCTGCGGGCCGACCGTCTACGCCCGCGTGCACGTCGGCAATGCCCGCCCGTTCGTGGTCTTCTCTCAGCTCAAGCGCTTTCTCGAGCACGAGGGCCACGACGTCACGCTCGTCGTCAACGTCACCGACGTCAACGACAAGATCTATGACGCCGCGCGTGCGCTCGGCGTCCCCAGCACCCAGCTTGCCGAGGAGATGACGGCGCACTACCTCGCCGACACGGCCGCGCTCGAACTCGGCCGTCCCGATGCGGAGCCGTTGGCGTCGGAGTCGATCGAAGGCATCGTCGACCTGATCGGCGCGCTGATCGAGCGCGGCCGCGCATACGCGGTCGACGGGGACGTCTACTTTCGCGTGCGCGCCGACGCCGAGTACGGCTCGCTGAGTCATCGCGCGATCGACGAGATGAGCCAGGGCGAGGGCGGCGAGGGGACCGATCGCAAGGAGGACCCGCTGGACTTCGCCCTGTGGAAGGCACAGAAGGCCGGCGAGGACAGCGCCTGGGACGCCCCGTGGGGACGCGGGCGGCCGGGCTGGCACATCGAGTGCTCGGCGATGGCCGAGGAGCTGCTCGGCGTGGGCTTCGAGATCCACGGCGGCGGCAACGACCTCGCCTTCCCACATCACGAGAACGAGGCGGCGCAGACGCGCATGGGCCGCGGAGCCGAGCTCGCGCAGATCTGGATGCACAACGGGATGCTGCAGCTGCGGGGTGAGACGATGGGCAAGAGCCTCGGCAACGCGATCCGCCTGCACGAGGTGCTCGAGCGGGCCGGCCGCGACGCGCTGATCATGCTGTTCGCCGGCGCGCACTACCGCCAGCCGATGCTCTTCGACGACGAGCGCCTGGACGAGGCCGGTGCGAAGGTCGCTCGCATCCGCGATGCGCTGCGCCATCTGACAGACGGCGAGTCGCCGGCAGACATGCGCGCCCATCGCGACGCCTTCTTCGCGGCGCTCGCCGAGGACTTCAACACCGCCCAGGCGCTCGCGGCGATGTTCGAGTGGGTTCGCGAGTCCAATCGCCGCAGCGAGCCCGTGGGGCGCTCGGACCTCGTGGAGATGCTCGGCGTGCTGGGCTTGGAGAACCTTGCCGAGGGCGGCGACGAGGCGGGCGCGCCGGAGCTCGACCTGCTCGAGCGTCGGCAGGCGGCACGTGCGGCGAAGGACTACGCGCAGGCCGACCGCCTGCGCGACGAGCTCAGCGAGATGGGCTGGACCGTTCGCGACGGGCCCGCCGGCCCCGAGCTCGTGCGCGACGCGCCGTGATCCTGTACGGCCGCAACCCCGTGCACGAGGCGCTGCGAGCCGGTCGCCGGCGGATCGAGCGGGTGTGGGCGACCGAGCGCGCGGCGCGCGAGCCATGGCTGCGTGAGATCCCCGACGTGCAGGTCGTGGGCGCGGACGAGCTCGCGCGGCGCTGCGGCTCGCCCGATCACCAGGGCATCTGCGCGGACGCGGGTGGCTATCCGTACGCCGGCTTCGCAGAGCTGCTCGCCGCGGCGGACCCGTTCCTCGTCGCGCTGGACGAGCTGCAGGACCCGCAGAACCTCGGTGCGATCTGCCGCAGCGCCGAGTGCGCGGGCGCAAGCGGGATGATCATCTGCGAGCGCAGGGCGGCCGCCGTCACGCCGGCCGTGGCGAAGGCCTCCGCCGGAGCGGTCGAGCATCTGCGGATCGCGCGCGTGCGCAACCTCGCGGACTTCCTCGCCGAGGCGAAGACCGCCGGCTGCTGGTGCTACGGGGCCGATGCAGCGAGCCCGACGCGCTACGACGAGCCGGACTACAGCGGCGGCATCGTGCTCGTCCTGGGTGGCGAGGGCAGCGGGCTGCGTCCGCGCGTGGCGCAGGCCTGCGACGCGCTTGTCGCGCTGCCCCAGTTCGGCAGGATCCAGTCGCTGAACGTGAGCGCGGCCGCGGCCGTGCTGCTGTACGGAATCGTGCAGCACCGAACCATCCCTTGACAGGGCTCCATAACAGCGACTAGCCTGGCCGCCGCACCCCAGGGTGAACCTGAGGTACAGCATCAATCATGTTGTGACGCAGCTGGCGCCCTGGGAGGGGTCCGCCACTGAGCAATTCCGGCACACCGTCGGGAAAGGACTGCTCGTGGCCCGACTCTCGCAGAAGTCTCACCCTCAAGTTCATATCGATGATTACTTCCTCATCGGCTTGGCCAAACAAGGGGACCCGACCGCCTACGACTGGATCGTGCGCCGCTACTACGGCTTCGTCCGCCTGAAGGCGTCCTCCTACTTCCTCGCAGGCGGCGACTCCGACGACCTTGTGCAGGAAGGGCTCGTCGGCCTCTACAAGGCCGTCCGCGACTACCGCTCGGACCGCGAGTCCTCGTTTCGCAACTTCGCCGAGCTGTGCATCACGCGCCAGATCATCACCGCGGTCAAGACGGCGACGCGCAACAAGCACACGCCGCTGAATCAGTACGTGTCGTTCTCGGCGACGCCGGCGGGCGCCAGCGGCGACGGTGAGCCGACGCTCGAGGACGTCATCCCGGGCTCGACCGTGCACGATCCGGTCAACCAGGTCATCTCGACCGAGGAGCTGCACTCGCTCGTCGGCTGCCTCTCCAGCGCCCTGTCGGAGCTCGAGTCGCGCGTGCTCGCGCTCTACCTCGACGGGCGTCCGTACGAGGAGGTCGCGACGCGCCTGGGCTGCGACGCCAAGACCGTCGACAACGCGCTGCAGCGCGTCAAGCGCAAGGTCGGGACGCACCTCTCGGCGCGCGCCGTGCTCAACTGAGGCCCGTTGTAGAGTCGCGGTCATGGACGCGTTCGGCATCATCCTCATCGTCTTCGCACTGCTCGTCGCCCTGCTCGTGGCCGGCGGCTACGTCGCGATGTCCCGCCGCACGAGCGCGCGCGACGTGACCCTGCGCGAGCAGCTCAGCCGCGCCGAGCGCGAGCTCGCCCAGGCCCATGCGGCCGACAAGGGCTGGGACCCCGCGACGCTCGAGGCCGCCGCCCGCGCCGCCGCCGCGCAGCGCTTCGGTTCGGACGTCAGGGCGCTGCAGCTCGTCCAGGTGATCGACAAGCCCGGCACCGACGCAGATCAGGCCGTCTTTCGCGTCGAGACCGGCGACGGCGAGCGCTCGCTCACGCTGGGGCGCAGCAGCGGGATCTGGGGCGCCGCGTAGCGAGCACCGCCGCCGCAGCAACGGTGCGGGCGCTACCGCAGCGGCGCCCGCGATCGGCTAGGCCAGCTTCTTCAGGTCGATGACGAAGACCAGGGTCTCGTTCGGTGCGATCGGACCCTGCCCGGCGCTGCCGTATGCCAGGTCGGGCGGGATGACGAGTATCCGCCGGCCGCCCGGGCGCATCCCTGCCACGCCCTGATCCCAGCCCGCGATGACCATCTGCGTGCCGAGCTGGAAGTCGAACGGCGTGCCGCTGTCCCACGAGGCGTCGAACTGCTCGCCGGTCGAATACGAGACGCCGACGTACTGGACCGTCACGTTGTCGCCCGACTTCGCCTTCTCGCCGTTGCCCTTGACGATGTCGCGCATGTAGAGCTTGGCCGGAGCGTCGCCCGTCGGCTTGGCGATCATGGGCTTGGTCTCGAGATCCCTGGAGATCTCGAGCTTCTGGATCGTCGCGCCCTGTGTCTCGGGCGTCGTGGCCGTCTCGGTCGGGGTCACGGTCGGGCTCGTCGCCGTCGGCTGCGCCGCCGACGTGGGCGGTTCGTCGGTGTCGCCGCAGGCGCCGGCGCCGAGGGCGGCCGCCGCGAGCAGCGCCGCGGTCGCGGTGCGCGTCCTCAACTCAACCCACCTTCACGAGATCGACGACGAAGACAAGCGTCTCGTTCGGAGCGATCGGACCCATGCCGCGCTCGCCGTAGCCCAGCGACGGCGGGATGACGAGCGTCCGCCGGCCACCCTCGCGCATGCCGGTGACGCCGAAGTCCCAGCCCTGGATGACGCTGCCCGCGCCGAGCGGGAAGTCGAACGACGCGCCCCGGTCCCACGAGGAGTCGAACTGCTTGCCGGTCGAGTACGAGACCCCGACGTAATGGACGTCGACGTGCTTGCCGGGTCCGGCGGCCGCGCCGTCGCCCATGACGACGTCCTCGGTGACGAGGTCGGCCGGCGGCGTGCCGGTGGGCTTGGGAACCTCGGGCTTGGATCCCATGTCGGTCGAGATCTCGAGCTTCTGGTAGGCGTCGGCGGCGGGAGCGTCGCTCATGCCGCGTCCGCGGGGGTGGTGGCGGGTGTCATGGCGTACAGCCTATGTACTGCAGCCGTTCGGCTGCGCAGGGGCGATCAGACCGGTGTCTTGACCGCTTCCGGCTCGGTCGCGGGATCGCGCCGCTCGTGCGCCCTGCCCTGCTCGGGACGCAGGCCCGGCGCCCACGGCAGCCGGCGCTCGAGACAGGGCCGCTCGACGTACTTCCACGACAGGCCCGCGAGTCCGAGCGATATCGGCAGCCCCACCACCATCAGGATCGCCCCGAGCAGGACCGGCTCGGTGTCCGCTCCGACGACGTTGATGATCTCGAAGAAGACCCAGATGTGCAGCAGGTAGAAGGCGTAGGAGCGCTCGCCGAGCCAGTTCGTCGCGCGGTTGTTCAGCCAGCGCGGTGCGCCGCCGGTGCCGAGCTGCAGCGCCATCATGCCGCCGATCAGCGCCGTCCCGAAGACGGCCACCAGCACCGAGCGCCGGCCGAGGGCATGGTGGATCTGCGTCGTGCCGGCCTCGTAGTCCCACGCCATGTAGAGCAGGTAGGCGACGACCGCGACGGCGACCGCACCCCACGCGACGCGCCGCGCGCGGCGCGGATGACCGCGCAGCCACGGGACGACCAGCGGCTCGGCGAGGGCCAGCGCGACGCCCGGCAGGAAGACGTAGATGATCAGCGGCGGGCTCGTCAGCAGCGCAAAGGAGTTGCCGGCGTACTGGCGCAGGGCGATGCTGACGAGCGCCAGCAGGCCGACGAAGCACAGGCCGGCTAGCGCCCGCACGCGCGGGGTCTTCAACGGGGCGCCGAGCCTGTAGGCGATCGCCGCGGCGATCGGGATCGCGGCGTAGAAGAACACCTCGACGTCCAGCGACCACGCCTGGCCGATCGGGATCGTCGCCGAGCCGCCCGTGTAGGTCTGCGTGAAGGTGAAGACCGAGAGCACCTGCCACCAGCTCGACGGCGGGGCGGTGCCGGACGGGTTGTCGGGCGTCGGTCCGATCGCGCCGTCGAGGCCGAAGCGCAGCAGCACGAGCACGGCGATGAGATAGAAGATCGGCACGATCCGCAGCACGCGGTTGCGGATGAAGCGACGGACCGACGGGCGCTTGGTGCCGAGCACGAACGAGCGCAGGAACGGCCGTGCGATGAGATAGCCCGACAGCACGAAGAACGTCGCCAGCGCGAGGTCGATGCGGGCGATCGGCTGCTTGGCCCAGCCGAAGGCCTCCAGGTCCGAGGCGGGCTCGGCGTTGGCGAACACGTGTGCGACGAACACGAGCGTCATGCCGATGCCGCGAAAGCCGTCGCCGCCGAGCAGGTTCCCGATCCCGGCGTCGCTGGCCGAGCGATCCTCCCTGTGGCCCCCCACGGTGCGGTCCTTTGGTCGTGTGCCCCGCGTAGGGTGCCAGAATCGTCGTGCGACGACGCCTGCCCGCCTAGCTCAATTGGAAGAGCACTTCACTTGTAATGAAGAGGTTTTCGGTTCGAGTCCGAAGGCGGGCTTGTCCGGCTCAGCCCATCGTGCCGACGTGCTCGAGCGTGCCGTGGCCGTTGCTGGACACGACGTGCTCGTACGGCGCGAGCTCGGGATCGGGCGGCGGGTTCAGACGCCGCTCGAGCTCTCCGAGGACGACGCCGAACAGCAGGTGGCGCCAGGTCGCCTGAGCGAACGCGGGCCAGCTTCCGGCGAGCCGCGGCATCTCGTCGCGAGCCGGATGGACGCGGTCGACCGCGATCGTCAACGGCCATGTGGCGAGGTGCTCGCCGAGGGCCACCATCGGACCGCGCGACCACGAGGGAACGGGCATCCGTGGCGCGGCGGCGGCGTAGACGGCGCCCAGCAGCGCCCCGTTGCCCAGATGCACCGCCAATCCGACGACCGGCCATGCGCGCCCGCGCGTGAACGCCTTGCCCAAGAGCTCGGTGTCGTCGTAGTCCACGCCGAACAGCGCCTTGTCCAGCGGCTGCTGCGCGGCCCACACGCCGGCCGCGAACGCGCCGGCGAGGGCTCCGCGGACCGTCCTGGCGCGATCGATGACCATCGAACAGCAACTGTAACGGTCGTCACGAGCCCGGGTATCGGTGGCATGGATCGCAATCGCTTTCTGGCGCGCGCCCGCGGGCGCGGCGTCAATCCCGCCGTGTACTGGCTCTCGCGGGCGGTCCTCGAGCCGTTCTTCCTGTTGTACTTCCGCATGAGCCGCAGCGGCCGCGAGCACATCCCGCGCGAGGGCGCCGTCATCATCGCCGCCAACCACCGCTCGTTCCTGGATCCGTTCGTGATCGGCACGCTCGTCGGTCGCCCCGTCTACTTCGTCGCCAAGGCGGAGCTCTTCAAGCGCCGGCTGCCCGCGTGGTGGCTGAGCTCGCTCGGCGCGTTCCCGGTCGACCGCGGCAACGGCGACCGCGACGCGATGGAGACCGCGCGCCGGATCCTCGAGCGCGGCGACGTCGTCGTGATCTTTCCCGAGGGCACGCGCACGCGCCCGGGTGGGCTCGGCCGGCCCAAGCGCGGCGTCGGGCGCCTCGCGCTGGAGACCGGCGCGCCGATCGTCCCCGTCGCACTGATCGGCACGGAGGCCGTGCGCCGCGGCTGGCGCATCCGCCCCCACAAGGTCCGCATCCGCTGCGGGCAGCCGCTGCGCTTCCCCCAGATCGACGCCCCGGCACCACACCTCGCCCGCGCCGTCATGGAGCGCGTCTGGCCGTGCGTCGAGCTGCAGTGGGAGTGGCTGGGCGGGACGGCGCCGCTGCGCCGCGCCGCGATCGTCGGCGCCGGCGCCTGGGGCACCGGCCTCGCGGTCGCGCTCGCGCGCGCCGGCCTCGAGGTCGAGCTGGGCTGCCGCACGCAGGCGCAGGCGCTGCGGCTCGCGGCTGCCGGCGTCAACGAGCACTACCTGCCCGAGATCGCGCTGCCGGAGGGCGTCACCGTCACGACCGCAGACCGGCTGGCGTTCAGCCGCGCCGACATCGTCTGCTTCGCCGTGCCCGCCGCGGCGCTGCCGGAGGCGGTGCAGGCGCACGCCGATGCGACCCCCGCCCAGACCGGGGTGCTCGTGCTCTCCAAGGGGCTCGTTGCGCCGCTCGGCACGCTGCCCAGCGCCTTCGTGTCAGAACGCGTGAGCGCACGCGCGGTGGCCTGCATCGGGGGTCCCGGCCACGCGGCCGATGCGCTCGACAACGGCGCGTCGCTCGTCGTCGGCTGCGTCGACGGCATCTTCGCGACGCAGCTCGTGCGCGTGCTGCGCAGGGCCGGCCTCGACGCATCGAGCACGAGCGACGTGGCGGGCGTCGAGCTCGCCGGCACGGCCAAGAACGCGGCCGCGCTGGCCGCCGCCGTGGCGGGCGTGAATGGTCCGAACGCCGCGGGCGCTGCTGCCGGCAAGGTCTTCGCCGAGGTCGACGCGTTCGCTCGCGCGCGTGGCGCGAACCCGCAGACCTTCGCCGGGCTCGCCGGCGCCGGCGACCTCGTCGCGACCGTCGTCGCGCAGGGCAGCCGCAACCGCCGGGCGGGCGAGCTGCTGGGTCTCGGCATGCCGGCGGCGAGCATCGGCGACGAGCTCGGCCAGTCCAGCGAGGCGCTCGACGGCGTCGCCCTGCTCGCGCAGACCCTGCGCCGCGAGGGCGTGCCGGCGCCGACGCTCGACCGGCTCGTCGCGCTCGTCGACGGGCGCATCGACCCACAGGCGTTCACGGCCCACGTGACGGCGCCCGGCTCGCAGCGCGTCGAACGCGCGCAGGCGGCCGCCGGGGCAGTCGTCGGGGGTGGCAGCGGAGCCCCGCGCAGCGGCTCGCAGGATGGTGTCGCAGGCGCCGATGACATCGCCCTGGCGGGGGTCGCGAACGAGCGCGCGCGCGCCGGGCTGGGCCCGGAGCCCGAGTAGGCTGCGATGCGTGGATCCACAGCACAAGGCGAGGCTCGACGCGGACTTCTCGGACCTCTACCGGGTCCACCTGCGCGACGTCTACTCCTACGCCTACTACCGGGTCGGCAACCACCACGACGCCGAGGACCTCACGGAGCAGACCTTCCTGCAGGCCTATCGCCACTTCGAGCGCGCGCAGGCCGAATCCGACGGCCGGCCGCTGCGGCCGTGGCTGATCCGCATCGCCCACAACCTCGCCGCCAACCTCTACCGCGATCGCTCGCGCCGGCCGCAGACGCCGATCGACGACACGACCGGGCTCAGCACGATGCACACGACGGAGGATCTCGTCGAGGGACGCGACGAGCTCGCACGGATCATCGAGGCAATCAAGCAACTGCCGGAGGAGCGTCGTGAGGCACTCATCATGCGCTTTGCGCTGGGCATGGACAACCGCGAGATCGCGCGAGCGATGGGCAAGAGCGACGGCGCCACCAAGGTGCTGCTGCATCGCGCGATCAAGCAGCTCGAGGGGCTCGTGACATGAGCCAGCCCGCCCACATGGACATCGAGACGATGCTGCGTCTCGCGCTGGCGCCCGTCGACCCGCCCGATTCGCTGAAGATGCGCGTCGAGACGACCCTGCAGGAGCTCACCGATGCCGCCGTCGACGAGCTCGAGGCGTGGGAGATCGGAGCGATGCGCGACCCGCGCAACTGGGTGCGCCCGCTGGCCGCAGGCGCCGTCGGCGTGAGCGCCGGCACGGCCCTCGTGGTCCTGCGCGTGCGCGCGGAGCGCAAGAAGCGCGCGGCGGCGTCGAGCAACCCGCTGGACCTCGTCGGGCGCACCCTGCGGGCGGCGGCCGGCGAGGCGCGCAAGATCGCCCGGCGCGACTGACCCCCTCCGGCTGATCCGATCGCATACCCCCGGCGTAGGTCGGTAACACATGGCACTTCTGCGCAGACAAGCCGATCCCGGCCCGACGGAGCTTCGCGACCTCGCCGACGAGGACCTGATGCAGTTCGTACGCCGCGGTGAGGCCCCGGCCTTCGAGGTCGTCTACGAGCGTCACTCGAGCGCCGCCTTCTCGCTGGCCTACCGCATGTGCGGCACTCGCTCCGCCGCCGAGGACGTCGTGCAGGAAGCGTTCCTGTCGCTGTGGCGCAGCGGCGCGCGCTACGACCGCGCCCGCGGCTCGGTCCGCACGTGGGTGCTGGGGATCGTCCACAACCGCGCGATCGACTCGCTGCGGCGCTCCGTCGTCCACGACCGCCGCCGTGCCAGCGACGAGGGCATCGAGGAGCGCTTCGAGGCTCGCGACCGCACCGACGTCGAGGTCGCGCGACTCGACGAGGCGCAGGAGATCCGCCAGGCGCTGCAGACCCTGCCGGTCGAGCAGTGCCGCGTCATCGAGCTCGCCTACTTCGGAGGCTTCACCCAGACGGAGATCGCCTCCATGCTCGACACCCCGATCGGTACGGTCAAGGGCCGCATGCGCCTCGGCTTGGAGAAGATGCGCTCGCAGCTCGGCGGCCTCCGCGAGGTCATGCCGTGAACCTCACTGATTGCCCCCGCATCGAGGATGCCGCCGGCTACGTCCTGCAGGCACTGCCCGAGATCGAGTCCGATTCCTACGGCTGCCACGTCGCCGAGTGCGAGCAGTGCGCGGCCAAGGTCGCCGAGCTCGGCTTCGTGTCGCATGCGCTGCTCAGCGCCGTGCCGCAGCTCAGCGCGCCGCCGGAGATCCGCAACCGCGTCATGTCGGTCGTGCGTGCAGAGTCCGAGCTGCTGCGCGCGGCCGGCGCGGGCGCCGACCGGCCACCGGCGCGGCAGTCGCGCTTCGGCTTCGCCCGGCTGCGTCCGCTGACGGCGGGCGCGTTGGCCGCCGTCCTGCTCGCGCTCGGGCTCGGCAGCGGTGCGCTGCTGCGCAGCGGGTCCGAGTCGTCGTGCTCGACCCAGGCCGCCGTCGTCGAGCCCGGGGCGGGACCTGACGCCACGGCGAAGCTCAAGGTCTGCGGCGACAGCGCGACGCTCGCGCTCGCCGGGATGCAGTCGCCGCCGGCCGGGCGCATCTACCAGCTGTGGCTCGACGATCCTGCCGATCGCCAGGGTCCCAAGCCCACGGAGCTGTTCTCCGTGCGCAACGGCAAGGCTTCGGTCGACGTCGGCGACCTGCGCGGCCATCCGAAGGTCCTCGTGACGCACGAGCCGTCTCCCAGCGGCAGCGAGATCCCCTCGATGCAGCCGATCGTCAAGGTCGTCACCTGAGCCGATCTCGCCGTCCGCGGCGGGGGCGCTCCGGCGACTGGTAGCGTCAATCCGGTGGCAAGTCAGACGAGCGACACGACGACGACCTGCTATCGCCATTCGACCCGCGAGACGGGCGTCTCGTGCTCGTCCTGCGGACGGCCGATCTGCCCGGACTGCATGACCTCGACGTCGGTTGGGATGCGCTGCCCGGAATGCGCGAAGCAGACGACGAAGGTGCGCACGGCCGCGACGCTGACGGGCACGCCGCAGCTCACGTACGCGCTGATCGCGATCAACGTCGTCCTGTTCATGTTGACCGCCGCGGCCAGCGGGGGCTTCAGCGGCACGTCGGGCGCGTTCTACGAGAAGGGCGCGCTGTTCGGGCCGCTCGTCGCCGACGGCGAATGGTGGCGTATCGTGAGCGCCGGCTTCCTGCACGCGGGGCTGCTGCACCTCGCGTTCAACATGTACTTCCTGTACTTCCTCGGGACGCTGATGGAGCCGTCGATCGGCAAGCTGCGCTTTGGCATCGTCTACTTCGTGTCGCTGGTGGGCGGCTCCTTCGGGGCGCTGCTGCTATCGCCGAACGCCGTCACGGTCGGCGCCTCGGGCGCGGTCTTCGGCGCGATGGGCGCGGCGATCATCGCGATGCGAGCGCGCGGGATCGATCCGATGCAGTCGGGGCTCGGCGTCACGCTGCTGCTGAACCTCGCGATCACGTTCCTGATCCCCGGGATCTCGATCGGCGGCCACCTCGGCGGCCTGTTCGCCGGCGGCCTGATCGGCTACCTGATGTTCGACGTCGCCGATCGCCGGCAGTTGAGCGCCAACCTCGTCCACGGCGTCGCCGTCGGGCTCGCGATCGTGCTGGCCGTCGGCGGGGTGCTGCTCGCCCAGTCGGCGGCGCCGGGCTTGTAGGGCGCGCTGGCGCCACGGCGCACACCCGACGAGGCT
>Ga0208736_1000112_pt1 | contig 24817 bp, 27 predicted proteins | sample AntDryMetagUQ255_FD_188090 | JGI IMG/M metagenome (GOLD analysis project Ga0208736, IMG submission 188090) | Polar desert microbial communities from Antarctic Dry Valleys - UQ255 (SPAdes) | ecosystem: Environmental > Terrestrial > Soil > Desert | place: Antarctic Dry Valleys | collected 2008-12-31 | reverse complement strand
CGCCGTGATGTCGAGGTCTCCGTAGCGCAGCAGCGCCATCGTGCGCGGGATCGGCGTCGCGGTCATGTGCAGCACGTGCGGGACGAGCCCCGCCCCCGCCTTGGCATCGAGCGCTGCGCGCTGGCGCACGCCGAAGCGGTGCTGCTCGTCGACGACGACGATCGCCAGGCGATCGAAGCGCACGTCCTCCTCGACGAGTGCGTGCGTGCCGACGACGAACGACAGCTCGCCGCTTGAGAGCTTGCCGAGCAGGTCGACGCGGCGCGCGGCGCTCGTCGAGCCGGTCAGCAGCGCCGCGCGCACCGCCTCGCCTGGCAGCAGCGCCTGCAGCGTGGCAAAGTGCTGCTCGGCGAGCACCTCCGTCGGGGCCATGAACGCGGCCTGCATGTCGTGCTCCACCGCGCGCAGGATGGCGTGCAAGGCGACGACGGTCTTGCCCGAGCCGACCTCGCCCATCAGCAGGCGCTGCATCGGCCGTGGCTGAGCGAGCTCCTCGTCGAGCTGCTTCACAGCACGCGATTGATCGCCGGTGAGCGCGAACGGCAGCAGCTCCTCGCGCCAGCGCAACGACAGCCCGGGCGCGCCGTCCAGCACGGGCGCGCTCTGCGCTGCGCGGCGCTGTGCGCGGCGGCGCAGCAGCGAGAGCTGCGCGAGCAGCAGCTCGTCGAAGGCCAGTCGAACGCGCCCCGCCTCGTGGTCGCCGGCGTGCGCGGCAATGAGCGCAGCGCTGCGGTCGGGCATCGGACCGCGCGCACGCAGGCGCGCCGGCAGCGGCTCGATCGCGTGCTCGGCGGCGGGCAGGTGCGCGCGCACGAGCGCCAGGATCTGCGTCGAAGACAGGCCCTCGGTGGCCGGGTAGTGCGCGACCGCCTGCGCGCCGCCGGTGCGCTCGTCGGTTGGCGCGTGGCTCGTGACCTTGAAGCGGTTGCGCGCCTCGTACTTGCCGTGCAGTACGAGGCGCGTGCCCGGCGTGTACTTGCGCTGCAGCCAGGGCTGGTTGAAGAACGTCGCCTTCATGACGCCGCTCTCATCGGCGACGGTCGCCTCGACGAGCGGCTTCATGCCGCGCCGGCGCACCGGGCGGCTTGTGATCGAGCGCACCTCGACGACGACGGTCGCGCTCTCCCCCGGCGTCAGCGCGGCGACCGTGCGCGACTCCCGGCGGTCGCGCGGCAGGTGCTCGAGCAGATCGCCGATCGTGTGCAGGCCGAGTTGCTGGGCGGCCTCGGTTGCCTTTGCCGTGCCGGCGTTGAGCGCAAGCTCGAGCGCCGAGGGCCGCGGCCAGCGCAGGGGCGCCGACAGCAGCGCTTCGCGGTCGGGTTGCTCTGCACCTGCGAAGGCGGTCGTCATCTACACGATCCTGCGCAAGCCGTGACCTACTCGGCCGCCAGCAGCCACCAGTAGCTCGGCTGGCCGCCGACCTCGTACTCGAGCTCAACCTCTGCGGGCGCGAGCGCGCGGATGTCCTGCTCGCCCAGCGGCGCGCCGTCCCCGGCGATGCAGGTCAGCAACTCGGCGTCGGCGCCGAGTTGCGCGAGCACCGCTCCCAGCGTCGGGGCGGGCTCGCCCCAGGCCATGATCTGCTCGTCGACGAAGCCGACCGCGTCACCGCTGACAAAGCGCCCGTCGACGTCGTCGCGCGCGGCCTGCGCGACCGAGCCGGTGCGCAGGTGCTCGAGCGCCGCGTCAAGGGCGACGATGTTGTCGGCCGCCGGCCGGTCGGGATCGAGCGCAAGCGCCGCCGTCAGGCCGGCCTGCTGTGAGCGCACGGCGCTGACGCGGACCGTCTTCTCCGACAGCTCGGCGGCGTGCTCGGCGGCCATCACGACGTTCGGCGAGTTGGGCAGCACGACGACCTCCTCGGCGCGCACCTCGTGGATGCCGGCCAGCAGCTCGTAGGTCGAGGGGTTGAGCGTCGGCCCGCCGTCCAGGCAGGCGACGCCGAGGCTCTCATAGAGCGCGCGCAGCCCGCTGCCTGCAACGACGGCCAGCGCGCCGCAGCGCGGCTGACCACGTCCGGCGCCATCGGCGCCGTTGGCCGACAGGCGCTCGGCGCGCTCCTTGACTTGCATATGCATGTCGGCGACATCGAGCCGCGAGACCTCGCCGATCCCGTCGAACAGCGCTGTCGCGGCCTGCGGCTCGTCGGTGTGGACGTGAACCTTGAGCGTGACGGCGTCGCCGACGACGAGCACCGAGTCGCCGATCGCTTCCAGTGGCGCGATCCAGCGAGTCGGCTCGAGATCGTGACCGGTGACAGCGAAGTTCGTGCAGTAGCGGTGTGTCGCGGAGCTGTGATGCGGGTGGCTGACGCGCACGGGCGGCGGCTGGTGAGCCAGCGCCGGCGCCTCGCTGCCGCGCAGCGCGGCGATCATGCCGGCGACGATGATCGTCAGCGCGTGGCCGCCGGCATCCACGACGCCGCTCTCGCGGAGCACTGCGAGCATCTCCGGGCCGCGACGCACGGACTCCTCGCCCGCCCGCAGCGCACGCTCGAGGATGTCGGCAATCAGCTCGTTCTGGACCGCGGGGTCGCCCTCGGAGCCCAGCCGCGTGTCGCCCATGTGTGCGAGCTCGGTCGCGACGGTCGTCGCCATCTCGCGCATGACGGTGAGGATCGTGCCCTCGGCCGGCTCGCGCACCGAGCCGTAGGCGCGGTTGGCGGCACGCGCCATCGCGGCGCCGATCAGAACCGGATCGACAAGCTCGCCGGGGCGGCTGATCAGCTCCTCTGCCGCGCCGCGGATGAGCTGGGAGAGGATCACGCCGCTGTTGCCGCGTGCGCCGAGCAGCGCTGCGCGCGCGACGGAGTCGACGATCTCGTCGCGGCCGATCTCGTCGAGGCGGCCCTCGTCGGCCGCGAGCCGGTCGACCTCGGTCAGAACCGAGCGCAACGTCAGCGCCATGTTGTCGCCCGTGTCGCCGTCGGCCACCGGAAAGACGTTGAGGTCGTTGATCTCCTGGCGGCGCGACTCCAGATGCACCAGTGCGCCCTCGACGACGGCGCGGAAGCGGACGAGGCTTGGGTCAGACATACGGAGCCGGCGGTTTGCGGAGCATGAGTTTCGCCCTCCGGGACCGGCAACCTTCGGGCGACGTTACGCGCCTAAAGAGCCTTCGTGACCTTGCCGGCTTTGAGACAGCGCGTACAGACGTACACACGCCGCGGCGCGCGGCCGACGAGGATCCGGACCTTCTGGAGGTTCGGGTTGAAGCGACGCTTGGTCGCAACCATCGAGTGGCTGCGGCTGTTGCCGAACGCCGGTCCCTTACCGCAGCTGTGACATACCTTGGCCATCGCGACGGCGAAGTGTAGAGCGTCCGACCAGGTTGGAGCGCGGCGCTCGCGGGGTAACGTGTTTGCAGATGCCATTGGCCTCGCAGATCGAGCTGCCCGATCGTTATCGCGTCGCCCGGCACATCGCCAGCGGCGGCATGGCCTCCGTCTGGGAAGCGGAGGACCTCATGCTGCGCCGCACGGTCGCCGTCAAGGTGCTCGCGTCCCAGCTAGCCCTGGACAGCGGCGCGCGCGAGCGTTTCCAGCGCGAGGCGCGGACGGCCGCGCAGATCTCCGACCGGCCGCACATCGTGACGATCTACGACATCGGCGAGCATCGCGAGCACGCGTTCATCGTCATGGAGTACTGCTCCGGCGGAACGGTTGCGGACCGCCTGCGCGCGGCGCGCGCGGCGGGCGAGGGCGCGGGCATTTCGCGCGAGACGGCGCTGCGCTGGCTACGCGAGGCCGCAATCGGCCTCGATTCCGCTCATGCCGCCGACATCGTCCACCGCGACGTCAAGCCGGCGAACCTCATGCTCGATGCCCACGACCGCCTCGCCGTCGGCGACTTCGGGATCGCGCGGCTGGCCGACGACACGCAGATGACGATGACCGGTCAGGTCCTCGGCACCGCCGCGTACCTGTCGCCCGAGCAGGCGCTCGGCAAGCCGGCGACCGACGCCAGCGATCGCTACGCGCTGGCGGTCGTCGCATACGAACTGCTGACCGGCGCGCGCCCGTTCACCGGCGGGCCGCCGGCCGTGCAGGCACGCCAGCACGTCGAGGCACCGCCGCCGAAGGCATCCGACGCCGCGCCCGACCTCCCGCCGGGGATCGACGCCGTGCTTGCGCGAGGACTGGCCAAGGAGCCGGCGCAGCGGCCGGTGAGCGCGACGGCGTTCGTCGACGAGCTCGAGCGCGCTTTGGAACCACAGGCGCCGGCGGCGGTCGAACCGACCCGGCGGATCGCCCCTGTGCTCCCGACGCAGCCGACGCACAGGCAGGAGCCGTCCCGTCCGCTACCCCCCGTCCCAGTCCCAGTCCCCGTCGCCGCGCCGACGCGCCCTCCACCGCCACCTCGACAGCCCCCCAGAGCACCGGCGCCCGAGTCCGATCCCGAGCCTCGGCAGCGCAGCCGCCGGCTCACACCGCTCGCGCTGCTCGCGGCCGGCGCGCTGGCGATCGGCGGTATCGCCGCGCTCGCGGCGGGAGGCGAGGAGAAGCCGTCCTCCAACGACGAGGCCTCCGGCACCGCCACGCTCGGGCGCGACGGCACGAAATCGACCGCGAAGACGACGTCTACTCCCCCACCCGCGACAGAACAGCCGGCGACAGCGCCCGCAGCCGCGAGCGGCGAAAACCCCTCGGCGATCGACGCTCGCGCCTACGACCTCATCAAGCAGGGGAAGTTCGCGGAGGCGGTCCCCATCGCACAGCAGGCTGTCGAGGGCTTTCAGGCACGCAAGCAGACCAGCAGCCAGGGCTACGGCTTTGCGCTCTTCAACCTCGGCACCGCCCTGCACGGCGCCGGACGGTCAAGCGAGGCGATCCCCTACCTCGAGGAGCGCCTGCGGGTCAGCCCTGACGATCGGCCCGAGCAGGTCCAGAAGGTGCTCGCGGCCGCACAGGCCGCAGTCGGCGGTGGGGCGGCGCCGGACAAGAAGCCCAAGCGCAACGGCAAGGACGACGACGAGTGAGCGCGGTCAGCCGCGCCCGCGCCGCGACGGCGTGGGCGCGCGCTGCGGCGGGTGCTCCGGCCGGCGCGCGGGACGCTCATAGCCGCCGGCAACGCGGCCGTCCTCACGCAGGCGCACCCGGCTCCAATCCGCATCGGGCAGCGGCAACGACGAGCGTTCGCCGGGCGGTGCGGGCTCCGGCTCGCGCGGCGGCCCGTCGTCGTCAGTGCCACCGCCGCCCCAGCGCCGGCGCCAGGATCCGCGGCCCTCGTCGCCGAGCACGCCCCACACGAGCAGCAGGCCGCCGACGACGTGCACGAGGAAGACGATCGACAGCGCGAGGATCTCTTCGGCTTGACCGACGGGCACTCTTTGAGCCTACCCAGCTGAGGCGTCCGTATCGCCCATCTGGACCTCGTCCGCGAGCTCGGCCTTGACGCGCGCCAGCGCGAGCACCGCCTCGGCGGCGTTGGCGCCCTCGTCGCGCTTGTCGCCGCCGGCCCGCGCCAATGCCTGGTCCATGTTCTCGACGGTCAGGACGCCGAAGCCGCAGGGCACGCCGGTGCGCAGCGCGACGTCCTGGATGCCGCGCGCGGCCTCGGCGCAGACGTGGTCGTAGTGCGACGTCTCGCCGCGGATGACCGCGCCAAGGCAGGCGATCCCCTCGTAGTGACCGCTCTCGGCGATCATCAGCGCCGCGTGTGGCAGCTCGAAGGCGCCCGGCACCTCGAAGACGTCGATCGGATCGGCCGCCGCGGCCTTGAATACGCGCGTGGCACCGGCGACGAGCTGATCGGCGAGCTCGGAGTAGAAGCGCCCGACGACGATCGCGACCCTCATGACGGATCGTCCCCGCGGCGGCGGTCGCGCTCGTCGCGCTCGCCCTCGTCATGGAGCATCTGCTCGTCCACATCGACCCCCTGGTGGTGCAGCGTGTGGCCCATGCGGTCGCGCTTGGCGCGCAGGTAGGCCTCGTTGTACGGGTTGGAGACGTGCTCGATCGGGACCTGCTCGGCGACCGACAGCCCGTAGCCCTCCAGGCCGCGGATCTTCTTCGGGTTGTTCGTCAGGATGCGGATCGAGCTGAGGCCGAGGTCGACGAGGATCTGCGCGCCGATGCCGTAGTCGCGCAGGTCGGCCGGGAGGTTGAGCGCGAGGTTGGCCTCGACGGTGTCCATGCCGCCCTCCTGCAGCTTGTAGGCGCGCAGCTTGTTGAGCAACCCGATGCCGCGGCCCTCCTGGGCGAGGTACAGCAGCACGCCGCGCCCCTCGCGCTCGATCATCGCCAGCGCCGACTCGAGCTGCTCGCCGCAATCGCAGCGCAGAGAATGGAAGACGTCGCCGGTCAGGCACTCCGAGTGCACACGCACGAGCACGTCGGCCTCCCCGTCGACCTCGCCCTTGACGAGCGCGACGTGGTGCTTGCCGCCGATCAGCTCGCGATAGCCGATCGCCTGGAAGTCGCCGAAGCCGGTCGGCAACTTCGTCGAGACGACACGCTCGACGAGCTTGTCGTGCCGGCGGCGGTAGGCGATCAGGTCCGCGACCGTGACCATCTTGAGGTCGTGGCGCTCGCAGTAGGCGGTGAGGTCGGCGACGCGTGCCATCGTGCCGTCGTCGTTCATGACCTCGCAGATGACGCCCGCCGGGTTGAGCCCCGCGAGCCGCGCGAGGTCGACGGCGGCCTCGGTCTGGCCGGCGCGCTCCAGCACGCCTCCGGGACGGCTCTTCAGCGGAAAGACGTGACCGGGCTGGACGAGATCGCGCGGCGAGCTCTCGGGGTCGATCGCGACCTGGATCGTGCGCGCCCGGTCGGGCGCGGAGATCCCGGTGGTGACGCCCTCGCGCGCCTCGATCGAGACGGTGAACGGCGTCTCGAACGGCGATTCGTTCTTCGCCGCCATCAGATCGAGGCCGAGGGCGTCGCAGCGCTCGGGTGTCAGCGACAGGCAGATCAACCCGCGCCCCTCCTTGGCCATGAAGTTGACGGCCTCGGGCGTCGCGAACTGCGCGGCCATCGTCAGGTCGCCCTCGTTCTCGCGATCCTCGTCGTCGCAGACGACGACCATCTTGCCCTGGCGGATGTCCTCGAGCGCCTGCTCGATCGTCGCGAAAGGACTCTTTGTGGCTGGACTCATGCGGTGGCTCCTACAAGCTTCTCGACGTACTTTGCCAGCACGTCGACCTCGAGGTTGACGGTCATCCCCGGCGCGGCCGCGCCAAGGCTCGTGCGCTGCAGCGTCTCGGGGATCAGCGAGACGTCGAAGCCGTCGTCGTCGATCCGCGCGACGGTCAGCGAGACGCCATCCACCGCGATCGACCCCTTCACGACGACGTAGCGCAGCACGGCGGCCGGCGCTTCGATCGTCACGACGCGGGCAAAGCCGTCCTCGCGCACCTCGCCGACGGTTCCGACGCCGTCGATGTGGCCCTGCACGATGTGTCCGCCGAGGCGGTCGGCCGCGCGCAGCGCGAGCTCGAGGTTGACGTGCGCGCCGGCGCTGACGGCGCCGAGCGTGCTGCGCTGAAGCGTCTCGTGCATGACGTCGGCACCGAAGCGATCCGCGGCGACATCATTCGCTGTGAGGCAGACCCCGTTGACGGCCACCGAATCCCCATCGGCGAGCTGCTCGGCAAGCGGCGTCGAAACGGTCAGGCGCACGCCGTCGGCCGTCGCATCGACAGCAGCGACGGAGCCCAGATCAGCAACCAAGCCGGAAAACATGTACCTCCGACGGGGCCTCCGGCCCCGCGCTAGAAATTGTGCTCGACATCACGTCTCGCAAGATCTTCACCATTCTCGCAGCCGTGCCGATATCAGCAGATCGTCCGCTACGCGCTCGCAGTCGAGCGTCAGGGCGCGCAGGGCCTCGGAGATCCGTTCGACGCCCTCGCCCTCGAGGGGATCGCGGGCGGCTCGGCCGCCGAGCAGCAGCGGCGCGAGGAACAGGCGCACCTCGTCGATCTCGCCGGCATCGAGGAAGGCCCCGGCGAGATGCGGGCCGCCCTCGAGCAGGATCGATGTCACGCCGAGCGAGCCGAGCTGCTCCAGCGCGGAGCGCACGCGCTCGGGCTCGTTGCCACCGGTCGCGACGATCACCTCGGCGCCCGCCATCTCGAGCGCCTCGGTGGCAGGGCGACGCGCGGCGCGCGACACGATCACGGTCAGCGGCGGGTCCGGCGCCGCCGAGACGAGCTGGGAGTGCTGCGGCAGCCGCGCCTCCGCGTCGAACACGACGCGCCGCGGCTGATGGTGGACGCCCTCCACGCGCGCGGTCAGCCGCGGATCGTCGGCGAGCGCGGTGCCGATCCCGACCGCGACGGCGTCGACGCTCGCGCGCCAACGGTGCGCGCGGGCACGACTGGACTCGTCGGAGATCCACTGCGAGTCGCCCGTGCGCGTGGCGACCTTGCCGTCGAGCGTCATCGCGGACTTGAACAGCACCCACGGCCGGCCGGTCCGCGCGTGCTTGCGAAACGGCTGGTTGATCAGCCGCGCACGGTGCGCCAGATCGCCGTCGGCGACCTCGACCTCGATGCCCTCGTCGCGCAGGATCCCGAGTCCGCGACCCGAGGCCTTCGAGCTGGGGTCGTCGGACGCGACGACGACGCGGGTGATCGCGGTGGCGAGGATCGCGTCCGTGCAGGGTGGCGTCTTGCCGTGGTGACAGCAGGGCTCCATCGAGACGTACAGCGTCGCGCCGGTGAGGTCGGCGCCGTGCGCGGCGGCGATCGCGTTTACCTCGGCGTGCGGTCCGCCGTGCTCGTCGTGCCAGCCCTCGGCGATGACGGCGCCATCACGCACGATCAGCGCCCCGACCATCGGGTTCGGATGAACGCGGCCGAGCCCATGCTCGGCAAGCTCGATCGCACGCTGCAGGTGCTCCGCGTCCGTCGAGCTGATCAACGCCACCGGCCAGAGCATACGGGCGGATGGGCGAATGTCACCTCAGGGGTTGCGCAGGCGCGCGCACTGACCGCCGCGCAGTCGGTAGATCGTCATCTCCGGCCCGGGCCGGTGGTAGGCCCGCGGGAAGAAGTTGAACGTCCAGTCGAAGTTGAACTTCACCGGTCCCTCGCCCTTGCCGTAGGGCGAGGCCGCGTAGACGACGTCGGCGCGCCGGGCGAGCTCCTCGTAATAGTCGATTGCCTTGGGAACCTGCTCGGGCTCGGCCTCGGCACGGCCGCGCTGCGTCGATCCGACGACCACGTGGCAATAGCCGCCGCGCTCGTAGGAGTCGATCAGCGCGGGACGCAGGATGCGCTCGTAGTCCTCGATGTTGACGGTCACCCCCTCCGGCGCGGGTATCTGCGTGCGCGGGTCGATCAGCGACCTGGTCGTCGGGAACTTCACCCAGCGGTTGCCGTTGCTCGTGACCGGCGACGGGTTGCCGATGTCCTGCGCCCACATGTCCGGCACGACCGGCTCGACGACGATCTTCGACCCCAGCGGGACGTTGGCGACCATCCAATCGCGCGCGAGGTTGCGCGTGTCCTCGCGCGACAGGACGAGGCCGCTGTGGACGGAGTACACGAAGCCCTGGGCACAGACGGCGACGACCGCGAGCGCGATGAACGTCGGGCGCAGCACCGGTTTGGAGCGTGCGGCGAACGCGGCCAGCTCGAGCGCGGCGTAGGCCGCCAGGATGCAGACGAACGGGAAGACCGGCATCAGCCAGCGACCGAAATAGCGCTCCTGCGAGCCCATGAACAGCACGAAGAACACGACGGGCAGGACGAGGACCCAGACCAGCCGGCGCTCGTCGAACCACAGGCGCACGGCGCCGCCGGCGGCAAGGATCAGCGGCAGCCATCCCAGGCCCCAGCCGAAGGACCACAGGTAGTAGAGGTAGCCGTTGTCCTGCGTGAGCCCGAGCTTGCCCGACGAGTCGCCGGAGGCGTCGGACTGGTGGGTGAGGCCGTCCCAGAAGGCATCGCGGTCGATGACGGAGTAGGGGTTGGCCGCCAGGAACGCGCCGAGCGCCAGCGCGCCAGCGAGTGCGATCCCACGCAGCGCGTTGGTTCTGCCGCGCGGGGCGGCGAACTGCACCGCCGCCGCCGCGACGAGCGCGATCAGCACGATCCCGCCGGTGTACTTCGTCGCGCACGCCAGCCCCAGCCCGACGCCGCCGATCACGTAGTCGCGCAGGCGGCCGAAGCGCAGCACGCCCGCCGCGCCCCACAAGCCGAGGCAGACCGGGGCCAGCGTCGGCGCGTCGTTGAGCGCGAGCTTGGAGTAGAAGACCGGCAGGAAGGAGACCGCGAAGATGCCCGCCGCCAGCAGCCCGACGCGGCGGTCGATCAGCCGCGAGCCGGCGAGGTAGAGCAGCCACACGGCGATCGTGCTGACGACGCCGGCGAGGATGCGTGTCACGACCCAGATCTCGGCCGGGTCGGCGGCGAACGAGTTCGCCACGCCCTCGCGGCCGCCGAACCAGATCCCGATCAGGATGTGCGCGAGGTACGTGTAGGCGGGCGGGTTGACGAAGTACTCGGGGTTCCAGTCGTGCTCGAACAGCCCGATGGCACGCGTGACGAAATGCGCGTTCTCGTCGGCGTTGTAGGCGTAGGGCAGCCCGTGATCGACGCCCCACACGCGCAGGCCGAACGCCAGCAGCGCCACCGCGCCGATCGCCAGCCCCCAGAAGAGGCGGTTGTTGCTCACCGCCGCCCCGCGCGGCGGTCGCTCAACAGCGGGCATAGGCGGCGTAGTAGTCGCTGACCGCAATCCGATCGAAGCCCGGTGGCGGCAGGTTCTGATCGGGGCTGTCGAGCGACGTGACGAGCGCTTGGCGGTGGATCGCGAGGCGGTCGTGGACGAGGATCGCCACGCCGCGAGTCGGCGTGACCTCCTTGCGGCGCGGCTCGCCCAGGCGCTCGGTATCCGAGCGCGCGAGCACCGCCGACTGCGGGCGGTCGAGGATCCAGCGCACGTCTGCAATCAGCTTGTGGTTGGGCACGTAGACGTTGCCGCAGTTCAGCACCCGCTGGACCGCCGGATCGTGTAGCACCTCCTTCAGCGCGACGTGCGCGTCGCTGCGAAACGCAAGCTCCGTGTCGAGGCTGTCGAGATCGACGCGGGTCACGCTGAAGGCGATCCCGATGACGACCGCCGCCGCGCCCCCGACCGCCCAGACGCGCCGCGCGATCGTGCCCTTGCTCAGCATCGTCCAGCCGCCGATGAAGACCGCCGCGAAGATCATCAGTGCCAGCGACGCGATCAGCAGGTAGCGGTCGATCACCGACAGCCCGGCCAGTCCGACGGCAGCGAACGTGCCGACGCCGGTGGCGAACAGCGCGAGCGGCATCAGCGCGCGGCGCGGCATCAGCACGACCGCGAGCACGAGCCCGATCGCGCCCGCGACGGCGATCGGGAACTTCGTCAGCGTGATGAGGAACGTGTACATCGCGTCGGGCACGGCGCCGATGCCCTTGTTTCGACCGAGCGACTTGGCCAGATCTCCGGTGGCGGTCAGCGAGTACAGCGGGTTGCCGGTGACGGCGAAGTCGACCGCCGACCAGATGCCGGGACCGATCGCGGCCAGCGCGGCGTAGCGCACGCGCTTGCGCCAGTCCGCCTTGGGAAACACCCACAGCCAGTACAGGCCCGCCAGCAGCCACGCCTCCGGGCGCATCAGTCCCGCCGCCGCGAGCAGCCCCAGCACGAGCACCGGTCGCCTGCGCGGCGCACGCGCCTCGATCACCGCCGCGATCATCACGACCGCCAGGTAGGAGATGTCGATGTAACCGCGGGCGGCGAGGAAGGGGTAGTCGAAGCGTGTCAGCAGCAGCGCGGCGGCGACGAAGCCGACCAGCGGCGTGAAGGCGGTCTTGGCGAGCATGTAGACCGCGATCACGAGGATCACGAACGACAGCACCGAGAAGAAGATCATGACGCGATCGGCGCTGTCGCCGAGGGGGTTCAGCAGGGCGCCGAAGACGATCGCGAGCGGATGCTCCGTCGGCGCGCGGTAGGCCTCGAAGGAGAGCCTGTCGAGGCTCAGCAACTCGCGGCCCCAGATCAGCGAGTAGATCGAGTCGTAGTTCGGATAGGTCGGATAGAGCACGAAGCCGGCCAGCGCGCCGAGCGACAACAGCGCGAGGCCGATGCGCTCGAACAGGCGTGTGCTCAGGCGGCGCAGGCGGCGTCGCACCGGGGAGGCCTCGGCGGGTGGTGGGGGGCTGGCGGAGGCGTGGCTCGTGGCGCTTGGCAGGGATGACGTCGCGATGGCCGTTAGGATCCCATGCCGACCCGCCGCATGAAGCTGATCATCCAGATCCCCTGCTTCAACGAGGAGCAGACCCTGCCCCTCGTCCTTGCCGATCTTCCGCGGGAGGTCGAGGGTTTTGACGCGGTCGAATGGCTGATCATCGACGACGGGTCGTCGGACGGCACGATCGAGGTCGCCCGCTCCGGTGGCGTCGACCATGTCGTGCGCCTGACGAACAACAAGGGGCTGGCTGCGGGCTTCCAGGCCGGCCTCGACGCGTGCCTGAAGCTCGGCGCCGACGTCATCGTCAACACCGATGGCGACAACCAGTACAACGCGCACGACATCCCCAAGCTCGTCGCGCCGATCCTCGCCGGTAAGGCCGACATGGTGGTCGGCGACCGCGAGGTGCAGAACATCGAGCACTTCTCGCCGCTGAAGAAGACGCTGCAGAAGCTCGGCTCATGGGTCGTGCGCCAGGCATCGTCGACCGAGGTGCCCGACACGACGTCGGGCTTCCGCGCCTACAACCGCGAGGCCGCGATCCAGATGGCGGTCGTGTCGAAGTTCACCTACACGCTCGAGACGATCATCCAGGCCGGCAAGCTGCTCGTCGCCGTCGACCACGTCGCGATCCGGACCAACCCGAAGACGCGCGAGTCGCGCCTGTTTCCGTCGGTCTGGTCCTACGTGCGCCGCAACGGCGTCTCGATCTTCCGCATCTACACGCACTACGAGCCGCTGAAGGTCTTCATGAGCGCGGCGATCTTCATCGGCCTGATCGCCTTCGTCGTCTGGACGCGCTTTGCCTACTTCTACATCGTCGAGGGCGAGGGCGCGGGACACGTGCAGTCGCTGATCCTCGGCGCCGTGCTGTTCAACGCCGCGATGGTGCTCGCCGCGCTGGGGATCATCGGCGACCTGCTCGCCGCGCAGCGCACGATGGCCCAGCGCACCTTCGAGCGCGTGCGCCGCATCGAGCTGCAGCTCGGCGTCGCGCCGTCGCACTACGAGCCGGGCGCGACCGCCGCCGGCAAGAAAGCGACGACCGGCGCGGACGCGGGCGGCGCGACCGGTAAGACCGAGGATCGCGAGGCGGTGCGGCTATGACGCCGGCCGCGACGCCCTCGGAGGGTCGCCTGGAAGGCGACCCTCCGACTGAGGAGAGCCGGCCGGATGCCGGCTCGGGCATCACTCTCGACGCCGAGGGGACCGTCACCGGCAACACCTACGACAAGTACGGCTCGTCCAACCCCGTCGTACGGCGGCTGATGAGCGCCTTCGAGCGCACGCTCGACGAGCTTTTCTTGCAGGCCAACCCGGACTCGCTGCTCGATGTCGGATGCGGCGAGGCGGTGCTCACGCACAAGTGGGCGCAGCGACTGGGCGACAAGCGCGTCGTCGGGATCGACCTCGATGATCCGCTGCTGCACGCCGAGTGGGAGCAGCGCCAGGCGCCGAACCTCACCTACCGCGTGATGAAGGCCGAGAACCTGCCCTTCGCCGACGGCGAGTTCGATGTCGCCACGGCGATCGAGGTGCTCGAGCACGTCCCCGATCCCGCGCACACCGTCGCCGAGATGGCGCGCGTCGCGAGCGGCCATCTGCTCGTCTCGGTCCCGCGCGAGCCGCTGTGGCGTGGCCTGAACATGGCGCGCGGCGCCTATCTCAGGCAGCTTGGGAACACCCCCGGGCACCTGAACCACTGGTCCAAGCGCAGCGTCGTCGAGTTGCTGTCGCGTCACGGCGAGGTCATCCAGGCGCGGTCGCCGTTTCCCTGGACCATGCTGCTTGTCCGCCTCTGAGGATGTAAGCGTCGGCGCGGGCACGCCCGAGGCGCGGTCGGGCTACGGCCGCGAGGCGCGGATCCTGTCGGTCGGCATCGCGACGACCGGCGTCGTCACGTTCGCGTACTTCGCGCTCGCGGCGCACGCGCTCAGCGACGTGCAGTACAAGCGCATCTCGCTGCTGTGGGCGGTCGTCTTCGTCGTCACGTCGGTGCTCTACCGGCCGATCGAGCAGCTGCTGTCACGGACCATCGCTGACCGCCGCGCGCGCGGTCTGCACGACGAGCACCCGCTGCGCGTGCCGATGCTCATCCAGGCGACGTTCGCGGCGGTCTTCCTCGTCGCTGCGCTCGCGCTGCGCGACCTGCTGCAGGACGATCTCTTCGACGGATCCGCGTCGCTGTACTGGATCCTCGTCGCAGGCGTGCTGGCCTACGCGGCGAGCTACTTCGCGCGCGGCTTTCTCGCCGGCCACCAGCGCTTCGCGCTGTACGGCGCGCTGGTCTTCCTCGAGGCCTGCTCGCGCGTGTGCTTCGCACTGGCGGTCGTCGTCGGCCTCGCCTCGGGCCAGACCGCGGTGGCGCTCGGCATCGCCGCAGCGCCGCTGGTGTCGCTCGTCGTCGTGCCGCTGGCCTTCGCGCGACGGGCGGACCCGCCGCCGAGCGTGACCGCGGTCAAGCAGACCGAGGGCGGCCTCACGCTGCGCCACGGCGCCGGCTTCGCGAGCGCCGTCTTCGCGATCATGGTCGCCGAGCAGACGCTGATCAACGGAGCGGTACTGACCGTAGAGGGCACCTCGTCGGATGCGGCGCTGGCCGGAGTCGTCTTCAGCGTGCTGCTGATCTCACGCGCGCCGCTGCAGCTCTTTCAGGCGATCCAGGGCTCGTTGCTGCCGCACCTCACCGGCCTCGAGGCGACCGCCGGGCGCGACGAGTTCACTCGCGCGATCCGCGTGACCGTGCTGACGATCGGCGCCTTCGCGCTGACGATCGCCGCCGGCCTGCTCGTCGTCGGCCCACCGGTCGTCCGCGCTTTGTTTGACATCGGCCGTGACCTCGACGGCGGCGGCCTGGCGCTCGTCGGCCTCGGGATGGGCTTTCATCTGATCGCCGGAACGCTCAACCAGGCCGCACTCGCCCGCGGCCGGGCGCCGGGTGCAGCCCTCGCGTGGCTGCTCAGCGCCGCATTGTTCATCGTCTGGATGCTGAGCCCGGTCATCGACGACCAGCTGCTGCGGATGGAGGTCGGGTACTGCGCCGCGAGCGCGCTGCTGAGCCTGGCGCTGGCCGCCCTATACCGACGCGGGGGAACTCGCGAGTAGGGGGCTGGTATCAACGCATGTGTGCGCCACAAGCGTCATTACTCGATCGACGAGGCGAACGCGCTGCGGGAGTGGGTCACGCACCAGGTCTGCCAGATTCGCGCGGCCGTCGGCCGCCTCCAGGAGCCCGCCGCGAGCCATGCGCTGGAGCATGTGACCGCCGATGACAGCGACGGCTACGCGGGTCGCGCGGTCGCGTCCGACACGGTCGACATCTACCTGCGTTCGAAGCGCCTCGATCTGATGAACGTGATCGTCCGCGATCTCGGCCGCGGCCTCGTCGACTTCCCGGCGATGCGCGACGGCGAGGAGATCTATCTGTGCTGGACGGTCGGCGAGCCGAGCGTCTCGCATTGGCACGATCTCGACGCCGGTGCCGCCGGGCGCCACGAGCTCTGAGGGTTTTCAGTAGAGGCTGCAGCGCAGTACGCCCGCCTGAACCGCCTACGGGCAGCCGCCGGCATCGGCGATCTCGCGGAACGTGGCCGCGGGGTCGTCGCTGCCGAAGATCGCCGAGCCCGCGACGAACCAGCTGGCGCCGGCTTCCGAGCACTCCGCCGCGATCTTCGCGTTGACGCCGCCGTCGACCTCGACGGGGATGTCGTCGCCGAGCAGCGCGCGAACCGTGCGGACCTTGTCGAGTTGGTCGCGCAGGAACGGCTGTCCGCCCCAGCCCGGGTTGACGGTCATGATCAGCGCAAGGTCGACGCTGACCCACTCAAAGACATCCGGCGGCGTGCCGGGACAGACCGTCAGCCCGGCGCGGCAGCCGGCCTCGCGGATCGCCGACAGCGTGTAGTCCAGGTGCGGCGTCGCCTCCGCATGAATCGTGATCCCGTTGGCGCCCGCCTTTGCGAACTCCGCGATCTGGCGCTCGGGGCGCTCGATCATCAGGTGCACGTCGAGGAAGATCTCGTCGCCGAACTCATCGCGCAGCGCGGACACGACGACCGGCCCGTAGGTGATCGGCGGGACGAAATGGCCGTCCATGACGTCGCAGTGGATGACGGTCGCGCCCGCGGCCATCACCTCGCGGACCTGGCCGGCGAGGTTGGCGAAGTCGGCCGCGAGGATCGACGGAGCGACACAGCGGCCCGGAGGTGGCAGCGGCGCCACGGACTAGATCTCGCGCAGCATCGAGGCTGCGCAGGCGTTACAGGACATGATGGCGGTCTTGGACATGCGCACGATCGTAGAATGCTCGCCGCATTGAGGGCATACCGAGCACAGCTCGAAGCGGTGCAAGCAGTACACGCAGCGGTAGCGGCCCGGCAGATTCGTGGGGCGCAGCCACGGTTCTGAGCAGTTCGGACAGGCGATGCCGAGTTCATCGTTCACGACGCTGCATCCTGGCGCATCATCCGTTCGCGCGGGTCATGCGTGCGATGTAGAAGCCGTCGGTGGCGTCGCGGTGGGGCAACAGCGTGCGCTCGGCGTCGACCCGCAACCCGGTGTCCGCGAGCTGGTCTTCGTTCTCTCGGCGCGACAGCGTGCAGGTCGAGTAGACGAGTGTTCCGCCCGGCGCCAGCGCGCCGATCGCCGCCGCGAGGATTGCGTGCTGGCTCTCGGCGAGCGTCTCGATCGTCTGCGGCGTGACGCGCCAGCGCAGGTCGGGGTGGCCCTGCAGTGTCCCCAGGCCGCTGCACGGCGGGTCGACGAGCACGCAATCAAACGGCTCATCGGCTCGGAACTGCGCGGCGTCGCCCGTGTGCACCGTGACGCTGTGAGCGTGCATCCGCTCGCAGGTGCGCCGCAGGGCGGCGGCGCGCCCGGCGTGTCGCTCGACGGCGACGACCGCGCCCTCGCCGCCCATCAGTGCGGCGAGGTGCGTCGTCTTGCCACCGGGCGCCGCGCACAGATCCAGCACCCGCTCGCCGGGCTCAGGATCGAGCGTGCGCGCTGGCACCATCGAGGCGCGCGACTGCGTCGCGTACGCGCCGCGCTGCCACAGCTCGTGGCCGTGAGCGTCGAACGGTCCGTCCACGACGAGCGCTTCGGGCAGCTCGTCGTCGGGACGGGTGACGACCGGCAGCTCGCCGGCAAGCTGCTCGCGGCTCATCACGAGCGTGTTGGCGCGCAGCGCGAGCTCCCCCGGCTCGTTGCCAGCGCGCAGCAGCGCACGCGTCTGCTGCGCTCCGTACTGCTCCCACCACAGCTCGACGAGCCACGGCGGATAGGAGTGCGCGATAGCTGCCCCGGCGGGCGTGTCGTCGCGCGGCAGCGCCGGCTGCTCGCGCGCCGCGCGGCGCAGGACGGCGTTGACGAGCTTGTGCCCTCCCCCATGACCGCCGCCCTTTGCGAGCTCGACGCTCTCGCTGACGATCGCGTGGTCGCCGCCGCCGCCGAGAAAGACGAGCTGGTAGAGCCCGAGGCGCAGCGCCGCGCGCGTGTGTGCGTCGAGCTCGTCGACAGGGCGGGCGAGCTGCTCGATCAGATGATCGAGCGAGAGCCGCCGCTGGACCGTCCCGTAGGCAAGCTGCATCGCGAACGCACGTTCACGGGGCTCGAGCTCGCGCGCCGCGGCGTGCAGCGCGCGATCGGCGTAGGCGCCGCGGTCAAAGACGCGCTGAACGACGTCGAAGGCGGCCCGTCGGGCAGGCGTCACCCCAGCCACGGCGTCACAGACCGTGGCCGCGCAGGTAGGCGGCGGCGTCCATCGGCCGCCCGCCGGCGGGCTGCACCTCGAGTAGCTCGAGACCCCCGAGCAGCAGCCGCTCCCTGTCGGCGCGCAGCGGCCCGGCGCCATCAGGCTCGACGACGCGCGCGCGGACGACGCCGAGCATCGAGCCGTCGGCCAGTTCGGCGCGCGCGCCTATGTGCGGTGTCAGCGCGCGCCAGCGGCGGTCGTTGTCCTGCGCCGGTGCGGCCGGATCGAGCGTACGGTCCTGCGGTTCGATCTTGTCGGCATAGGTCACGCCGTCCTCGCTCTGAGCGGCGGGCTGCGGGCGCTCGTCGAGCGTGCGCACGAGCAGTCCCGAGGCGAGCTCCTGCAGGCGCGCCGCGAGCGTGCCGTAGGTGTCGTCGGGAGCGATCGGCTCCTCGCCGAGCAGGTAGACGGCGCCCGTGTCGAGGCCCGCCTCCATCTGCATGATCGCGACGCCGGTGCGCTCGTCGCCGGCCATCACTGCCCGCTCGACCGGCGCCGCGCCGCGCCAGCGAGGCAGCAATGACGGGTGCACGTTGATCAGCTCATGCTCGGACAGCAATGGTTCGCGCAGCAGCGCTCCAAACGCGCAGACGCAGACGGCATCGGGCTGCGCCTCGGCGATCCGTGCGCGCGCCTCGTCGTCGTTGACGTTCTCGGGCTGGTAGAGCTCGAGCTCGAGCGCGCGGGCGGCGTCGGCGACCGGCGGCGACGCGAGCTTGCGACCGCGCCCGCGCGGCTGATCCGGGCGCGTGACGACGAGCGCGGGGCGATGCGCGCCGCCGGCAAGGCGCTCGAGCACCGCGGCAGCGAAGCCCGACGTTCCGAGGTAGACGGTCCGCATGAAGGCGCTGCGCGAGCGGCCGCTTATGCGGCACTGGCGGCGCGCTCGGCGTCGCGCAGCGTGCGCATCGCGGCCTTGCGCTGCTCGCGCGACGTGCGGTCGAGGATCAGCACGCCGTCGAGATGATCGATCTCGTGTTGGATGACGCGCGCCTCGAGGCCGGTCGCCTCGATGATCAACCGCGCGCCCATCTCGTCCCGGGCGTGCACGACGACCGCGATCGGCCGCTCGACCTCGACGTGAACGAACGGGATGCTGAGGCAGCCCTCCTCCTGGGTCTCCTCGTCGCGGCTGGACCAGGTGATCTCCGGGTTGACGAGCGCGACGGGCGGGCTCTCGGGCGCCACCCGGTAGACGAGCAGGCGGTGCGAGATGCCGACCTGCGGGGCGGCGAGCCCGATCCCCAGCGCGTCGTGCATCAGCGCGGCCATGCGCTTGACCTCATCGCCGAGGGAGGCGTCGAAGTGGTCGACGACGCCGGCCTTGGTGCGCAGGATCGGGTCGCCGAGCTTGCGCACGTACGCCAGCGCGGCGTCCCGGCGCGCAAGCACCTCGGGGTCGATCGGCGGCGGCGCCGGATGCTCCTCGGGCTCCTCCGCGCCGGGCTGCTCGTCGGTCTCGGCCATCGTCGTTTCAGTCTAGATGGGCGCGCTCACGCCTTCCGCGAGCGATGGCGGCGCCTACTGCGGATCGACGTCGACGCTGTAGGCGACGCCGCGGCGTGTGCGGTCGGCCGCCGCGGACGCGACCGCGGCGCCGGCCGCGCGCACCGCGACCGCGCGCTCGCCGGCCTTGATCACGAGCTGCGCGCGCTCGCGGCCGCGCAGCTTGGACAGCGGCGCCGGACCCAGCACCTGCGCGCCCGGGATCTCGCCGAGACCGACCCGTACGGCCTGGGTGGCGGCGCTGACGGCCTCGCGCTGGGGCGCGGTGCAGACGATCCGGATGAGGTGCGAGTAGGGCGGGTAGCGCAGCGCCTCGCGCCGCGCGAGCTCTCCGCGCAGGAAGCCGTCGGCGTCGTGGTTCGCGGCGGCCACGATCGACGGCGCGTCGGGCGACAGCGTCTGCACGAGCACGCGGCCGCCGCCGGGCCCGCGCCCGGCGCGGCCGGCCAACTGCGCGACGAGCGCGAACGTGCGCTCCTCCGCGCGGAAGTCGGGAAAACGCAGCGTGCCGTCGGCATCGACGACGACGCCGAGCGTGACGTCGGGAAAGTCGTGGCCCTTGGCGACCATCTGCGTGCCGAGCAGGATGCCCCGCGGCGCGGCCTCGAAGCGGCGCAGCAGCGCGCCCGCGTCGGCGACGTCGGCGTCGAGGCGATAGACGTCGTGGCCGATGGCCGCGAGGTCGTGCTCGAGGCGCTCGGTGCCCGTGCCGTGGCGTGCGACCGACATCGATCCGCACTTACGACAGCGCTCCGGGACGCGCTCGCGATGGCCGCAGTGGTGGCAGGCGAGGCGGTCCTCGGCGCGGTGCAGCACGAGCGCGACATCGCAGTCCGGGCACATCCAGGCGTGACCGCAGGAGCGGCAGTCGACGAAGTTCGACCAGCCGCGGCGGTTGAGCAGCACGATCGCCTTGCCGGCGTCGACGAGCGCGTGGCTCGTGTCGGGATGCAGGGCGCCGGCGAATTCGCGCATGTCGACGATCTGCACGGGCGGCAGCGGCTGTCCGTCGACGCGCGCGGGCAGGCGGACGCGGCGCAGCGCACGGACCGATTCAGGTCTCGGCGTGGCGCTGCCGGCGAGCAGCAGCGCCCCGCTGATCAGCGCCCGGCGTGCCGCGACATGGCGCGCGTCGTAGCGCGGATCGCCCTCGTGCTTGTAGGACGCATCGTGCTCCTCGTCGAGAACGATCAGCCCGAGCTCTTCGATCGGCGCGAAGACCGCGGAGCGCGGGCCGATGCAGACGCGCGCCTCGCGGCGGCGCAGGCGCGTCCACTCGTCATGGCGCTCGCCGGCCGACAGCTTGGAGTGCAGCACCGCGATCGTGTCACCGAAGCGGTCGGCGAAGCGCGACACGATCTGCGGCGTCAGCCCGATCTCGGGCACGAGCACGATGACGCCGCGGCCGCGCTGCAGGGTGCTGGCGGCGGCGCGCAGGTAGATCTCGGTCTTGCCTGAGCCCGTGACGCCGTGCAGCAGCAGCGGCTCGGGCGCGGGGCTCGAGAGCTGCTGCTCGATCGAGGCGAGTGCGGCGGCCTGGTCTGCCGTCAGCGACGGCGGCGCGGCGCGGCGCGCGCCGACGGCCTCGTGCAGGACGTGACGGCGCACGGCGCGGCGCTCGAGCGCCACGAGGCCGCGCGCCTCGAGGCGCCGCAGCGCGGGCAGATCGCCCGCGGCGGCGCGCGGTCCCTCGGCTTGCAGGCTTTGTAGGAGTGCGCGCTGGCCATCGGAGAGCGGCCGGCCCGTGGGCTCATCCCCCGTCGGCCGCGCCCACCACGCGAGCTTCGCGCGCGCGCCGGGAGGCGGCGAGAGCAGGGTCAGGGCGCGAGCCGGCGTCGAGCAGTACTCGTCGGCCATCCAGTGCGCGAGCTCGACGAGCTCGGGCGGCAGGTCGTGGTCCAGCACGCGCTTGGGAGCGACCAGTCGGTCATCGGGAAGCTCGGAGCAATCGGCCAGCGCGACGACGACGCCGACGACGTCGCGGTGACCGAAGGGCACGACGAGCACGCTGCCGACGCCGACGCCGTCCGGGCGCAGGTAGTCAAACGGCCCGCGCAGCGCGCGAGCCGTCGTGATCGGCTCGACCTTCGCGACCGGCGGCACCGTCCAAGGATGCCTCACGGCCCGGCGCGCGGCCTGGTGGCGTTGTTGCGCACAGACGCCCCGGCCTGCCTACCATCGCTGGTCATGGTCGACCCGCCCGCGACTGCGCCCATCGAGCCGTCCGCACCGCGGTCGGCCGCCGACGTGCAGCGCGCGGCCCGCAAGGTCGAGCAGATCGTCGCCGCCGCCGAGCAGGCCGCCGACGAGCTGCGCGCGAGCGCCGAGCAACGCGCGCTGGAGCGCATCGCCGAGGCCGACCGCGCCGCCGCGATCCGCGTGCAGGCCGCCGACGACGAGGCCGAGCAGGTGCGCGCCGAGGTCGCCCAGGAAGCCGAGCAGTCGCGCGCTGCGGCCGCCGAGACCGCCGACGCAGCGCGGCACAAGGCCCAGGTCGCCGCACGCGAGATCATCGCCGAGGCGCGCAGCGCAGCGCGCGACGTCCTGCGCGACGGCGAGGAGCTCAGCGCCAACCTGCGCGAGCTCTCCGACGCCCTGCGCGTCAACGCCGAGCGCTTGCTGCGCGACATCCGCCAAGCGCACGCGGAGTTCACGGCCCGGCTGGACCGCGTCGAGCCGCGCGCCCCGGCGGGCGGTACGAAGCGCGCGTCTTCAACGGGTCCGGCGGAGAGCCTCGACGTGCCGGAGTTCATGCCGCGCAGCTGAGGTTTCCGTCCGGTACGCGAACTAGTGTTCGGGTCGGGATGGAGCTGACATCGACGCAGAAAGGTGGACTCGCCGAGCTGAAGATCGCGGCGGCGGCAGCCGATCTCGAGATCGGCGTCTACCGGCCGATGATCGAAGGAAACCGCTGCGATCTCGTCTTCGAGATCGGCGACCGGCTCCTGCGGATCCAGTGCAAGTGGGCCAATCGCCGAGGGGACGTTCTGGATGTTTCGCTGATGACCAGTCGGCTCACGCCAGCCGGCTACGTCAGGACCCGCTACAAAGCCGCGGAAGTGGATGGATTCGCTGCCTATTGCCGCGAACTCGACAGCTGCTACTTCCTGCCAATCGCCAATTTCGAAGGTCTCAGCCACGCTTATCTGAGGCTCGCTCCCGCCCGAAACAACCAGCAAGTCGGTGTTAGGATGGCCTGCGATTACCCGCTTGGGGCTGTAGCTCAGCTGGGAGAGCGTTCGGCTGGCAGCCGAAAGGTCAGGGGTTCGATCCCCCTCAGCTCCATACCTCGCCCGTAGCCGCTTGCCAGACGCGCGCTCCGGGAATGCCGCAGCCATGGAAGTCGACCCGGGCGACGCGACGCCCTTCCTGCCACCGCGCCGCTCCTTGAAGGCGCTGCGCGACGCCGCCGCATGCTGGCGTGGCTGTCACCTGTGGCGACCGGCCACGCAGATGGTCTTCGGCGAGGGCCCGGGCACGCGCGCGTAATGGTCGTCGGCGAGGTGCCCGGCGACCGTGAGGACCGCGAAGGGCGCCCATTCGTCGGCCCCGCCGGTCGCGAGCTCGAACAGCGCCCTCCAGGCCGCCGGCATCGACCGCGCCGGCACCTACGTCACGAACGTCGTCAAGCAGTTCAAGTTCGAGGAGCGCGGCAAGCGCCGCATCCACCAGCGACCCGATGCGCGGGCACTCAGAGCATGCCGCGCGTGGTTCGATGCCGAGCTCGACGTGGTCGCGCCCGAGGCGCTGGTGGTCCTCGGCGCGACGGCCGGCAAGGCGCTGCTCGGCAGCAAGTTCCGGCTGACCGACCAGCGCGGCCGGCCGCTCGAATCCGACCTCGCACCGCTCGTGCTGGCGACGATCCACCCATCGGCGATCCTGCGCGAGCGCGACAGCGATGCGCGCGGTAGGGCGCGTGCTTCGGGCGGGCATCTGGCGTGAGCGGGACTGGCTCGAACCCGGCGCTGGGGCGCGATACCCGCCCATGGCACGGGAGCACCCAGGTCAGCGAAGGTCGTCAATCACGTAGGCGTCTGCGCGGCAGTAGCCAGGCTCGTTAGGGCGCTGCATGATCATCCCCTCGAGCCAAGTGCGATAGCCGCGGGCGAGCAGCCGGCGATAGGCGTCATGTCGGGCCGTGTTTACGCCCAGCACAAGCCGTTCAAGGCCGCGACCCGCGGCCAGTTGTTCGCAGCCATCTAGGAGACGCTCATCGGTCAAAAACCTCAGGGCGCTCAAGCGCATGACGAGCCTGACATTCAACGTGAGCATCACGGACGGCATCAAGAACTTCGCCGCCAAGCTCAAGTTGAAGCCGCCGAAGAAAAGCTACCAAGCCGTTCTCGCTCTCGAGCGCGGCACTCTCACGACAGTGCGGGTTTTCGCGCAAACGAGCAGCGGGAGGCGTTCGGATGCAACCGTTGATATCTGTTGATATCGTCGCCGGATGCCCGACATCCTGATCCGTGACGTACCCGCAGACGATCTCGCGCGCATCGACGCGCACGCCGCACGGCTGGGTCTGTCACGCACGGAGTACCTGCGGCGCCGCCTGCATCAAGACGCCGCTCGTCCCGCGGCACCGGTCACCGCCGATGACCTGCGGGCGTTCACCGTCCGGTTCGGCGATCTCGACGATCCCGAGGTCATGCGCCAGGCGTGGTCTTGAGGGACGCCAGTTCGGGGGCGGAGTGGTTGATCGACAAGTCGGCACTGATTCGCCTCGGGGCAAGCGCACAGGCCACCGTGTGGGCCGAGCGGATCCAACGCGGTCTGGTCCGCATCACAACAGTCACCCTGCTGGAGATCGGCTACTCGGCCCGCGACGCACGCGACCTCGACGCCGGACTCCACGGGCCTCCGGTCGGCTCGATGCCGATCGAGTACGCCACGCCGATCGCCGAGGATCGTGCCGTTCACGTGCTGACGCTGTTGGCCGACCGTGGGCAGCATCGCGCCCCGTCGGTACCGGACCTCATCATCGCGGCGACAGCCGAGAGCGCCGCCCTCGTCGTTCTCCACGACGACAAGGACTTCGAGCTCATCGCTGAGATCACCGGCCAGCCCGTCCAGCGCCTTATCGACTGAACCCTTCCCCGCTTCCGCTCTCGCGATTGCGAGCGTGTCCGCGACCGAGCCACACACGCTCGCATGGGACGAGACGCGAGCAGCTGAATCGACGCCGGTCCTGCGCTCCCTCTCCGTCAGGAGCGAGTGCGCCACCTGCCCACACGTCCGCCAAGTTCCGAGCCTCGCGAGCGTCCGGGGCGGGGGTCGGGCGCCACGGCCAGCTAATCCAAAGCGCGCTCGTCTCGATCCCGAACAGCTACGCCGACTCCATCACCCGCACCGGCACCTCACCCCAGAGCTGCTCGAGCCGGTAGAAGTC
>Ga0208736_1000110_pt1 | contig 24987 bp, 23 predicted proteins | sample AntDryMetagUQ255_FD_188090 | JGI IMG/M metagenome (GOLD analysis project Ga0208736, IMG submission 188090) | Polar desert microbial communities from Antarctic Dry Valleys - UQ255 (SPAdes) | ecosystem: Environmental > Terrestrial > Soil > Desert | place: Antarctic Dry Valleys | collected 2008-12-31 | reverse complement strand
CGCCATCGCATCTTCGCCATTCAATTGTTGTGCAATTTACCCTTGCCAATCAATCTTTCCTCCCCGCCAAAGATCATCTATGAACTTAATATTGCTGTGCCTGACTGCCACCCGCAATACCGGAAAATGAAAATTTTAATGCATCAAATGTGAAAGCAAAATCCCCGTTGCCACTGCTGCGTTTAACGACTCAGCAGCACCTATTTTAGGAATGGTAATCTCTGCTTTTGCTAGTTGTAAAAATCCTGGTCGTACACCTCGTGATTCATTGCCGATTAATAAAACACCTTCAACTATTTTTTGTTGATCGTAAATGGATTTACCACTTAATGTAGCAGCAAGGATAGCCACCTTTTGTTTTGCCAACCATTCTTCTTTTATATCGTACCAAACATTTACCCGAGCAATGCTTGCCATGCTGGATTGTATTACTTTGGTGTTGTATGCATCAGCGCAACCTTCACTGCAAACAATATTTTTTACTCCAAACCAATCTGCAATGCGCACAATCGTTCCAAAATTTCCGGGGTCTTGAATGGTGTCTAAATAGAGTGCTATTTCGTTAGATATAAAAGGTTCTTCCGGCTCTGTTTTTTTTAGCACGGCCACCACCTGGTTAGGAGTTTTTAATTGGGTTATTCTTTCTAATTCATTTTGTGATATAGTAGAAAGTGAAATATTATTTATAAACCGTTCGTTTTTTGCTACCCAATCATGTGTAGCATATATCTTTCTAATTTGACCAGGAATATGCTCGAGGAATTCACTAACGATCTTTGGACCCTCTGCTACAAACAATCCAGTATCATCCCGTTGTTTTTTGGAGGCCAAACTTGCAATATCTTTGATTTCACTTTTATTAAGCATAGCATTGGCAATATAGTATGAATGTTCCGGCAACAAAATCTTTTTCCACCCTTAGTAAATTGTTGCTTTCTGCCATCATCCTGCTTTTTTTTGCTTCCTGTTCCGTGGTAAAAAAATATCCCATAGGCAAACCTTTTGTTTACGAAACAAATATTGAGCTGGAGGGTAAATTTAGTACTGATGAGGGAAAGAATCTCAGAAGCAAGTTGAATGAGCAACTCCATGATAGTATACAAGTGCGAAGTGTTCAAAAACTGGTTGGTTGGGAAAATGGTCCACGTTTTTTTTATTCCGTTCTGCAATCACCTCCTGTATACGATAGTTCAAATGCTGATAAATCAGTCATTTTTATGCGTGCCTTATTAAATTCATTAGGCTATTATCGCGATACTATTACTTACGATACAAGTTTGCATATAAAGGACGACCAGCAACGCACTACTGTAAATTTTAGAGTGACACCCGGCAGGCTTTTTAAAATTGACTCGATTGCTTTTAATATGGGGCATGACTCGTTGCAAAAAATTACTAATTCTTCCCAGGGTGAATCATTAATAAAAAAAGGATCTCCATTCGCTATACCGCTTATTTCATCAGAGTTTGACCGCCTTTCGGACATTTACCGAAATAATGGTTATTTGCGTTTTTCGAGAGAAGAGTTATTAGCAGTATGGGATACGGTAGGCATTGAATTGCTAAGGTTTACTCTCGATCCTGTTGCATCGGCACAGCAATTGGATGCATTGCGCCAACGCAGATTAAACCCCATCGCTGACCTCGAAATTCGTTTACGGCCAAATCCTGATACTTCCCATTTAATAAGATACCATGTCGGGGACGTTACTATTTACCCCGATTTAAGAATTGATACATCTTTTTATACACCAACTATAAAAACATTGGAACAGTATAAAATTATTTCTTACAAAAATCTTTTTAAGCCAAAAATATTATTAGAAAATATCTATTTAAACAGGGGTGATCTTTATAGTCAACGCAATTATTTAAGAACCTTAAATCGTTTTAATTCAATAGGCGCATGGCGTTTAACAAGCATTGATCAAATACCAAGACCAAATACTGATACCGTAGATTTTGTCATAAAACTCACCCCTGCTCCCAAGTATATTTTTGATGCAAACCTTGAAGGCAGTCAAAACTGGGGTACCGCATTTACAGAGGGCAACTTGGTAGGCGTAAATTTTGGCTTGCAAAATCGAAATTTTGCACGGGCCGCCAACCAGGCCAATACAAGTTTTCGTTTTGGTACCGAACTTACACCCGATCGGTTCGTTCAAACAAATCAAATTTCATTTGGTCATTTCATTAGCTTTCCAAGAGTGATTCCGCGGTTTAAATTTATACCTCCAGCATTGAAAGAAAATTTCAGGACTACATTTGCTATCAATGCCAATTATACAAGCCGTGTTGATTTCTTCAAGCTTTTTTCGTTAAACAGTTCATGGGGTTATGAGTTTAACTGGAACAATAAGTTATTATCGCTCCGTATACCCAATATTGAATATTCTTTTTTAGAAAGAGGAATTACTTTAATTAATTTGATCAATACCAATCAAACCTATAGATATATTTTTAACGATGGGCTGGTTTCCTCTGTTATATCAAGCCTTACAGTCACGGGTGGCAAAAAAAATATTACAAATTTTAGCCGGTTTAATGTGGAAGCATCCGGTTTGTTAACCGGCCTCATCCGGTCAGAATTTTTGGATAGTAATCTTTACCGCTTTATTAAATTAGATGCTGATTTTCGACAGACTCATACAATCCGGCGCTCAGCTTTTGCATGGCGTGTATTTGCTGGTGCAGGGTATGAACTTCCTTCCACTCATTATTTTAATGATCAGTATCTTCCATTTTTCAAGGCTTATTTTGCAGGTGGCGCTAATAGTATGCGTGCCTGGCCACTCCGGAAATTAGGTCCTGGCTCCGCAGTAAAATCGTTTGAGCGGGACGTTGCTCCCGACCGCTTTGGCGATATTCAAATCGAAATGAATGCAGAATATCGTTTTTATCTTACTGAGATAGGGGGAGTTAAGTTAAACAGCGTTTTATTTACTGACATTGGCAACATTTGGAACTTACGCTACAACCCCGATTTTCCGGGAGGTGAATTTAAGTTCAATAAATTATTAAGAGACCTGGCTGTTGGGGCTGGTACTGGTTTGCGTATAGATTTTGGGTTATTCCTGGTGCGGGTAGATGTTGCTTATAAATTAAAAGACCCCAGCCCTGCAGATATTATTAATCAAAATAAATTCTTCCCTTATAGAAATTTGCTAAAAGATGCCCAGATACAATTAGGTGTTACATATCCATTTTAGTGCCTTTGCAAGTTTACACGAATTGAAACGAATTACGCCCCTATTCCGCCTGAGGCGGAGAATTTAATCATTTAAAATTGATGCTCACCTTTAGGGGATGGGGGCTTGCCAGGAACTCCTTTTACGTCTACTTCAAATTGGTCAATAGTCTTTGCTTCACTATTTAAATAACAGCCAATACGTGTTCTGCAAAGACTACTTAAATAACCACCGCAACCTAAACTTTTTCCAAAATCATTAGCCAGGCTTCGGATGTAGGTGCCTGTTGAACAAATCACTTTGAAATATATTGTTGGCATATCAATTTTTTCAATTGAGAATTCGTGAATAGTGACCGGTCTTGCTTCTAATTTTACATCTATCCCTTTTCTTGCCAATTCATAAACCCTCTTGCCGTCTTTTTTAATAGCAGAATGTATGGGTGGAACCTGCATAATACCACCAGTAAATGATTGAGCAACAATTTGCATTCGTTCTGAAGATATGTGATCAAATGGTTTAAAATTTTCAGGTTCACTTTCGAGGTCAAAAGTTGGTGTGGTAGCACCAAGAGTTATAGTACCGGTATATTCTTTTTCCTGCGACATAAACTCATTAATTTTTTTTGTGTAACTACCGGTACAAATTATCAACAGCCCGGTTGCTAATGGATCTAGAGTACCCGCATGGCCAACCTTTTTTGTTTTAGTGAGATACCGGATTTTTCTTACCACATCAAAAGAGGTCCAGTAGAGTGGTTTGTTGATCAGGAGAACCTGGCCCTGTGCGTAGATGTTGGTGGAATTGTTCATGAAGGCATTGGTGTAGTTATAAATTCGAATCCGATAGCAAACTTAGAGTATTGTAAAGGTTTATAATCCTTAATAGTTGGTGCTCCACAAAGTCATTCAGGGGTGGATTAATAATGTATAATCTTTCTAACATTCTGTAAAATAAATACAGTAAAAAGCTTATTTGTCATCCCGACGGAGGAGGGATCTCAAGCTTAACAATAAACAACCTTAATTATGTTTTGTAATTTTTTAGTATGCAACTCAATCTATCGCTACGTTTTCTGATTTAAATTACGGTTGGTGCGGAAAAATTTATTGGACGAGAATGCTCAGCATATTGCGAGCTTTCCGTGGTGGTTCAAATCTTGTGAGATCCCTCCTTCGTCGGGATGACAAAAAAATGAGCAAACCTTCGAAGTTTGCAATTCAAATAAAAAATTTTCAATTAACCAGGATTTCATATTCTTTTATTAACTCAGATTTATTTATTTTTCTACAGTTCAGATCTCACTTCGTACAAGGTCTCACGTCTCACGTTCTAAATAGATTGCCTGTTCTTTAATTCCAGGTATTTATTAATAGAGTTAATGGTTAAATTTTGAGGCGTTGTGAGTACAGCTACTATTCCCGCTTTTCGTAATTCTTTTACCATTAATCTCTTTTCGAGTGTGTACTTTTCTGCAATCGTTTTGATGTATATATCTTCTATGGAATCAGCTTTTGCTTCGGTTAATTTTTTTAATTCAGTGTTCTCAAAAAAAACAACCATTAATAAATGATAGTGTGCAATTCTTTTCAGCGATGCTAATTCACGTTGAAGACTTTCCGTGGATTCAAAATTGGTAAACAAAATCAGTAAACTTCTCTGTGTAATGCTGTTACGAATTACAGAAAATAGTTTTTCAAAATCGGGTTCCAAAAAATTGGTTTCCTGTTTGTACAAGGTTTCAATAAGTATATTAAGCTGCCCTGGTTTTTTATCTGCAGGTAAAAAAGCATCGATGTTTTCTGCAAAGGTTATCAACCCTGCTTTATCCTGTCGCATTAAGGCGATATTTGAAAGTACAAGTGAGGCATTCACCGCATAGTCTAATAATGTCATTCCGTCAAAAGGCATTTTCATAATGCGGCCTTTATTAATGATGCAATATATCTGCTGGCTACGTTCGTCTATGAAATTATTTACCATCAGGTTACTATGCCTTGCTGTAGCTTTCCAGTTAATGGTACGGTAATCATCGCCTATAACATATTCTTTAATTTGTTCAAACTCCATGCTGTGACCAAGTTTGCGTAAACGTTTTACGCCTGCTTCCTGCAAGCGGTTAGCCGTTGCCAGCAATTGATAGCGCCTCATTTGAATATAAGATGGATATACTTTTACAGTTTCTTTTTGGTCAAAACTGTAGCGGCGGGTAACCAGCCTTAGCGGACTTGAAACAAAAACATTAATATTCCCAAAACCATATTCACCCCTTGTAAGCGGTTGCAAAAAATAATTAACTATTACCTGTGCGCCTGCATCAAGGAATTCAGTTCTTATCCATTTCCTGTTTTGAAATTGAAAAGGTAATTCATCTATTATCTTACAGCGTATCTTAAAGCCGTATTCGTTTTCCAATTCAATGCTCACTTTATTTTCATCTCCATTACTAAATCGATTTGTGGTTAATCGAAAAGCATCTATCCCTCTATTTTTGCTATATAATAAAATGCTGTCTATTAATGTTATTATGGCTAAAAAAGAAAGCAACACTAAACCCACTGTAAAAATTACGGGGATAAAATAACTGCCCACAAATAATGCAGAAGCAGTTAGGGCAGTATAATAAGCAATACGATTTAAGTAAAAAGATCGGAGCATCTTTACCGTGGTATATCCATTGTTTGTAAAATCTGTTTGATAATGGCATCTTCTGTTACACCTTCCATTTCTTTATCAGGTGAAAGAATTAGGCGGTGACGAAGTACAGGTGAAACAACTTCTATAATATCATCTGGCGTAACAAAGTCTCTTCCATTAATAGCTGCCATTGCTTTTGAAGCATTCATTACAGCTAAAGATGCTCTTGGAGAGCCGCCAAGGTAAATAGATTTATGGTTGCGGGTTTGATGTATCAGGCTTGCAATAAATTGCAATAATTTTTCTTCAATCATTATTGATTTTACCTGTTGCCGTACATTTGCAATTTGTTCTGTTTTTAAAGCAGGCCGGATGGAATTAACTACGTCAGTGTTTCCCATGGCATGAAACTGTGTGAGTATTTGCATTTCTTCTTCTTCAGAGGGATATGGAACAACAATTTTAAAAAGGAAACGATCCAATTGTGCTTCAGGTAAACGATAGGTACCTTCCTGCTCAATGGGATTCTGCGTTGCAATAACCATAAATGGCGCTTGCAAAAGATAAGTTTTACCATCTACTGTAATTTGCCTTTCTTCCATTGCCTCAAACAAAGCTGATTGTGTTTTTGCAGGCGCCCGGTTAATTTCATCTATCAATACCACGTTACTAAAAAGAGGGCCTCGCTTGAAATCAAAAACCGCTTCTTTAGGATTAAAGACTGGCGTTCCTATTACATCAGAAGGCATCAGATCGGGAGTAAACTGTATGCGTGAAAAACCCACATCAAGGCTGCGTGCAGTTAGCTTTGCTGTTAAGGTTTTTGCTACGCCGGGTACTCCTTCTAATAATACATGACCGTCTGCCAGCAATGCGGTGATAATAAGCTTTACCATTTCATCCTGGCCTACAATAATTTTTTTTATTTGATGCCGTATGGCCGTTACCGCTTCGCTTAATGCACTTAGATCGGTCCTTTGCTCAAACAATTCTGTTTCCATCTTAGGTATTTTGATAAAAAGATTCTAATTGGTTATGAAAATCTGCTAATTCCTTTTCCTTTATATTACTCTCATGTTCTACATGAAGTATAAAATCAACAATGTTTTTTATTTTGTTTAAATCATACCCGGTTTTTAAATGCAGCGAATTAATAAATCCTTCATTGAGCGTATCGGCAGTTAATTTATACCTGTTTCGAACATGATCTAAAAAATAAACACCCATCTTTTTAGCCAGGTCTTTATGATCTTTTTTGTCATAATATAAACGGCCAATCGTTTGCACAAAATCTAATGAATCGTTTTTAGTTTTTTCGATAACGGGAATAGGGCGTTGTTTTCTACGCATTTCCAGCAATACAAATACAAATAATGTCGCTATTGCTGTTATCAAAGCCCAACTAAAGGATTTATACTTAAGTAACACACGTAGCCAACCCGGTTCTCCTTGTGACTGAGTATTCCGTTTGGTTAAATAATATTCATTCCATAACACTTTGTTTACAGTGCCGGGTATTACTGAAAATGCCCGCTGAAAATAAGATATATTATTTTTGTGCAGAATAAAATAGTTACTAAACGCTAATGGTGCTGTATGTATAAAAACAGCGCCAGTACCAGTATTGAACTGTATAAAATTTGGAAAACTCTCGCCATTCCTTCCAAGAACGGTCGCATAGCCGGTATCAATTGTTTTAAAAAAGCCGCCATATTTTTTTCCAGGATAAATATAAGTGCCGGAATTTTTAAAGCGTGGTGAAACCAATTGCACAGAAAGGCTGTCAAGGTCCGCAAAAGTATAATCATTTCCTTCTACAAAAAGCGTGTCATTAAATCCAAAAAAATCATTTGCCTGATACGAAAAATATTTGCAAATAATAAAAACATAATTTCCTTTTTTAGCAAAATTTAAGATGTGTTTTAATTCACTTTCACTTGCATTAAAATCTTTACTGATGAGAAACGCAACCTGGTTTTTTTCGTCAGAATAAATAGAATCCCAAAAGCCTGGTGGCCGATTGTCTGCATAGACAGATGCTACTGGAAAAAGAGCAGGGAGTAAATTTCGTGCAGCATAAAAGCCATAGGGTATTTTATGCTGTTTGCGTAAAGTGATTCGCTCGTCCATTTTACGCGGCCGTTTTTTTGCCGAGCTAACCAACAAAATTCCTAAAGCAATTACAATAATTGTGGCCAGTATGTATGGAAAAAATCTTTTCACGGCAGCTTGTTTTTGAAGCTTACAAAATCGGACTGCATAGTTTTAAAGGCTTCTGTTTTTATTTTAAATTGTCCATACCATACATATTCGAAATTCCGGGTAAGATGAAAAAAAGATTTGTGATAATCTGTACTATTCAATTGCGCCACATAATCATTGTTGGTTCTTTCCTGTTTGTATTGTATAATTCCTTTCTGTGATAGGTCTTTTAATAGTTGCAGGTACATCAGGCGTATAGCTAACCGGTAATTTTCTGCATTGACAGCTTTATAAATTTCTTCGCTATAATTTATTTCGAAAATATTTTCTATTACAGTATTGTTTTCTGATTTAGTAGTTGAAAATGATCTTTTTTTAAACAGTTTTACATTGCTTGACAGTAAAAACCAAATTACTACAGCAATAAAACTGCCTATCATTAAAAACCACATCAGGTTTCGAAACCAATGCTGCCGTACCAGTTTATTTAAAAAAGATTCAGATGGTGGCCTGGCCTCTTCACGAACAGGGGATGTGTTTACATACCAAAAAGCATTATCTCTTCGAATTTTTTCCACCTGGGACTGGTCAACATTGCGGGTTTGAATAGTTTGTTTTGATTCTGTTGTTGAAGGATCAAAATTTTGTTGCTTTGCCACATCATCGACAACTGAAATTGAATCTTTAGACTGAGCATTAACTTCCTGATTAACTACCATCAATGGGATCAGGAACACTACTGGCAGCAAACTTTTTTTAATATAGGTTAGCATATTATGCAAGGCGTTCCCCATTAGTTTGAATGAATAATTTTCTGCTATAGAGTATTGCCGGAAAAATAATAAAATACCAGGTAATGAAAACAGCACTTATTAATAAAAAAGACAAACTCATCCACAAAGGCATTTTATAATAACGTGTAATAAAACCTTCAATAAATGCAGCTATAATAAAAATAGGTACTAATCCTACTACAATCTTTACTCCGTCTTTTGCTCCTTCCTGCAAAGACTTCAGCCGTGTATGTGTGCCTGGGAATAAAAAACTTTTTCCCATAATTACTCCTGCGCCGCAGGTAACAATAATGGCCGTTAACTCCAGCATACCATGTAATAATACTGTTATTATCGCCTGGCTACCCAGGCCTTTAGCAAAGAACATATGTTCAAATGCGCCTAACCGCATTGATTCTTTTGCCAGTGCTGCAATACTTGGTATGCCGAATAAAATACCACGAAAAAAGTAAGTAAAAGAAACCATGATATTATTGATCATGATGCGTATCCACATGTAAAAAGGATTGCTGTCGGCATAAACATTAAAGGGATTGCCTTGTTCAATGTTTTGCTCAGTCATATCCACATATCCATCGCCTAATACCTGCCGGACAAATGTTTCATCCTGCAAAGAAGAAAAAAACCCTACAGAAAAGAAAAGCAGAAAAACAGCCAAAGCAAAAAGCATTACAACGTGGTGCTTGCCAATAGTCAGCGGCACGTTATACTTAAAAAAATGAATAAGATGGTTAGATTTTTCTTTCCTGTTTTGATAAATGCCAAGGTAGATGCGGGAAGCAAGCGAGTTAATGTATTTTGTTACACGGCTGGTTGGATAAAAAGTTTTGGCATATGCCAGGTCATCTACTAATTGGGTAAAGTCTTTCGCCATTTCATCTGCAGTAACAGCAGTTTCATGCTCAACCCTCTCCCACCGATCCTTATTTTTTTTTATAAACAAACCTTCACGCAACTCAATATAATTATTGTTGTAAAATAGTCATTTTTATGTGGTTTGCATTTCATAAATAATTTTAAAAAAACTATCTTGTTTTTATTTACCTGCATGTCTACCATCCGGATTGTCACCAGTTTTAATATTGATCTTGAATTTACCGCTGCCTCATTTCACCGGAGGCTGATTGCATGGATATTAGATGTTATTGTGTTGCTATTTTACATCTATATAGTTTTTAAATTGATAAGGTCTTTTGAGAACGGTGCAGTAAGCAACGACGATGAAGAAAGAACCTGGGCAGTTGTTTTGTTGATGATAATTCCTATAATAACCTATCATCTGCTCTGCGAAATATTTATGAATGGGCAAAGTGTGGGCAAGCGTATTATGGGTTTACGTGTGGTTAATGAAAATGGTGGACGCCCTGCTATCAGTCAATTTATTATTCGCTGGTTGATCCGCACCTCTGATTATATGATCGTTGTGATCTTATTGTATGGGCCTGTTGCAGCCACGCAGAATATGGGATTTTTCTGGAAAATTTCTGCCGCTTTCGCATTGTTTATGGCAGATGTCATTTTAATGAATTCTACCCAAAAACACCAACGCCTTGGCGATATTCTTGCGCATACTTTATTAATTCGGACTGAAGAAAAAGCTGATTTACAGGATACCATATTTCTCCAGCTAAAGGATGATTATAAACCTTCCTTTCCACAGGTGATGGTATTAAGTGACAGGGATATAAATGCATTAAAAAGCATTTTGGATACGGCCAAAAAACATCATGATTTGCAACTGGCTAACAGGGCGGCAGAAAAAATACAGGTTCATTTAAAAATCGAAACCAACATGTCGCCGTTCGATTTTTTAGAAGTGCTTTTGAAGGATTATAATTATTTGTCTGCTTCGTGAGAAATATTATATTGATGAAACGTGAAATGTGAGACGTGAGAACCTTGTGTTTGACGTCTGCCGTCTCACTTTTGCGGGCCGTCCTTATCGCAACTGGAAACTTTCTAAAAACTTCGTGTTAAAATCGCCGGCTCTGAACTTGTCATTCTGCATTAACTGTAAATGAAACGGAATGGTGGTCTTTACACCCTCGATCACATACTCACTCAAGGCCCTATACATGGTATTAATAGCCTCTTCACGAGTCTGTGCAACTGTAATTAGTTTCCCTATCATTGAATCATAATAAGGTGGAATTACATAACCTGCATACACATGGCTATCCACTCTCACGCCATGCCCCCCCGGTTGATGTAATACATTTATTCTTCCGGGGGATGGACGAAAATCATTATACGGATCTTCAGCATTGATGCGGCATTCAATTGCATGCATGGCAGGTTCATAATCTTTTCCCGAAATTCTTTCTCCAATAGCAATTTTGATCTGTTCTTTGATCAAATCATAATTAATCACTTCTTCTGTTACACAATGTTCTACCTGTATGCGGGTATTCATTTCCATAAAATAAAAATTGCGGTTCTTATCCACCAAAAATTCTACCGTGCCTACACTTTCATAATTAATAGCGCCTGCTGCTTTTTTAGCCGCCTCTCCCATTTTATGCCGCAATTCCGGGGTCATAAATGGCGAAGGCGATTCTTCCACCAATTTCTGGTGACGTCGTTGAATGGAACAATCTCTTTCACTTAAATGACAAACGTTACCATATTGGTCACCGGCAATTTGTATTTCAATATGGCGGGGCTCTTCTACAAATTTCTCCATGTAAATGCCATCATTTTTAAAAGAAGCACCAGCTTCAGCTTTCGCCGTACTGTAAGCTTTTTCCATTTCACTGTCTTGCCATACCACCCTCATACCCTTTCCGCCACCACCCGCTGTAGCTTTTAAAATAACAGGAAAACCCATTTCTTTGGCCAGGGTTTTGGCTTCATCTATACTTTGCAGTAAGCCCCCGCTACCGGGAATAACCGGTACCCCTGCTTTTATCATGGTTTCTTTGGCAGTGATCTTATCTCCCATGCTACTGATCATCTCTGGCGTTGGGCCAATAAATTTAATTCCATGGTCAGCGCATATTTGCGAAAACTTGGAATTCTCAGCCAAAAACCCATAGCCTGGATGAATAGCATCGGCATTGGTAATTTCGCAAGCCGCCATCAGGTGAGGAATATTTAAATAAGAATCGCTGCTTTGGGGCTTACCAATACATACGGCTTCGTCTGCAAATTTTACATGTAAACTATCCCTGTCAGCAGTAGAATAAACAGCCACTGTTTTAATGCCCATTTCGCGGCAGGTGCGTATTATTCTTAAAGCAATTTCACCACGGTTGGCTATTAGTATTTTTTTAAACAAAATTTAATTAGCTGATGTGCTAATGTGCTGATGTGCTAATGGCACGGCACAAAGCCAGTTAAAAAATAAAATAGCTAAACAAATAACTTATTGGAGTTTTTCGTTTAGCTGTACCCAAAATTTTATTTAATACTTTTTGAACTTCCTCTAATTTTTCAAAAAGAATTTTACAGTCAGGATAGTTTGGTGCATAATTACAAAGCGTTAACCAATGCTGTGTTTCATCTGCTTCTTTAGCCGCTATCTTAAATTTATGTATGAAGTCAGCCTTACTTTCGGAGTTCTGTGCTTCCATAGAATTTGCACCTATTGATGTACCGCTTTTAAATAATTGTCTTGCTATAACGAATTTCTTTTCAGTTTCAAGTTTTTCACAATAATCAATTACCATAAGTGAAAATTCAAGCGTAAGTTTTAAGATAGGATTTTTCTCAATTAGTTCTTTTTGCATTTATAGAGAATTTGATGAATGAGGAAACCAATTAGCACATTAGCAAATTATCACATTAGCTAATTTAAGAAGGCTCCACCAAATACAAAGGCTGATCATATTCAACAGGGGAAGCATCTTCAACTAATAGTTTTACAATTTTCCCTTTTACTTCACTTTCAATTTCGTTGAACAATTTCATGGCTTCAATTATGCAAACAACCGTACCAATTGATACTTCATCACCCACTTCTACAAAATTGGGCTTGTCCGGTGATGGCTTGCGAAAAAAAGTACCAATCATAGGGCTTTTAATAGTTACTGCATTGGCTGAAGACAGTGTAGGCTCGCTGGCTGCAGGCGTAGGAGAAATATTTGTTTGCGCCGCTGCAGATAAATTAGCCTGGGGTGTGGGTTGCGGTAAAGTATTTAATGGTGCAGATTGGATGGAAGAGGAAAAAGCTTGTGTTGCAGGTTCTTCTTTTTGCCTGATAGTAACTTTAAAATCTTTTTGTTCCACTGTTAATTCGCCAATATTCGAATCATTTACCAGCTTAACAAGTTCTTGTATCTGCTTAAAATCCATTTGTTTCAATTTAAAAAGTTTTGGTTTAAAACAGGCGACTAAGATAGGGATTATATCATAGTTGACGGATGACAGTTGACAGATGACAGATGGTAGTTGTTCCGTTTACAGTTAACAGTTTACAGTTGGGTCGCATTCTTAACTCGCAACCGGTAAACTTGTGAACTGGTAAACTCGTGAATTCAATATAAGATTATTGCCTATTGCCTATTCCCTATTCTTCACTTCCTACTCCTTCACTCTTTCTACATATTCGCCGGATTTTGTATTTACCCTTATAAACTCACCTTCATTTACAAAAAGTGGAACCATCACGGTTGCACCGGTTTCTATTGTTGCAGGTTTTAGTGTACGTGTAGCTGTGTCGCCTCTCATACCTGGCTCACTGTAAGTAACTTTTACTACAATTTTTTCCGGCAATTCAACTGTCATTGGCAGTTCCGTTTCTGTGTTGAATAATACTGAAACGGTATCTCCATCTTTTAAAAATTGCGGAGCATCTACCATGGTTTCCGCTACGGCAACCTGTTCAAAGGTTTCATTATCCATAAAGTTGTAGCCACTTTCGTCTTTATATAAAAACTGGTATTCCTTTCTTTCCACCCGAACGGGATAAATAGTTTCGCCACTATTCCAGGTTTGTTCTATGCTGCGGGCATTATCAACACCTTTTAGTTTTGCCCAAATTTTTGCAGCAGATCGGGCAGTTTTATTCTCGCCAAAATCAATGATCTTATAAAGGCTGTTATCGAGCTTAATAATTAAACCGCGGCTGATATCTGAAGTTGTTGCCATAAAAAAATGTAAATTTTAGAGAGCGGCAAAACTACTGGAAAAAGGGTAAGGAGCAAAAAGGAGATATTAACCAGGTGGCTATGAGAATTATAAAAGGTTTTGATGGTAGTCTCGGAAAAGCAACTGCTGATTAAGGAAACTTTTTCCAGGGATCTCAACTTTGAAGAGAAATTTTTTATTTGCATCAGAGATTTTGGTAAACCTAACTTTGAACTATGCCTGTTAAAAAAATTTTAAGCATTTTATTATTCATTGCTATTAGCTGTACAGCTTTTTCCCGGTCGATACTGCCCCAACCGCCATTTAAACGTTTTCCTACATGCCCTCCCTTACAAATGTTGTTAAGCGATAGTGTTACCGTATACACAAAGATGATCTCCCAAAAAAGACACCTGTTCTTTTTATGTTGTTCAGTCCGGATTGCAGCCATTGCCAGCACACAGCAGAAGAGATGATCAAATACAAAGACGATATTAAAGATTTTCAAATAGTAATGACCTCGCTTCATCCACTGTGGCAAATGAATGCTTTTATTGAAAAGTATCGGTTGAAAGAATTAGAAAATGTGGTGATAGGAAAAGATATTTATTACATTTTGCCTTCTTTTTATAATGTAAAAAGCCTGCCTTTCCTTGCGTTCTATAATAAAAAAGGAAAACTGATAAGTGCCTTTGAAGGCTCCATGCCTTTGCAAAGAATTATAGAGGTCTTTAAACAAAATAAATAAGCTGTAAATGCTAATTCATTTGCCAATTCATTATTTCACACTCACGCAATAAGTTTACCAAGCAGTAATGACTTTTACTTTTGTCATTCTGAACCGAAGGTGAAGAATCTCATTATGTACACGCAATCTACATGCAACTATGAAGAGATGCTTCCTTCGTCAGCATGACAAATGCTAGAGGTATTAATTTTTGCAGGCAGTATAAGTCAAGAATGCAAAGAAGGTTTAGTACAAAATTTGCTACATACTTTTCAACCCTCAACCAATTAACTATTCTCCTAACTTCACAGCGCAATTAAATTACTTATTAAAATTATAAAGAATGAAAATTACGGTAGTAGGCGCGGGTGCTGTCGGCGCAACAGTTGCAGATAACATTGCAAGAAAAGAACTTTGCGAAGAACTGGTTTTGCTGGACATTAAGGAAGGAATAGCAGAAGGAAAAGCCCTTGATATGATGCAAACATCTGCACTACTTGGGTTTGATACAACCATTACCGGCAGTACAAATGATTATGCAAAAACCTCGGGTTCTGGTGTTGTGGTTATTACTTCAGGTATTCCACGCAAGCCTGGTATGACCCGCGAAGAACTGATTGGCACCAATGCCAATATTGTAAAAACTGTTACGCAAAATATTTTACAACATTCTCCCCATGCTATTATTATTGTTGTCAGTAACCCGATGGATACTATGACACAGTTAGCATTACAATCAAGCGGCTTACCAAAAAACCGTATTATCGGCATGGGTGGAATATTAGACAGCGCCCGTTTTAAATGTTATTTAAGTTTGGCCTTAGGTTGTTCTCCTGCTGATTTAAACGCAACCGTAATTGGAGGACATGGCGATACAACCATGATCCCTTTAATAAGATATGCTACCTGGAATAGTTCTCCCATAACTAATTTTTTGAATGAAGAACAACAGAAAAAAGTAGTGGCTGATACAATGGTTGGCGGCGCTACACTTACAAAACTAATTGGCACTTCTGCCTGGTATGCACCAGGTGCTGCCGGCGCTGCATTAGTAGAGAGTATTGTACGCGATGAAAAAAGATTATTTACCTGTTGTGTTTCTTTAGAAGGTGAATATGGGCAAAAAGATATTTGTCTTGGTGTGCCCGTTGTAATTGGCAAAGGAGGATGGGAAAAAATTGTTGATTATAAATTGAATGAAGAAGAGCAAGGCTTATTTAATAAAAGTGCTGATGCTGTGAGGAGCATGAATGAGGTATTGAAAAGTCAATAGGAATAGGCAATGGGCAATGGGCAATGGACAATAAGCAATAGGCAATGGGAGTAAAAAATTATAAAGAAACTAAAGTTTATAAACTGTCTTTTGAACAGGCAATGGATGTTTTTGAAACCTCAAGCTTTTTCCAAGAGAGGAAATCTATTCATTAATAGATCAGGTCAGACGCTCCTCCAGAAGTGTTTGCGCAAACTTAACAGAGGCATATCGTAAAAAAATGTATCCAGCTCATTTTGTTTCAAAAGTATCGGACAGCGATACTGAAAACACGGAAACAAATGTGTGGATCGATTTTTCTTTGACTTGCAAATACATTACACACGAAAAAAATGCACAAATGAGTTTGCGAAATGAAGAGATAGGAAGACTGTCACCTCACATGATCAACAATCCAGAGAAGCATTGACTTATTTGTCATTGGCGATTGCCGATTCCCCATTGCCCATTGTTCATTGCCCGTTGCCAATTATCTTTGCCGCTCCTCAAAATAAATTACTATGGCTACTAAAACTGCTAGTAAATATGTTGAAATATTAGGCGACAAAGCCGAATACCTTTTAAATCATACATGTAAGACCATTGAAAAATCAAGCGTTCATCTTCCTTCGCCAAATCATATAGAAGAAATTTGGGTTAACAGTAATCGTAATAACCAGGTGTTGCGTAGTCTGCAAAATTTATTAAGTGCGGGTCGCCTTGGTGGTACTGGTTATTGCAGCATTTTTCCTGTTGACCAGGGAATTGAACACAGCGCCGGCTCAGCCTTTGCGCCAAATCCTGTTTATTTTGATCCGGAAAATATTATTAAGTTAGCTATTGAAGGTGGCTGTAACGGAGTTGCTTCCACTTATGGTGTATTAGGTATTATGAGCCGCAAGTATGCACATAAAATTCCTTTCATAGTAAAGATCAATCATAATGAATTTTTAAGCATGCCAAACAAATTTGATCAAACAATGTTTGGGACCATTAAAAATGCATGGGATATGGGGGCGACAGCAATAGGCGCAACTATTTATTGGGGTAGTGCTGAAAGTGCCCGCCAATTAAAAGAAGTGGCTGAGGCTTTTGAACATGCACACCAGTTAGGCATGACAACTATTTTATGGTGTTATACACGCAATAATTCTTTTAAAGTTGATGGTGTAGATTATCATACGTCTGCTGATTTAACCGGGCAGGCAAATCATTTAGGTGTAACCTTGCAGGCAGATATTATCAAACAAAAATTGCCTACGAACAATGGCGGTTATAACGCTACCAAACATGGAAAAACGCATAAATTGGTTTATGAAAAACTAACCTCAGATCACCCGATTGATCTTACCCGCTATCAACTTTTAAATTGTTATAATGGTCGCGTTGGACTAATCAACAGCGGTGGAGAAAGCAAAGGCGAAACAGATATGCAGGAAGCTGTAAGTACTGCCATCATTAACAAGCGTGCCGGCGGTATGGGATTGATCCTTGGTCGCAAAGCCTTTCAACGGCCATTTGCAGATGGTGTAAAAATGTTAAATGCCATACAGGATATTTATTTGGATGAAACTATTACAATAGCATGAACTAATTAACAGATGGGGCGAAAATGAAGCTTAATAATATGCTGAAAATAGATATCCAATCATACAATAAGATTTAAGTGCTTGCACTGAACCCCATTTGAAGTTGGGGGTGTTCTTTCTTTGGATTGTTGCTGGTGCTTTGTGAATCCCAACAAGCTACTGAACAAGCCTTCCCATACTAAATAACTTTCTTTTGCTTGCGTATTTTAATTTATGATTTTTGATTTGAATTCTTTTGTGTTGATTAATAAATTTGAACAAAGGTTGCTGTCGTTTTGGTGCCAGCAACCGTAACCCTATATTCTTTGTAAGGTCTTTTCACTTTAACTATCATCCCTTTAAATAGCCATGTAGAAGGGAAGCTTGCATCAGTAACATCATACAAACTTGTAATTTCCATTTCTGGGTCGCCAATCGCAAACGTAGCTCCTCTTTCAGTATGAGTCATTTTGCCAGATACTGTTATAGTAAAATTGCTTGTACTTATTGCTATTACTTTCATAACTATATCCCAGCCAGTGACACCTCCGTAAGTTTCTATCCTATCTCCGATTTCGGGATAACCAAAGGGTGCCTTAACGTTGGTAAGAACAGCATTGCCTGAACTAATATCAGCGGTAAAAGGAATTTGTAGTTTGCGTATATGATTATACCACACGGTTCCATAAGGCCCTGCAACCATATCCTGCGGCACATCACGCAAGCCTAATATCAATCCATTTATTGAGCTAATTCTGCCCATCACTTTTGTACCACCAACATCGGTCATAATGTGGTCATTTATATTAAGGTGTAGATAGGCATCTCCGCCTGATAGTGTAAACGTTGCCTGTTGCCCGTTTGACGGTAGTGGTAATGTCCTTTTAATGGTACTTAATGTCCCTCCTCCAATGCGACTGCCGTAGTCATATGATGCACCACGGTAGTGCATTTTAAAAATACACTTATCATATACGTTGCGCGAATAGATGCTACCACTTCCAAACGGTGAGGAATGCCTTACCTCTTTGAACATCTGGAACCCGGTATTAGTGAAACCTAGATTTTGTTCGGCATTACTTATAATAGGACACTCCCGAAAAACACCTTTCCCGTTGGTTATTTGTGGTGCATCCACATGCTCTAAAAAGATTGGAGGCGCTTCAAACGCTACATTATCAAATGTTATATTCTTTCCATGCATTATTAATCGGCTATTATCGGGCGCTTGTGTTGCAAAGCGTATATACCCGCCAATAAAATGGACGTTAGAACCCTTTAAAATATAATCAGGATAATAAGCTGTTGACGGGTGTGCAGCAAATTCCATTTTAGAATTAATAAAGGTTGTAACCACACGTGAATTGCCCGACGAACCAATATCCCCTATCTTCCAGCATTGTTCAGTATAAATATTTTTGAATGACCATGATTCCCTTTGAGTATCCAGGTTACAAAAACGAACACAATTAGAAAAATTTACATTGCTAACTATTGCATCACCGCCAATGCCTTGGCCATAGCTAAAATTATCAAAAAGAGTGTGGACAGAATATGCTGTCATGTGCTCTATTATAAAATTTTTATTTTCGCTTTGCCCCATTGATAATGCTACCTTACAACTTCTTACATGCGTCTTTTCAGTTCTCATGTCCTCAGCATTCTGTGTAGTGCCGTTGGGTGAGAATGAAAACGCTACAACAAAATTATCTACCCTTATTTCTTCCAACGTAATGTGTGAACTCCCCCCGTTAGTACCTCTATACCAGTTAACGCCTTGATAGTTCGTCCAATTCGGGAATGGCATAGCGGGTTGATTCCCTTTTGCACAAAATGGATCAATTACGACTGCAGCATGCATGGCTGTACGCGAGTCCAAAATGTTCTTACCTGCTCCCGTATTGTAATTAGAAATAAAATTTGTAAAACTTGATGTAAACAGGTTATCATCAGGGGTATAGTAATTTTCTGTCTCTGATTTGCCTGTAAAATTTATCCATTTTAATTTGGCTGACTTCACCGCCTGAAAACCTATAGCAAAATCTCTTTCGTGTTGTAACCGTATCCATGTGCCATAGGTCTCAAGTCCATAAGTATTATTTTCAACCGATCCTTCTATACTACAACTGGTAATTGCGTAGTTCATTTGTCCGCCAAACATTCGCCAGTCATATACAATCAAACCGCGGTCAGTATCATAATAGCCGGGAGAGAGTTTAACAGTATTTGGTAATGTAGGATTAGAAATTACAACGTCGATTGCTTTTTGAAGTGCTGCCCTATTCGTGGCCCAAACAGAAGAAGCAGGAATCGCATCACTTTGTTTGAGAGCTTTAGAGCCCCACCAATCAGCATAAACTTTATCTACCGTTGTCTTCATGTTCGTCCACGTCAGTCCAACATCGGTGATCTTATAATTGCCTGCAGTGATAACAGCATTATTTATTGTGCCTGTTCCAGTGAGCGTGTTTCCAGGTAAAAAAATGAAGGTTATCCCGGCGGCCTGCACTATTCCCGAAATAGTTATCGCAGTTGGGACAGGATAGTCAAATGCAATAAACCTATATTGACCGCCTAAAACGATTGAATTTATTTTAGCTGTCTGATCTTTTCCGTCACCTACAATACCTAGCTTGCTGGCGGAATAAACAGGATCAGTTTTTGATAAAATTTGAGGATTTATACCGGCAACCTGCGGGTGCACGTGGGCCAGCAGGTCGGTTAATCTTAGCAAAAGAGATACTAATAAAATAAACCTTTTCATATTGGTTTTAGTTTGTGTCGAGGCCCAGCAGGTCTATAACCACTTATCTGCAAACATCATAATTAACGCTAATACCCGTGAAAATAGTAAAGGTATGGGAAGCAATTGCGAAATAGGGCGTCCATTCACTGCTTAGCCGCGATGTGAAAAAAAGTTTTTAATGATATAGAGTATAGGAGCCATTTGACGTGAATGTGAAAATATTGATCTATTTGCTGAAGCTTGCTCATGCCTTTGCACATTTTTTCTTTATTATTAATTAGTTTTGTAAAGTATGGCTTTTAACTCCTTTTATTAAGAATTGAGCTACAGTGGCTGCGGGCACATTAATCATTACTACATCAAAGAATACAACATAAAGGGAACTCCAATACTCATAGCCTTAAGTTACCCTGGTACAAGGGACAACAATAATTTTTTATGGAAACACAGGAAAATCTTGATGTAATAGTTATTGGCGCCGGTGCCGCGGGGCTTATGGCCGCATGGGAAATAATACAGACCGGTAAAAAAGTTTTAATCATTGAAGCAAGAAATCGCATTGGCGGACGAATACATACTATCTATGATGAAAAGTTTTCTCTTCCAATAGAAGGAGGTGCTGAATTTATCCATGGCGATCTTCCGTTAACCAAATTATTATTGAAAAAAGCAGGCATAGCCTACCCGAAAGCTGAAGGTAGTGTTTGGCGTAAGGAAAAAAACGGCTTACAAAAAAGTGACTTTATCGAAGACTATCGTGATCTGAATAAAAAATTTAAAGAGTTGACCGGCGATATTCCTGTCGCTGATTTTTTTAATCAATACTTGAAAGATCCAAAATATGAAGATCTCAAAAAATCACTGAATGGTTATGTGGAAGGTTATTATGCAGCGGACACTACTAAAGCCAGCACATTTGCCTTACGGGATGAATTGCAAAATTCAAGCGACGAGCAATACCGCGTAGAAAGTGGGTATCAAACTTTGGTTGATTTCATGCACAGAGAGTTTTTACAAAAAGGTGGCAGTGCTTTTCTATCATCGCCGGTCACGGCAATTAACTGGCAGAGTGATTATGTAGAGGTAACAACGACACTGCAAACTTTTGTGTCAAAAAAAATAATCAATACGGTTCCAATAGGTGTGTTACAATCAGGTCAAATAAAATTTTCACCTGGCATAGAAGATAAATTAACAGCAGCAAAACAAGCAGGCTATGGTCCTGTTATAAAAATCATCATTCAATTTGATGATGCTTTTTGGATCGATAAATCACTATCGGAAGAGGACACAAAAAACCTAAGCTTTCTTTTTTCTGAAGAACAGGTACCTACCTGGTGGACGCAATATCCAAAAGAAGTGGCCATACTCACAGGGTGGTTAGGAGGTTCACATGCGGAAAAAATGAAACATTTAAGCAACGATGAAATTCTTCAAAGGGCAATAAAATCCTTGACTTCTATTTTTGATATTGATACGAATTATCTAAACAAAAAATTGCTGAGCTGGCAGGTTTTTAATTGGGCAACTGATCCGTATAGTTTGGGTGCTTACAGTTATCAAATAGTGGGTGGTGCCGGAGTTATTAAAATTTTGAAAGAACCCGTTGGAAACAAATTATTTTTTGCAGGGGAAGGTTTGAGCGATGGACCCGAAATAGGCACAGTTGAAGCAGCCCTGGCAAGTGGAAGAGAAACGGCCCATTTAGTTATTGCTTCTTTTTAATGGTATGGTTTTTTTGATACTACTTAAAATGAGTTTATGAAAAATACAAACAGTGGGGGCGCAAGGCAAAATAAGCCAATGGGGGGCCAGGGAAACCGCCCCCAAAACAAAGATGACATTGATAGCCGCGAAGGCCTTGAACAGCAAAAGAAAGGTGAAGATGTTACTCATAACCGAAAGGAAATGAAAAGTGACCGCAAGAAAGTAAAGAACGATAGTGAAAAGAGAGAATTATAAGCCCCCTGAGGGGTTTTAATATTTTAGAATGAAGTTTAGTTCTCATAAATCGAACAGTTTTGCGTACTGTATTCAACAGTTTGCGATTTATTTTTAAATGATTTTACATAGAGAATTATTTTTCCCAAAAATTCTTTATGAAAAAAATATTCTCCATCATTGCAATATTTGTTTGCTCTATTTCTTTTGGCCAGAACAACATGGACAGTACTGCCAAGCGCATGAAATGGCTGGTAGGAAGCTGGAGAGGTATGCATAATGGTAAGCCCTTCTACGAAGCCTGGCGACAAGCTAATAAAAATGTCTTCGTGAATTTTAGCATTGAAATAAATGGCACTGATACTATTGTAAAAGAGGAAACAGCCATTTTAATAAATAATACTGAAACAACTTTTGGAAGTTTGCCAACACAATGGAAATTAGAACGTTTAACTCCCAATGAAATGATGTTTGAAAATGACACTTTGAAGTATTCAAACCGCATTATATGGTTTCATACATTAGATGACCATTGGTTTACTATTTTACAAAATCCAAAATCAACTGTATATTATGACATGGTTAGAATACTCGTACTGGAAGCTGTGGTAGATAGGTTTATTGCGAATGCCCAAAAACAAAAGAGATAATTATTGTCAAACTCACAAGGAAACATCATAGAAGTTCGCCAGGACACCCCCAATTATCATAAACACCTGTTCTGTTACTATCCCTATATTTGTGCTGAACCAAATATTGGCAGATGGCAAAACCAATTGAAGATTTTGATGCCAACCTTGCAGGCGAAGAAGGTAAAACCGAAGAAACAAAAACGAGTTGGTTTAAACGCCTGAAAAAAGGGGTTACAACACCATCATCTGAAAAAAAAGAAGCGCCGGAAGGTTTGTGGACCAAATGCCCGCAGTGCAATTTTATCTGCACGATCTCTGATTTGAGAGAGCAATTATTCGTCTGCTCAAAATGTAATTTTCACCATCGTATTGGCAGTAACGAATATTACAATATTCTGTTTGACGATAATGAATACACAGAGCTTTTTGAAAACATTCGCTCAAAAGATTTTTTAGGATTTGTTGATCTAAAGCCTTACAAAAAAAGGCTGGAAGAAACCTGGGCAAAAACAGAATTAAAAGATTCTATGCGTGTAGTAACAGGCAAGGTAGAAGGAAATGATATTGTAATTGCCTGTATGGATTTTGAATTTATTGGCGGTTCGTTGGGCAGCGTTATGGGTGAAAAATTTAGCCGTGCTGTTGATTATTGCATTGAACATACACTGCCGTATATGGTCATTAGTAAAAGCGGTGGAGCCCGTATGATGGAGAGTGCATTTTCATTGATGCAATTGGCAAAAACCAGTGGTAAACTTTCGCAACTTTCCGATGCCAGGCTTCCTTATATTTCTTTATTAACCGATCCAACATTTGGTGGCATCTCTGCATCCTTTGGTATGTTGGGCGATTTGAATATTGCTGAACCAGGTGCCCTTATTGGGTTTGCGGGGCCCCGAGTTATAAAAGAAACTATTAAAAAAGATTTGCCGGAAGGTTTTCAGCGCAGCGAATTTATCCTTGAACATGGATTTTTAGATTTCATCGTTCCAAGAAAAGATTTAAAGCAAAAAATTGCTACAGTTCTTACATTGTTTAAGAATTAGAAGCATTGCCACTAAGGCGCAAAGACGCACAAGACTTCGTGATTCTTTCCGTATTAGGGGCAAAAAAATACGAATGAACAACCAACAATGGAAAGTAAAAATCGATCCGCCTATTTCGAATATTTTATTGATGATAAACTGATAGCAGGAATAATGCTCTTGGGTACAGAAGTAAAATCATTGCGTGCAGGTAAGATCAGTTTCAATGACAGTTACTGTCTTTTCCATAATGGAGAAATGTGGATCAAATCATTGCATATTGCAGAATATTCTCATGGCACTACAAATAATCATGAACCCCTACGAGATCGTAAATTATTACTGGGCAAACGCGAGTTAAAAAAATGGGAGAATCGTTTAAAAAAAGAAAAAGGCTATAGTATTGTTCCTTTACGTCTTTTTTTTAATGAAAAAAATTTGGCCAAACTGGAAATAGGTTTGGGAAAAGGAAAGAAACTTCATGATAAAAGAGAAACTATTAAGCAAAGAGATACAGAAAGAGAAATAAAACGTTATATCAAATAATATTCCTTCTAAAACGTTATCATCATTCTATGAACAAACTACTCATTATTTTATTAATTGCGATAAGTCCTGCGATACAAAGTCAAAAAGTAGTTGGCTATTATTACGGATCAGCCAATGTGCCCAACGGTGGCAGTGCTAATAACTATTTAGTAGAATTATTAATTCAGCAAAATGGAACTGCCGTGCAGGGTATTGTCAACTATTATTTTAAAAACACTTTTCGTAGTTTTAAAATAAATGGCAATTTTAATTCAAACACAAGGCAGTTAAATTTATTTAATATACCGGTTACCTATTTTGGTTCAGCATTGAATATGGAAGTAGATTGCCCGATGGATTTTACAGCGCAATTGAGAGTGGCAAAAGCGGGTTCTAATTTAATAGGCCGTTTTATCAGTAAGGGCACTTATAAAAATATGTGTCCTGATCTGTTATTTGATCTCAAATTAAATACAGAAGCCGGCAACCAGGACTCCATATTAACTGCACTTAGAAATTTTAAAGAAACTTTTCAGCTATGGTCGCCTTCTGCTACCGATACGGCTGTTACAGCTACCATTCTGCAACGACCTGTAGTAAATTATGTAGTGACCAATGAATATAAGGAACGGGAGAATGTGATTACTAAAGAAATTGAGGTTGATGCTGATTCCCTGTTG
>Ga0208736_1000109_pt1 | contig 25480 bp, 24 predicted proteins | sample AntDryMetagUQ255_FD_188090 | JGI IMG/M metagenome (GOLD analysis project Ga0208736, IMG submission 188090) | Polar desert microbial communities from Antarctic Dry Valleys - UQ255 (SPAdes) | ecosystem: Environmental > Terrestrial > Soil > Desert | place: Antarctic Dry Valleys | collected 2008-12-31 | reverse complement strand
CGGGGCGCGGAAGCCGCCGCCAACATCCGGGCGCACCGGGGTGATGACCCCGCCCGTGGGCGCGAAGTCGGGCATCGTTCTATCCGCGGTATCGGTGGTGCGTCGTCGCTGCAGTCCGCGCACGACACTGGCCAGGTCTTCGTGGGCGCTTCGCCGAGCGCTGCGCATCCCATCGAGACCCAGCTGTGGACCGAGCTGTCAGCGAACCCCGAGCCGGTGATCGTCGTCGCCGAGGAGGCGGGGCAGGGCGTGCTGCCGGCGGACGCCGCGTCGCGAGCGTGGCTCGACCTGCTCGGCGAGGCGGTCCAGAGGCTCTCGGAGGCCGCCGAGCGCGTCGAGCTCGTCGTGGCGGGGCGGCCGCTCGCGCTCGGCAGGCACATCCTCAGCGCCCACGACCCCGGCCCCCACGACCCGGGCGCCCACGATCCCGGCACCCGCGCCACGAGCACCGCCGCCCCGCCTGACCCGCACGAGAACGAAACGCTGCGCCGCCACGGCGACGCCCTCGTGCGTTCGGGCGACGCCGATCACGCGGTCAACGTGATGGCGGGCGGTCCGCCCGACTGGCTGCTCAGGGCTCTCCACTCCGCGCTCGATGAGCGAGCCGGACGCTATCCCGCCGAGGAGGAGGCGGTCGCCGCCGTCGCGGCGCTGCACGGCCGACACCCCGACGAGGTCGTCCCCACGAACGGGGCCGCCGAGGCGCTCTGGCTGCTGCCGACCGCGCTGCGACCCGCGTTTGCCGCTTGCGTGCATCCCGGCTTCACCGAGACGGAGGCCGCGCTGCGCGCCCACGGCGTGCCGGTGACGCGCGTCCTGCGCGACCCCGAGCGGGGCTTCGCCCTCGACCCCGCGGCCGTGCCCCGGGCCGCCGACCTTGTGGTCCTCGGCAATCCGGCCTCCCCGAGCGGCACGCTCGACCCCGCCGCCGCGGTGCTCTCCCTGCGCCGGCCCGGACGGTTCGTCGTGGTGGACGAGGCGTTCATGGACCTCGTCCCGGGCGAGCCGGGCACGCTCGTGCGCGAGCGCCTCGACGACACGATCGTGGTGCGCAGCCTCACCAAGTCGCTCGCCATTCCCGGCCTGCGCGCGGGCTACGCCATCGCGGCGGCGCCGCTCGCGCGGCGGCTCCGAGCCGTCCGCCCTCCGTGGTCGGCGAACGCACTGGCGCTCACTGCCCTGACCGCCGCTGCGAGGCGTCCCGCGGCGCTCGCCGCCGCGGCCGCGCGCGCGGCCGCCGAGCGCAACGACCTTGCCGCGCGGATCGCCTCCATCTCCGGGGTCCGGCTGTGGCCGGGCGCGGCTAACTTCTGCCTGATCGAGGTCGCCGACGGGCAGCGGATCGTCGAGGTGTTGCGGTCGCGCTCGATCGCGGTGCGCCCGGCGGCCTCGTTTCCCGGTCTCGGCAGCGGGCATCTGCGGCTCACCGCACGCGGCCCCGAAGAGAACGCGCGCCTCGCGGCGGCGCTCGAGGAGGCGGTGGCGGCGTGCGGGTGAGGCTCGTGGACGCGATGCTCGTCGTCGAGCTCGGGGAGGAGCGGCGTGTCCTGTCCTCGGCGGTGCTCGGCGGCGGCCTCGGCTACGCGCGTGCGTGGCTCACCGCCACCGTGCCGGGTGACTACTCCCGCACCGACCCCGCTGTCGACCTCGCCGCCCGCGCGGCGGAGCTCGAGTTGCCGGGGCCGGTGGTCGGGATGCTCACGGCAGCCGACGTCGGAGCGCACGAGCGCGCGTCCGGCGGTGCCGCGACCGTGTTCGCGACCGTCGGGCTCGGCCATCCGCTGGCGGCCTCCGGCACGCGGCCGCGCGCGCTCCCGGGGGCGGGGACCATCAACCTCCTCGTCGTCGTCGAGGAGGGTCTCGACGACGCCGCGCTCGTGGGTGCCGCCCAGACAGCGGTGGAGGCGAAGGCGCAGGCGCTCGCCGCGGGGGGGGTGCGCGCCGCCAACGCGCGCGGGCCCGCCACAGGCACCGCCACCGACGCCCTGTGCATCGCCGCCCGCTCCGGCGGTGGGGTCGCCTTCGCGGGACCCGCCACGCGAGTCGGTGCCGACATCGCCCGCGCCGTCTTCACCGCCGTGCACGCGGGCGTGCTCCGCGACCGCGCCGAGCGCGGGGCGGACCTCCCCGGGCGACCGGCGAGGCACCCGGCCTCCGCTTTCCCCGCGTCGGAAAGTACGCCATGGACGCAGCCCGGCTGACCGTGGTCGGCCTCGGCGCCGACGGCTGGGCGGGCCTCGGCGAGTCGGCGCGCGCCGCGGTGCTCGGCGCGGACACGATCGTCGGCTCCGAGCGTCAGCTCGCCCTCGTGCCCGAGACCGGCGCCGTCCGGCGGCCCTGGCCCTCGCCCCTCGACCCGCTCGTCGAGGAGCTCGCGGCCGCCCCGGACGGCTCGACCTGCGTCCTCGCGAGTGGCGACCCGATGCTGCACGGGATCGGCGCCACGCTCGCGCGCCGGCTCGGTCCCGACCGGCTCGCCGTTCACCCGCACCCCTCGGCCTTCGCGCTCGCCTGCGCACGGCTCGGCTGGCCGGCGGCGGAGGTCGAGCTCGTCAGCGCCGTGGGTCGCCCCGCCGACGCGATCGCGGTGGTGCTCCAGCCCGGGCGCCGGATCGTGGCCTACGTCGCCGGGGCCGACGGCGCCACCTCCGTCGCCCGCGCCCTGCGCGAGCGCGGCTTCGGCTCGAGTCCTCTCGTCGTGCTCGAGCAGCTCGGCGGGCCCGCCGAGCGCCTTCTCGAGAGTACGGCCGCCGACTGGGGGGATCGGGCGGCGGACCCGCTCCATGCCGTCGCGATCGAGTGCCGGCCGGACCCGGCCACCCCGCTGCTCTCGCGCTCTCCCGGACTGCCGGACGAGGCCTACGAGACCGACGGGCAGCTCACCAAGCGGGAGGTTCGCGCGGTCACCCTCGCGGCCCTCGCTCCGGCGCCGGACCGGCTCCTGTGGGACGTCGGCGCCGGCAGCGGGTCGGTCGGCATCGAGTGGCTGCGTCTCGACTCCACGGCCCGGGCGATCGCCGTCGAGGCCCGGCCCGATCGCGCCGAGCGCGTGGCCGCCAACGCCCTCCGCCTCGGCGTGCCGCGCCTCGAGGTCCGCAGCGGAGAGGCCCCCGAGGCGCTCGGCGCCCTCGATCAGCCCGATGCGATCTTCGTGGGGGGCGGGCTCACGACGCCGGGCCTCGTCGGAGCGTGCTGGAGTGCGCTGCGCGGCGGGGGACGTATCGTCGCGAACGCCGTCACCCTCGAGGGCGAGCAGGTGCTCACCGCCACCCGGGAGGCGCACGGCGGCGAGCTCATCCGGATCGCGGTCGACCACGCCGAGCCGGTCGGCCGCTTCACCGGCTGGCGCGCCCAGCGGCCGGTCGTGCAGTGGCGAGCCTGGAAGGGGGAGATCTGACCGTCCACTTCATCGGCGCTGGCCCCGGCGCCCCCGACCTCCTCACCGTCCGCGGGCAGCGCCTCGTGGCCACGAGCCCCGTCTGCCTCTACGCCGGCGCCCTCGTAGGGCCCGAGGTCCTCGAGCACGCCCCCGCGCAAGCGCGGCTCGTCGACACTCAGGGGCTCGACCTCGACGCGATCGTCGCCGAGCTGGGCGCGGCTCACCGGCGCGGTGAGGAGGTGGCGCGCCTCCAGTCGGGCGATCTCTCGATCTGGAGCGCGGTCGCCGAGCAGGCCCGCCGGCTCGACGAGCTCGAGATCCCGTGGGACCTCACCCCGGGGGTGCCGGCGTTCGCGGCCGCCGCCGCCTCGCTGCGACAGGAGCTGACCCTGCCGGGGGTGGCGCAGACGGTCATCCTCACCCGCTACGCGCGCCGCGCAACGCCGATGCCACCCGGTGAGGAGCTCGAGGCCCTCGCGACCCACCGCACGACGCTCGTCCTGCACCTCGCCGCTCAGGCGGTCGACGAGGTGGTCGCGACGCTCGCGCCCCACTACGGCGCCGACTGCCCGACCGCGGTCGTCGCGCGCGCGAGCTGCCCCGACGAGCTGGTCCTCCGCGGGACCCTCGCCACCATCGCCGAGGAAGCCGCACGCGCCGGGGTGCGCCGCAGCGCGGTCATCCTCGTCGGCCCCGCGCTCGCCGCGGGGGACTTCGGCGAGAGTCATCTCTACTCGCCGACGCGGTCGCGGCGGTGATCCGCGGCGCCCACGAGTCGTCCCTCGCGGTCGAAGACGAGCACCTCGGCTTGCACCGGAGCGCCGTCGAGGACGCCGAGAGCGACCCGCCGCGCATCGGCGGCGACCCGCTCGGCCAGTGGCACGTCCGCCGCCTGGCAGAGCTCGAGCGCCTCGAGCCCGGTGTTGGCCCCACGGATCGCCCGCGCGAGCGACTCGTCGCCCCCGAGGTCACGGCTCGCCCCTGCCAGCCGCTCGAGATCGACCTGCGAGCGTCCCGAGTGGAGGTCGAGATGCCCGCCCGCGAGCTTCGAGAGCTTCGCGAACCCCCCCGCGAGCGTCAGGCGCGCGATCGGACGGCGACCGAGGTGCTTGAGCACCGCCCCGGCGAAGTCGCCCATGTCGAGCAGCGCGGACTCCGCCAGCCCGTAGCGGGCCTGGGCGGCGCGCTCGGAGGTGTCGCCCGTGGCCGCGATCACATGCTCGTGACCGGTGGCGTGCGCGACGTCGATCCCTTGCCGGATAGAGGCGATCCAGGCCGAGCACGAGTAGGGGACGACGATGCCGGTCGTCCCGAGGATCGAGAGCCCGCCGCGGATTCCGAGCCGTGGGTTCCACGTTCGCCTCGCAACCGCCTCGCCGTCCGCGACGCCGATCTCGACGATGGCCTCGCCGGCGCCTCCGTGCTCGGTCGCGACGCGCGCCAGGGCACTGCGGATCATGCGTCGGGGCGCGGGGTTGATCGCCGGTTCGCCGACCGGCAGGGGGAGGCCGGGGAGCGTGATCGTGCCGACTCCGGCGCCCGCCCGGAAGAGGACGCCGGACCCCTCGGCTCCCTCCTTCACGGTCGCGAGCACGAGCGCGCCGTGGGTGACGTCGGGGTCGTCGCCTGCGTCCTTGACGACGCCGGCGGTCGCCTGCTCGCCGTCGAAGCGCTTGACGGCGAGCGCGAACTCCACGCGCCGCCCGGCCGCGAGCTCGACCGGAACGGGATCGGGAAAAGCGCCGGTGAGGAGCGCCTGGTAGGCCGCGGCCGCCGCCGCGGTGGCGCACGCACCGGTGGTCCAGCCGCGGCGCAGGGTTCGGTCGCTCACCTGGAGGCCGCCTGATGATGGTCAACTCCCCGGGAGTCGCGCCGCCACGGCGCGGCGCCCGCGTCCTCGTCCTCGGCGGGACGGCGGAAGCCCGCGAGCTCGCGGGCGCCCTCGACGCCGCGGGCGTTCCCGTGGTCTCCTCGCTCGCCGGGCGGGTCGCTCGCCCGCGGCTGCCGGTCGGCGAGGTCCGCGTCGGCGGCTTCGGCGGGCCGCAGGGCCTCGCGCGCTGGCTCGCCGAGCACGGCGTCGGCGCCGTGCTCGACGCGACTCACCCGTTCGCGGAGCAGATGTCGGGATCGGCGGCGGAGGCGTGCGAGGCGGCCCGCGTGCCCCTCCTGCGCCTCGAGCGACCCGGCTGGAGCGAGCGCGACGGCGACGCCTGGCACTGGGTGGACGACCTGTCGGCGGCCGCGGCGCTCGTGCCGCAGCTCGGCTCGCGCGTGCTCCTCACGACCGGCCGCCAGGGCCTCGCGGCCTTCGCTGGCGTCGGCGGCGCGTGGTTCCTCGTCCGTTGCGTCGATCCGCCCTCGCCGCCGCTCCCGCCCCGGCACCGGCTCGTGATCGATCGCGGCCCCTACACGCTCGCCGGCGAGCTCGCGCTGATCGACGCCCACGGCATCGACCTGGTGGTCACCAAGGACAGCGGCGGCCATCACACCGAGGCCAAGCTCGACGCCGCCCGCCGGCGCGAGCGGCCGGTGATCGTCGTGCGGCGCCCGCCCGGGCCGTCCGTGCCGACGGTCGGCGAGGTGGGGGCCGCGCTCGCGTGGCTTCGGTCCACGACTCAGGCCGGGTAGCGGCGCGGCGTGTAGACGCGCGGGTGCCCGCTTCCGGCGTCGGTCACCCGAGTCGTCGAGGAGCCGACGATGAGGAGGGTGCGCATGTCGACGCGATCGACCTCGAGGGCGGCGAGCGTCGTCACCGCGATCGATTCCTCCGCGCTCCCGACCGCCCGCGCCACCACCACGGGCGTGTCGGGCGCGCGGTGGGCGAGGAGCAGGGTGCGAGCGCGCTCGAGCTGCTCGCGCCGGGTGTGCGAGGCAGGGTTGTAGAGCGCGAGCACGAGGTCCGCCGCTCCCGCGGCCTCGAGGCGGCGCTCGACCACCTCCCACGACTTGAGCTGGTCGGAGAGCGAGATGGCGCAGAAGTCGTGGCCGAGCGGCGCCCCCACGCGAGCCGCCGCGGCCTGCATGGCGGAGAGGCCGGGAACGACACGCACGTCGAGGTCGGCGAACTCCGCTCCGCCCTCCTCGAGCTGCTCGAGCACGGCAGTCGCCATCGCGAAGATCCCGGGGTCGCCGGACGAGACGACGGCGACGCGGGCGCCGCCCGCGGCGAGCTCGAGCGCGTGGCGAGCACGCTCGGCCTCGACGCGGTTATCGCTCGGATGGCGCTCCTGACCGGAGCGCGCGGGGACGCGCGCAAGGTAGGCCCCGTAGCCGACGAGGTGCTCGGCCTCGGCGAGCTCGGCGCGCGCCTCGGGGGTGATCCACTCAGGGCCGGCGGGACCGAGACCGACCACCGCGACCGCGCCCCGGCGCGGACGGCCGTCGCTTGGTGCGGAGCCGTTCGCGGTCGGGACGAGCACGAGCGACATGTAGGGCACCTCGCCCTCGATCTCGCGCAGCGGCGCCGTGCGCTGCTCGGGTGTGCTGGCCCGCTCGACGTAGATGCCGCGCTCGCCGGCGCCGGCGCGCTCGACCGCCTCGCGGACGTTGACGAACGTGCGTCCGAGCTTCATCACCACCGCCGCATCGCTCGCGCGCAGGCCGGCTGCGAGCGCGTCGGGCGGCAGCGTTCCCGGTAGGACGGTCAGCACGTCGTCGCGCTTGGCGAGCGGCCTCCCGGCCGCTGCCGCGGCCGCGCTGAAGGCGGTCACGCCGGGCACGACCTCGGTCGGGTAGCGCGAGGCGAGCCGCTCGTGGAGGTACATGTAGGACCCGTAGAAGAAGGGGTCGCCCGCGCACAGGACGGCGACGTCGCGCCCGGCGTCGAGGTGGTTCGCGAGCTCGGCCGCGCTCGCGTCGTAGAAGTCGCGCAGGGCCCCCTCGTAGCCGCCGGGGTGATCGGTCTCTCCGGTGGTCACCGGAAAGGTCAGCGCGACCTCGATCTGCTCGGGGCGCAGGCAGGACGCCGCGATCCGCCGTGCCACGCTGCTGCGGTGCCGGGCGGCCGGATATGCGACCACGTGCGCGCGCTCGATCGCGCGCCGCGCCTTGAGGGTCATGAGCTCGGGGTCCCCGGGTCCGATGCCGACCCCGAACAGACGCCCGGTCGAGGCCGCGCTCATTCGCTCGGACCGGCCACGGCGTTCACCGCTGCGGCGGCGAGTGCGCTCCCCCCGCGGCGACCGTGCACGACGAGGTGCTCGAGCCTCGCGGGGTGGCGCGTCAGCTCCTGCTTCGACTCCGCCGCGCCGACGAAGCCGACGGGCACCCCGATCACGGCCGCCGGCCGGCCCACGCCGTCCTCGACGAGCTCGAGCAGGCGAAAGAGCGCGGTCGGGGCGTTACCGACGACGGCCAGCGATCCCTCGAGGCGGTCGCGCCAGAGCTCGAGCGCCGCGGCGGTCCGCGTCGTGGCGAGCTGCTCGGCCAGCCGCGGCACCTCGGGAGCGCTCAGCGTGCACACGACGTCGTTGTCGGCGGGCAGACGCCCGCGCGTCACGCCCGAGGCGACCATGTTCGTATCGCACAGGATCGGCGCGCCGGCCTCGAGCGCCGCGCGCGCCGCCGCGCCGAAGCCGTTCGACGCGGCGACGTCCCGGGGCAGGTCGACCATGCCGCACGCGTGGATCATCCTCACGACGGCGTGCGCGAGAACGGGCTCGAGCCCGCCGAGGTCCGCCTCGGCGCGGATCGTCGCGAAAGAGCGGCGATAGATCTCGGCCCCGTCGCGCAGGTACTCGCGGCGATCCGCCCGTCCGGCTCCAGCGGTCACGACGAGTCCTGCCCGCCCAGCGCCGCGATCGCCTCATCCGCGTCCCTCACGACCCGGCCGGCGTGGCCCGGCGAGGCGACCACGAGGCCCTCTTGGACGGCCGTGACCGTCACCGGGGCGCCACGCGGCTCGCCGCATCGGCGCTCGCAGGCCGACCAGTGCTCGGCGGGCGCCTCGGGCGCGCGCGCTCCCGCCCGGCGGACGGCCGCGGCGCGTACGTCGACCCGTGCGTTGGCGCACGCCCCGAGCCCCGCGCACGCGGACAGCCCGGCCCAGCCCGAGTCGAAGGCGGTGGCGAGGCCGAGCTCTTCGAGCGAGCGGGCGACCGCCTCGACGCGGAGCTCGGGGACGTCGAGGACGCTCAGCGTCCGCCACGGCGACAGGCGCAGCGCCCCGTGCTCGCGGGCGAGAGCGGCCAGCGGGACGATCGCCTCGCGGTCGAGGCGGCCGAGCGGGGCGAGCGCCGTGACCGCGACGCGCCCGTCCCGCTGGCGGAGGGGTCCCGGAGCGAGCGTCTCGGGGCGCTCGACCCACCGGGGAGCCCCCGGGTCGCGGGTCGCGGTCGCCGACGGCTCGAGTCGCGCCCCCAGTCGCCGCGCGACGGGGGGCGCACCGCCCTCGAGCTCGCGCACGCGCCAGGCGCTCGTTCCCTGCGCCGCCCGCTCGGCGAGGAACGCTCGCGTGGCCTCGACCACGGCCGCGGGCCCTGCCGGGCCGGGCACCCGCCTGCCGGCGACGAAGAGCGCGAACCCCGCCGGCGCCGTCGCCGCGAGCGCCACGTCGGCCCCCTGCCCGAGCACCAACCCGCTGCCGTCGTCGACGGCGAACAGGAACCGCCCGGAGAGGGCGCCGAGCGCAGGATCGGCGCACAGGCGGCGATCGAGCTCGCCGACCACCGGGTCGGTGTCGGCGAGCGCCTGGGGGTGGCGACCGGCCAGGGGGCTGGCGAGGATGTTGCGCACGCGCTCGTGCCCGAGCGACGGGAGCATGCCGGCGCCGGTGAGCAGCTCTGCGAGCTCGCCGCCGGCGTCCGCGGGCAGGCCACGGAGCTGGAGGTTCGCACGTCCCGTGAGCTCGATCAGCCCGTTGCCGAGGGCTGCGCCCGCCCCGACCGCCTCGAGCTGTGCCGCCGACAGGGCGCCGCCCGGTACGCGCACGCGGGCAAGCGCCCCATCCTCCGCGTCGTGCAGACGCAGGACGCCCGGACAGCGGTCACCGTCGCGGCGGCCCGGCGGCGCGCTCCTCGCGGTGGCACGGCCCGACACGTCTGCTGCCACGCCCTCAGCGCCGGTCATCGCGTGCGGGCACGTCAGTCACGGGTGGCGGCCGCCGCCTCGCCTCGAGCGGACGAGCGCCACGGCCGGATCGGCTGCCCGGCCATGACCCGTGGCGCGGTGCCCGCGAACACGAGCCCGAGCGCCGTCCACAGGACGAGCTGGGTCCCGACCGACGCCTCGCGGAATTCCCACAGCGTCGCGGCCGGGAACCCCGCCGGCGGCTCGCCGGCGCTCGGGAGCGCCAGCCCGGTGGCGACGACGACGACCACGTAGGAGGCGAGGGCCAATCCGGTGGCGCTCGACGGCGAGCGGCGCCGGGCGAGCACGGCGTGGACGCGCGCCGCCGCGACGGCCGCGAGCAGCGAGATCGCCATCATCGCGAAGTACAGGTTCGTGCGGGCGGCGAGGGTGTCGGGGTCGCCCACGGCCGGCGGGTTGGCCGGGTACTTGACGAACGGGACGAGGAAGACGACGACGAAGACGACTGCGGCCAGCCAGAGCGCCGTTCGCGCGGGACTCGCACGTCCGATGCGCCCGTACACGGCCGCGAAGGCGAGCGCGAACAGCCCACCGAGCGCGAGTCCGTACACGCTCGCGGCGGTCACCAGCCCGACGCCGCGCTGAAGTCCGCGCGCGACGAGCTCCGGCTCCGCAGGCGCGCCGGCGGAGCTCTGCGACTCCTCGAAGGCGATCGCCTCCTCGACCGGCGGCTCGCCGACGAGCTCGGCGAATCCCGTCGCCACCAGGCCGCCGCACACGCCGGCGAGCAGCCCGCAGATGAGCAGGGCCCTGAGCACGAGGTCGCCCGCGCCCTAGTGGCAGGGAAATCCGAGCAGGTGCCTCCCGTCGTGCACCCACTCGTGGAGCACCTGCCCGGGCACGACCGACGTTGCGCCCTGCTCGACGCCGACGAGGTAGAGGAGCAGCGTCAGCGCGAGGGCGAGGAGTGCCCAGGGCCACACCTCGCGAACCTCGATAGCGGGCGGGCGTATCGGCTCGGACAGCGGCGAAGGCGCGGCGGCGGTATCGGACATCGTGAACCTCCTCGGGATGGCGCGTCCCGTCGGCGTGGCAGCGATGGGTCGAGTGTCCTGGCTCCCGGATAACCGCCGAGCTCCGACCTTCCCACCCCGCGGGGCAGTGGCCATTCCTGGGCACGGCTACCGGTCACAGTGGCGCGACCACGCCGGACTCGCACCGGCTTCCTCGCGACCATCGCTCTGGTTGGCGCGGGAGTCTAACTCCCGGCGCGCCGGCGTGCACTCCGCGCGGACTCGCACTTGCTCCGCGCCCGAGGCGTCGCTGCGGTTGCTTCAATGGGCTTCGCCTCATGTCTGCGCCTGCAAGCCATGTCCGGCCAGAACGGGAGGCAAACGAATGAAGCTTCGTCTCGCTCGTCATCGAAGTCGCCATGGCGGGTCGCAGGCCGCAAGGCGCTGCGCCGCGCGCCTCCTCCTCGTGGGGCTCGCCGTCTCCCTGGTCTTAGCGGTCGGCTGCGGACCAGGTCCCGCTCGAGCAGGGTCAGGTGAAGTCGAGCTGCGTGTGACGAGCGGCTTCGGCCAGAGGGTCATCTACGCCGCCGAGCGCGAGCGGGTCAGTCCAGGCGAGACAGTGCTGAGCTGGCTGCAGTCGCAGCGCCGGGTCGAAACCGGGCCGGGAGACCGTTCCGTGCGGTCGATCGACGGCATCGAGGCCGATGACCGTCTCGGGCGCTGGAGCTGGTCCTACTTCGTCAACGGCCTCGAGGGGGACCCGGGCGCAGCCGACCGCCGCCTGCCGCCTGGCGCCGCCGTGCAGTGGGACTACCGACGCCGAGACTCCGCCCCGAGCGTGCCCGCCATCGTCGGCGCGTATCCCGAGCCGATGCTGAGTGGCTCGGAGGGCAAGCGCCTGCCGGTGCGCATGGAATGCGCCAACGATCGCAGTCGGGCCTGTCGAGAGGTTAGGCGCCGACTGGGCGCCAGCGGGGTGATAGCTTCGGTGGGCCCGTTCGGGGATCCTGCAGGCGAGAACACCATCCGGGTCGTGGTGGCGCCGTGGTCGCTCGCGCGGCGTGTACGGGCGGCCACCTCGCTCGACGAGGGACCCCGGGCGAGCGGGGTCTTCGCGCGCTTTCGGGAGGAGGGCGCAACGCTCGAGCTGCTCGATTCCGCCGGCCGCCCCGCCCACATCGCGCCTCCGGGCACAGGGCTGGTCGCGGCCACGGCGCTCGAGGGCGAGCAACGCGTCTGGCTGGTCACAGGCGTCGACGAGGCGGGCGTCGAGCGCGCCGCCGCGGCGCTCGAGGGCCAGACCCTGCGCGACCGGTATGCGGTGGCGGCGCTACCCGACGGTGCCTTGGCGCTGCCGCTGGGCGGGGCCGAGCCGCGCTGAGCCATCGGCCCGTGACGAGGGCTTAAGCTCCAGCCGTGATCGCCCGCCACGACGCCCTCGCCGCCCTCGAGGCCGAGCGCTTCGACGTCGTCGTCATCGGCGGGGGAATCACGGGCGCGGGCGTCGCCCTCGACGCGGCCTCGCGCGGCTACAGCGTCGCCCTCGTCGAGCGGGCCGACTACGCCTCGGGAACCTCGAGCCGGTCCTCGAAGCTCGTCCACGGCGGTCTGCGCTACCTCCAGAGCTTCGACCTCGGCCTCGTGCGCGAGGCCCTGGTCGAGCGCGCGATCATGGTCAGGCTCGCTCCCCACCTGGTCAAGCCGCTGCCCATGCTCGTCACCGCCTTCGACGGCAAGCACCCCGACCGGCTGGTGGGCGTCGCGCTCAACATGTACGACGTCATGGCCAGCGAGCGGCTGCGCCGGCGCCCCGAGCGACGCTTCCGCTACGGCTACCGCGCGGGCGAGGACTGGAGCCCGGACCGCCACCGGATCGTCGACGCCGATGAGGTGATCGAGCACCTGCCGGCGCTCGCCTCGCGCCGGCCGACCTCGGCCTACCTGTTCTACGACTGCCAGACCGACGACGTCCGCCTGACTCTGACCGTGCTCGCCGAGGCCGAGCGCTTCGGCGCGGTCTGCGCCAACCGCTGCGAGGTCCGCGAGCTGATCGAGGAGGGCGGGCGCGCCGCCGGCGTGCGCTGCGTCGACCGGGTGAGCGGTCGGACGCTCGACGTGCGCGCCACGAGCGTGGTCAACGCGACCGGCGTGTGGGCGGATCGCATCCGGCCCGAGGAGATCCACGCCGAGGCCGAGGTGCCGCACATCCGGCCCAGCCGCGGCACCCACATCATCGTCTCGGAGGACGACATCCCCCTGCGCTCGGGGGCGGTCGTTCCCGCCGCAGGAGGACGGACGATCTTCGCGCTGCCGTGGCTCGGGCGTACGCTCGTCGGCACGACCGACAAGGACTACTCGGGCGAGCTCGACCACATCCGCCCCGACGGCGACGACATCGCCTACCTGCTCGAGGCCTGCAACGCCTTCTTCGGGACCGAGCTCGCGCCCGCCGACGTGCTCGGCGCCTTTGCCGGCGTGCGGCCGCTGGTGTCGACCGGCGACACCAAGCGCTCGGTCGACATCTCGCGCAAGGCCGAGCTCTTCGAGACGAGCTCGGGCCTGATCACCATCACCGGCGGCAAGCTGACGACCTGGCGGCGGATGGCCAAGCAGGTCGTCGACCGGCTCGTGCTCCGCGACGGCCTCCAGGCGCCGTGTCGCACCGAGGACATCCCGCTCGGCCTTCCGGTCGAGGCGGGCTCGCTGCCCGAGGCGCCGGGCGTCGACGAGAACAGCCGCCAGCTGCTGGCCGATCGCTACGGCCACGATGCCGGCGGGGTTCTCGTGCTCGCGGGAGAGGACCAGGCGCTCGCTTCTCGGATCGTCCCCGGCCTGCCCGACCTGCTCGCCGAAGCGCGCTTCGCCGCCCGCCGCGAGCAGGCCCTCACGGTCGGCGACGTGCTCCTGCGCCGCACCCGTCTCGGGCTGCTCGACTCGCGGGCGCTGGCGGCGCCCGGGGCCGAGGCGCCGCGTGCGGTCGCGCTCGCGCTGGCGGACGAGCTTGGCTGGGAGGAGGATCGCGTGGAGCGCGAGGTGGCTGCCTGGCGCGAGGAGGCCGAGGCGGAGGGGGTCGCCGACGCTGGCGGCGACACGGCCCCCCCAGTGGGGGTAAGTCCGTCGCCCGAGGAGCTCGCCCCCGCCGGGGCCCTTCCGCCCGCGCCCGAGCAGGCCCCCGCGCGGTGACGAGCCTCCGCCTCGGCGAGCGCGAGCTCGCCCTCGATCACGCCGGCCCGCTCCTCATGGGGATCGTCAACGCCAGCCCCGAATCGTTCTCCGACGGCGGCCTGCGGCCCGACGCCGACGCTCAGGTCGCCCACGGCCTGCGCCTGCGCGAGGAGGGCGCGGCGATCGTCGACGTGGGCGGCGAGTCCGGCGTGACCAGCCGTCCGCCGATTGAGGCGGCCGAGGAGCTCCGCCGGGTCGTGCCCGTCGTCGAGCGGCTCTCGGACGCCGGGGCAACCGTCTCGATCGACACCTGGAAGGCGCCGGTCGCGCGTGCCGCCCTCGACGCGGGCGCGGCGATGGTCAACGACCCGAGCGGCGGCCACGATCCCGAGCTGATCCTCGTCTGCGCGGAGCACGACGCGGGGCTCGTCCTCACCCACACCCGCGCCGCACCGAAGGTGAAGGCCTTCCCGGCCTACGACGACGTCGTGGCCGACGTCCTCGCCTTCCTGGCCGAGCGACTCGCGATGGCCGTGAAGCGCGGCGTGTCGAGCGACCGGATCGTCGTCGACCCGGGCGTCGACCTGGCGAAGACGCCAGCCCAGAGCGTGGAGATCCTGCGCCGCCTCGAGGAGATGCAAACCCTCGATCGCCCGATCCTGCTCGCTCCCTCGCGCAAGGACTTTGTCGGGGCACTGACGGGCCGCGCCCCCGCCGCGCGCCTGGCCGGCACCCTCGCCGCCGTGGATCGCGGAGCCTCGGCCGGCGCGGCGATCCTGCGCGTACACGACGTGGCCGCGACCGCCGACTTTCTCTCCGTCCGCGCCGCCCTGCGCGGCGAGACCGCGCTCGAGCCCGGGCTCGAGCTCCCCGAGCACCTCCACCGGGAGCGGGCGCTCGCCTGAGGCGAGGCTCTCGGAGGACAACAAACGCGCCGGACGAGTGTTCTAGGCCACTTGCGGCCGCGCTCAAGTGACAGAACACCACCGCCGATAGCTCACGGGTCAGGGAAACGTCGGCCGTCGTGCGGCCTGGAGGCCCCAAGAATGAAGCGAACGCTCGTGTCCATCGCCTTGTCCGTCGTGCTCGTGCTCGCGGCCGGAGGCGGAACCGCCTTCGCCGGCACGGAGTACGACTACCTGCTCGCGCCCACGTCGGTGTGCCCGAACCAGATGAACCTGGCCGCGTCGGTCGCCGCTCAGGAGCAGGCGATGCTCTGCATGCTCAACTACGTGCGCTCGAAGAAGCGCCTTCCGGTCCTCGCGACGCGCTCGCTCCTTCAGGATTCCTCCAACCTGAAGTCTCTCGACATCCTCCGCTGCGCGGACTTCAGGCACCAGGCCTGCGGGCGCGAGACCTTCTACCACACCAAGCGCGTGGGTTACGCGCAAGGCTGCTGGGGCGCCGGAGAGAATATCGCCTGGGGCTCCGGGACGCGCGGGTCCGCCCGCTCCATCATGCGCGCGTGGCTCTACTCGACCGGTCACCGCGAGAACATCTTCAAGTCGAGCTTCCGCGACAAGGGCGTCGGCCTCGTCAAGGGTCGCTTCGCCGGCTACTCGAACGCTCAGGTCTGGACCAACCAGTTCGGCTACCGCTGCTGAGCGGCCCGTCACACGGGCGGGCTCCGGGGCGTGTGACATCATCGCCCCGGCCATGAAGCTCTTCATCGATACCGGCTCGGTCGCGGAGGTCGAGGAGCTCGCCTCCTGGGGCGTGCTCTCCGGCGCGACCACCAACCCTTCGCTGCTGGCCAAGGAACAGGGCGATCCCGGCGACATCGTGCGCCGGATCTGCGAGCTCGTGGGCGGCCCGGTCTCGGCCGAGGTCGTCTCCGACCGCTCAGAGGGGATGGTCGAGGAGGGGCGGGCGCTCGCCGGCCTCCACCATCACGTCGTCGTCAAGGTGCCCTTCTCCCAGGCGGGGCTCGCGGCCACGCGCGAGCTCACCGACGCCGGGCACCGGGTCAACATGACGCTCGTGTTCTCGGCGAGCCAGGCCCTGCTCGCGGCTGAGGCCGGTGCCACCTACATCTCCTGCTTCATGGGCCGCCTCGACGACATCGCGATCGACTCGGGCGCCGTGGTCGGCGAGATCGTCGCCGCGCTGCGCCCCGCCGGCGTCACCTCGCAGGTGCTGGCCGCCTCGCTGCGCCATCCCATGCACGCCGTGATCGCCGCGCGGCTCGGCTGCGAGGTCGCCACCGTTCCCGGCAAGGTGCTGCGCCAGATGCTCGAACATCCGCTCACAGCGGCGGGGATCGAGCGCTTCGGAGACGACTGGCGCGCGCGTCCGGAGTTCGGCACCTGGCTCGAAGGGCTGGTCGAGAGCTCGAAGGTGGCGCCCTCGTGAGCGCTCGCGGGGCCTAGATGGCCGTCCTCGACCGAGACGAGCTCGAGCGCAGCCCGCTCGCCGACCTGCACGCCATCGCCGCCGAGCTCGGTGTCGAGGGCTTCCGCCGGCTGCGCCGGGAGGACCTGGTCACGGCGATCGTCGAGCACGCCGGCGACGGCGAGGCACCCGCGGAGAAGTCCGGGCGCGACGCGGCGAGGCCGAGCGAGGACGCCGGGCGTCGCGGGCGGACCGGGGGCGGGCGCGGAGGACGGCGCCCCGCCGAAGCCGAGAAGCCGGACCAGGAGGGGCGCCCGGCGCGGCGCCGAGGCGGTCGCGGACGGGCGGAGCGGCCCGAGCGCGAGCCCGCCGCGCGGCCGAGTCCGCGCCCCGACAAGGAGACCGAGCCGACCGACGACGACGCCGAGGCCGAGACCGAGCCCCGCACGGGCGTCCTCGACATCCTGCCCAACGGGAGCGGCTTCCTGCGCGGAGACACGCTGGCGCCCGACCGCGGCGACGTTCACGTCTCGCCGGCGCAGATCCGTCGCTGCGAGCTGCGTCCCGGCGACATGGTCGCCGGCCCGGTCAGAGCGCCGCGGCGCTCGGAGCGCCATCCCTCGCTCGTGCACGTCGAGACCGTGAATGGCGCCCCCGCCGAGCCACCGCCCGAGCGCCCGCCCTTCGGGGAGCCAACCCCGGCCTACGCAATCGAGCGGCTCGCGGCGCCGGACGAGCTCGCCGCGGTTCCGTTCGGAAAGGGCTCGCGCGTGGCCGTCGTCGACCCGCCGGGCGCCGAGGCCGGCGCGCTGCTCCGGCGCATGGTCGCCACGTTGCGCGAGTCCCATCCCGAGCTCGCCGTGGTCGTCGCTCTGGCGGGCGGACGGCCGGAGGACGCGGCGCAGTGGCGCCAGGACGGTGAGCTCGCAGTGGTCGGCGGCGGTGCCGACGGCTCGATCGACGAGCAGTCGCAGGCGGCCGAGCTCGCCCTCGAGCGGGCCAAGCGCCTCGTCGAGGGCGGCGCCCACGCGGTGGTCGTCGTCGACTCGCTCGAGGCGATCGCGCCTGATGCCGCACGTCGCATCTTCGCCGCCGCCCGGCGCCACGACGGCGCCGGCTCGCTCACGGTGATCGGCACGCTCGCGGTCAGCGACGAGCTCGCGCGTCTCGCCACCACCAGGATCGTGCTCGAGCCCGGCACCGGCTCGCGCGGCGACGAGCCGCCGGCGGTCTCGCCGGCCTCCAGCACCGTGCGCGCGGACCTGCTCGGCGGCTAGCGCTCGAATTCCTTTCCGCTCGTTCGCGTTTTCGCGGACGAGCGCTCACCCGCCTCGAAGTGCAGCGTGCCGGCGAGCACGAGAGCGCTCCGCAGAGCTTGCGGGTCAGCCCCGTCCGGCCGGGAAGGCTTGGTCGCCATGCGCAACAACTGAGGGCTCCCGCCGAGCTGTGGACGGCCGCGCGTTCGGACATACTCGCCCTGGTGGACGACCGACCCTCGATCGACGGCTCGGCGGCGCGGCGCATCCTCCTGATCGGCCACGACGAGCTCACCGCGGTGACGCAGCGCGCCCTGGAGTCCGCCGGGGCGTACGTCCGGCACCTTCGCGACCCGCACGACAGGGCCATTCGCAAGGCGCTCCAGGAGGAGGTCGACGCCGTCGTCGTGATCTCGAGGGACGACCACGTCTCGCTGCGGATCGCACTGGTCGTGGGGGGCGTGCGTCCGGGCGTGGCCCTGATCGTCACGGTGTTCGACCGCGACGTGTCCAAGCAGCTCGAGCGCGCGGTTGAGAACGTCCGCGTCATGTCGATGGCGGACATCGTCGTCCCGACGTTCGCAGGGCCCTGCTTCGATGACCGTCTGCTGTCGGTCGTGCGCACGCCGACCGGCTTCGAGGGCGTGCAGGCCGATGACGGCGGGCCGCGGCTCGTGCCGATCGAGCCACAGGTGCCGCACCCGGGACGGCGCCTCCTGGCGGCCGTCGGCTCACTCCTACGGCCCTACGAGGTGAGCGCCCGGATTCTGATGGCGGGCCTGCTGGGCTTCCATGTGATCCTCCTCTTGGACACGGCCGTGCTGGCAACAGCGCTCGACATGGGGATCGTGGAAGCCTTCTACGCGGCGGCGAAGACGATCGTCACGGTTGGCCCCAGCCCGCTCGTCGACGAGGGCCCCGGCTGGTTGAAGCTGTTCTCGGCCGGGGCGATGCTCACCGCGCTCGCCTTCACCGCGATCTTCACCGCGGGGGTTGTCGACCGCCTGCTCGATCGCCGTCTCACCGCCATGGCCGGCCCGCGGTCGGTCCCCCGCAGGGACCACGTGGTGGTGGTCGGGCTCGGCCAGGTCGGGCTGCGCCTGTGCCTGCTGCTGCGCGAGCTCCGGGTGCCGGTGGTGGCGATCGAGGCCAACCCCGACCACGACTACGTCCTGCGCGCCAAGCACTACGGGATACCGGTCCTGATCGGCCGCGGCACCAGCCGACACCTGCTCGAGCGGCTCTCGCTCCAGCGCGCGCGGGCGCTCGTAGCCACTACCTCCGACGAGGTCCAGAACATCGCGATCGCCGTGACCGCGCTCGGGCAGCGCGAGGACCTTCGCACGCTGTTGCGCGCTGGAACCGGCGAGGTGGTCAACGAGACGCGTTCGCTGTTCAGCATCGGGGTGGTGCGCGACGTCTACCGGATCGGCGGGACCCTGCTGGCTGCGGCGGCGCTCGGCTCGGACGTGAACGAGGCCTTCCTGCACGAAAGGACCGTCTACGTGGTCGGCCCCGACGGCCGGATCGTGCCCTTCGAGGGCGACCTGAGGGACACACCACGGCTGGAGTCGAGCTCCGGGGCCGGCGAGGCCTCCCCGGCGCCCGTCTCCGAGGGGTAGCTGCACCCGCTGTGGCGGCTGATAGAACCGCCCATGCCCGACGACCCAGTGCTGCTCATCACCGACGCCAGCAGTGGCATCGGCGCCGCCACCGCCGAGTCGGTACGGAGATCGAACTCGCCCTACCGTGCCGGGGGGAGATCGGTCGGACCGGCTCAGGCACGGGCCTTCTTGAGGCGCCGCTTGGGGATCTTCCGCGGGATGAGGAACCGGCGCTTACTCTCGCGTTCGGCCAGGCCCGCCTCGCACAGGCGCTTCAGAACGACCGGGCAACGTCGGCAGCGGGGCCGCGACCTACAGCACCGCTTCTTGGCTTTGACCGCCTCCGCCACCCTCTCAAATCTCATCGTCGTTGCTGTCACGACCCTCTTGGGGTGCTCTCCACATAGGTATACCTAACCCGGCGCCGACGCACCCGACCGAGATGAGAATGCGGGGATGAGCGAGACGCGGCGGCTCCGGCCGCCCCCTCTGCGCTCTCGGACGGCTGCGGCGGGCGGCTCTAGCGCACGCCGCCGGCCCGCGCGGACTCGGGCAGGGGCGTGAGGGCGCGCTCGATCTCGGCGCGCCGCGGCTCCAGGAACGGCGGCAGGGCGAGGCCCTCGCCGAGATGCTCGGCCGGCTCGTCGACCGCGAAGCCCGGCCCGAGCGTGGCCAGCTCGAAGAGCACGCCGCTCGGCTCGCGGAAGTAGACCGAGCGGAAGTAGAAGCGGTCGATAACCGGCGTCGCCTGCGCGCCGGCGGCGAGCGCGCGCTCGCGCCAGCTCTCGAGCTCGTCCATGGGTGAGGCCCAGGCCACGTGGTGCACGGTTCCGGCCCCCGGCGTCCCCCGCTCGGGCGGAGGCGTGTCGTAGACGTAGAAGGAGCCGCGCTCGGATCCGCGGCGCTCCCATGCCGCCTCACCGTCGGGGTGGAAGCCGAGCGCGTCTTCGAGCAGCGGAGCGCTGGCGCCCGGGTTGCTCGCGTAGGCGCGCACGCCCGCGAAGCCCTGGAGCGCGAGCTCGGCGGGGATGTCGGGGGCCTCGGCCACGAGCGGCTGATCGGGATGCTCGGAGACGAGCAGCTCGAGATCGAGGCCCTCGGGGTCGGCGAAGCACAGACCGTGCTTGTCGCGCTCGGTCGCGACGCCCTCTGCAGCCAGGCGTTCGGCCCAGAAGGCGAGCGCCTCCTCGGAGCCCACGCGCCAGGCGATCCGGTGGACCATGCCCGCCCCGGGCCGTCCGCACCGCGCGCCGGGGTACTCGAAGAACGTCAGGTCCGAGCCGGCCGAGCCCCGCTCGTCGGCGTAGAACAGGTGGTAGACGCCCGGATCGTCCTGGTTGACGGTCTTCTTGACCATCCTCAGGCCGAGGACGCGGACGTAGAAGTCGACGTTGGTCGGCGCATCGCCGGTAACGGCGGTGATGTGGTGGATGCCCTCAAGTCGCATGGTCCTCCATTGTGACGGTGGTGGCCGGCGGCGCGGCGATGGCCGGTCCGCGCGCCCGCGCCGCGTCACGGGGCTGGCCCACGAGCTGGCCGCCCGGGCACTCGGCTGCGCTGACGCGGCGCCCGTGGCGCGGGTCGCGGATGCCGACCGCGCCGAGGATCCCGCCCAGCGCCACGAGCACGGCTCCGGTGCCCATGGCGAGCCGGAAGCCGCTGACCGAGGCGTCCTCGACCGCGCGAGCGATGGGCGCCCGCTCGGCGGCCGGCACGCCCTCCAGGTCCACGGGCGCGAGCGGCTGGCGCTGCGCCTCCGCGAGGGACATCCGCGCGGGAGCGCTCAGCGGGCGTTCGCCCAGACTGCCTTCGATCGAGGCCGAGAACCGGCCGGCCACGAGCACGCCGATCCCGGCCACGGCGATCAGGCCGGCGACGCGGGCGATGGCGTTGTTGACCCCGGAGGCGATCCCGGCGTTGCGCTCGTCGGCGCCGGCGAGCACGGTCGAGGTCAGCGGGGCGACGGTCATCGACAGCCCGAGCGCGAACAGCAGCAGCGCGGGGAGGAGGTCGGTGGCGTAGTCGACGTCGCTGCCGAGCCGGATCAGGAGCCCGAAGCCGGCCGCCGCGACGAGCGGGCCGGCGCCCAGCAGGACCCGCGGGCCCACACGGTCGGAGAACGCGCCGAAGCGGCTCGAGAGCAGGAACATGACGATCGTCACCGGCACGCTGGCCATGCCCGCCTCGAGCGCGGAGTAGCCCGCCACCTGCTGGAGGTAGAGGACGAGAAAGAAGAACAGCATCGACAGCCCGGCGTACATCGAGAACGTCTCGAGGTTGCCGACGGCGAAGTTGCGTCGCCGGAAGAGCTCGAGCGGGAGCATCGGCTCGCGCGCGCGGCGCTCGTAGAGCAGGAAGGCGGCGAGCAGGGCGATCCCGACCAGGCCCGGCACGATCACCGCCGGGCTCTCCCAGCCGAGCACGGGCTGCTCGATCAACGCGAAGGTCGGCCCCGCCAGCCCGAAGGCGGCGAGCAGAGCGCCGCGCCAGTCGAGATGGGCCCGCTCGGCCGCGCCGCGGCCGGCGGGCACGAAGCGAGCGATGAGCACGAGGGTCACGAGCACGAGCGGCACGTTGATGGCGAAAATCCACCGCCACGAGGCCGAGTCGACGATCTGGCCGCCGATCAGCGGACCGAGCACCGTGCCGATCCCGCTCCAGGCGAGCCAGGTCCCGACGGCCCGCCCCCGCTCGTCCGGCGAGAAGGTCGCGACGATGACCGCGAGCGCGGCGGGGGTGAGCAGGGCGCCCGCGACGCCCTGAAGCGCCCGCGCCACCACGAGCAGCTCGATCGAGGGGGCGAGCGCGCACAGCACGGAGGTGACGCCGAAGGCGCTCACGCCGAGCGAGAAGACGCGGCGCTCTCCGAGCAGGTCGCCGAGCGAGCCGCCGATCAGGAGCAGCGCGCCGAGCGCCAGCGTGTAGGCGTTGGCCGTCCACTGCTGCCCGGCGAGGCCGCCGCCGAGCTCGCGCTCGATGCTCGGCAGGGCGACGTTGACGACGGTGGCGTCGACGGTGACCACCGTCGAGCCGAGGATGGTGGCGACGAGGGCGAGCCGCTTCTCACGGTCGCTGATCGCGGCGGGGGAGGAGGAGCTCGTCACCCTCTGATGCCGTGCCCGGGCGAGGTGGGTGCGGAAACGCCAGGAGGTACGCCAGGCGCGCCCGCTTGGCGGACGCGGCGGCGGTCGGCCGCTAGCGGTGGTAGGCGACGCCGGCCCAGGAAGGCTCGGGCGTGAGCTCGATCGGCTCCGAGTCGCGCTCGGGCTGCGCGTAGCCGAAGGTGTGGGTGCACTCGTCGAAGTAGGGCTCGAGCTCGCCCTCCTTGACACGCTGGTCGAGCCACGCCCCGCGGAACACGAGCCGGCGCAGCCAATGGACGAGCGAGCGGTCGGCGGGGCCGGCGAGCTCGTCCCAGGCCTCGTTGACGTGCTCGCCGAGGTCCGAGGCGGGCTCGGAGATCTCTCCGTTGACGCTCAGGTTGACGAGGTCGTCGCGCTCCTCGGCGCCGAGCGGCCCGTCGACGAAGCCGAGCCGCAGCGCCGCCTGCTCCACGCGCTCGACGAAGTCGCCCTCGTTGAAGGTGAAGCGCAGCTCGCCGTACTCGAGCACGTAGTCGGTGCCCGATTCGTAGTTTCCTCTTCGTGTCGTGTCCATGAGATCTGTTGGGAGATTGTCGGCCGGCGGCGTCGGCATGTTAGGCGCGAGTCCTCCCCGGCCGCTGTCCTGCAAGTGGACGTTCACGCTCTCTCGCTCCCGGAGGGGAGAGATCCGCGGTCGGGTGGGCTTCAGTCGGCATGGACGCAACACGCTCCACACCTTCGGTGGTCGTGGTCGAGGACGACCAGGCGATCGCCGCCTACCTGGCCGACAACCTGGCCGCCGACGGCTTCGCGGTAACGAGCGCCCGGGGCGCGGGCGAGGCCCTGCGGGCGATCGAGGTCCGCGGGCCGGACCTGGTGCTGCTCGACCTCGTGCTCGGCGACGGCTCGGGCCTCGCGGTGCTCGACCGGGTCCGGGCCGCCGACGGGCTGGCCTCGCGCATCGACCCGGCGCTCCCGGTGATCGTGCTGAGCGGCCGGGCCTCGGAGGCCGATCGCGTGCGCGGGTTCGCCCGCGGGGCGGACGACTACGTGGTCAAGCCGTTCGCCTACCAGGAGCTGCTTGGGCGCGTCCGCGCGGTGCTGCGGCGGGCCGGCGGGCGCCCGGCCCGCGGAGCGATCCGCGTCGGCGAGCTCAGCGTCGAGCCCGAGACCCGTCAGGTCCGCCTCGCCGGAGAGCCGGTGACCCTGGCGGCCAAGGAGTTCGCCCTGCTCCAGGCCCTCGCGGCGAACCCGACGCGGGTCTACCTCAAGAACGACCTTCTGCGCGACGTCTGGGGTTACGCCTCGATCGGGACCACGCGCACGCTCGACGCCCACGCCTGTCGCCTGCGACGCAAGCTGAGCGGCGCGGGCCGGCCGTTCGTGCTCAACGTGCGCGGCGTCGGCTACCGTCTCACGGAGGTCCTGTGACGATCTGGCTCGCCGTCGTCGGCTGGGCTATGGCCAGCGCGCTCGCGCTCCAGGCCGCCCGGCTGGCCCGGCGGCTGGAGCTCGTAGCCCAAGCCGACCACGAGCTCCGCGGCCCGGTCTGCGCGCTCGCGCTGGCGGTCGAGGCCCTCTCACGGAACCCCGAGCTCCGGCGCCGGGCGGCGGCGCTCGATGTCCACCTCGACCGCCTCCGCCTGGGGCTCGCGGATCTCGGCGCGGCGCGGGAAGGACGGCGAGTGGCTGGCGGGGCCGGCGAGGTACGGATCGACTCCCTGGCCCGTGCGGCGGCGGAGGCCTGGGAACCGGCGGTCCGCGCCGGCGGGGGCGAGATCAGCTTCGACTGGCGAGCGGGACCGGCCGTCGCCCACGCCGATCCGGCTCGCCTCTCACAGGCGCTCGGCAACCTCCTGGCGAACGCGGTCGAGCACGGCGGCGAGCGGATCGCGGTGGTGGGCGAGCGCCAGGGCGAAGGGGTGCGCATCGCCGTTCGCGACAGCGGGCGGACGCGCGGCTCGCCGCGCGCAGACGCTCGTGGCCGCGGCCGCGGACTGGCCATCGCCGCCCACGCGGTAGCCGACGTCCGCGGCTCACTCGCAGTCCCGGACCTGCTCGGTGTCCTCCCCGGCCGATCACGCCGCTCGCGCCGGCGGGCCATCTCGGCGGAACCGGCCATTCGGCCTCGCCTCGCCGCTTCCCTGCGACCGGCGACGGGCGACGGCTCGCCAACCCAGGGCACGGAGATACGGATCGAACTGCCTGTCGTCAGGGCGCCGGACGGCTCAGATGGCTGATCCCGCGACCACGCACCCGGCCGCGGGAGCAACCATTTAGCGCTTCCCCCGCCGTTCCCGGCGCGGCTGTCAAAGTGCAGCCGGATGTCGACCCTCCTCGACCGTGAGTTCATCTTCGTCACCGGCAAGGGCGGGGTCGGCAAGACCACGGTCGCCGGCGCTCTGGGGCTCGCGGCCGCGGCTCGGGGACGGCGGACCGTCGTGTGCGAGGTCGGCGACCAGCACCGCCTCTCGCGCGTCTTCGGCATATCTCCGCCTCGCGCCGATGACGAGGCCGAGCTCGTGCCGGGGCTCTGGACGACCTCCATCGAGCCCGACGCCGTGCTCCGGCACTGGCTCGAGGTACAGCTTCACTCGCGGGCGCTCGTGGCCCTGCTGTCGCGCACGCCGGTGTTCGTCTACTTCATCGCGGCCGTGCCGGGGGCCCGGGAGGTGGTCACCCTCGCCCAGGCCTGGAACCTGGCCCAGCCCCAGCGCTGGGGCGGCAAGGAGGCCGGCTACGACACCGTGATCGTCGACGCGCCGGCCTCGGGTCACGCGCTCGGCATGCTGCGCACGCCGCGGACCTTCGGGGACATCGCCCGGGTCGGAACCGTGCGCCGCCAGGCCGATCGCGTGCGCTCGCTCCTCCTCGATCCCGAGCGCACCGGCTACGTCACGGTCGCCCTGCCCGAGGAGATGCCGGTGACCGAGACGCTCGAGCTCGAGTCGCAACTCGAGGAGGAGGTGGGGATGGGCCCGGCGGCGATCGTGGCCAACGGCCTGCTCTCGCAGCGCTTCTCGGCGGCCGAGCTCGAGCAGCTCGCGGCTCCGTCGCCGAACGGCGGGCCCCCCGAGATCGAGGCGGCGCTCGACGCGGCCCGCCTGCAGGGCAGCCGCGCGCGGGCTCAGCAGGGGCAGCTGCGCCGCCTGCGCCGGGGGGCCCGGGCCCCGGTGCTCACGCTTCCGCAGCTGCTCGAGGGAGAGCTCGGACCGGAGGGGCTCGAGCAGCTCGCGCGCGAGCTCGAGCGAAAGCTCTGACGCCGCCGTGCTCGATATCACCTTCCGGGTCCAGACCCGCCACCGTCCCGGGATGCTCGCCCAGATCGCGGGGGCGATCGGCGACCGGGAGGGGCTGATCGGCGACGTGACGACCGAGAAGCTCGCCCGCGAGGCCACGGTCCGGGAGATCACGGTCGAGGTTCGCGACGACGACCATGCGACGGCCATCGCCGAGACTCTGAACGGGCTCGACGGCGTCGAGGTCCTGTGGCAGCGCGACCGGGCTTCTTGCGCCACGAGGGTGGCAAGCTGGACATCGAGGCGCGGATCGAGGTCCGCACCCTCCAGGACACCCGCGACATCTACACCCCCGGCGTGGCCCGCGTGCCTCAGGCGATCGC
>Ga0208736_1000107_pt1 | contig 25545 bp, 21 predicted proteins | sample AntDryMetagUQ255_FD_188090 | JGI IMG/M metagenome (GOLD analysis project Ga0208736, IMG submission 188090) | Polar desert microbial communities from Antarctic Dry Valleys - UQ255 (SPAdes) | ecosystem: Environmental > Terrestrial > Soil > Desert | place: Antarctic Dry Valleys | collected 2008-12-31 | reverse complement strand
ACAGAACAAAGAGAAGCCTGGAGTAAACGCGTCAGTAAAACCGGGTTAACGTCCCGTACTTTAGCAACCGCGTTGGAAAACGCAGGCGCCGCAGGTATTGTTATGAGCAACTGGAGCAATGGTTTTGGCGTGAACAAAATTTTTGGCGCGAATACCAAAAAGATCCCGACGGTTGATATTGCATTGGAAGATTATGGCCTCTTATACAGACTTACTGAATCAGGACAAAAACCAAGGATCAGTGTACGTGCCGATTCCAAAGAACTCGGTATAGTGCCCACATTCAATACGATTGCAGAAATAAAAGGAACAGAAAAACCCAATGAATACGTGATGCTCTCTGCACATTTCGATTCATGGGATGGCGGTACCGGTGCAACGGATAATGGAACAGGAACCCTCACCATGATGGAAGCCATGCGTATATTGAAAAAAATATATCCCAATCCAAAGCGCACCATTTTGGTTGGTCATTGGGGCAGCGAAGAACAGGGCCTCAACGGGTCAAGGGCTTTTGTAGAAGACAACCCGGAAATAGTAAAAAATATCCAGGCTGTTTTTAACCAGGATAATGGCACAGGCAGAGTAGTAAATCTTTCCGGCCAGGGATTTTTACATTCTTACGATTTTTTGGGTCGCTGGTTAACAAAAGTTCCCGCAGCTATTAAACAACCCATTGTAACCAATTTCCCTGGTACGCCCGGTGGAGGAGGTTCTGATTATGCCTCCTTTGTAGCCGCCGGTGTCCCTGCATTTTCGCTAAGCTCCATTAGCTGGAGTTATGGAAGTTATACCTGGCACACCAACCGCGATACTTATGATAAGATCGTATTTGATGATGTGCGCAGCAATGCCATTTTAACGGCGATATTGGTTTACATGGCAAGTGAAGATCCGGCACTGACTTCCCGTGAAAAAATTGTGCTTCCTGTAAATGCCAGGACAGGCGAAGCGGGAACCTGGCCAAAACAAACAGCACCTACACGAAAGGGTGGAGTAAATTAGTTGATGAATTGGTGAAGTTTTTAAATAAAGTTTTGTTTCATGGGTATATTAAAAACTACGTCAGCCTGAGCATGACGAAGAGTAAATTTTAATGAACCCATTATCAATAAGGCTTCTGCAAGTTCAGGGCACAAGATGTTTTTTTCTGATTTTTTGTACGGATGTCCATTTTACAAACTTCCATTTGAGTAATTCATATCTCCTTATCTTCAAATTTTCCAATCAAATACATTGTATGAAAAAAATATTTTCTTTTCTGTTATGTTTCATTTTCATTCTCCAGTTAAATGCACAGCAAAAACCTGGTAAGAAAAAAGAAACACAACCCGAACAAACTGTTTCCACAACTACAGAAATAGATTCAAGTTTAAGAAATTTAAAATGGCGCAACATAGGCCCATTCCGTGGTGGTCGCTCGGTAACGGCTACCGGAGTTGTTGGAGATCCTTTGACTTATTACATGGGAACAACAGGCGGGGGCGTATGGAAAACTTTTGATGCCGGCGGTACATGGCAGAATATTTCTGATGGCTTTTTTACAACTGGTTCAGTAGGTGCTGTAGCGGTAAGTGAGAGTGATCCCAATGTAGTTTTTGTTGGCATGGGCGAGCATGCGCCACGTGGCGTATCCACATCGTACGGCGACGGTGTTTATAAATCAACTGATGCCGGAAAGACCTGGAAAAAGATGGGGCTTGCATTAACCCGTCACATTGCAAACATTCGGATTAATCCAACAAATCCAGATGTTGTGTATGTTGCTGCACAGGGCGCACTGCACGGCTCTTCTGAAGAACGTGGCATTTATAAGTCAACTGACGGCGGCACAACGTGGAAGAAAATTTTATATGTAGATGAGAATACCGGTTGCTCCGATCTTAGTATAGACATGACCAACCCAAGAATTTTATACGCTGCCATGTGGGAGCATCGCCGTTTGCCATGGGAAATAAAAAGTGGTGGAAAAGGAAGCGGTTTGTATAAATCAACAGATGCTGGTGAAACATGGACGAAACTGAATAAAGGTCTGCCAATAGAAAAAGGTAAGATGGCAATTGAAGTGAGCAGGTCCAACCCCGATAAAGTTTATGCATTAATTGAAAGTGATACTGAAAAAGAACAGGGTGGATTATTTGTAAGTGACGATGCAGGAAAAAGCTGGAACAGGATCAGCAAGGATCACCGCCTTGTGCAAAGAGCATGGTATTATATTGAAATAGCAATCGATCCGAACAATGAAAATGTAGTGTATGTATTTAATTCTCCCGGCTTGCGCTCAATTGATGGAGGTAAAACATGGAGCAACATCCGTGGTACGCATGGCGATTATCACCAGCTTTGGATAAATCCTGATAACAGTAAGAACATGGTCATTGCAAATGATGGCGGGGCAGCTATCAGTTTCAATACCGGTAAAACCTGGTCGACACAAAGCAATCAGCCAACCGGTCAATTTTATAGAGTTAATGCAGACAACCTTTTCCCTTATAATGTTTATGGGGGTCAGCAGGATAATACATCGGTGATGATAGCAAGCCGTAACCTTGCAGGCTCTAATATTGGTGAAAAAAACTGGTCTGCATCTGCGGGAGGCGAAAGCGCTTTTATTGCATTTGATCCAAATAATCCAAGATTTTTAATGGGTGGGAGTTACCAGGGAACAATTGAATTGTTTGACCAGGAAATTCAGGAAGGTAAGGGTATCATGGTATCGCCGGTGCAGTACCAAAGCCTGCAACCAAAAAATATGAAATATCGTTTTAACTGGAATGCGCCAATCATCAATTCCCCCAATGATCCTACCGTTTTTTATCATGCAGGTAATGTTTTATTCAGGACAAATAATAAGGGTATTAACTGGGAGGTAATTTCACCCGACCTTACAAGGCACGATACTGCTAAGATGGGACAAAGCGGTGTGCCTTATACAAACGAAGGTGCAGGTGGTGAGAATTATGGTACCATTGCTTATGTTGCTGAATCTCCCTATGAAAAAGGTGTTATATGGACAGGCAGTGATGATGGGCTGGTTTATCTTACAAAAGACAATGGAAAAACATGGAGCAATGTAACACCTGCAGGTCTTAGTGAACGGCTAATTAACTGTATTGAAGTTTCGCCGCACGATAAAGCAACTGCATACATTGCAACTACACGATATAAGGTTAATGATTTTACACCCGCAATTTATAAAACCCTTGACTATGGAAAGTCATGGACCAACATAAGCAGTGGTATTCCTTATGGAGCTTATACAAGAACGGTTCGTGAAGATGATGTAAAAAAAGACTTGCTTTATGCAGGCACTGAAACCGGTTTTTACATTTCTTACAATGGCGGCAAAACATGGAAGCAGCAGCAATTGAATTTACCGGTTACGCCCATCACTGATCTTAAAGTACATAGAGGAAATTTGATTGCATCCACTATGGGTCGTGCATTTTGGATACTTGACGATCTTACTATTTTGCGACAATACAATAGGAGCGATACAACTAAAAGATTTGATGTATTTAAGACAACCGATGCTTATCGTGTTTCCGGTGGAAGTGCATTAGATGCAAGTCCTGACGATGATGATGCCCCTCCTCCAATTTATAGTGCCGGCACTAATCCTCCAACCGGAGTTTCTATTTATTACTTAATCCCTGCAAAACCCGATTCAATAAAACTTACATTGGATATTCTTGATGACAAAGGTCAATTGGTTCGTAGTTATTCAACAAAGCCCGATAAAAAATTTGTAAAGTTTCCCGGTGGTCCTGACGCGGATGCTTTGTTACCCGGCAAGCCCGGGCTAAACCGTTTTGTGTGGGATATGCGGTATGCCACATTACCTGGAGTTCCTAATGTATTTATTGAAGGAAGTTACCAGGGACGAAAAGTTGCACCGGGTAAATACATTGCAAAATTAAAAACAGGCAAAGAAGAAAAAACAACTGCTATTACTATTCTTCCTGATCCAAGAATTAAGGCAACTGAAACAGAATATTTACAGCAGCAACAAACCCTTGCCGAAGTTGATAATAAAATAAAAGAGATGCATGATGCAGTGAACCAAATGCGTATTGTGCGTAAGCAGGTCAATGATCTGTTAGAATTGCTGACTGATACTGTAACTTATAAACCTGTTATTGAAAGCGGTAAAAAGCTGGTAAAAAAAATAACGGTATGGGAAGAAAAACTGGTGCAGCCAAAAGCACAGAGCAATGACGACATTATCAATTTTGTGAACATGCTGAGCGCTGACTATATTTTCCTTAAAGGAGAAATGGATGTAAATATTCCTGCTGTTACAAATGGGCAGCAACAAAGGCTTACTGAATTAAATACACAATGGCAGCCCATAAAAAATGAATACAGTGATATACAAAAACAGGTTGTAGATTTTAATGCGCTTTGCAGAAAGTTGAACATTGAAAAAATTACCATACCTGAAGCGGCTATATAAATTTTTGTTTTACATCATAATTGAACTAAGGCTTAATTTTTATATCAACAATCAAAGATCAACCCCAATAATTTTCGAAATGAAAATAGCCACCTATAATGTTAATGGCGTCAACGGACGATTACCTGTGCTACTTCGCTGGTTGGCTGAAACAGAGCCAGATGTTGTATGCCTGCAGGAACTAAAAGCACCCCAGGAAAAATTTCCGGAAGAAGCAATTAAAGACGCAGGGTATCATGCCATCTGGCATGGACAAAAAAGCTGGAATGGTGTTGCCATTCTTTCACGCATCGGACAACCGGAAGAAGTCAGGCGGGCACTGCCGGGTGATGAGGAAGATGAGCACAGCCGTTATATTGAAGCGTTAGTCAATGGTGTACTTGTATGTTGCCTCTATTTACCAAATGGCAACCCTGCTCCCGGACCGAAGTTCGATTATAAGCTGGGTTGGTTTGAACGATTGAGTAAACATGCAAAAGAACTTCTTCAATCTGGGAATCCAGTGGTATTGGCCGGTGACTATAACGTAATGCCGACCGACTTGGATGTGTACAAACCAGAGCGTTGGGTAGACGATGCATTGTTCCGGCCAGAAGTTCGCTCTGCTTTTAAAAAACTGGTAGAACAGGGATGGACAGACGCTATACGAAAACTATATCCAGGCGAGGTGATTTATACGTTTTTTGATTATTTCCGAAATGCGTATGAACGCAATGCGGGTTTACGTATTGATCATTTCCTGCTTAGCCCACTTGTAGACAAGCGACTCCTTGCTGCAGGCGTGGATCACAATGTACGTGGATGGGAAAAAACAAGTGATCATGCCCCGGTCTGGATTGTACTTTCCGACGATTAAACTCCTATGTTTATGAATAGAAGCACTTGCTAACATCAATATGGTTGATGCCTTTAAAAAATCAATACATGAAACAGCAACATACTCCCCGCAGAAAATTCTTATCCGACTTGTCGTTAGCTTTTGGTGGCACTGTTATTCTTTCTTCTTTTGGTCGTTGCCAGTCAAAAACGAGTCCGGCTTCCACTAGTTCTGCTAATGGTGGAAAATTAGGTATTGCACTGGTAGGCTTAGGTGGTTACAGCTCCGGCCAATTGGCGCCTGCTTTGCAGGAAACACAAAATTGCTATCTCGCAGGCATAGTAACGGGTACGCCAGGCAAAGAAAAAGAATGGGCCGAAAAATATAATATTCCTCAAAAAAATATTTACAACTATAAAACCTTCGACAGCATTGCCGATAATAAAGACATAGACATTGTATATGTAGTGTTACCCGTAGGCATGCATAAAGAGTATACCATCAGGGCAGCCAACGCTGGCAAGCATGTTATTTGCGAAAAGCCCATGGCAGTAAATGCAGCAGATTGCCAGGAAATGATTGACGCTTGTAAAAAAGCCAATCGTTTATTATCTATTGGTTACCGGCTCCATTTTGAACCATTTAATATGGAAGCCATGCGTATCGGGCAACAAAAGGTGTATGGAAAAATCTTAACCATTAATGCGGACAATGGATTTACATGGGGCAACGACATGAGCAGTTGGCGATTGAACAAAGCGCTTGCAGGGGGTGGCGGTTTAATGGATATGGGCGTGTATGCCATACAGGCGGCCCGCTATACAACAAGTGAAGAACCTGCGCATGTCACAGCCCGTGAAGAAAAGCTCCGGCCCGATGTATTTAAAGAAGTAGATGAAACAGTTTATTTTGACCTGGATTTTGACAGTGGCACTAAGGCAAAATGTATGTCCAGCTATAATAAAAATGTAAGCCGCTTAAGGGCTGATGCAGAAAGAGGATGGTTTGAGATTGCGCCTGCCTTTTATTATAGCGGCCAGGTAGGTAACACCAGCAATGGACCAATGAATTTTGATAACAATTTTGTTGAGCAGGTTGCGCAGATGGATGATTTTGCATTATGCGTACAGCAAAATAAACCCTCTAAAGTAAGCGGTGAAGAAGGTTTAAAAGATATGCGTGTAGTAGATGCTATTTACAGAAGCATCGCCAGTGGCAAAAAAGAAAAAATTGTGTAGCCGGCTTTTTGGTATAGGTTCCCCCACCGGGGGCAGAGGGCAGTGCCTTTTTAACAAAACCGTTTGAAAATTACCCTTTAATTTGCCGCTCAAAGCTTATAGTACTATTGCTTTACGGATGACTGACTGAACATTGACTTTATGCCACATTTTTTTCCCAGAATTTTTACGCTATTTTTTTTTATAACCCTTAGCACATTTTCTGCATGGGCACAAGATACTACCAGGCCAGGTTCTGTAGATCCGGCTTTAATAGAATTAGAAAATAGCCGCATACCAAAAGAATACACTATTAGTTCTGTAAAAGTAGTAGGCGCAAATTTTTTAGACACTTCAATTGTCATATCTATTTCCGGTTTACAGGCAGGAGATAAAATACAATTACCAGGTGGAGATGCTTTTTCTAAAGCCATTACTAACCTATGGCGTCAACGGCTATTTTCAAACGTACAAATTTTTATAACTGCACTTCGTGCTGACGATATTGATATTGAGATCAATGTTTTGGAAAGACCTAAGCTGGGTGATTTTAAATTTATTGGGATAAAAAAATCAGAAGCAGAAGAACTGCAGGGTAAAATTGGTTTAACAAAATCAACCATTATTACAGAAAACACCCGCCGGAATGCTGTGGAAGGTATTCAAAAATATTATATCGATAAAGGGTTTAAAAATATACAGGTGCGTATTGAGGAAAAACCTGAGCCCTCATTAATAAATGCCAACTTTCTTACATTTTATATTGACAAAGGGCAAAAAGTGCGTGTAAACCAGGTAAGCATTTTTGGTAATGAAACAGTAACTGACCTGAAGCTTAAAAAAGAAATGAAGGGTACAAAGGAGATGACAAAATTCACCCTGCATCCCGACAAAGTGGAAAGTCCTTATGGCGTAAATGATCGTACAGAATTTAACGATTACATTAAAGATTTTGGTTTTCTTTCTTTCACAAAAACCAGGAATTTTTTGGAACCTTATTTCCGTTTTAAACTATTTAGCGGTGCCAAGTTTGATCAGAAAAAATATGAAGAAGATAAAGAGAAGTTATTAGCCTACTATAACTCAGAAGGCTACCGCGATGCGCAGATAGTTGCTGATACGCAATATTATACACCTGATGGTAATTTGAATATTGATGTTAAGGTAGAGGAAGGCCGTAAATATTATTTTGGAAATATAGTATGGAAAGGAAATACAAAATACAGTGATTCCATATTAAACACAGTACTGCGTATAAACAAAGGTGATGTATATAATGTTGACATTTTAAATAAAAGAATTGGAAAACAATTATCTGCAGAGGGCGGGGATATCGGTGGTTTATACCAGGATGATGGCTATTTATTCTTTAGAGTAGAGCCCATAGAAACCGCTGTTTATAATGACACTATCGATCATGAATTGAGAATGATTGAAGGTCCACAGGCAACGATACGTGCTGTAAATATTTTTGGTAATGAAAAAACTAAGGATCATGTAATCCGCAGAGAATTGCGTACAGTTCCAGGTGATAAATTCAGCCGGTCAGATCTTATCCGGTCACAACGTGAATTATCTTCCCTTCAGTATTTTAACCAGGAAAAGATTAATCCTGGCATTAATCCTAACCAGGAAGATGGAACAGTAGATATTAATTGGGAGTTGGAAGAGAAATCATCAGACCAGTTAGAGCTTTCTGCCGGGTGGGGTGGAGGTGTTGGCTTAACCGGTACATTGGGTGTAACCTTCAATAATTTTTCTATTAAAAATATTACGAAGAGAGAATCGTGGGATCCTTTGCCTACCGGTGATGGACAAAAATTGAGTTTACGGTTACAATCAAATGGCCGTGCCTATCGTTCCTATAATTTTTCTTTCACCGAACCCTGGTTAGGTGGTAAAAAAAGAAACTCTTTTACTGTAAGCTTTTCAAACAGTAAATTCTCAAATGCCTTTGATCCTTTTACAGGCAGAATGTTGAAAGAGAGAGCGGATTCCAGCTTTTTACGCACGGTAAGTCTTGGTCTTTCATTGGGAAAGCAATTAAAATGGCCGGATGATTACTTCAGTCTTGTTTATTCTTTAAATTTTACGCAATATAAATTACAAGATTACCCGGGATTTTTCCGCCTGAGCGATGGAACAGATATAAGAAGTGGCACCTCAACTAATGTAAGTTTAAAACTTGGCTTACAACGATCCTCTGTTTTTGACCCTACTTTTCCACGCAGCGGGTCGAATTTTGTAGCCAGCGTGCAATTAACGCCTCCATATTCTTTACTAAATCCAGATTTGGTTAATTCTACTAATGCTTATAAAAACCCTGAGTATCATAAATGGCGTTTTAATGCAGAATGGTTTGTACCCATTGGGAAGCCTTCAGGTGCAGATAAAAACCGCCAGTTTGTTTTGAAAATGTCGGCAAAATATGGCTTCATGGGGAAGTATAATAACAAGCTTGATTTCTCACCTTTTGAACGCTTCCAGGTGGGCGGGGATGGCCTAACGAATAGTTATGGTTTATTGGGCTATGATGTAATATCACACCGTGGGTATCCTGTGTATGATCAATCTGATCCATCTATTAATCCAGACCTGAGTAATGCCAGTAGATATTTTACCATTTTTAATAAATACTCTTTAGAACTTCGCTATCCATTGGTGACCAACCCCGGAAGTACTATTTATGGCCTTACTTTCTTTGATGCCGCTAATGGCTGGCATTCATTTAAAGAATATAATCCTTTTAGGTTACGTCGCAGCGTTGGTGTAGGTATGCGTTTCTTCCTTCCCATGTTTGGCTTGCTTGGCTTTGATTATGGTATAGGATTAGATCGTTTGAACCCTGCTGATAAAGGCCTAAAAAATGCATCACGTTTTACATTCATGCTTGGTTTTGAACCGGAATAATATTTAATATTTCAAAATTTGAATATTTCTAATTTCTAACTCTACAAAAATGAAAAAACTTTTTTTGCTTCTGAGCTGTAGCCTTTGCTTGGTAGCCTTTTCAAATGCGCAACGCTATGCAATCATTGATACAAAATACATCCTGGATAAACTGCCTGATTATAAATCTGCTCAAAAAAATATGGATGATATTGCCAGTGGCTGGCAAAAAGAAATTGATATCATGCAGCAGGTGTTAGATAAAATGTACAAAGATTTTGAAGCCGAGCAGGTGATGTTAAGTGAAGAGTTGCGTAAAAAAAGAGAAGATCAATTATTTATAAAAGAGAAAGCATTGCGTGATTTACAACGCCAACGTTTTGGATTTGAGGGTGATCTTTTTAAGAGAAGACAAGAACTTATTAAACCTATACAGGATAAAGTTTATAATGCCGTACAAAAATTGGCAGTGCAGCGTGGATATGATTTTATTTTAGATAAGAGCGAAGGAATTACGGTTATATTTGCCGACCCAAAATTGGAAAAAAGCGAAGACGTATTACGTGAATTGGGTGTCAAGTAAGTAAAACAATTGTAAAAGTTCAATTCCCTTACAACCAATATAAACAAAAAACGCATCATTAAAACATCATATAAAACTCAAATGAAAAAGATGAAATTATTTGTTATTGCAGCATTTATTTTTTTAAGCGCAGGTAGCGCCCTGGCACAAAAGGCAGGCTATATTAGATTAGAAGATGTGGTATCTCTGATGCCGGAAGTTGGTAAAATAGATACACTGCTCCAAAAGTATCAAACAGATTCCTTGAATACACAATTCACGTATTTAGTATCCGAATACAACAGGAAAGATAGTATAGCTAATGGAAAGGATTCTGCTAAGACACCTTTAGCTACACGAAATCTTATGAGACAGGAATTAGAAGGCTATGCTTATCAAATTCAAAACTGGCAGCAGATAGTTCAAAATGCAATGCAGGGCAAGCAAAGCCAGTTGCTGGAGCCCGTTTACCGCAAAGCCATGAATGCACTAAACCAGGTAGCTAAAGAAGGTGGGTATAGTTATGTTTATACCAAGGATGCTTTGTTGGTTGCTCCTCCGGCAGATGATTTGCTGCCATTAGTGGCTAAAAAGCTGAATATTAAAATGCCACCAGGTAACCCTGCGGCTGGTATACCCAAAAAGTAAACCTTATATAATTATCTATCATCCTGCCTACTGGCGGGATTTTTTTTTATTTTTTATTATTGTCCAACTATGTTAACCAAATCCTTCACTGGCTTAATTCGCCTCACCCTAACCCCTCTCCTCGCGGAGACAGCCCTAAAGCCAGTCTTGGCAAGCGTTACAAGAAACGATTCATTTTTTTGTCGGGCAATAATGATTATTTTTGAAAGAGGTTCTCGTACTTCTAACTTAGTGCTTTCTGATTTCTTACTTCATATCGTACTTCTAACTTCATACTTTCTAACTTACCTGGTAATATGTCTCCAATAGGTGTTTTTGATTCCGGTTTTGGCGGCCTAACGGTCCTACGGGAATTTGTGGATCGTTTGCCTGCTTACGATTATTTGTATTTAGGTGATAATGGACGTACACCCTATGGCACCCGTTCATTCGAAACAGTGTATCGCTACACGCTGGAATGTGTAAAATGGATGCTTCAGCAAAATTGCCCACTGGTTATTTTAGCCTGCAATACTGCATCAGCAAAAGCTTTGCGCAGCATACAACAAAACGACCTTAAAAAATTATCTTTAACTGCAAGGTTATTAGGCGTTATCAGGCCAACTACAGAAGTTATTGGTAATTATACAGTGAGTAACCAAATTGGAATTTTAGCAACTAATGGAACAGTTCAATCAGAATCCTATCTTATTGAAATTGAAAAGTTTTTTCCACAGGTAAAAGTAGTGCAGGAGGCTTGCCCCATGTGGGTTCCGCTTATAGAAAATGGAGAGCACATCGGTAATGGTGCTGATTATTTTATTGAAAAGCATGTCATAAATATTTTGAAATCTAATCCGGAAATTGATACATTATTACTTGCATGTACACACTACCCATTGTTAAAAGAAAAAATTGAAAAACATTTGCCATCGTCTGTAAAGCTTATTTCACAGGGAGCAATCGTTGCCAAAAGCCTTAAGCAATATTTAAAAAACCATTCAGAAATGGATGCTTGTATTTCAAAAAATACACAACGTGTTTTTTACACAACTGATTCCAGTGAAGAATTCAATAGAAAAGCGGAAATTTTTTTTGGCGAGCCTGTAAATTCCATACACGTAAGTTTATAAAGATTTAAGCCAATCTTTTATTCCTTTATAAATTTGTTTGGCTACCTCTTTATGAAAACCTTCATCCAAAATACGTTGCTCATCTTCTGCATTGCTTAGGAAGGCAACTTCTACCAAACAATTAGGATATTCTGTAGGACCGCTTAATGCAAAATTGAAAGCGCCGATATTTCCAAAATTATTCAGTTTTAGTTCGAGCATTCTATCTAATATATATTGAGAGAGTGGCCTAAAACCTATATAACGGTAATAGGTACTTACGCCTTTAATATTTTTATTTCCGGCTGAATTTAAATGAATGCTGATCAATATATCCGCATCCTGCTCCCTCAACATCAATGTTCTGTCAACCATGCTCAGGTCTGTATCGCTGTTACGCGTCATAAAAACCTTTGCTTTTTTCCTGGTCAAATATCTTTCCAGCGCTTTTGCCATTTTTAAAGTGTAATCTTTTTCCTGCACCTTGCTATTCAATCCTATAGCGCCGGTGTTTGTGCCTCCGTGGCCTGCATCAACTGCAACTTGCAGCTTCTTTATTTTAAGGGAGGCGGGTTGACGTTTAATGCGGATATGCAACACATCATTACTATAATAAATAAAATACCCCCAATGTTGCTGATGAATTAATTCAATATGAATCCGGAATACATCATTTTCTACCTGCTCTTGCCATACATTTTTTATTTCCCTTGCGGTTTTTAATTGAGTAATCCAGTTAGTATTATTTACTAATCCAAATACATCCACAATAATTTTTGATGGATTAATTTCCTGCATGCTCCTATAAGGCAAACGTTCTGGCAATGTCAGTGTTAGGTAATCATACTTATCATCCCCATACACTCGCCAGCTTGTCGACAAATAAAAAACCTTTAATTTGATACTGCTATCCCATTTAAAATTTTGCTTGGGCAAATAAGCAATATGATGTGTTGATAATTGTACTTTATAATCCTCGTTTACGCTATCTATTACCTTAATTAAAATATTTGTATCGAGATAAGTCATTTTAGCGCCACCAAGACGATCATCTCCCAATCCATGCTCTAAATAAGGCAATAGCCCTGTAGTTCTTCCATAAAAATTATTTTGTGCAAAAAGATCAGAGCAGAAAAAACTTAGAGTAAGTACATATAGATACTTCATGAAAGAAAGATAAGTATAAATGCTCTTTAGTTTTTTTGGTAATACTACGACTGCTGAAAAGCAGTAGTACCCTATTTTCATACATCACTGAAAATTGATGAAATTCAATTGTATTTTGTTTTGTAGAAAAATTTAAAAGTTTCTATTTTGAAAAATCCTACCTTATGAATCCGGCTACAATTCTTGGCGTAATAGCCTGTTTTTCGTTACTGCTCCCGGTTTTAATAATTATTTACGGTAATTTATACAAACATTTAAGCCTCTTATCGCTTTTTATTTATTACCTGATTACCCTCCTTTATAATTTAGCAGATCAAGGTCTTATACCACTTTATAGTGAGTTTAGAAGAAAGCTTGGTATAGTTAGTAATTACCTGGATGTGGCTTTGATACTTATTGTCTTATTAATTTTTTGTACTTCAGTTAAGAAAAGAAATGCTATCTATATTTCACTTGCAGTTTTTTTATTGTTTGAAATATTTGTGGGTATTATATTTCAATTTAAAAGGGAAAGCTTAACGTACATATTAGGCCCTGGTATTTTATTGATTTTTTGTTGGGCAGTAATATTATTTGCACAACATGTAAAATTAAGCATCGAAAAAAATAAAGGATTTGGAAAAACCTTTATGATCACTTCTATATTATTTGCTTATGGATGTTATATGATAATCTATTATTTTTATTATATACAAAAGACAAACGACGTTAGTGATGTTTTCCTGATCTATTATATTGTTTCCATCATTTCTTCCCTGCTAATGTCTGTTGGATTGATCTTAGTTTATAAAAAGACAAGGCAAATTAAAGAAGTACAGATAACACGAAAAGAATTAGCTGTTTTTTTCCACAGTTAAAGAAAGTATTGTTTTTGATCAATTAGTTCGTTTGCTATCCTTCTACGTGCCTCTTTGCTATTGAATGGCTGCGCTTTTGTAAATCGTTTTATACCCATTAAGATCATACGTTGTTCATCGCCTTCGGCAAAGGCATTTACAGCATCCTTTCCATATTTATTAATTTTATCCGCTGCGTCATATAAATAGCATCCTAAAATATCCTGGTAAATCGAAGCGTGTTTTGCTTCGCTTAATTTCATAACTCTTAACAACAAGCTTTCAGCCATAAAAGTTTCAATTGCCATATCGGCTATATTCATCAACACTTCCTGCTCGGTCTCTAACTTCATCATCAATTTTTGTACAGCAGCACCGGATGTTAGCAGCACGGTTTTTTTAAAATTATTAACCAATTTTTTTTCTTGCGCAAAGGCCAGTTCTTCATCTTCATTAAAATCCGGAATACTCATTAATTCCTGTTGCACTTTCATGGCTGCACCCATAATATTTAACCGTCCCTGCATGGCACGTTTTAAGGTCATATCTACTGTAAGCAAACGATTTATTTCGTTAGTACCTTCAAAAATGCGGTTGATGCGGCTATCTCGGTAAGCCCGGGAAATATTATATTCAGCGCTAAAACCATTGCCACCATGTATCTGAACGCCTTCATCAACAACGTAGTCCAATGCCTCGCTTCCCTGCACTTTTAAAATAGCGCATTCAATAGCATATTCTTCTGCAGCTCCCAACAAAGCTTCACTAAAGTTTTTTCCTTCTGTCAGGAGCTCAGCTTCTTTATCATCAATCCATTTAGCAGTACGGTATAAGGCACTTTCACCGGCAAATATTTTTATTACCATTTCTGCCAACTTATACTTAATAGCACCGAAATTGGCAATAGGTTGCTTAAATTGCTCGCGGGTAATGGCGTATTCTACAGAAGTATTAATTGCTCTTTTAGAACCACCTAAGGTTGCGGCTGCTAATTTTAGCCGTCCGATATTTAAAATATTAAAAGCTATTTTATGGCCCTTACCCATTTCGCCTAATAGATTTTCGACGGGCACTTTACAATCCTGGAAATACAATTGTACAGTTGACGAGCCTTGTATGCCCATCTTATGTTCTTCCGGACCTTGCATAAATCCTTCGGTCCCTTTTTCTATAATAAAAGCAGTAAACTTATCACCATCCACTTTTGCAAACACAGTAAAAATATCTGCAAAGCCTCCATTTGTGATCCAGCATTTTTGTCCGTTTAAAAGATAATATTTACCATCTTCACTCAAACGTGCCGATGTCTTTGCTCCTAAGGCATCACTGCCACTGTTAGGTTCAGTTAAACCATATGCACCTACCCATTCACCACTAATTAGCTTAGGAATATATTTTTGCTTTTGCTTATCAGTTCCAAAATATAAAATAGGTAAGGTGCCTATACCGGTATGGGCGGAAAAAGCAACAGAAAAAGAATGACCGGCCCCTAAATAATCGCTGACAATAGTAGAAGTAACAAAATCTTTTTCTAATCCGCCATATTCCCCGGGGAATGAAGTAGCCATCAAACCTTGCTGGCCTGACTTTTCAACTAATGATCGCATAAGGCCGGGCTCCAGGTTATCAATTCTATCCAATATTGTAAATATTTCAGTGTCTAAAAACTGGTCGCACATATCGCGAATCATTTTTTGTTCTTCAGAAAACTCTTCGGGGATAAAGGTGTTATCCGGATCGCTTTCTTTTATCAGCCATTCACCGCCTTTAAGGGTTTTGTTTACGGTTGTTTCCATTTTATTCGTTTAAAGTTTTAAAGGTTAGTTGTTTGTCTGTTGGGAAGTTGGCAAGTTCACAAGTTTCAAGTTTACCGTTGATCGTCTTCGTACTTCGTATTTCCTACTTCGTACTTATTTCACTATTGTCCATTCAAATTGTCATATACTTTTTGTAATACCTCTTTACATAATTCCACTTGATCCGCGGGCACACCTTCTAATGCTTCGTTCAATGTTTCTTCTGCTAATTGCATGGTTTGCTCCTGCAACTTCAAAGCTGCTTTTGTTAATTGCACTTTATTTATACGTCTGTCGTTTTCATGGTTTACGCGCTTTACTAAATTCAGTTTTTCAAGATTGTCAATCAGTCTTGTTATACTTGGCTTATCTCTAAATGTAGCGTGGCATAACTCCTGCTGACTCATGCCATCTTCTTTCCACAAATGATATAAAACACTCCATTGTTCAATTGTAAGGTTCAGGGTATTTCCATTGAATTTCTTTTGCAGACGGCGGGCAATTGCTGTCGATGCTTTGCCTGAAATAAAACTATATAATTCTCCTTTTTTGAATTGGTTGTTTGACATATAGTTGTTTATGCAACTAAGTAAATGTATACACTTTCTTTTAATAATGAAAGGAAATACGAAAAATTTAATTTACCGTTAGCTTTGAGCGCATGGTACTTATTTTGGTTGTGATATTTTTCTTTTTTCTTTATGCTTGCCTTATTTTTTATTATTGGTACCATTGGAATCAACTTCCATCTTTTGAAACTCGGGAACATGGAAATAATCTATTTATATCAGTAGTAATTGCTGCAAGAAATGAAGAAAATAATCTCCCTCAATTATTAAAAGCTATTACTGCGCAAACGCATCCAAAACATTTGTTTGAGGTGATTATTGTTGATGATTTTTCCACCGATAACACACTAAAAAATATTCAGCCTTTTATAAATGCATTTGTTCGTGTTATTCATCCTGCGTCAGATAAAAATTCTTCTTCCAAAAAAAAAGCAATAGAAGCTGGTGTGATGGCGGCCAAAGGTGAATTGATTGTGATTACAGATGCCGATTGCCTGCCCGGACCTGAATGGCTGCAAACAATAACAAATTTCTCCACGGAAAAAAATGCTGTATTTATTGCAGCACCGGTAAAGTTTGCATATGAGGCTTCTGCACTTCAAATTTTCCAGGCATTGGATTTTATGGTATTACAGGGAATAACCGCGGCAAGTGTTTTTGCAAACTTTCATAGCATGTGCAACGGGGCAAATCTTGCTTATACAAAGCAGGCATTTTTAGAAGTAAATGGTTTTGAAGGAATAGATAAAATATCAAGTGGAGATGATATGCTATTGATGTATAAGATATGGAAAAAACATCCGCAAAGCGTTCAGTATTTAAAAAGTAAAAAAGCTATTGTCTCAACTCAACCAATGCTAACCTGGAAAGATTTTTTTATGCAACGCCGGCGCTGGGCCAGTAAAACAATTTATTATGACGATAAACGTGTGTTAGCCACACTGGCATTTGTCTATCTTTTTAACCTGCTATTTATTGTATTACTTGTGGCCTCTTTTTTTAACCCTTTCTATTGGTGGATGGTACTTGGGTATTGGATATTAAAAACACTTATTGAAATGCTTTTTGTTGCATCGGTAGCCAAATTTTATTATGAAAAAAAATTGCTCTTTTATTTTCCATTTTTTCAACCCTTGCATATTTTTTATACAGTGGGTGTGGGCTTGTTAAGTCAGTTTGGTAAATATGAATGGAAGGGAAGGAGGTTGAAGTAGTTTAAAATTTAGGATTTCAGGTTTTCTGAAATTCCCGGGTTCACAAGTTTACGTTTATAGTTAATCATTGATCGTTTTGTAGTTTGATACACCTGTTCATTTTATTTTCTTTTTAACAGCCACTTTTTTTTGTCACTCCCTTTTCTGATTTTTTATTTCTTAGTTCCTTGTTCGATATTCCTTGTTCCTTGTTCGATATTCTTTTTATCTTTCTTACATGAAACAATCATCATCTTTTTGGAATGCTGCCTGGCGCCGCTTAAAAAAGAACAAGGCGGCCATGGCGGGTTTAGTGATGATCTTCTTCGCTTTATTGATAGCCATTTTCGGCTATTTTATTGCACCTGATTCATCGCCATTTGCTAATAGAATTATATTGGAAATAGGCGGACAAAAACCTGGATTTGAACAACGATTTTTATTGGTAAAAAAAGAAAATAATACTGAGCCGGCTAATTTATTTGAAAGAGCAATTTCAGGTAAAGCAGATCTGTATGATTTCATTGCTATAGTAAATTGGAATGTTATTAATGACAGTATCATCGTTGAAAAATATATTGATGAAGGAGTTACAGAACGTTTAGCATTTCATAAAAATAAATTAGCAGCGCAGCCTGTTATATCGAAAAGATTTTTATTGGGCACAGATAAATACGGCAGAGATATTTTAAGCCGCCTCATTATTGGCACAAGGGTTAGTTTAAGTGTTGGACTGATTACTGTTTTAATCTCGTTGACTCTCGGAATCATCCTTGGTGCAATGGCAGGCTATTTTGGTGGGAGAACTGATAATATCATTATGTGGCTGATCAATGTTATCTGGAGCATACCAACCTTATTATTAGTATTTGCTATAACACTTTTATTGGGCAAGGGCTTCTGGCAGGTGTTTGTAGCTGTCGGGTTAACTATGTGGGTAAATGTGGCAAGGTTAGTACGCGGGCAGGTTTTGGGCACGAAAGAATTACAATATATCGAGGCCGCTAAAGCCCTTGGGTATTCTCATTTTAGAATTATTGCTAAGCATATCCTGCCCAATATCATGGGACCAATTTTAGTAATCGCTGCTTCTAATTTTGCATCTGCTATTGTTATTGAAGCAGGATTAAGTTTTTTAGGAATTGGTGTACAGGCGCCGCAACCAAGTTGGGGATTAATGATCAAGGAAAACTACAATTTCATTATTACACAAAACCCAATGCTGGCGCTTGCACCCGGCTTTGCTATTATGATATTGGTATTAGCCTTTAATTTATTGGGGAATGGGTTGCGGGATGCCCTCAATGTTCGTGGAAGAATTTAATTCTTTTCTTGTTTGGATATCAGCAATTAGTAGAACGGCTATACATAGATAAAACACACTTCCAATTTTATCCGTTTCAATTAAATCACTCAAAAAATTCACTGAACAAATCATGCTCAATATAACAGCTACAACCCCAACAGTTCTTTTCCAAAAAATATCATTTGTCTTCCTGTAAATCCGTTGCGCACTATGAAAAAAGTAACCAATTAAAAACAGCAGCAGTAGCAGTCCAATTATACCCTGCTCAATCAGAGTCAATAGAAAATAATTATGCACAGTAGAGTGATCATCATTTCTGCTAACCCAGGTTTTAAAAGCTCCAATTGTATAACCCTGGTAAAAAGGATAAAAGGTAGCCGGTCCTGTGCCGGTTTGCCAATGGTCTTTAACTATTCTTACACCGGCTATCCATCGGTAAAATCGTTCTGCAGTTGATACATCTTTTAGCTGGTAAGTAGCTATTAGATGTTCTTTAAAATTGTTATGAAAAATGGTATTGTTATAATCATGCGCATACTTAATATACCTATCATCTTTTTTTAACCAGATAACTGCGGTTAACATAACTACAATCGATAAAACATAAGCATAAACAAGCAAGCGCTTTTTCAATAGCCAGAATGAAATGATGCCAATAAACACGGCCAGCCAGGCTCCTCTAGCATAAGAAAAATAAGTTGCTACTATTAAAATGAAAAAAATAATAAATAAGAAAAGCGTTTGTTTTTTAGAAACAACCTTCATAAAAACAAGTACAATAGGAAGTGCACAAATAAGTAAGGCAGAATAAATTACATGATTGCGAAAGAACGGTAATACACTTTCATTAATACTACCGAATGTAAAGCCTTGCAATGCATGTCTGTACAGGGCTACCATAGTACATACAATCATAGAAAAGCAAAAAATCAAGACTGTTGCCAGTATTTTTTTTCTATCATTTAATAAGGATAATGGCGCAATAACAAATGCGAATAAGTACCAGCTTTTTGCGAGTAAAAACTTATATGAGACCAATAAATTTGTTGAAAACAATACGGAAATCCCTATCCACACAAACTGTAACAACAACAATAGAACTAAATGAGAAAATATTTTCCGGAATTTTATTTTTATTCTATTGAAAAATGAAAATGCAATAGTTGAAAACATTACAAGCAGCATTAAGGGCTCATCCGGCAGATCTATAGCCAAAGAATCTGCCACTGTAAATTCGACAGACCATGGAATCGAAGCAATTAAAATATAAAATATAGCAATTGGCTGGTGGGCAATTAAAAAACAAAGAAGTACTGCCAACGAAAACAGCAACCATCCTTTTTGATCAAAAACAATAGTGACAACAGATCCAGCTATCAACAGAAAGGAAAAATAGCAAAAGTATTTTAACTGTATATTAGTTATGCTTTTCATACCTGCTTCTACCTTCAAGAAAAAAAGCTAAAAGCAAACCAAATACAACTGAGACAAATGCCGTCAATAATAAGGTTTGCAAGATGTTTGGTTTATCTGGTTTTGCAGATACACGTGCATGCTCCACCACTAAAACTGCCGGTAGATTTGTATTCAAAACCAATTGATATTCAGCAATCAGTTTCTCATACTGATTCAACTGCTCGTGCAGGCTTTTATTTTTAATGGAAAGCACAAGTGCCTTTCGTGAATCCATGCTGCCAGAAGAATCCGCACTAGCTATAAAATTGTTTTGCATGGCTGCATACGTTTCCTGTAGTTTTTGTAATGTCAGTGAATTGCTTTGATTTTGTAGTGATTGGTGTAGCTGTTGCAATTTTTGTAAAAGTCCGTTAGCAAGCACGGAAGCCAATCCTGCATCTTTGTTCCATACCTTAATCCTCAATTCGCCATATTCACTCTTTATTACTTTCGTATTCTTTTTCAGATCAAGAGCAGCCGCTAATTCATTTTTAAATCCCTTGCTTAAATTATTTTCTTTAGCGAGTGCTATATATAAGGTATCCAGGCTAGCTGTGCCAATCATTTTATCCAGGTCGTCTGGGTTTCCCAGGCTTGAATATAATTCCTGCACATTGGTGTTAAATATTTTTGCCTTGTCGGCAGACACTGAATTTGCAGGTAAAGCAGTAGCTGTTGACAAATATTGTTTTGGAATAAATAATAAAAGAATAAATGAAAGAATGATATTAACTATTGTCAAACCTGCAATTAGTTTCCACCATTTTTCTATAATACTTATTAAATCAGGCATGAAGATCAGTTGTTAATGAAGAGCAGTTTCTTAAATCCTGCTGTTTGTACAAACATAATCAAAGCTGCAATAATACTTCCGCCCGCTAAAAGAAAGATGGGATGATAACCGGCTTCTTTGCCTACGTAAAAAAGAGCAAGAAGTAAAAGACCTGAAATGGCGTAAATAAAAAAAGAAGATGGTGAAAATGAAATATTCATTTTTTTTGTTGCCATTATAAAAGAGGAAATAGCGCAAACGTATTGGCTGATCAATGCAGCAATGCAGCAAGCAGTGGCACCATAAACAGGAATAAAAAAAAGATTGATGACTATATTAATAAGTACAGATGCAAAAATAATCCGTATGAATGTTTTTAATTCTCCTGCTGCAGTCAGTAAAGATCCGTAAATATGAATTAAATAATAGGCAGGTAATGCTGCAATAGTAAAAACCAAAATAATAGATGCATAATCAGCAATAGCAGGATAAAGCAACTCCCTGACCCAGTTAGCAAAAACACTAATAAACGAAACGATTACTATACTAAAAATAAAGAGCACATGCCGTAAATTAAGAACGAGATTTTGTATAATCAGTGGCGTTTTTAAACGCCTTGCTGCGAAAGGAACTAAAAAAGATGCGGCTAAATAACCAACCATATTTCCTGCGTCCAATAGACGAAATGCAGAAGCATAAACACCTGCTTCATTAGCGCCGTTCATATGAATTCGCTCCAGTAAAAAACCATCCAGGCGGTTATGAACAGACATTAATAAAATAATGATAATAAAAGGCAAAGCAGACCTGACAATATAAAATGATGATTCAGTAAAATGCTTGTTTTTTGAAAAAATATTTGCAGTAAAACCAAATGCAACAAAAATAGTAACGGCAGTACAGCCTATTTGAATCCATAAAAATGTATTTAGTGTAATGGCAGAAGTAAAAAAAGGTAAATTAAACAATGCACCCGCGATTAAGATCATCAGTAATTTATCTATCACCGATACCCAGGCGTCTTTTACAAATTGTTGTTCAGCCGTCAGCAAGCCTCTGAAAAAAAGTAAAAAAGAAGTCAGTATTTGTATGCCGCATACCAATAAAACAATATCCATTTTTTCAATACCTGACATCCGGCAAACTGCATAAATAATAATTAAATAAAGAATTGATAAGAGGCATTTAAGCCAAAACATTTTTTTTACATCCCCTAACTGGCCGCTTGCTAATTGTCGGTTTAACCTGTTGGTAATACCCGCATCCATAATAAAGCTTAAAATGATACTTAAGTTTAAAATGGAAAAATAACTGCCGTATATTTCATGCCCTACAGTATTTTGCAACTGCCTGTCAATACCCAAAATCCAAACTGGCTTGACAATAATATTAAGAACTATCAGCCACGACAAGCCTTTTATAAATCCGGACAATTTCATGTTAAAACAAGTCCAACAAACATACTATCATTTGGAATAAAATGATATCTGGATAGTGTTGAAACAATTTTATTGATTGACTATTTTTATTTGCGGACGAATGTGACAACGTACTATTCAAGAAAAGTTGATTAGAATTACATTTGCGTAAGACAAAAAAAATTATTCATGAAATTATTAGAAAATAAAGTCGTGATTGTAACCGGTGCAGCCCGTGGCATTGGCGAAGGCATTGCACTAAAATTAGCGGAGCATGGCGCTCATATTGCTTTCACTTTTGTAAGCGAAGGGAGTGCAGAGAAAGCAAAAGCGTTAGAAGAGAAATTAACTGCAAGTGGTGTAAAAGCAAAATCCTACCGAAGCAATGCAAGTGAGTTTGCTGAATGTGAAACTTTTGTAAATGATGTAATAAAAGAATTTGGATCTATAGATGTTTGTGTGAACAATGCCGGCATATCAAAAGATAACTTATTGCTGCGTATGACACCGGAAAATTGGGATGAGGTAATGAACACCAATTTGAAAAGTGTTTTCAATATGACAAAGCAGGTCATACGTCCCATGATGAAAGTAAAAAGAGGGAGCATTATTAATATGAGTTCGGTGATTGGTTTAATGGGTAATGCGGGTCAAAGCAGTTATGCTGCCAGTAAAGCAGGCATCATTGGTTTTACAAAAAGCGTTGCCAAAGAATTGGGCAGCCGTAACATCCGTTGCAATGCCATTGCGCCGGGTTTTGTTGAAACAGATATGACCTCTTATTTAAAAGAAGGCGAGCAGGCAGATAAATATAAAGCCGGTATTCCTTTGGGAAGATTTGGTACGGTTGAAGATATTGCGAATGTTACATTATTTCTTGCTTCGGAGTTGAGTGCTTATGTAACCGGGCAGGTTATCAGCATAGATGGTGGGTTGTATATGTAAGATCCGGCCCCCTTAATTCCGCCCCAGGGGGGAATAATCTATTCACAGCCCTCGCTTAAACAAAATACAAGCAAAATTCCAATCACTTTACAAAGCGACACCTTTCGTTTTTATAATCGATGATGAACTATGCGGGTCTGAGTGCAGGTGGCCTCTCCTAATGCAATAATTTGATATTTTTCTTTTTAATATAATAGTGCCAAAGTATCATCGTGGCAATAGAGCGATAAGGCTTCCACGTTTCAGCTATCTGCATCAATTCTCCTTTTGTTGCGAGTGGTAATTGTTTAACCATTCGCATGGCATTCACCATCGCCAAATCGCCGAGAGGGAAAATATCTGTTCTTTGCAAAGCATGAATTAAAAAAATATCAACCGTCCAATCACCGATTCCTTTTAATTTTATTAATTCTTCTCTCACCTTATGATCAGACTGAAAAGCAAAACCTTTTAAATTTATTTGTTTGGTGGTAATTGCCATTGCCAATTCACGCACATAAACAATTTTCTGGCGGCTGAAATAACATTGGCGTAATTCTTCATCAGTTAAGGCTAAAATATTTTTGGGTGTAATCCTGATTGATTTTTCTTTTAATTTTTTGTAAGCAGCGTAGGCAGATGCCAGCGAAACCTGTTGCTCTAAAATAGTTAAAACCAGTGTCTCAAATGTATTGGGACGCACCCAAAACGGTGGATAACTATACGTTGCAATAATGTATTTTAAATCATCATCTTTTGCTGCCAACTCATCACATATCTTATAAAAAATATTTTTGTCAAACTGCTTGATCATTTTAAAATGAAAGCCAGCATTGGCCAGCTTTTTTTAATTATTGACATTAGAGACTTTTCAGCGAATTGTGCAACATGGCTTCGGCAGGCTCAGCCTGACAATCCGTTTTTTTATGTTGCAAAAATTATCATGCCTTAGTTTTAAACTTTTCAATGGCTTCTTTGGAGAAATTACCTAATACTAAACGCCCACTGATCTCTGCACGCTTGAATAACAGGTCATCCCAATCATCCGTTCCTTTCCAGAATATTTTTTTCAATTCCAACATCGCTTCAGGGCTTGAATGGGCTAATTGGTTTGCTAACCTTGAAACAGATTCATCCATATTCTCAATAGCCGGGTGCACTTCTGCAAACAGTCCTTTTCTTCTTGCCCAGTCTGAATTGCGCCACATTGTGGCATCAATGGATAACTGCGAAAAAGCAGATGTCCCAATCTTACGCTCCACTGCAGGCCCCACTACAAATGGGCCTATGCCTATGGCAAGCTCACTTAATTTTACCTCCACACTTTCAACTGCAATGGCATAATCCACCGATGCCGCTATTCCTACGCCACCGCCAACACATTTTCCATGTATGCGCCCAATAATTAGTCGTGGACATTTCCGCATGGCATTGATAACATTTGCAAAACCACTAAAAAAATCAAACCCTTTTTTTTCATTATCAATAGCTGACAATTCATTAAAAGAAGCGCCGGCGCAAAAAGCTTTTTCGCCGCCGGAACGCAACACAATCACCTTTGTTTCTTTGTCCGTTCCGGCCGTATGAATTTCATTGGCTAATTCTTCCAATATCCTTCGTGGCAGGGAGTTGCTTTGCGGATGAAAAAATTCAATGGTGGTGATACCGTTGTGTGTTTCGTTATCTACGTAGCCGTTTATGATGTCCTTTGCCATAGCTAAGAGTTAAAAGAGAAAAGGAGAAAAAGAGAGACTAAATATCCTGTTTAGTTTTCATTTCTTCATTTCCAAAATTATTAAATACGCGGTGTATTCCTTCTTTCATTAATGCTACTTTAAAATTAATCAACATACCATGTTTTAAATTTAATAAAGATAGATGAGTGCGCATTTGATTGAAATAAACAGAAGGCAAAGGATGTACAGATTTAAGCTCTAACACTAATTTGTTTTCAATGAGCAAATCTAATTTGTAGGCTTTTTCAATGTATAGTCCCTCATACTTTATTGGTAAAACTAATTGCCTTTTTGTTTCAATATCAAGGTTGCATAATTCATAGTAAAGTATCTCTTCATAAACTTTTTCAAAACAGCCCGGCCCAACCTTCGAGTGAATTTTTATACAGAGGTCGACTACAATTCCCGTAAGCTTATTTATGTCCATTGGTATTTTTTTATGCTATGAGAAAAGAGCTAAGAGAAAACCGAAAGAGAAAAAGAGAAAAAAGAGTAAGCTTGAGGAATCTTTTGAATCAAATTCTCCTTCATCTCCTTTTCTCTTTTTTCTTCTCTTAGCTTTTTCTCTTGGCCTTTCATCAAAGCAATTTATGCTCAACCAAATATTCTGCAATCTGCACTGCATTGGTAGCTGCGCCTTTTCTCAGGTTATCACTAACAATCCACATATTTAATGTATTAGGCTGCGTTTCA
>Ga0208736_1000104_pt1 | contig 26243 bp, 28 predicted proteins | sample AntDryMetagUQ255_FD_188090 | JGI IMG/M metagenome (GOLD analysis project Ga0208736, IMG submission 188090) | Polar desert microbial communities from Antarctic Dry Valleys - UQ255 (SPAdes) | ecosystem: Environmental > Terrestrial > Soil > Desert | place: Antarctic Dry Valleys | collected 2008-12-31 | reverse complement strand
GTCCATGAAGATGATGCAGGGGCTGTTCTGCTTGGCCTGCTCGAAGAGGTCGCGCACGCGGCTGGCGCCGACGCCGACGAACATCTCGACGAAGTCCGAGCCGGAGATCGAGAAGAACGGCACGCCGGCCTCGCCGGCGACCGCGCGGGCGAGCAGCGTCTTGCCCGTGCCCGGAGGTCCGAACAGCAGCACGCCCTTCGGGATCCGCGCGCCGAGCGCCTGGAACTTCTTCGGGTTCTCGAGGAACTCCTTGATCTCGTGCAGCTCCTCGACCGCCTCGTCGGCGCCCGCGACGTCGCGGAAGGTGATCTTCGGCGCGTCGACGGACATCCGCTTGGCCTTGGACTTGCCGAACGACATGACCTTCGAGCCGCCACCCTGCATCTGGTTCATGAGGAAGATCCAGAAGCCGATGAACAGCAGGAACGGCAGCACGTAGGTCAGCATCTGCAGCCAGCCGTTGGTGCGCGTGCCCTTGACGTCGAACTGCGCGATCAGGCCTTCCTGCTCGGCCTTCAGCAGATCCTTGGTCAGCACGTCGCCGTAGGCGGTGGCGAAGCCGACGCGGTACTGCGACTTGTCGTCGCGCGTGACCTGCAGCTCGTTGCTGCGGTTTCGCATCTCGATCGTCTTGATCTGACCGGCCTCGAGCTGCTTCGTGAAGGCGCCGAAGCCCGGGTCCTTCTTCTGGTTGGGCCCGCTGATGAGCTGCTGCGCGAAGAACGCGAGGATCACGACGATCAGGATCGGGAACGCCGCGCTCTTGGAGAACTTGCTCACTGTGAGAAATCCCGGTCTGACACGAAGCAGTGAGCCTAGCAAGAAGGGTGCCCCGCCCCCACGGATGGGCGAGGCGCGCCAGTTCCTCAGGCCGGGGTCTCGCCCGCCAGCACCGCGACGAAGGGCAGGTTGCGGTAGCGCTCGGCGTGGTCGAGGCCGTATCCGATCACGAAGCGGTTGGGAATCTCGAATCCCACGTAGCGCGGCTCGACGGACACCTTGCGCCGATCGGGCTTCGTCAGCAGCGCGCAGACCTCGATCGACTGGGGGTCGCGCGCGCCGAGGTTGCGCAGCAGGTACTGCAGCGTCAGGCCGGAATCGATGATGTCCTCGACGATCAGCACGTGGCGGCCCTCGATCGGCACGTCGAGGTCCTTGAGGATCCGCACGACGCCCGAGGAGTCCGTCGAGGAGCCGTAGCTCGCGACGGCCATGAAGTCGACCTCGCAGGGCACGTCGATGTGGCGCATGAGGTCGGAGAGAAAGAACACCGCGCCCTTCAGCACCCCGACGAGCAGCAGGTCGCGGCCCTCGTAGTCCGCGGTGATCTGACGCCCCAGCTCGCGCACGCGCCGGGAGAGGTCATCGGGCTGGACGAGGATCTCCCCTACGGCGTCGTCGCGCATGCGCGACGCAGTGTAGGCCCGCCGCCGCCCGTTCAGTCGGTCGGCACGGGCTGCGCGACCGGGGCGGCGCGGCCCGGTGGCGTGGGCGCGATGCGCAGCACGCCGCCGGCCACGACCGCGCGCGCGCCGTCGCCGAGATCCAGCGACCCGTCGCCGAGCGCGAGGATGTCGGGCAGGCGCCCCGCCGCGCGGGCGCACAGCCGGCCCGCGGCGTCTTCGGCGAGGCGGCGCACGACGAGGCGGGCCAGCGCCGGCGGCAGCGCGGCGAGGTGGTCGATCGCGATCCTGTCGCGGCCCGCGAGCGCCGTCTCGACGACCTCGTCGAGGACGGCCGCCTCCTCGCGCAGCAGCTGCGCCGTGCGCACGACGTTGGCCTCCGCCGCGGGATGCAGCTCGCGCAGCGCCGGCAGCAGACCGGCGCGCGCGCGGTTGCGGGCGTAGGCCGGATCGTCGTTGGACGCGTCCTCGCGCCACGCCAGCCCGCGTGCGGTGCAATGCGCCGCGGTCTGCGCGCGGGTGACGCCGAGCAGCGGGCGCACGAGCAGGCCGTCGCGCGCCGCCATGCCGAGCAGCGCGCGGCGCCCGGGCGAGGCGGCGAGGCGCAGCAGCACGGTCTCGGCCTGGTCGCTCGCGGTGTGCCCGGTCGCCAGCCGCGCGCCGCGTGCGACGGCGAGGCGCGCGCCGGTGCCCAGGCGCACGTCGCGCGCCCACGCCTGCAGGTTTCCCGCGCCCTCGGGCCGGCGCGCGACGTGCACGTCGAGGGCCACGCCAAGCCGTGTGCACAGCGCGCGGCAGTGCGTCGCGTCGCCGGCGGACTCCGTGCGCAGGCCGTAGTCCACGTGCAGCGCGGTCACCGCCTGCGCGCCGGCCAGCCGCGCGGCGACGTCGAGCAGGCAGACGGAGTCGCGGCCGCCGGACAGCAGGACGACGACGGGCGCGCCGACGGGCAGCAGGCCGGTCGCCCGCACGCGCTCGAGCAGATCTCCGGTCGCCTCCATGCAGGCGAGTCTAGGGTCGCCCCCTAGGGATGATTCCCGATAGGCACGGGCTGCGCCGCGGCAGACACTGCATGGCATGAACGAGACACCCGACACCCCCCTCCCGCCACCGCCGGATGCGACGCCTCCGGCGGCCAAGCGCTTTGAGCGCTCGAGCAGCGATCGCGTCATCGGCGGCGTCTGCGGCGGCCTCGGCCGCTACTTCCGCATCGACGCCACGCTCGTGCGCATCGGCATGGTCGCGCTCGCCCTGCTCGGCGGCACCGGCCTGATCGTCTACGCCGCCGCGCTCGTGCTCGTTCCCGCCGACGGCGAGGTGCCCGCGGGCCCGACGGAATCGCGCGACCGCGCGCTCGCCATCGGCATCGCGATCTCGCTGACGATCGCCGGCGTCGTCTTCGGTGGATTCGGGCTCGGTGCCGGCGGCGCGCTGTTTCCGATCGCGGGCCTGTGCGTCGCCGGGCTGGCCGTCTGGTGGCTGGTCTCCGGCGAGCGGCCAGCGGGCGGCGCAGGCACGATCGCGCGCCGAGCGGCGCTGGGCGTCGCCCTGATCGTGGGCTGCTTCGCGCTGGCCGTCGGCAGCTTCTTCGCCAGCGGCCTCGGCGGCGGCGTCGTCATCGCGTCGCTCGTGATCGCCGCGGGCGCCGCGCTCGTCGTCTCGGCGTTCGCCGGCGGCGCGCGCTGGCTCGTGCTGCCGGCGCTGGCGATCGCGCTGCCGCTGGCGTTCGTGTCGGCGGCGGACATCGACCTCGACGGCGGCTTCGGCGAGAAGCGCGTGCGCCCGGGCACCGCTGCAGAGATCCGCGAGAGCTACCGGCTGGGCATGGGCGAGCTCGTCGTCGACCTGCGCGACGTGGAGCTGCCGGCGGGCGATCGTCGCCTGAAGCTCGGCGTCGGCACAGGTCACGCCCTCGTGCTCGTCGGCGAGGACGTCTGCGTCGCCAGCACGGCCACCGTCGGCATGGGCGGGGTCATGGTCTTCGAACTCGAGGGCGGCGGCGTCGATGTCGACTGGAGCGACGAGCGGCGGGCGCCGAAGAGCACGCCGCGGCTGATCGTCGAAGGCGACATCGGACTCGGGCTGCTCGAGGTCCGCCACAGCGGCCATGTCGACCACGGGCCAGGCCGGCGCCTGAACGGCGAGCACGTCGCCGAGCGCAACGACGCGTGCGCGACGCGGACCGCGAGCAGGGGCAGCGTTGCGTCCGCCGGCTAGCCCCGACCGACTGTCGCTGATCGCGGGCCTCGTGCTCGTCGTCCTCGGCACGGTCCTGCTGCTCTGCAGCCGCGGCACGCTGCAGATGAGCATCGGAGCCATGGCTCCCATCGCGTTCGCCGCGGTGGGAGCCATCCTGCTTGCCAGCGGACTGACGCGCGGCGCGCGATGATCCCGGACATGGCGGCGACACCAGGCGGCCGCGCGGCAACGGCGCCACGCGACCTGCGGCGCGATCGGGACGGCGGCATGGTCGGCGGCGTCTGCGCCGGGCTCGGCAAGCGCCTGCAGGTCGACCCGCTGCTGCTGCGGATCGTGTTCGCCGCGACGACGCTCGCAAGCGGCGTCGGGCTCGTCGCCTACGTGCTGGCATGGATCCTGCTGCCCGCGGAGCAGGCCGGCGCCGCCACCAAGTCGGGCTCAGGACGCCGCGCGACCGTCGAGGTCGCGCTGGGCGTCGGCTTCCTGCTGCTCGCGATCCTGCTCGCGTTTCGCGAGCTCGGGCTGCCGTTCTCCGACCTGCTGATCTGGCCGCTCTTGCTCGTCGCCGCGGGTGGCGCGCTGATCTGGCATCGCTCGACGGACACCGCGGCGCCGGCCGCCGCCGTCCCCCCGCCCCGCGCCGCGCTGACCGGGAGCCCGCCGGCTGCTGTCGAGGGCGCGACGGCCGGCGAGTCGCGGCCGGCGGTCATCTCGCGCATCGGCATCGGCGTCACGCTCGTCATCGCGGCGGCGATCGTGTTCCTGCAGTTCAGCGGCGCGCTGGCCGCGGCGACCGACGTCGCGCTGGCCGCGCTCGTCGCCGTGATCGCGCTCGGCGTGATCTTCGCGCCGTGGTTCGTGCGGCTGCTGACGTCGCTGGCGGCGGAGCGCGCCGAGCGCATCCGCTCGCAGGAGCGCGCCGAGGTCGCCGCCCACCTGCACGACTCGGTCCTGCAGACGCTCGCGCTCGTGCAGAAGCGCGCCGGCGACCCGCGCGCCGTCGCCGCGCTCGCCCGCCGCCAGGAGCGCGAGCTGCGCAGCTGGCTCTCGGGCGCGCCCGCGCGCGAGACCGGCGAGCGCTGGCTGGCGGCGGCGCTCGAATCCGCCGCGCAGGAGATCGAGGAGGGCCACGGCGTCGCCGTCGACGTCGTGGCGGTCGGCGACGCGCGGCTGGACCGCGCCGGCGAGGCGCTGATCGGCGCCGCCCGCGAGGCGATGCTCAACGCCGCGAAGTTCGGCGGCGGAGGCGCCGTCGCCGTCTACGCCGAGGCCGGCGACGAGCGCCTGCAGGTCTTCGTCCGCGATCGCGGGCAGGGCTTCGATCCGGCGGCGGTGCCGGCCGATCGCCGCGGCGTGCGCGAGTCGATCGTCGGGCGGATGGAGCGCCACGGCGGCCGGGCCGCGATCCACGCCTCGCCCGGCGGCGGCACGGAGGTCGAGCTCGTGCTCGAGCGAGGCACGCCGTGAGCGTCTCGCCCGCGATGCCGCGGGTCGTGCTCGTCGACGACCACGAGCTGTTTCGCGCGGGCGTGCGCGCGGAGCTCGACGGCCTCGTGGACGTCGTCGGCGATGCCGCGACGGTCGCGCAGGCCGTGGCGACGATCCGCGAGTGCGAGCCCGACGTCGTGCTGCTCGACGTGCAGATGCCCGACGGCGGCGGGCTCGAGGTCATCCGTCAACTCGTTCCCGTCGATCCCGGCGTGCGCTTCCTGGCGCTGTCGGTCTCCGACGCCGCCGAGGACGTCATCGCCGTGATCCGCGCGGGCGCGCGCGGCTACGTGACCAAGACGATCTCCGGCACCGAGCTGGCCGACGCCGTGCGCCGCGTGCACGGCGGCGACGCCGTCTTCTCGCCGCGCCTGGCGGGCTTCGTGCTCGACGCGTTCGCCGGGTCCTCGCCCGCCCGCCCTGGCGGGCGGGAAGCGGCGGCGGCGGGCGGGCGGGGATCGATACCCGACCACGACGCCGAGCTCGACGGGCTCACGCCGCGCGAGCGCGAGGTCCTGCAGCACATCGCGCGCGGCTACATGTACAAGGAGATCGCCCACCGGCTCGGCATCTCGGCGAAGACGGTCGAGGCGCACGTGTCCGCGGTGCTGCGCAAGCTGCAGCTCTCCAGCCGCCACGAGCTGTCGCGCTGGGCGGTGCAGCGCCGGATGCTCGACGAGAGCTGACGGCCCCGGACGTGACGACGGCGGGACCGTGGTCCCGCCGTCTGCGGGCGACGCGGCCCGCTGCCTCGGTCGACGGCGCTCGTCTTGATGCCGGCGGCGCCTTGCGGGTGGTTGCCCTCCCACTGTTCGACCTGGTGGCGTATGGATACGCCTCGACGCGCAGGCTGTCAACGGCGCTTAATGAAACGGCCGGCCAACTAGTGGCCGTCCAGCTAGAGCTTCAGGTGCGGGTACTCCGCCTCGACGACGGCGCGGTACTGCGGATAGACGGGCTTCGTGATCGGGATCAGGGCGAGCGCCGCCTTCATGTCGCCGCCGGTCTTGATCTTGCGCTTGGCGATCGCGAGCGGGACGTTCTCCTTGCCCTGGAAGTACTTGTTGGCGGTCTCCGACGACATCTTCATCTGGACCTTGGACTTCCAGTCGACGTCGTCGCTCCACTCCCAATGCAGGCAGCCGTCCTCGCCCTCGCGCGCCGCGCGGATGTTGACGACGAGGTCGACGTCCTCGAACTCCCAGCGCTGCGGGACGTCGGCGTCGCGCAGCTTGGGACCCATGTCGGGGTCCTCGCTCATCATCGTGAAGATGCGGTCCATGACCGTGCGGAACTCCGCAGCGCTCGAGAACTCGGCGCCCATCAGGATCCTTCGCTCGGCGGCTCGGCCTTGGCGGCGGCCCTGCGCGGCTTCGCGGCGCCGCTTGATGCGGACGCGCTGCGCTTGGCGGCCGGCCGGCGCGGCGCCGGCTTGCTGGCCGCGGACTCGAGCGCCTCGACGCGCGCGGCGAGCGACTGAACCTCGGCGCGCAGGGTCTTGACCTCCTCCGCGGAGGCGGGACGCAGTTCGTCGACCGCCCCGCGCAGGCGACCGGCGGTGGAGCCGAGCTCGTCGAGCAGCTCGGAGATGCGCTCGCGCGGGATCTGCGTCTGAAATGCCTGGTCGACGGCCTGGCGGACGGCGTCGGTGCGTGATGTCTTTGCCATTGCCCGATCATATGCCCCGGCAGCCCGTCTCGTGAGGGGCCACCAGCCCCCGATGGGAGTCCACATCCACCCCACCGCACCGCTCGCCCCGCGCGCGCTGCTGCCCGGCGACCCCGGGCGCGCGCTGCTGCTCGCGCAGCTGCTGACGAGCGCACCGAAGATGTTCAACCACAACCGCGGGCTGTGGGGCTACACGGGAATCGCCGCCGACGGGCTCTCCCTGACGATCCAGAGCACGGGCATGGGCGGGCCGAGCGCGGCGATCGTGCTCGAGGAGCTGTGCGACCTCGGGCTCGAACAGGCGATCCGCGTCGGAACCTGCGGCGCGCTGGACGCCGGCCTCGCGCTCGGCGACCTCGTCATCGCCGACGCCGCGCTCGCCGGCGACGGCGCCAGCCGCGCCATGGGCGCCGGCGAGCGCGTCGCGGCCGACGCAGGACTCGTCGAGGCCCTGCGCAGGGCGGCCGGCGAGCAGACGCGCGTCGGCACGGTTGCGACGAGCGACCTCTTCTACGAGCGCGATCTCGCGCGCGCCCGCGCGTGGGCGCGCGCGGGCGCGCTCGCGATGGAAATGGAGGCGGCGGCGCTGTTGCACATCGGCGCGCTGCGCGGGGTGCGCGTCGCCTGCCTGCTGGCGGTCTCGGACGTCTTCGGCGCCGACGGCGCCCGCAGCCGGCTCGACGGCGACGGGTTGGTGCTCGCCGGCGAGCGACTGGGCCAAGTCGGCGCGGCGGCGCTCCTCGGCCCCGAGCCTCCCCTGCCCGGATCGCAGCTCAGCCCGTGACCTTCATGCGCTCCTGGTGTGCGGGCACGGGCTCGGTCGCTCCCGGCAGCGCCGTGCGCAACGACGCCAGCTCGCGCACGAGCGCGGCGAGCTGCCCCTCGATCGACTCCAGGCGCGCGTCGATCGCGGTGGGGGATGCGAGCGTCGCCAGCCGCTCGTCGAGACGGTCGATGCCGTCCTCGATGCCCTCCAGGCGCTGAGAGACCGATCGTACGCGCCGCGTCAGACGCTCGATGTCGGCCGCGGTGGGGATGTTCAGCGCCCCGAACGCCGCCTCCTGCGCGGCGGTCGCCTTCTCGCGCGCGTCGAACGCACGCGCGATCGCGCCGCTCACGAGCGGGTTGGCGAGCAGGTCCTCGGCCAGCCTGCCAAGCGTGTCCTCGCTCTGCTTGGTGAGCCGCTCGCGCAGCCCTTCGAACTCGGTCTCGTCGCTCATCTGGGCGCGATCCTCCAGCCTGTAGGGGGGCCGATCCGAGGCTAGCGCAGAGCGTCGCCCGCGGACCCCGTGCGGGGTTCCGTCCACCCCAGGCAGTGGAATGCCCGTCTGCAGGCGGTCTTTAACCGGGGCTTAGCGCTTTGCGCGATTTCCCGGTAGGCTGCCGCGCACGCGCATCGGGAGTCGCGTATCTGGAACACCTCCAGGGGGGAGATGCAGGAACACATGCACCACAAGCGTAGGCTGCTCATCGCTCTGGTCGCGGCCGGCGGAATCTCCGCCGGTCTGGGATCGGTCGCGGCAACCGCGAACGCCGCTCAGCGGACGTTCGTGGTCACCGTCGTCGGGAACATCAAGAAGACCATCACCGTCGACGTCGGCGCCGACGTGCCGATCGACCAGATCCAGCTGCCGTCGGTCCTCGGATTGCCGATCCTCAGCATCACGGAGATCACGCCGGCCGCGCCGGCCATCGATCTTCCGCCGGCCGACGTGCCTGGCGTGACGACGACCGATCCTGCGGGCGAGGCCCTCGCGGAGCCCATCGGCAAGGCCGAGCAGGCGCTCGGCCAGAAGATCACGGGCAAGAACAAGCGCATCCCCCGCGCCGGCGAGCGCGCGCTCGACACGGCCGGCAACGTGATCAGCGACAAGATCGTCCGCAAGCTGCAGCGCACGCGGCCGCAGAAGACCGACCTGCGCTTCTCCAACGGCGTCCCGACGCTGCAGAACCCGACGATGTCGCTGGCACTCCCGGGCCCCGTGGCAGTCGGCGTTCCGAGCTTCTTCATCAACAAGTTCCGCATCCCCGTCTTCCTGCTGCCGATCTACCAGGCCGCCGGGATCCAGTACGGCGTGCCGTGGGAGGTGCTCGCCGCGATCAACGAGATCGAGACGAACTACGGTCGCAACCTCAACATCTCGAGCGCCGGGGCGATGGGCTGGATGCAGTTCATCCCGTCCAGCTGGAAGGCCTACGGCGTCGACGCCAACGGGGACGGCAAGAAGGATCCCTACAACCCGGTGGACGCGATCTTCGCTGCCGGGCGCTACCTCAAGGCCGCCGGCGCCCAGGAGGATCTGCGCAAGGCGATCTTCGCCTACAACCACGCCGACTGGTACGTCAACTCCGTGCTCATGCGGGCACGCTTCATCGGCGGGATGCCGGCCGACCTCGTCGGCTCGCTCAGCGGCCTGACCCAGGGCCGCTTCCCGGTGCACGCCGCGGCGAAGTACGCCAACGACATCGCCGAGCGCGAAGCGAGCCGTCGGGTCGCCCGCGGCAAGAACGCGGCGATGCCGGTCGAGGCCAACGCCTCGCGGCGCGGCATCAACATCTACGCCGAGTCGGGCTCGCCGGTCGTCGCCGTCCAGGACGGCAAGATCGTCGAGGTCGGCAACAGCGAGCGGCTCGGCAACTTCGTCGTGCTGCGCGACGCCTACGGCAACTCCTACACCTACGCGGGTCTGAAGAAGATCGCGACGAAGGTGCCGGTGCCCAAGGAGAAGACGCAGAGCAAGGCGTCGATCGCCAAGGAGCTGAAGCTCCCGCGTGACGCCAAGCCGACGGAGGCCGCAAGCGCCGGCAACAAGGCCGACAAGGCCGCCCGCAAGAGCGTCGACAAGGCGGCCAAGAGCGTCGACCAGGCCGCGGCCGTCGTCGACAAGGCCGCAACCGTGGCCAAGGAGCGGCTGTTCGCCAACCCGACGCGCCCGAAGGCGTTGCGTGCGGGCGGCAAGCGCCAGCTGCTGGAGTCCGAGTCCTCGCCGGTCGACGGCGCGAACTTCAAGCAGTACTTCTCCGGCGTCTACGGCCTCAAGAGCGAGGACGTCGTGCTCAAGCCGCTCGTGCCGGGGCGCCGCGTCATCGCGGGAACGGTCCTCGGACGCATCGGCAAGACCTCGGCGGTGCTCGCTCCGCACATGCTGTTCGAGATCCGGCCGGCCGGCCGGGGCGCGCCGCGGATCGATCCGCAGCCGATCCTCGACGGCTGGAAGGTTCTCGAGGCGACCGCGATCTACCGTGCCCAGGGCAAGAACCCGTTCTTCGGGGAGGACGCCCAGGGCGCCACGATCGGCCAGATCCTGCTGATGAACAAGGACACGCTGGCCAAGCGCGTCCTGGCGAACCCGCGCATCGAGATCTACTCGTGCGGTCGTCGCGACATCGCCGCCGGCATCATCGACCGCCGCGGTCTCGCGGTGCTCGAGTTCCTCGCGGAGAACGGGTTGAAGCCGAGCGTGACGTCGCTGCGTTGCGGTCACGGCTTCTACACGACGAGCGGCAACGTCTCGGCGCACTCGTCGGGCAACGCGATCGACATCGCCAAGATCAACGGGCTCCCGATCTTGGGCAACCAGGGTGCCGGCTCGATCACCGACATCACGGTGCGCAGGCTGCTGACGCTGCAGGGCACGATGAAGCCCGCGCAGATCATCACCCTGATGAAGTACGCCGGCGCCGAGAACACCCTCGCGATGGGCGATCACGCCGACCACATCCATATCGGCTTCCGACCGGCGTTCGATGCGAAGACCGGCAAGCTCGCGGAGTCGATCCTCAAGCCGTCGCAGTGGGTCAAGCTGATCGAGCGTCTCGGCCAGATCGACAACCCGACGGTGGCGGTCAAGCCGTCGAAGTACGCGATCAAGGCCACGCTCAAGCGCGCGAGCGCGGCGCACGTAGCCGAGTAGCAGTCATGGCGACCGGGCCTCCCGGTCGCAGGCAGCACCGAAGCCGCCGTGACGTGGTCACGGCGGTTTCGTGCTGTCGGGCTACAACGCCGCCAGCAGCGCGCGCAGCTCCTGCTCGACGTCGCCGTCGAGCTTGAGCGCCGCACGGTCGTCCCACGGCGTCGGTCCCTGCGTGACGATCGCGAGCGTGCCGCCGGCGCGCAGCGTCAGCCCCGGCAGCCCGGCGACCGGATGGACCTCGAGCGAGGAGCCGATGCACAACAGCAGGTCGGCGCGCGAGGCGAGCTCGCTCGCGCGATCGATCGCGGCGGCGGGCAGCAACTCGCCGAACAGGACGACGTCGGGCTTCAGCGGGCGGCCGCAGTCGCACGCCGGCACGACGCCGTCGCCGGCGAGCCGCGCGATCACCTCCTGCAGCTCGAACCGCCGCCCGCAAGCAAGGCAGGAGCTCGACGCGATCGAGCCATGGACCTCGACGAGCTCGCGCGTCCCCGCCCTGCGGTGCAGCATGTCGATGTTCTGCGTCACGACGCCGTCGAGCATGCCGCGCCGCTCGAGCTCGACGAGCGCCTCGTGCGCGCCGTTGGGGCGCTTGTCGCCGAGCGTCGCGAAACGCTCGCCGTAGAAGCTCCAGAAGCGCTCGGGGTCCGCGCGCCAGGCGTCGATGTGCGCGACCGCCATCGAGTCGACGTGCTCCCAGATTCCCGTCCCGGGGCTGCGGAAGTCCGGGATCCCGGACGGCACCGAGATCCCGGCGCCGGTCAGCGCGACGACCGAGCCCGCGGAGCGGACGAGCTCCGCGAGCGCTACGGCGCCGTCTACTCGCCCTTCCACGCCGCCTGGCGCTTGGCGAGGAACGCGCCGATGCCCTCGCGCGCGTCCGCGGTCGCGAAGACCTCGGCGAACGCTCGCTTCTCGGCCTCGATGCCCTCGTCGAGGTCGTTGTCGCCGGCGGTCGTGCGCTTGATCGCCCGCACCGCCAGCGGCGCCTGGCCGGCGAGCTTGCGCGCCCACGCCATCGCCACGTCGTGCAGCTCGTGGTCGGGCACGACACGGTTGACGAGGCCGATCTCGTAGGCCTCGGCGGCGGAGATCGGCTCGCCCGTGAGGTTGAGCTCCAGCGCTCGCGCGGTGCCGACGAGCCGCGGCAGGCGCTGCGTCCCGCCGAAGCCGGGAATGATCCCGAGGTTGATCTCAGGCTGGCCGAAGCTCGCAGACTGCGCCGCGATGCGTACGTCGCACGCCATCGCCAGCTCGCAGCCACCGCCGTAGGCGACCGCGTTGACGGCCGCGATCGTCAGCGTCGAGGAGCGCTCCATGCGCCGCAGCAGCCCGTGCGCGTCCTCGAGCAGCGCGGCGCCAGACTGAGCGTCGAGCGTGGTGAACGTCTTGATGTCGGCGCCCGCGCAGAACAGCATCGGGTTCGCGGACGCGATCACGAGCACGCGCAGGGCATCGTCGCCGTCGACGTGCTCCCACAGGCGCGCGAGCTCGGCGATCACCTGCGGCGTCAGCGAGTTGGCCGGCGGCCGGTCCAGCCACGCGATCGCGACGCCGTCGCGGGTCTCCAGGCGGACGGCCTCCCCCTGCTCGTATCCGGCCTCGTCCGGTCGCGCGTAGGCGAAGAACCCCTGCCCCGTCTTGGCGCCGAGGCGTCCCTGCGCCACGAGCCGGCGCAGGATCTGCGGCGGCTCGTAGCGCTCGCCCCACGCGGCGGCGGCGGTCTCGAGCGTCGCCAGCAGGTCGTCGAGCCCCGTCTGGTCGGCGCGCGCGAACGGCGGCGGGATCAGGCCGGCGCCGGCCATCATGCCGAGGTCGATGTCGCGCACCGTCGCCATGCCGTCCTCCAGCAGCAGGCACGACTCGACGAACGCCTTCAGCACGAAGCGCTGCGTCAGCTCGTCGACATCGAAGTCGCTCGAGCCCTCCGTCCGCGGCTCGTTGTCCTCGTAGAAGCCCTTGCCGGTCTTGGCGCCGAGCTCGCCGGCCGCGACGAGCGCGCGCATGCCCTCGTGGACGTGGAAGCTGTCGCCGTAGCACTCCTGCAGGTGCTCGGCGACGTGCAGCACCGTGTCGAGGCCGAGCAGATCGGTGAGGAAGAACGGCCCCATCGGGGCGACCCGCGACGCCGCGATCGCGTCGTCGATCGCCTTGATCGACAGCCCGCCCTCCTCCTGCATGCGCCAGACCTCGCTGATCGCCGAGTTCAGCACGCGGTTGACGACGAACCCGGGCTCCTCGCCGCAGGCGATCGGCAGCTTGCGGATCGTCTGCGCGAACGTCGTCGCGGCCTGCATCGTCTCCGGCGAGGTGTCGGCGCCCTCGACGATCTCGACGAGGCGCATGAACGACGCCGGATAGAAGAAGTGAAAGCCCACGACCTTGTCCGGGCGGCTCGTGGCGTCGGCCATCTCGCTGATCGCCAGCGACGAGGTGTTCGATGCGAGGATCGCGTGTCCGGGCGTGGCGCCGTCGAGCTCGGCGAGCACCGCCTGCTTGATCTCCATCCGCTCGGGCACGGCCTCGATCACGAAGTCGACGTCGCCGAAGCCGTCGTAGCTCGTCGTCCCGGCGATCCGGCCGAGGACCTGCGAGGCCTGCTCGCCGGCCTGCTGCTCGCTGATCTTCCCCTTGGCGACGAGGACGCCGAGCTGGGCGCGCGTGACCTCCTCGGCCTTGCGCAGGCCGAGATCGACGAACTCCTGGCGGACGTCCTTGAGGACGACCGCGATCCCCGCGGATGCGATGACCTGGGCGATCTCGCCGCCCATCGTCCCTGCGCCGACGACCGCGGCCTTGAACACGAACACGCTTGTGAAGCTCCTCTTGTCGGGGGGCGGCCCGCGGCCGCGGAAGTCTATGAAGCGATCCTCAGCCCAGCAGCTCGCGCCGCAGCACGGCGACGGCGTACGCGAGCTCGTCCAGCCGCGGGCCGATCTCCGACACGAGCAGCTCCCGCGCGCCCGCGCCGTCCGCCGTCAGCCGGTAGAAGCGCCGCGAGCGCCGCTCGGGGTGCTCCCACTCCCCCGCGACGAGGCCCTCGGCCTCGAGCGCGCGCAAGAGCGGGTACATCGTGTTCGGATTGACGCCGACCAGGCCGCCCGTCAGCTCGCCGATGCGCTCCATCAGCTGGTTGCCGTAGGACGGCCCCGAGCCGAGCAGGTGCAGGACCAGCAGGCGCAGCAGCCCGGCCTTGCGCAGGCCGCCGACGAGCGGGTCCGCCGAGCCCGGCCCGCCGGTCGCCGGGCCGCCCGCCGCGACGCGGACGTCGCTGCGGGCCGCCGCCTCGGCGACGGCCGACTCGGTCGAGGGACGGCGGGACGCCATCGGCGCAGTATGGCGGGACGCCATCCACGATCGTCTACGCGACGACCGTCACCGGCTCCTCGATGCGCCGCGGCAGCAGCGTCTCGCGGGCGATCACGAGCCGCTGGATCTGCGACGTGCCCTCGTAGAGCTGCATGATCTTCGCGTCGCGCATGAGCTTCTCGATCTTGTACTCCTTGATGAAGCCGTAGCCGCCGAAGATCTGGACCGCGTCGGTCGTGACCTCCATCGCACTGTCGGCCGCGTAGCGCTTGGCGTGCGAGGACTCGAGCGTGTTGCGCCGCCCCTGGTCGAGCAGCACGGCGCTGTTCCAGGTCGCAAGCCGCGACAGGTGCACCTTCGTCGCCATGTCGGCGAGCATGAACTGGATCGCCTGGTGCATCGCGATCGGCACGCCGAACTGCACGCGCTCCTTGGCGTAGTTCGTCGCCATCTCGAAGGCCGCGCGCGAGATGCCCGTCGCCATCGCGGCGACGCCGGGGCGCGTGCGATCGAGGACCATCATCGCGAGCTTGAAGCCCTTGTTCTCCTCGCCGAGCAGGTAGCTCGCGTCGACCTCGGTGTCGTTGAAGGTGATCGTCGCGGTGTTGGACGCGCGCTGGCCCATCTTGTCTTCCTTCTTGTCCACGATGACCGTGTCGTCCCTGGGCACGAGGAAGGCGGAGATGCCGCGATGGCCGGCCTGCGGATCGGTCTTGGCGTACACGACGAACCAGTCGGCGTAGCTGCCGTTGGTGATGAAGCACTTCGAGCCGCTGAGGACGTACTTGTCGCCCTTTCGCGTGGCGCGCGTGCGCATGCCGCTGACGTCCGATCCGGCGTCGGGCTCGGTCAGGCAGAAGGAGGCGAGCTTCGCCGACCCCGTGAGATCCTCGAAGTACTCCCGCTTGACGTCCTCCGAGCCGCCGAGCAGCACGGGCGCGGAGGCCAGGCCGTTGGCGCCGAGCGATGTCTGCACGCCCGAGCACCCCCAGGACAGCTCCTCCTCGATGACGCAGCCATCCATGCAGTTCAGGCCCGCTCCCCCGTACTCCTCGGGAGCGTGGGTGTTCATGAGCCCGACCTCGTGCGCCTTGTCGATGATCGCCTGCGGCCAGGCGCCGTCGCGATCGAGCTCCCAGGCGACGGGCCGGATCTCCTTCTCCGCGAAGTCGTGCGCGAGCTCGCGGAGGTCCTGCTGCTCGTCGGTCAGGGTGAAGTCGACCATGTGGGGCTCCTGGAGAGGGGTGGCAGCGGGCTCGATTGACTGGTCAGTCAACGGCGTCCGGGGACAGCCTACCACCGCCTCCGAAGACCTTCCACCGCTCGGCGCACCCCTCGAGTGGCGCCACGCACGGTCGCAGAGCGGACGTGATAGAGATTGGGCTATGGCCAAAGCTCGACAGTTCGAACTCGAGGACATCGTCGTCCGTCCCGGCACGTACTTCAACCCGCAGACCGAGGTGCTGATCGTCATCGACGACTCGCCCGACGTCGACACCGAGGTCTTCAACCTCGAGGGCTTCGAAGGCGCCGACTGGGTCCTGATCTCAGATGAGTCGCCGATCGACGAGTCCGTTCGCGACGAGCTCATGCAGGCGTTCCAGGTGCGTCACGGCGCAACCCTCTCCGCCGGGCTCGGCCCGGGCGACGACGTCGTCGACGACGACGAGAACGCGGAGCCGGAGGCCGATACCTCGTTCGGGGCACAGGGCGAGTTCGAGGAGGAGTAGCCGTCAGGGGTCTGTCGGCGCCCTCGTATCCGACGGCTCGACGGGCTGTTCGGCCTCCGCCTTGCGCTGCTTCGCTCCCTCGGGATCGCGGCGGTCGGCGATCAGCGAGGCGCCGATGCCGATCACGAAGGCGATCGCGACGAACGCGAGGCTCAGCAGCGGCCCGATCTTCACGAAGTCCTCGATCAGCAGCTTGACGGCGACGAGCGCCAGCACGATGGCGATCGTCTCGTCGAGGTAGCGAAAGCGCTTGATCAGGCCCTCGACGAGCACGAACAGCGCACGCAGGCCGAGCAGGGCGAAGACGTTGCCCGCCCAGATGATCAGCGAGTCGCGGGTGATCGCGAACGCCGCCGGGATCGAATCGACGGCGAACGCGATGTCGGCGGCGACGATCGCGGCCAGGCACAGGAAGATCGGCGTCACGTGGCGGCGGCCGTCCTCGCGCACGAACCAGCGCCCCTCGCGGAAGCCGTCGGTGACGGGAAAGACGCGGCGCACGCCGCGTACGACGAGGTTCTTGTCGGGGTCGACGTTCTCCCCCACGCCGCGATAGATGCGATAGGCGAGGATCAGCAGCAGCACCCCGAGCGCGTAGAGCACGACGTGGAACTGCTCGATCAGCGCCGTGCCGCCGAGGATCGCCAGCCCGCGCAACACGAGCGCGGCGATGATGCCCCAGAACAGCAGCCGCGCACGATGCTCGTGCGGCACGCCGAAGTACGCGAACAGCAGGATGAAGACGAACAGGTTGTCGAGCGACAGCGAGCGCTCGATGAGATAGACGGTGAGGTAGTTGATCCCGTTCTCGCTGCCTTCAAGTGCGAAAACGACGCCCGTCACGGCGAGCCCGAGCGCAAGCCAGCCCAGCGACCAGAGCACGCTCTCGCGGAACGTCGCCTCGCGCCCGTGCGCGAAGAAGCGCACGTCGACGAGCAGCAGCACGATGAGCAGGACGACGAGCCCCCCGAATTCGAGCAGCATCTAGCGCCCCACTAGGCGTAGAAGAAGACGACGCCGAGCACGGCGTACACGGCCAGCAGCTGCACGCCCTCGTACCACGTCGACTCGCCGTCATGGGTGACGTGGTTGGCGATCAGGATCGCCAGGAAGACAGCGCCGAGCTCGAAGCCGTTGAACACCAGGGCCATCGGGTTCGGGCCGACGACGAAGGAGATCAGGACCAGCACCGGCGCCGCGAAGAGGGCGATCTGCGCGCTCGAGCCGATCGCGATGTTGACCGCGAGGTCCATCTTGTCGCGCGCGGCGAAGTAGATCGCGACCCAGTGCTCGGCGGCGTTGCCGACGATCGCCACGATGATCAGGCCGACGAAGAACTCGCTCAGGCCGATCGTGCTCGAGGCCTCCGAGATCGAGCCGACGAGGATCTCGGACATGATGCCGACGGCGACGCCGGCGGCGGCGAGCGTGATGACGGACTTCTTGACCGTCCACGGCTCGTCGACGTGCTCCTCGGCCTCGGCCGTCGGGTTGAAGAGCGCACGGTGCGAGCGCAGCGAGAACAGCAGCCCGCCGGCGTAGGACGCGAGCAGGATCAGCGAGACGATGAGCGACATCGACTCGAGGTCGGAGCCGAAGTCGACACGCTCCTCGCCGACGCCCGGCAGACCGCCGCCGGAGACCAGCTGGAAGATCGTGGGCATCACGAGCGCGACGGCCGCCAGCAGCAGCATCGAGGACTGCACGTTCGCGGCGGTCGGGTTGAACGTCTGACGCTCGCGCTTGAGACCGCCGACGAGCATCGCGGCGCCCATCACCAGCAGGATGTTGCCGAGGATCGAGCCGATGATCGACGCCTTGACGACCTCCTGCAGGCCCTCCTTGAGCGCGAAGAAGGCGATGATGAGCTCCGGCGCGTTGCCGAACGTGACGTTGAGGAAGCCGCCGATCCCCGGACCGGCGCGGTGGGCGAGCTCCTCCGTCGCGCGGCCCATGAGCGCCGCGGTGGGGATCACGCCGGCGGCCGCGGCCGCGAAGATCAGGACCGCGTCGGCATGCCCCAGCTCGAGCGCGATCGCGATCGGGATGAACGGGACGAGCAGGTAGGGCCAGCCCGATCCCGACAGCAGGAAGCGACCGATGCCGCCGCGCTTCTTGGTGCCCGGAACCGGCTTCTCGCCCTTCCGCGCGGGTTTGTCCCCGCCGGGGGCCGGCTTCTCGCCACGCGGCGCGGGCTTCTTGGCGCCGGGGGCAGCCCCCTCGCCGCGCGGGGCGGGCTTCTTGGGGGAATCAGCCACGGGCGGCGGTGAGCTGTCGCAGGTCGCGGTCGGGTTCGATGCCCCAGCGCCGCGCGACGTCGTCAAGCTGCGGGCTCATGCCCCAGCGGTCGGGGCGCGCGTCGCCGTCATGGTCGGGGCCCGCGCCCTTCAGGGCCATGCTGCCGCTGTTGTCGCCGATCGCGCGGATCTGGGCGATCTCGGCGGCGTCGAGCAGGATCTGCGCCGGCGTGGCGAGCAGCTCGGCGCGCTTGTCCTCGATCGCGCGACCCCCGGGCTCCTGGATGAGCGTCGGCACGACGCACGCGACGGGCTCGTGCGCCAGGCACCACTGGGCGGCGAGCTGCATCGGCGTGAGGTCGTGGCGCTCGGCGATCGGCCGCAGCGCGTCGAGCTTCTCGACCCCCGTCTCGACCCACCCCTTCGGCCGGTAGAGACGATGGTCGCGGGGAGCGAAGTCGTGGCCGGGACGCACGTCGTCCCAGAACATGCCGCCGTAGTCGACGACGCGCGTGATGATCTGGACACCATGGCGCTCCGCGGCCGCCAGGCACAGCTCGCCCGGCCACGGCTCGAGCGGGTTGAGGATCACCATCGCCCAGTCGATCAGCTCCCCGTGGCGCTCGAGGCAGTCGATGACGTCGAGCGTGAAGCCGTTGGCGGGGCCCGGGGCGATGCCGAGGCTGTGCGCGAGGCCCTCGTCGCGCACCGCGCGCAGCGCGTCCCAGACGACCTCGCTCGTGTAGCCGGTGCGGTCGGGGTTGTGCAGCAGCAGCACGTCGAAGGCGTCGATGCCGAGCCGCTCGAGGCTGCGCTCCGTCGCCATGCGGACGTACTCGCCGTAGTCCTGCGGCCCGCGCAGCGACGAATCCGTGAAGCGCGGATAGCCCTTCGCCCCGTCGCGCTCGGCGTTGTAGAAGTCGTGACCGATCGCCCCGACGATGCTGAAGTCCGCGCGATCGACGCCTTCGAGCGCGCGCCCGAGCAGCAGGTCGGCCTCGCCGGCACCGTAGGCGTCGGCGGTCAGCAGCGTGTCGAGGCCGGCGCCGGGGCGCAGCACGGCCTCGAGGCGCTCTTCGGCGACCGGCTCGCCGAAGTGCAGGTAGCGACCACCGCTCCAGGTTCCGATCGCGAGGTGGGACGGCCGACGCATCGACACAGGGTACGGGGCGCCGGCCGGGAAGCGATCTTCGATTGGCGTGCAACGACAACTGCAGCGCCGGGGAGGCGCGCGACCTAGCATCGTGGCGTGCGCCGAACCTCAGTCACGGGGCTCGCGCTGGCCCTGACGCTGGCGCTCGCCTCCACCGCATCGGCGTCGCCGTTGCTGACCCTGCGCCACGATGGCGGCGCCTTCGCGCGCGAGGACCGCTACCTGCCCGCGGAGATCGACCCCGCGATCCAGCGCCCGGTCACGCGCCCGCGGGCGCAGCTCGTGCGAGCCGCGGCCGAGCGCGCGCCGAAGCGCACCGTTCGCGGCGAGCTCGCGCGGATGCTCGCGGCGGGCGCGATCGACCAACCGACCCACGACGCGCGCCGCACGACGTATGCCGCTGCGCGCAGGCTGCTGCGCAAGCTCAGCGGGGCGCGGCGGGCCGATATGGGCTCCGTCCTGCGCAACCTCGAGGAGATCGCCGGCCGCGGCGAGCTCACGGTGTCGCGGCTGCCGGCGCTGTTCGAGACCGTCGCCCGCAACCGCGACTGGTGGTCGCGCGGGCCGCTGCTGAGCTACGGCCGGCGCGTGACGTTCCAGGGCAGCCCGCTCGTCTGGCAGTACTACACGGGCGAGGGGCTGCAGATCCAGTGGCTGGGGACGTTCGGCAAGGCCAACGCCCTGTGGAAGTCGCGCACGCACGACGCCGACCTGCGCAGGCTGCTGGACGCCGCGCTCGGGCTGGCCGCCCAGCGCGCCGGCGGAATCGGCTTCGAGTACCTCTTTCGCTTCGACGGCGGGCGACCGCCGTGGGTCAGCGGACTCGCCCAGGGAACGGGGATCCAGGCGCTCTCGCGGGCCGCCGTGCGTCTCGGGGAGCCGCGCTACTTCGAGGCCGCGCGGGCGGCGCTGGGCGTCTTCCGCGAGGCGCCCCCGAGCGGCGTGCGCGTGAACACCCCGCTCGGCGCCCACTACCTGATCTACTCGTTCGCGCCGCGCCTGCGCGTGCTCAACGCGTTCACGCAGGCGCTCAACGGCCTGCACGACTTCGCGCAGTTCGCCAACGATGCGCAGGGCCGGGCGCTGTTCGCCGCCGGCGAAGCCCAGCTGCGCTCCGAGCTGCCGGCATACGACACCGGCGCGTGGTCGCGCTACTCCTTGCAGCGCGAGGCCGACCTGAGCTACCACAAGCTCGCGCGCGACTTCCTCGTGAGCCTGTGCGGGCGCCTGAGGGTCGCGCCGCCCGCGGCCCGGGGTTCGGCCGGCGGCTCGACGACGGGCGGCGCCCTGCCGGCCGGTCCGTTGCCCGCGCAGCCGCTCGCCGACGCAGCGCCCTACTGCGACGCGGGCACGCGCTTCTCGAGCTACCTGCGCCAGCCGCCGGTCGTCGCGCTCGTCTCGCGGCGCGCCCGCGCCGGCAAGCCCGCGACGCTGAAGCTCGACCTCTCCAAGCCGTCCTACGTGAAGCTCGCCATCCGCGACGGACGCCGCACGGTCGCCGTCCTCGGCGCCCGCCTCGCAAGCGGCCGGCGCACGCTCGTGTGGGCGAGCCCGCGGGCCGGAGAGGGCTATGAGGTGATGCTGCGCGCAACCGATCTCGCCGGCAACGCCGGCTCGGCGACGGGCGAGCTCGAGGTGCTGAAGGCGCGCCGCAAACGCCGCTGAATCCGCGCCGCCCCGGCCCCGGCGGTGCGTCCGGGACGCCCGCGTACAATCGCCCGATGGCCGCCGGCGTCATCACGTGAAGGCGAGCGCGTCGCGCCTGCGCGCGGCCGGCGACGCGCTCGACGGCGACCAGCGCTTCGCCGCGGTCGCCGCGGGCGCCCTGCTCGCGACGATGTTCCTGCCCTGGTATGAGAAGTCCGTCGTCATCCCGGGCAGCCGGACGTTCGCGACGGACACGATCAGCGCCTTCGGGGCGGTCTCGTTCGTCGAGGCCGCGATCTTCCTCGTCTCGGCGGGCGTGCTCGTGCTCGTGTTCACGCGCGCGGAGGGCGGCAGGTTCCACCTGCCGGGAGGCGACGGGACGATCGTCCTCGCGGCCGGCCTGTGGGCCGGCGCGCTGATCTTCTACCGCGTCTTCGACCGTCCCGACGTCAGCGGCGAGGGCGGCACGGTCGGCATCCAATGGGGGTTCTTCGTGGCGTTCGTCGCGGCCGGCGCGCTGGCGTTCGCGGGTCAGCGCATGCGCGCCGCCGCGCAGCCCGAGCCGCCGCCGCGCGCGCGCCGCGTCCCGCGCACGCCTCCCCCCTCCGAACCCGGCGAGGACGCGACGCAGGTCGTCGCCCGGTCCGATGCGCACACGGAGGTCGGGCCCGCCCTGCGCCGCGACGACGAGCCGACGCTGCGCGGCGACGAGCTTCCGCGCACGCGCGACCGTTAGCGGGTCAGCGGGGCTCCCCGAGCCGGGCGAACAAGAGCGGCGCACCGCCAGCGAGCCGGTGCCGTGGGCGAGCAGCGACGCGGCACACCGCCAGCGAGCCGGTGCCGTGGGCGAGCAGCGACGCGGCGAACCTGCGAGGCCGGCCGGCTACGCCGGCGGGGTCTCTGCGGGCGGCTCGGGAGGCGGTTCAGCCGGCCCGGCGGCGAGCCGAGCCTGGCGCGCGAAGACGTCGAAGGACGGCCGCAGCGTGCCCTCCTCCGACACGAGCCCGGAGTCCCAGCTCGAGCGCTTGCTCGCCTGCCAGTGGTAGATGTAGACGCGTCTGATCCGCGGGCTCAGCCGCGCGAGCGCGAACACGCGCTTGGTCGCCGCCCGCGCCCGTCTCAAGCCGGTGCGGATCAGCAGGCGCCGGTCGCCCTTGACGGTCTTGGACGGCTTGTCGCGATCCACGATCGCGCCGGTCTCCGTGAACCAGATCTCACCGGGGGCGAGGCGCAGCATCGTGCGCGTGCCCCAGTCCGAGCTCGAGTTGACGTCGACGTAGTTGTGCAGTCCCCACAGGCGCGGCGCGCTGCCGGGCGCGAACGCCCGCAGGTAGGCGCTCATCCAGCGCCCGAGGCTCGAGTTGTCGACGACGTCGGCGCCCATGACCCTGCAGCTCGGGCACAGCGCGCGCAGCGTCCGGTAGTACGTCGCGATCCGGCGCGGGTTGGAGTTGACGGGATTGATCGCGAGGTTCGGCTCGTTCCACGGGCTGTACTCCCGCACCGTGCGAAAGCGCCGCATGAACCGCCGCACCTGGCTGCGGTACTCCAGCGGCGGCGGCAGGCTGAACGGGCGCGTTCGGCTGCGCCCGAAGGTGACCACAGGGGCCATCTGCGCCGCGGAGGTCGTCTGCATCCAGTACTCGATCTCCTGTCGCTGCCAGCGGTAGCGCATCGCGTCCCAGGGGACCGACAGGCGCGCGTGGCGGACGGGCAGGGCGGTCAGCCGCGAATCGGCGAACGACGCCCCCAGCTGGTCGGCCAGCCCGACCTTCGGCGGCTTGGGGGCCGACGACGACAGCGACTGCGGCGCGAGCGCGAGCGCGCCCAGCACGACGAGGACCGCGGCGATCGGCATGGCGCGGCGACGCATGCACGACAGGATGCAGCATCGCGGGGACAGCCGCACCGGCTTGGCGCCGCGCCGCGAGCCGGCGCGGCGATCTCGCCCACCGTAATGCGCGGACGTGATAAGCCTCGCCCATGACGACTTCCGCGCACGCAGCGCCGACACCGGTGGCCGAGGGCGTGTGGCGCGTGACGCTCGGCTGGCCGCTGAAGATCAACGTCTTCTTCATCCGCGAGGACGACGGCGTGGCGGTCTTCGACGCCGCGACCAAGCAGCTCGGGCCGAAGATCCGCGCCGCCGCCGAGTCGCTCGGCGGCGCGACCCGCGTCGTCATCGGCAATGCGCACGCCGATCACCGCGGCGGGGCGCGGGCAATCGGCGCACCCGTCCATTGCCATCTCGACGAGCGCGCCGACATGGAAGGCGACGGCGGCGAGCACTACTTCGACTTCTCCAGGCTGCCGCTGGTCGCCCGCCCGCTGACGCCGCGGCTCATGAGCTCGTGGGACGACGGGCCGCTGCAGGTCGCAAGGACGCTCGTCGAGGGCGACCCCGTCGGCGACTTCGAGGTCATCCACCTTCCGGGACACGGACCCGGTTGCATCGGTCTGTGGCGCTCATCGGACCGCCTTGCGCTGAGCAACGACTGCTTTGCGCTGTTCGATCCCGCCTTTCCGCGAGCGGGCAGGCCGCGGATCCCCCATCCGACCTTCAACTGGTCGACCGAGCGCGTGCCGGAATCGATCGAGAAGCTCGCGGCCCTGCAGCCCAGGACGTGCTGGCCCGGGCACTTCGGCCCGCTGACGGGCGACGTCGCCGCGCAGCTGCGCGCGGTGCGCTGACGACGCTCGCGCGTCAGCGGTCGCGCAGCAGCGCGACCTTCAGGCGACCCTTGCCGTCGAGCTGCGCTGCCACCCCGACGGGACAGACCTTCGGGTTCTTCTCCGGCAGCTTGATCTGACGGATGTCCGGCGGCGTGACGATGAAGTCGCCCCCGCCGTTCTTGCCGGTGCCGCAGGTGAGGTTGTAGGAGACGCGGACCTTCTGCTTCGGTGCGGCGCTGACACGCAGCCAGAGCTCCTTCGGGCGCCGGACGAGGCCGTTCGCCGTCGCGCTGGCCTTCAGGCCCTCGGCGCGACCGCTTGCGAACGTGCGCAGGGCGGGCATGTCGTCGGTGTCGGCGGTCGCGCCGCCGGTCTTCTCAGCCGGCTTGTCGTCGCCCTTCTTGGCAGTGCCGGTCGTCTTCCCGCTCGTCGTCGTGCGCGCGTTGGGCGACTCGTCGTCGTCACCACCGCAGCCGCTCAGCACCACGACCGCGATGACGAACAGCACCTCGATGACCACGACCAAGATGATGACCTGCGTCTTCGGGCTCATCGCGCGCCTCCTCCGTTCAGTGACGACCTCAGTCTGCCACGCCGGAGCGCCGCAGTTTCGCGATCGTCGCCTGAATCGCGGTCAGCAGGTCCCGGGCTGCGCGCAGGGCCGCGGATCCTTCGGGTCGTCGCGGTAGGCGAGGTAGCCGCCGGCGATCATCAACGCGCTCGAGGCGAACAGCAGCACGAGCCCGGTCACGATCGTCCGCCGCGACCCGGCGAGCTGCCCGCCGATCGCGACGAGCGCGCCGGCGGCGATCAGCGCCGCGACGAGACTCGATGGCAGCGACGACGCGCCGAGCGCGAGGGTGGGCACGCCGGAGTTCCTATCATTCAGCGGCCATGGCCGACGTCCCCGATTCCGTCGCAGCCGTCACCGCGGGGCTGCGCGAGGTCGGCTATCTGCCCGCCAGCTCGACGGCGCTCGTCTCCTATCTCGCATGCAAGCTCGGCAAGCCGATCCTCGTCGAGGGCCCGGCGGGCGTCGGCAAGACCGAGCTCGCGAAGGCGCTCGCCAAGATGCTCGAGCGCCGGCTCGTGCGTCTGCAGTGCTACGAGGGGCTCGACGAGGCCAAGGCGCTGTACGAGTGGAACTACCGCAAGCAGCTGCTGCGCATCCAGGCGGAGGCGACCGGCACCGGCTGGAGCGAGGTCCAGGACGACATCTTCGGCGAGGAGTTCCTGCTGTCGCGGCCGTTGATGGATGCGATCACCTCCGAGCAGCCGATCGTGCTGCTGATCGACGAGATCGACAAGACCGACCAGGAGTTCGAGGCGATGCTGCTCGAGCTGCTGTCGGATTTTCAGATCTCGATCCCCGAGCTCGGTCGCATCGAGGCGCGCTCGCACCCCGTCGTGCTGTTGACCTCCAACAACTCGCGCGAGCTGACCGAGGCGCTCAAGCGCCGCTGCCTGTACCTGTGGCTGGACTACCCCTGCCTAGAGCACGAGCTCGCGATCGTGCGCCTGCACGCGCCCGAGCTGCAGGAGACGATCGCTCGCCGGCTCGTCGAGATCGTCGGGATGGTGCGCGACCTGGACCTGAAGAAGCCGCCGTCGATCGCCGAGTCGATCGACTGGGCGCGCGCGCTGCTGCTGCTCGGCGCGCAGGACATCGACCGCGCGGTCTTCGAGGAGACGCTGTCGGTGATCGTCAAGCACCGCACCGATCTGGACGTCGTCGCCGAGCGCGTCGGGGTCAAGCTCGAGCAGGGCGTCGCAGCGTCCTGATCAGACCAGCGTCGTGCGCACGAGCGGGAGCGCGGCTTGTGCCCGGTCCATGGTCACCAGCGTGAGATCGTGCGCGAGGGCCGTCGCGGCGATCCAGAGGTCGTTCGATGGCGAGTGACCGGCTGCTGCGCGAATCTCGCCGTAGGCCGTGGTCACCGCGCGGTCGACATCCAGAACGGTGGCGTCCGACAGCACTTGCGCAAGTCGTTTCAGTCGTAACGCCTGGTTTGCGTCGTCTCCGAGCAAGACGCCGGCGTACAGCTCTCCGACGGCAACGACGCTGACAGCGCCATCGCCGGTGAGGTCAGGCACCACTCCCTCGCGCGCGCCGATCAGCACGCTCGTATCGAAGAGCGTGGTCAGCTCGCCCATGGATCTCGCGAGTTCGCTCGATCCTCGTCGCGCATGCGTTTGAGATCGTCGGCCCACTCGGGGTCGACGGGCGTCTCCGCGAGGATCCGCCAGAGCTCCGCGGCGGTCGCGCCACGCCCCGTGCGAGCCGGCGGCCCGAGCTCCGCCACCGGCCGGCCGGCGACCGTGATCGTGAAGCGCTCGCCCCGCTCGGCGCGCCGCAGGACATCGCTGACGTTGTTGCGCAGCTCGCGTTGTGGAATCGTCGTCATCGGCGCGAGCGTAGCAGTTCGTCTACACCCTCCGAGAAGCGAGTCTTGCGCCGTTGGTCTGGGTCCGAGGCCGGGGGAGCCGCGCGCCCGGTGCAGGGGCCCCGACGTTGCGCGCGGAGCGCCCTGGCACAATCGCTCGCCATGGTCGAGCTTCGAGCGGGTGGCCTGGCCGCGACCTGGCTGCCCGAACATGGGATGGTCGGCATGTCGCTGCGCCACGAGGGCGGCGAGCTGCTCGGACAGCGCGGTGGCCTGGACGCGTATCTCGTCAACGGCTCGGCCTTCGGTGTCCCGCTGCTCGCGCCGTGGGCCAATCGTCTCGACGGCCTGCGCTACGGCTCCGTCGATCTGGACCCCGCGCGCGTCAAGGGCGGCAACGAGGGACTGCCCAAGGACGGCGCGATGGCCGGCCGGCCG